>JAANMY010002069.1_pt1 | contig 19996 bp, 21 predicted proteins | sample 7279691 | NCBI WGS metagenome assembly JAANMY01 (sample SAMN14094543, study PRJNA606508) | bioreactor metagenome | isolation source: A lab-scale SPAN reactor treating ammonium-rich wastewater day 388 | place: Ireland: Galway | collected 2018-02-07
GTCACCACGCGCACGCGCTTGACCTGCGGGCTGCCGGCGTCGCGGTTGTCGATCGACACCACGCCCTGGTTGGCGGTGCGGATGCCGCTGATGCGCGCGCCGGAATCCTTGGCGAACTGCTCCGCCGACTTGCGCGCGTTGGCGGTGGCTTCCGCGATCAGCGCCGGCTTGATCGCGTTGAGCTGGGTGTAGTCGAAGTCCGGGCCGCCGGACGCGCCTTCGCCGCCGCTGCCGCCCAGCATCACGCCCTTGGCCAGCAGGTCGCCGGTGCGGCGCAGCGCGGCCATGGCCTTGGCCACCTTGCCGGTGCGCAGCGTCACCGTGGTGGAGTAGCGGTAGCGCTCGGGCGGGCGGTTGTCGCCATAGGCGTAGGCCCAGCGGTCCTCCAGGCTGGCCGGCGCGACCACGATCTCGTCGTCGGTGAAGCCGGCGCTGGTGAAGAACGCGCGGATCGCCTGGGTGTTGGCTTCGAGCCCGCGCTGCACCTCGGCCAGGTCGTTGCCGCTGGTGAAATGGGCCAGCGGCCACACCACCAGGTCCGCATCGACATCCTTCTCCGCGGAGCCCTTGACGGTCACGTAGCGATCGCCGGTGCGCAGCTGCTGCATGCCGCGGCCCGCCAGCCAGCCGGCGCCGATGAAGCCCACCGCGAGCAGGGCGGCGGCAAGGATCTGCAACGTGGGACGGGGCGTCATGGGCATCGCTAGATGTGGGGGGATGCCGCGATGTTAGGCCGTGGGCGATGGCATGGAGATGAACGAACGGCGCGGGCATGGATAATCGAGGCCATGACCACGCCGACTTCGTCCGCCGATCCCGACCCGCGTCCTCAGCCGCCGGAGGCACCGCTGCCGTCCGACTGCTGCGACAGCGGCTGCGATCCCTGCATCCACGACCTCCACGGCGATGCGATGGCGCGCTACCGCAAGGCGCTGGCCGAATGGCAGGCACGGCACCCCGAAGCCGCGCAGTAGGCGTGGACCCGGACTTGATGGCAGGGGGCATCATCCCCACACTGCCTGCCGGAATCACCGAAACCGCTTCGCCATGCCCATCTACGCCTTCGCCTGCGATGCCTGCGGGCACCACTTCGACAAGCTGCAGAAGCTCTCCGATGCTGACCCGACGACCTGCCCGAACTGCGGCGCCGAGGGCACGGTGCGCCGCCAGCTGACCGCGCCGAGCTTCCGGCTGGCCGGCGGTGGCTGGTACGAGACCGACTTCAAGAAGGACGGCGACAAGAAGCGCAACCTGGCCGAAGGCGGGGAGGGCGCGAAGCCCGCCGCGTCCGGCGAATCCAAGCCGGCCGCCCCCGCGCCGGCCGCCAAGGGCGAGTGAGCGCCGCAGCCGGCTAAAATGACCGGCTGGCGTGGGCACGAGGTCCGCGCGTCCCGCGTTCCGGAGCTCCCATGCGTACCCATTTCTGCGGCCTGATCGACGAATCGCTGATCGGCCAGACCGTCACCCTCTGCGGCTGGGCCGATGTCGCCCGCAACATGGGCGGGCTGGTCTTCATCGACCTGCGCGACCACGAGGGCATCGTCCAGGTCGTCGCCGAGCCGTCGGACGCCGCCTGCAACGCCGAGGTGCTGGCGATGGCGGCGCAGGTGGGCTACGAGGACTGCCTGCGCATCACCGGCACGGTGCGCGCCCGCCACAGCATCAATGACAGGATCCGAACCGGCCGCGTGGAAGTGCTGGCGGAGAAGATCGAGCTGCTCAACAAGGCCGAGCCGCTGCCGTTCCACCACCACGAGAACCCGGGCGAGGACATCCGCCTGCAGTACCGCTACCTGGACCTGCGCAGCCCCGAGATGCAGCGCAAGATGCGCACCCGCACCAAGCTGGTCAGCGCGTTGCGCGCCTGGCTGGATGCGCGTGGTTTCCAGGACATCGAGACGCCCATCCTGACCAAGGCCACGCCGGAGGGCGCGCGCGACTTCCTGGTGCCGGCGCGCATGCACGAAGGCGAGTTCTACGCGCTGCCGCAGAGCCCGCAGCTGTTCAAGCAGATCCTGATGATGGCCGGCTTCGACCGCTACTACCAGATCGCGCGCTGCTTCCGCGACGAGGCGCTGCGCGCCGACCGCCAGCTGGAATTCACCCAGCTCGACATGGAGTTCGCCTGGGTCGAGGAACGCGACGTGCAGGACACGGTGGAGGCGATGATCCGCGAGGTGTTCCGCGAAGTCGCCGGCGTCGCGCTGGCCGACCCGTTCCCGCGCATGACCTATGCGGAAGCGATGCGCCGCTACGGCTCGGACAAGCCGGACCTGCGTATCGCGCTTGAATTCACCGATGTCGCCGAGCTGGTGAAGGGCAGCGAGTTCAAGGTGTTCGCCGATGTCGCCGCGAGCGCGGACGGCCGCGTCATCGCGCTGCGTGCGCCGGGCGGCGCGGCGCTGTCGCGCAAGCAGATCGACGAACTCGGTGCGCACGTCGCCAAGTACGGTGCCAAGGGCCTGGCGTGGATGAAGGTCGAGGACGCGGCGAAGGGCCGCGAAGGCGTCAACTCGCCGATCGCCAAGTTCCTGTCCGATGACGCGCTGTCCGGCATCCTCGAAGCCACCGGCGCGCAGACCGGCGATGCGATCTTCTTCGGCGCCGCGTCGTACAAGGTCGCCAGCGACTTCATGGGCGCGCTGCGCCTGAAGCTGGGCAAGGACCTGGGCCTGGTCGAGGACGGCTGGAAACCGCTCTGGGTCACCGACTTCCCGATGTTCGAATGGGACGAGGAGGCACAGCGCCACGTCGCCTTGCATCACCCCTTCACCGCGCCGGCGGTGGACAGCATCGACGACCTGCGCGCCAACGCCGGCACCGCGGTCAGCCGCGGCTACGACATGGTGCTCAACGGCAACGAGATCGGCGGCGGTTCCATCCGCATCCATCGCCCGCAGATGCAGGCGGCGGTGTTCGACCTGCTCGGCATCGGCGAGGACGAGCAGCGCGCCAAGTTCGGCTTCCTGCTCGACGCGCTGAAGTACGGCGCCCCGCCGCACGGCGGCATCGCCTTCGGCATCGACCGCATCGCCGCGCTGATGGCCGGCAGCGATTCGATCCGCGACGTCATCGCCTTCCCCAAGACCACCAGCGCGCAATGCCTGATGACCGGCGCGCCGTCGCCGATCCCCGACGCGCAGCTGGCGGAAGTGCACGTGCGCGTGCGCGAGAAAGCCGCGAAGTGAGGAAACGGGTGGCATGAACCTGTCGATCCGCCGCGCCCGCGCCGCCGACGCCGAAGCGCTTTCGGCGATCTCGCGCGACACCTTCGTCGAGACCTTCGGCCATCTCTACACGTCGGAAGACCTCGCCTGGCACCTGGATTTCGCCTACGCGCCAGAGAAATACCGCGACGCGCTGGATGAGCAGGGCGCCGCCGCCTGGGTGCTGGAGGACGAGGCCGGTGCGGTACACGGTTATGTCTTCGCCGGACCGTGCGGCTTGCCGCACGACGCGGTGCAGGCCGGCGACCTGGAACTCAAGCGCCTCTACCTGCGCCGGTCGGTGCAGAACGGCGGCTGGGGCGCGCAGCTGTTCGCCGTGGCAGAGGACTGGATGCGCCGCAATGGGCCGCAGGCGATCTGGATCGGCGTGTGGAGCGAGAACCTGGGCGCCCAGCGCTTCTACGCGCGCCACGGTTACGAAAAGGCCGGCGAGTACCTGTACCCGGTCGGCGAAGCGCGCGACCTTGAGTTCATCCTGCGCAAACCCATCTGATCCATGGGGCGGCGCGTGGGCGCCGCAGGCTGGGGTCGATGGCTTCGAACACACCGCGCGTCCTTCTTATCCATGGCCTGTGGATGCACGCGCCGACGATGCGCTGGTTCGCCACGCGCCTGCGCAGCCACGGTTTCGATGCCCGCGCGCTCGGCTACTACAGCGTCATGGAGGACACCGACCGCGCCGTATCGCGCATCGCCGACGCGCTGCATGACGCGCCGGGCAGCCACGTCGTCGCGCACAGCCTCGGCGGCCTGATGGCGCTGGAGGCCGCGCGCCGGCTGGCGGGTGAAACACGCGGTCGCGTCGTCTGCCTGGGCTCGCCCCTGGCCGGCAGCCGCGCCGCGGGTGGGGTGGCCCAACGCATCCCGGCCGGCAAGCGGATGCTCGGCCAGCATCTGCCGCTGCTGCTGGCGGGCGCGGGCACGCTGCCCGCCGGGCTGGAGGTCGGGATGATCGCCGGCTGCAAGCCGCGCGGCGTGGTCGCGCGCTTCGACTGCGAGCACGACGGCACCGTGGCCCTGCCCGAGACGCGCATCGACGGCCTGGCCGACCACATCGTGCTGCCGGCCAGCCACAGCGGACTGATCTTCTCCGATGCGGCCGTGGCGCAGTCGATCGCCTTCCTGCGCGCGGGCCGGTTCGATCATCCGGGTGACGGCCCGGCTGCCGGCATCGCGTAAAATCCACGTCTTCGCCAACACGACGGTTTCCCCATGGGACGTGGTCCTTCCATCGAAGCCCGCAAGAACGCGGTCGATGCCCAGCGCGGCAGGATTTTCACCAAGATCATCCGCGAGATCTCGGTCGCGGCGCGCACCGGCGGCGGCGATCCCGCCGGCAACCCGCGCCTGCGCAGCGCCATCGACAAGGGCCTCTCGGTCAACATGTCAAAGGACGTCATCGAGCGCGCCATCAAGAAGGCGACCGGCGAACTGGAAGGGGTGGAATACGAGGAGATCCGCTACGAGGGCTACGCGCCCGGCGGCGTCGCGGTGATCGTGGACTGCCTGACCGACAACCGCGTGCGCACCGTGGCCGAAGTCCGCCACGCGTTCGGCAAGCATGGCGGCAACATGGGCGCGGAAGGCTCGGTCGCCTTCATGTTCAAGAAGCTCGGCGTGCTGAGCTATGAAGGTGCGAACGAGGACGCGATCACCGAGGCCGCCATCGAGGCCGGCGCGGATGATGTCGCGGTCTACGACGACGGCGCCATCGACGTGCTCACCTCGCCCGAGGCCTACGCGGAAGTGAAGGCGGCGATGGAGGCCGCGGGCCTGGCGCCCGACCTGGCCGAAGTCACCTACCGCGCCGACAACGACATCGCGGTCGAGGGCGAGACCGCCGAGCAGGTGCGCAAGATGCTCGACCGGCTCGAGGAGCTGGACGACGTGCAGGCGGTCTACAGCAACGCCGAACTGCCGGCCTGAACCGCACCGTGACCCGCATCCTCGGCATCGATCCCGGCTCGCAGCGCACCGGCGCGGGGCTGGTCGATGTCGCCGCGGACGGACGCCTGACCCACGTCCACCATACGCCGTTGGTGTTGACCGACGCGGCGGATTTCCCGCGCCGGCTGCGCCTGTTGATCGACGGGCTGTGGACGCTGATCGACGAGTTCAAACCGGACGAAGTCGCCATCGAGGAAGTGTTCCTGGCCCGCAACGCGATGAGCGCGCTGAAGCTGGGCCAGGCGCGCGGCGCGGCGATCGCCGCCTGCGTGGCGCGCAACCTGCCGGTGGCCGAATACGCGGCCAAGGAAGTGAAACTGGCGCTGGTCGGCAAGGGCGGCGCCGACAAGACCCAGGTGCAGCACATGGTCGGCGCGATGCTCAACCTCAAGACCAAGCTGCAACCCGATGCCGCCGACGCGCTCGCCGTCGCCATCACCCATGCGCACGTGCGCGCGAGTGCGGCGCGGCTGGGCGTGGGCGTGCGGGAAGCGTGGGGTAGGCGGTGAGCGCGTTGACGACGGCGTCGGAACCACGGTCGCCCCTCGGCCGCGGGTCGGCACCGCTCAGGCTGCGCATCCGGCTCCGATTCGCGGGCGCGCGCCGTCCATGGCGCGCTTGCCAACGCGGGCCCGAGGGACGACCTTCAAGCGAACGGACGGATGAACGCTCACGGGGAGCAGCGGCATGATCGGAAGACTCAAAGGCACCCTCATCCACAAGCAGCCGCCGTGGCTGGTGGTGGACGTGCACGGCGTCGGCTACGAGCTGGAGGCGCCGATGAGCACCTTCTACGACCTGCCCGATGTCGGTCGCGAGGTCTCGCTGTTCACCCATTACGCGCAGAAGGAAGACAGCGTCTCGCTGTACGGCTTCCTGACCGAGGCCGAGCGCCGGTTGTTCCGCGATGTGCAGAAGGTCAGCGGCATCGGCGCGAAGATCGCGCTGGCGGTGCTCTCGGGCGTGTCCGTCAACGATTTCGCGCGGCTGGTGCAGACCAGCGACGTCACCGCGCTGACCCGCATCCCGGGCATCGGCAAGAAGACCGCCGAACGCATGGTGGTCGAGCTGCGCGACCGCGCCGCGGACCTGGCCGGCGGGCCGGTCGCGCCCCTGCCCGGGCAGGGGCTGGACCCACTCTCGGAGGCGGTCATCGCCCTGCAGCAGCTGGGTTACAAGCCCGCCGAGGCCGAGCGCATGGCGAAGAAGGCCTTCGCCGAGGGCGATTCCCCCGAGGCCATCATCCGCAGGGCGTTGCAGCAGGTGCTGCGCTAGAGGCGTACCATGCGCCGCTTGGCCGGCGGGGAACCATGATGAATCCAGCTTCGAAAACGGGTGGGCCGGACGCGGCCGGACATGGTCCAGGCCATGCCGGCGCCGGCATGGCTGCGTTGGTGGCCGGGGCGGTCGGCGTGGTGTTCGGAGACATCGGCACCAGCCCGCTCTACACGATCAAGGAGATGTTCCACCCGCATTTCGGGCTGGACCCGACCGACGCCGCAACCGTGAAAGGCCTGCTCTCGCTGGGCTTCTGGTCGTTGCTGCTGGTGGTGACGCTGAAGTACGTGATCGTGATCATGCGCGCCGACAACGACGGCGAGGGCGGCATCATGGCACTGACCGCGCTGGCCCAGCGCAGCCTGAAGAAAGGCTCGCGGCTGAGCTACGTGGTGGGCATTCTCGGCATTTTCGGCGCCTCGCTGTTCTTCGGCGACGGCATGATCACCCCGCCGATCACCGTGCTGGGCGCGGTCGAGGGCCTGTCGGTGATCTCGCCGGCGCTGACCCGCTGGGTGGTGCCGATCAGCGTGCTGATCCTGCTCGGCCTGTTCGGCTTCCAGCGCTTCGGCACCGAAAAGGTGGGCAGGATATTCGGCCCGTTGATGATCACCTGGTTCGTGGTGCTGGCCGGTTTGGGCATCTACAACATCGCCGACAACCCGATCGTGCTGAAGGCGCTCAGCCCGTACTGGGCGGTGAACTTCTTCCTCCAGCACGGCTGGCACGCGGTTTTGATCCTGGGCGCGGTGGTACTGACCGTGACCGGCGGCGAGGCGCTGTATGCGGACATGGGTCATTTCGGCAAGAAACCGATCCGCTGGGCATGGTTCGGCTTCGTGCTGCCCGCGCTGGTGCTCAACTATTTCGGACAAGGTGCGGTGCTGCTGGAAAATCCACGCGCAGTGGAGAACCCGTTCTACATGGCCGCGCCGGAATCGCTGCAGATCCCGCTGCTGGTGCTGGCGACGTTGGCGGCGACGGTGGCCTCGCAGGCGGTGATCACCGGTGCGTTCTCGGTCACCCGCCAGGCGATCCAGCTTGGTTACCTGCCGCGCTTGCAGATCCGCCACACGTCCAGCAGTACGATAGGACAGATCTACGTGCCGTCGATCAACTGGATGCTGCTCGCGGCGGTGATCGTGCTGGTGCTGGTGTTCCGCAGCTCGACCAACCTCGCCACCGCCTATGGCCTGTCGGTGACAGGCACCATGCTGATCGACACCCTGCTGCTGGCGGTGGTCGCATATATCCGCTGGCCGCAGGCACGACGTTGGATCCTGCCGCTGTGCGCGTTCTTCCTGGTGATCGACCTGGCCTTTCTGGTCGCCAACGGCGCCAAGCTGCTGACCGGGATCGGCGCATGGGTGCCGCTGTTCATCGGCGTTACCGCGTTCACTCTGATGCGTACATGGCGGCGCGGCCGTGAGCTGCTGCGCGCGGAAATGCAGGCCGAAGGCATCCCGCTGGAAACTTTTCTGGACGGTCTGATGCTGTCGCCGCCGGTGCGCGTGCCTGGCTCTGCCATCTTCATGACCGCCGACAAGGGCGTGGTGCCGCACGCTTTGTTGCACAACCTCAAGCACAACAAGGTGCTGCACGAGCGCAACCTGTTCCTGACCGTCGATACCTTGACCGTGCCGTATGCGCCCAAGAGCGAGCGGCTGAAGATCACTGCGATCGGCGACAATTTCTACCGGGTGGTGATCAAGTTCGGCTTCATGGAAGAGCCTGATGTGCCGCAGGCGCTGATGCAGGCCGCAGACTGCAGTGACATCTGCATCGACCCGATGGACACCACCTATTTCGCCAGCCGCGAGACCATCCTGGCCAGCGCGCACCGCGGCATGCCGGTTTGGCGCGACAAAGTCTTCGCGCTGATGCACCGCAATGCCGCGTCGGCCACCAGCTTCTTCCGCATTCCCTCCAATCGCCTGGTGGAACTGGGTGCGCAGGTGCAGATCTAAGGCGGTGCTGTGTCGCAGCCGCGTCGATGACGCCCGGGCCATAATGGCGGCATGAGCGAAGAACGCATCATCGCCGCCGGCGCCACGCGCGAGGACGAGGCCGCCGAGGCCAGCATCCGCCCGAAACGGCTGGCCGATTACCTGGGCCAGCAGCCGGTCAAGGAGCAGATGCAGATCTACATCGACGCGGCCAAGGGGCGCAGCGAATCGCTGGACCACGTGCTGATCTTCGGGCCGCCGGGCCTCGGCAAGACCACGCTCTCGCATGTCATCGCCAACGAGCTGGGCGTGAGCGTGCGGGTGACCAGCGGACCCGTGATCGAGCGCGCCGGCGACCTGGCCGCGCTGCTCACCAACCTGCAGCCGCACGACGTGCTGTTCATCGACGAGATCCACCGCCTCTCGCCCGTGGTCGAGGAAGTGCTGTACCCGGCGATGGAGGATTTCCAGATCGACATCATGATCGGCGAGGGTCCGGCCGCGCGTTCGATCAAGCTGGACCTGCCGCCGTTCACCCTGGTCGGCGCCACCACCCGCGCCGGCCTGCTGACCGCACCGCTGCGCGACCGCTTCGGCATCGTGCAGCGGCTGGAGTTCTACAGCGCCGAGGAACTGGCGCGCATCGTCACCCGCTCGGCGCAGATCCTCGGCATCGCCTGCATGGCGGAAGGCGCGGCCGAGATCGCCCGGCGCTCGCGCGGCACCCCGCGCATCGCCAACCGCCTGCTGCGCCGCGTGCGCGATTACGCGCAGGTGCGCGCCGGCGGCACCATCGACGGCGACGTCGCCGCCGCCGCGATGCAGATGCTGAAGGTGGACCCGGAAGGGTTCGATGACCTCGACCGCCGCCTGCTGCATCTGATCATCGAGAACTTCGATGGCGGCCCGGTCGGCGTGGAGTCGCTGGCGGCGGCGCTCAGCGAGGAGCGCGGCACGCTGGAGGACGTCATCGAACCCTATCTGATCCAGCAGGGTTTCCTGGTTCGCAGCGCGCGCGGCCGCATGGCCACGCACAAGGCCTACCGCCACCTCGGTTTCCGGCCCAAGGGCGAGGGGCTGTTTTGAGCGAGGCGGCGCCGTTCCAGTGGCCGGTGCGGGTGTATTGGGAAGACACCGACGCCGGCGGCGTGGTCTATCACGCGCAGTACCTGGCCTTCATGGAACGCGCCCGCAGCGAGTGGATGCGCGCGATCGGCTTCGGCCAGGACCGCCTGCGCGAGGACGCCAATCTGTGTTTCGTGGTGCGCGCGATGTCGATCGACTTCCGCGCCCCGGCCAGGCTCGATGATCTGCTGACAGTCAGCGTGCGTCTTGCACAATGCCGCGGTGCCAGCCTGGTCATCGACCAGGAGATCCGTCGTGGCGACGCCCTGCTGGTCGGCGCGTCGGTGCGGGTCGCGGCGGTCTCGGCCGATGCCTTCCGGCCGCGCCCGATCCCCGATGCACTGCTGGCGCAGTTGACCCCCGAACCCCATTGAAGGACACCCGGATGCAGCCGATGCCCGCCGCCCTGCAAGTCACGACACAGGCCCTCGACCCGGTGCCGGTCGATGCCGCCGCGCCCGCCGTGGCGCAGGCCGCGCCGCATGCGCAGGGCATCGACATGCTGCAGCTGGTGCTGCACGCCTCGCTGCCGGTGCAGATCGTGATGGTGCTGCTGTTGCTGGCGTCGATCGCGTCCTGGGTCATCATCATCCGCAAGAAGAAGGTGCTCGACCGCGCGCTGCGCGAGGCCGATGCGTTCGAGGACCGGTTCTGGTCCGGGGCCGCACTTTCGAACCTGTATGACGAGGCACAGAAGAATGCCGACGGCGGCATGGAAGCGATCTTCGAAGCCGGTTTCCGTGAATTCCACAAGTCGCGCCAGCGCGGCAGCAACGACGGCCGCCTGCAGCTGGAAGCCGCGCAGCGGGCGATGCGCGCCACCGCCTCGCGTGAGATCGACGGACTGGAGCAGAACCTGGAGTTCCTCGCCAACGTCGGTTCGATCAGCCCCTATGTCGGCCTTTTCGGCACGGTCTGGGGCATCATGATTTCGTTCCAGGGCCTGGCCAACGTCAAGGAAGCCACCATCGCCACCGTCGCGCCCGGCATCTCCGAGGCGCTGATCGCCACCGCGATGGGCCTGTTCGCCGCCATTCCCGCCGTCTGGGCCTACAACCGCTACGCGACGAAGGTGGAGCGGGTGAGCGTGAAGTACGACGCGTTCTCCGAGGAGTTCTCCTCCATCCTGCAGCGTCAGGCGCAGGCCGACTGAGGCGCGCCGACCATGAGCCTCCGTCGCCACAGGAAGCGCAAGCTAAAGGCCGAGATCAACGTCGTGCCCTACATCGACGTGATGCTGGTGCTGCTGATCATCTTCATGGTCACCGCGCCGCTGCTGAACCTGGGCGTCGACATCGACCTGCCGCAGTCCACCGCGAAATCGATCCAGGAAAGGAAGGATCCGGTGGTGGTCAGCGTGGACCGCGGCGGCCGCCTCTTCCTCACCCTGCAGGGCGATGCCAACCGCGAGGTGACGCAGGCCGAGATGGTGGCCAAGGTGAAGGCCTTCGTCAGTCAACGTCCCGATGTGCCGGTGTACGTGGCCGGCGATGCCAACGCGCCCTATCAGACCGTCTACGACGTGCTGAGCACGCTGCAGACCGAGGCCGGCGTCACCCGCGCCGGGCTGATGAGTACGCCGGTCGAGCGCGCCGCGAAATGACCGTGACGCGCGCCCGCCCCCGGCGCGCCGCGACAGGCGCATGCGGATGAGGGAAACCCGTGCCGACAACGTGCAGTCGCTGGGGCTGGCCGTGGGCCTGCACCTGCTGCTGTTCGCGCTGGTGTTCATCGGCCTGCGCTGGACGCGCGAGAACGCCGAGCCGGCGGGGGGCGGCCCGCTGGTGGAGGCGGAGATGGTCGATGCCGGCGACCTGTCATCGAAAATGAAGGACGCGCTGGCGGAGCGCATCGCCGCCGCCGATGCGCCTGAACCGGTCACCGAGCCCGCGCCGGCCGAACCGCTGCCGCAGGCGCTGGAGGAAATGGTCGAGCCGCCGCCCCCGCAGCCGCAGCCCGAACCTGCGCCGCAGGAAGCGCTGACGAAGCCGCAACCCACGCCGCCCGCGCCGGTCGCCAAGCCCGATACCCGCGACCAGGACGAAGCCCGCCGCGACGCGATCAACCGCGAGACGCGCGAGCGCGAGCAGGAAGCGTTGCGCAAGGAACGCCAGGTCGAGCTGCAGAAGCAACAGCAGCAGAAGGCCGCCGAAGAGAAGAAGCGGCTGGCGGCGCAGCAGCAGGCGGACGCCAAGGCCAAGGCCGCCGCGCAGGCGAAAGCCGAAGCCGATGCCAAGACCAAAGCCGAGGCGGATGCGAAGGCCAAGCGCCTGGCGGCCCAGCGCGCCCAGCAGCTGGCCGATGCCAAGGCGCGGGCGGGCGCGACCGCCGCCTCCAGTCCCGGACCGGCCAGCGGCGCCGGGCAGGGCAAGGACACCCGGGCGGAATGGCTGGCGCTGGTGGTCAACGAGATCGAGCGGCAGTGGCGCCGCCCGGACGACATCCCCAAGGGACTGCGCTGCCCGATCCGCATCAAGCTGCTGCCGGGTGGCGAGGTGCTCTCCGCCGAGGTCCAGCCCAGTTGCCCCTACAGCGAGCAGAACCAGCGCACGGTGGAGGCGGCGGTGAAGAAGGCCAGCCCGTTGCCGCTCAAGGGCAACGAGGACCTGCGCCTGCGCGACTTCATCGTCAATTTCTACCCGTCACGCTGAGTCGCAGGCGCCGGGGCAGTGTTCAGGGCTTCCTGAACCCGCGTTCATCCCTGTCATCCCGCCGCGTTAATCTTTGGGCACCGGAACTGCCCCCGACGTCCATGGCCACCAGCTTCCTGAACCGCATCCTGTTTGCCGCTTTTTTCCTGCTGTTTGCCGGCTTCGCGCAGGCCCAGCAGGCCGAAGTCGATCTCGTGGGTGGCCGCGACGCCGCCACGCCCATCGCCGTGGTGCCCTTCGGCGGCGCCCAAGGCGGCGAGCTCGCCGGCATCATCAGCGCCGACCTGGCGCGTTCCGGCCAGTTCCGCCCGTTGCCGGAACGCGACATGGCCGAGCGCCCGACCGGGGCCGGCGAGGTCAATTACCCCTTCTGGCGCACCCTCGGCCAGGACTGGCTGCTGGTCGGTCGGGTGACCGGCGAGCTGACCGTGCAGTACGAACTGTTCGATGTCGCCGGCCAGCAACGTGTCATCGGGCTGGTGAAAAGCGGCCCGGGCAGCGCGCTCCGCGACATCGCCCACCAGATCGCCGACGAGGTCTACGAAAAGGTGACTGGCGTGCGCGGCGCGTTCTGGACCCGCGTCGCCTATGTCAGCGTGAACGGGCTGGGCAAGCAGGCGCAGTTCTCGATCATGGTGGCCGATGCCGATGGCCATGGCGCCCGCAGCGTGGCCAGCGCCAATGCGCCCCTGATGTCGCCGACCTGGAGCCCGGATGGCCGCAAGCTCGCCTACGTCAGCTTCGAGAGCGGCAACTCGGCGATCTACGTGCAGGACCTCGGCAGCGGCCAGCGTGAGCGCGTGGCCGGGTTTTCCGGCATCAACAGCGCGCCCTCGTTCTCGCCCGACGGCAGCCGGCTGGCGATGACGCTGTCGAAGAGCGGCAACCCTGAAATCTACGTCATGGACCTGGGCAGCAAGTCGCTGACGCAGGTGACCCAGCAGTCCGGCATCGACACCGCGGCGGTCTGGAGCGCGGATGGCCGCAGCCTCTACTTCACCTCCGACCGCGGCGGCCGCCCGCAGATCTACCGCGCCGCGGCCGGTGGCGGCGGCGCGACCCGCGTCAGCTTCGAAGGCGGCTACAACGCCGACGCCAGCGTGTCGGCCGACGGCAAGAAGATGGCCGTGGTGCAGGGTGGCGGCAACAGTTACCGCATCGCGCTGATGGATTCGAGCCTGGGCGGCGCGCGCTGGAGCCTGGTCTCGCCGGGTTCGCTCGACGAATCGCCGAGCCTGGCGCCGAACGCCTCGATGATCACCTACGCCGGGCGCGATGGCGGCCGCGGCGCGCTCTACGTGGTGTCCGCCGATGGCCGCGTCCGCGAGCGCTTGCCGGCCAGCGGCGGCGACCTGCGCGACCCGGCGTGGTCGCCGTACCGCCAGGCGCGCTGAGCCTCGACCTCGTTCCCCCTTCGCTGAAAAAGGAGACACCGATGCATCCGATTCCCCGCCTCGTCATCGCCGCGATGCTCTGCACGAGCGTCATCGCCTGCTCCAAGAAGGTGAAGGAAACCCCGCCGCCGCCGGCCACCGACACCGGCACGGGCACCACCGCCGGGGCCGGCGACACCGCGCCCTACACGCCGAAGCCCGGCGCCTACACCGCCGCCGACCTGGAGCGCGACGCCTGCCTGCGCACGCGTGCCTTCTACTTCGACCTGGACCGCGACAACGTCAAGCCGGAGTTCCAGAACGCCATCCTCTGCCACGCCAAGTACCTGCGTGACCGCCCGATGGCGCGCCTGACGCTGGAAGGCAACACCGACGAACGCGGCAGCCAGGAATACAACCTGGGCCTGGGCGAGCGCCGTGCCAATTCGGTGGCGCAGGCGCTGCAGGCGCAGGGCGCGTCCAGCAGCCAGATCACCGTGGTCAGCTACGGCGAGGAACGCCCGGAGTGCCGCGAGTCGGGCGAAGGGTGCTGGTCGAAGAACCGCCGCGCCGACCTGAACTACACCGTGCCCTGAGGAACAGGCGATGAAAGCGCATTCCCTGCTGTGGATGCCGGCCCTGTTGCTGGCGATGCTGGCGCCCGGTGATGCCTCGGCCCAGCGTCGGCAGAGCATCGCCGACCGGGTGGCCGCGCTCGAACAGCAGGCGAATGCGCCTTCGCCCACGCTCGAGCTGCTGAAGCAGATCGAGGACATGCGCGCGGAGATCGCCGCCCTGCGTTCGCAGGTGGAGGAACTGCAGCACCAGAACGAGGAAACCGCGCGCTCGGCCCGCACGCAGTACCTGGATGTCGATACCCGCCTGCAGCGGCTGGAGGCGGCCAACCAGCCGCCGCCGGTGGCACTGGATCCGGCCGGTGCGCCGGTCGATGCCGCCCCCGCCGACGCGACCGCACCGGCCAAGCCGGTGCCCGCAGGCGCCGGCGAGAAGGCCGCCTACGACGCGGCCTTGAACGCGCTCAAGGCCGGCGAGTACGTGGATTCGGCACGCCAGTTCGCCGACTTCCTGGCCCGGTTCCCGAACGGTCCGTACGCGCCGAACGCGCTGTACTGGCTGGGCGAGAGCTATTACGTGACCGAGAACTACCCGCTCGCGATCGAGCAGTTCCAGGCGCTGGTCAAGCGCTACCCGACGCACGACAAGACGCCGGGCGGCCTGCTCAAGCTCGGGCTGTCGCAGCTCGGCATGAAGCAGGAAGCCGAGGGCCGCAGGACGCTGGAGGCGGTGGTCGCGCAGTACCCGGGCAGCGATGCCGCCCGCACCGCGCAGCAGCGCCTGAAGCCGGCCACGCCCAGGCCCGCGGCCACCAAGCCCGCCGCGAAGAAGTAACCGCCCACGCCTGGCCCGCGGGTGGCTGGCGGTAAAATCCCCGCATGGATATTGAAGAAGCCGCTTCCGCCACCCGCGCGGAGCGCCTGCGCATCACCGAAATCTTCTGCTCGCTGCAGGGCGAGGCCCGCGCGGCCGGCTGGCCGACCGTGTTCGTGCGGCTGACCGGCTGCCCGCTGCGCTGCGGCTACTGCGACACCGCCTACGCCTTCCACGGCGGCGAGTGGCGCGACATCGAGGCCATCGTGGATGAGGTCAAAAGCCACGGCGTGCGCCACGTCTGCGTGACCGGCGGCGAGCCGCTGGCGCAGAAGCGCTGCATCGCGCTGCTGAAGCAGCTGTGCGATGCCGGTTTCGAGGTGTCGCTGGAAACATCCGGCGCGCTCGACATTGGCGAGGTCGATCCGCGCGTCAGCCGGGTGGTCGACATCAAGACGCCGGGTTCCGGCGAGGCCGCGCGCAACCAGTGGGACAACCTGCCGCTGCTGGCCCCGCATGACCAGCTGAAGTTCGTCATCTGCTCGCGCGACGACTACGAATGGGCGAAGGGCGTGCTGCTCTCGCAGAAACTCGACGCGCGCTGCGAGGTGCTGTTCTCGCCGAGCTACACGCAGGTGGCGCCGCGCGCGCTGGCCGAATGGATCATCGCCGACCGCTTGCCGGTGCGTTTCCAGATGCAGCTCCACAAGCAACTCTGGGGCGAGGAGCAGGGCCGGTGAGCGCGGAGAAGAAGCGTGCGGTGGTGCTGGTCTCCGGCGGCATGGATTCGGCGGTGGTCGCCGCCATCGCGCGGGCGGAAGGCTTCGAGGTCTACGCGCTGAGCGTCGCCTACGGCCAGCGCCACGCGTCCGAACTCGCCGCCGCCGAGCGCGTCGCCGCGATGACCGGCGCGACGCGGCACAAGACGGTGGACGTGGACCTGCGCGCCATCGGCGGCTCGGCGCTGACCGATGAGGCGATCTCGATTCCCACCGACGAAGACGGCCACGAACTCGGCGGCGACATCATCCCTTCCACCTACGTGCCGGCGCGCAACACAATCATGTTGTCGGTCGCGCTGGGCTGGGCCGAGGTGCTGGGCGCGAAGGAGATCTTCTGCGGCGTCAACGCGGTGGATTATTCCGGCTACCCGGATTGCCGGCCGGCCTTCATCGAGGCCTTCGAGCGGCTGGCCAACCTGGCCACCAAGGCCGGCGTGGAGGAAGGCGGCCTGCGCGTGCGCGCGCCGCTGATGCGCATGAGCAAGGCCGACATCGTGCGCGAAGGCGTGCGGCTGGGCGTGGACTTCTCGCAGACGGTGAGTTGCTACCAGGCCGACGACGACGGCCGTGCCTGCGGCCATTGCGATGCATGCCGGCTGCGCGCGCAGGGTTTTGCCGAAGCCGGCATCGCCGACAACACCCGGTACATCGGTTAGAATCCCGGTCCCGGCGCAAGGCCGGGCATGCGTTTCCGGGCCGTTAGCTCAGCGGTAGAGCAGTTGACTTTTAATCAATTGGTCGATGGTTCGATCCCATCACGGCCCACCACTTTCCCGGTTCGATCCGCAGCTTCGCGCAGCCATGCGACCGCGCCCTGTCCCGCGCGCAGTCCGCTGGCGAAACAGGCCTGCAGCAGGTAGCCGCCGGTCGGCGCTTCCCAGTCCAGCATCTCGCCGGCGCAGAAGGTGCCGGGCATCGCCTTCAGCATCAGCCGTTCGTCCAGCGCTTCGAGCCGCACGCCGCCGGCGCTGCTGATCGTCTCCGCGATCGGGCGCGGGCGCAGCAGTTTCAGCGGCAGCCGTTTGATCGTGGCGACGAGGCGGTCGATGTCGCCGCCGGCATCGCGCCCGAGCACCTCGAACACCAGCGCGGCCTTCGCCGCATCCAGCCCGCTCTGGCGACGCAGGTGCTCGCCGAAGCTGCGCTTGCCGCGCGGCCGGGCAAGCGCGTCGTGCAATTGCGCCGCGCTGCGCCCGGGCGCGACATCGAGCCACAGCATCGCGTCGCCGTCGCGCGCGATCGCATCGCGCAGGTCGGCGGAGATCGCGTAGACCAGGCTGCCTTCGATGCCGGTCTCGGTCAGCACGCACTCGCCCTGCAGCGCGTGTTCGCGGCCCTCGGCATCGCGCCAAAGGGCGATGACCGGCTTCAGCGGCGCGCCGGCGAAGCGTTCGGCGATGTGCGCGCTCCAGCCGATGTCGAAGCCGCAGTTGGCCGGCTGCAGTGAAGCGATGTCGATGCCGGCTTCACGCATCGGGTCCACCCATGCACCATCGCTGCCGAGCTGCGGCCAGCTGCCGCCGCCCATCGCGAGGATCGTGGCGCATGCATCGAAACGCGCTTCGCCCGCCGCCGTCGCGAAACGCAACGCGCCGCCTTCGTCCCAGCCCAGCCAGCGGTGCTGGACGTGGAAACGCACGCCGGATTCGCGCAGGCGCCGTACCCAGCCGCGCAGCAGCGGGGCCGCCTTGCGGTCGTCGGGAAACACGCGGCCGGAGCTGCCGACGTAGGTGTCGATGCCGAAGCCCTTCGCCCACGCGCGCAACGCATCGGCATCGAAACCATCCAGCCAGGTGCCGACCTCGCCCGCGCGCCCGCGGTAGCGCGCATCGAAGGCGGGGCGTGCTTGGGAATGGGTGAGGTTGAGCCCGCCCTTGCCGGCGATCAGGAACTTGCGCCCGACCGACCCCATCGCATCGAACACATCCACTTCAAGGCCGGCCGCGCGCGCGGTCTCCGCCGCCATCAGGCCGGCGGGACCGCCGCCGATGACCGCGATGCCGGGCAAGGGCGTGGGCGCGACGCCGTTCACCGCAGCAGGATGAGCGTGGCGAGGCCGAGGAAGGTGAGGAAGCCGAGCGTGTCGGTGATGGTGGTGAGGATGACGCCGCCGGCCAACGCGGGATCGAAGCCGAAGCGCTTGAGCGTGACCGGCACGAACACGCCGCCGAGCGCGGCGAAGGTGAAGTTGGCCGTGAGCGCCACCGCGATGACCGCGGCCAGGCCCGGGTTGTGGAACCAGACCAGCACCACCAGCCCCAGCAGCACGCCGAGGATGAGGCCGTTGATCACCGCCACGCGGACTTCCTTCCACACCAGCGTTGGCACGTTGCTCGACGCGATCTGCCCGAGCGCGATGCCGCGCACCATCAGCGTCAGCACCTGGGTGCCGGCGTTGCCGCCCATGCCGGCGATGATCGGCATCAGCACCGCGAGCGCGGTGAGTTTCTCGATCGAGCCTTCGAAGCGCCCCACGACGGAGGCGGCGAGGAACGCGGTGAGCAGGTTCACGCCCAGCCAGACCAGGCGGCGGCGGAAGGCGCGGCTGACCGGCGAGAACAGGTCCTCGTCCTCGTCCAGGCCCGCGGCGGACAGCGCCTGGTGCTCGGCCTGGTCGCGGATGATGTCGACCACGTCATCGATGGTGATGCGGCCCAGCAGCACGTTGCCGTCGTCCACGACCGGCGCGGAGACCCAGTCGTTGTCGGAGAAACGCCGGGCGACTTCCTCGCTGGAATCCTCGACGTGGATCGACTCCAGCTCGTCGTCGATCAGCTGGTTCACCGGCGTGCCGGACTCGTGCGTCACCAGGTCCTGCAACGCCACCCAGCCCATCAGCTGGTGGCGCTTGTTGACCACGTACAGGTGGTCGGTGTTGTCGGGCAGTTCGCCGCGCAGGCGCAGGTAGCGCAGCACCACGTCGACGGTGGTGTCGGCGCGCACCGTCACCACTTCCGGGTTCATCAGGCGGCCGGCGGTGTCCTCGTCGTAGGACAGCACCTGTTCGAGGCGCTCGCGGTTCTCGCGGTCCATCGACTTCAGCACTTCGTCGATCACCGCGTCCGGCAGGTCTTCGACCAGGTCGGCGAGGTCGTCGATGTCGAGGTCCTCGACGGCGGCGACCAGCTCGTCCTCGTCCATCTCGGCGATCAGGCTTTCGCGTACCTCGTCGCCGACGTGGACCAGCACCTCGCCGTCGTCCTCGGGATCCACCAGGCCCCAGACCACGCTGCGCTTGGCCGGCGGCAGCGATTCCAGCAGGTTGCCGATCTCGGCCGCGGACAGCGTGTTGACCATGCGCCGCACCGGGCCGAGCCGACCGCTGTCGAGCGCGTCCGACAGCAGGCGCAGCTGGCGCACGGTCTTGTCGTGGCGGATGGCTTCGGCCATGGCACGGTTCCGGCAGGGGCGGCCGTGCGATGCGCGGCTGCAGGGCGAGGTCGCGCCTGCAGGCACGACGGGATCAGGCGTTCATGATGCCCGCATTATCGCCCGCGGGCCGCGCGCATTGGAACCCCGATGCGCGCTCAGGACGCGTTGAGGCGCATCCAGCGCTCGATGCCGGCACGGTCGCCGGCGCGCAGCAGGCCGCGTGCCTGCGCCTGCAATCGGCCGAGGTCGGCTTCGCGGATCGCGCGCCGCACCTCCAGCAGCGTGCCGGGGTGGAGGCTGAATTCCTCCAGCCCCAACGCCAGCAGCAGCGGCGTGAAGCGCGCATCACCGGCCATTTCGCCGCAGACCGCCACCGGCCGGCCATGCCGCTTGCCGATGCGCAGCACGTCGTGCAGCAGCCGCAATACGGCGGGATGCAGCGGCGTGTAGAGCTCGCCCAGGTATTCGTTGTTGCGGTCGGCGGCCAGCAGGTACTGCACCAGGTCGTTGGTGCCGACGGAAAGGAAGTCCACCTCGCGGATGAAACCGGTCAGCGCGATCGCCGCCGAAGGCACCTCGATCATCGCGCCCAGCGGCACGTCGGCGGCGATGGCATGGCCTTCGGCGCGCAATTCCGCGGCCACGGCATCGCGCATCGCCCGCGCTGCGCGGACCTCTTCGCGGCCGGCGATCATCGGCAGCAGGATGCGCAGCGGGCCGTAGCCCGACGCGCGCAGGATCGCGCGCAGCTGGGTGCGGAAGATCTCGTGGCGCGCCATCGACAGGCGGATGCCGCGCAGGCCCATCGCCGGGTTCTCCTCGTTGCGCAGGGCCAGGCCGGTGTCGTCGGCCTTGTCGGCGCCGAGATCGAGCGTGCGGATGGTGGCCGTGCGCCCGGTCAGGCCG
>JAANMY010002072.1_pt1 | contig 19970 bp, 17 predicted proteins | sample 7279691 | NCBI WGS metagenome assembly JAANMY01 (sample SAMN14094543, study PRJNA606508) | bioreactor metagenome | isolation source: A lab-scale SPAN reactor treating ammonium-rich wastewater day 388 | place: Ireland: Galway | collected 2018-02-07
TCGCCGTCCACCTTCTTCTCGCCGTCCACCTTCTTCTCGCCGTCCACCTTCTTCTCGCCGTCCACCTTCTTCTCGCCGTCCACCTTCTTCTCGCCGTCCGTCTTGCCCTTGTCCGCTTCCACTTTGTTTTTGTCCGCTTCCGGCTTCTTCTTGCAGCCACCGACCGAGCCGAGCCCGATGGTCAGGGTCAGACCCAGAACGAGCATCCCAAGGAGTTTGTGCATGGCGCGACCGTCCTTTCGGAGTAGTGGGACCGGGGTGTCACCTGCCGCCAGTTGCTACCGCTGGCGAGTCAGGAAGTAAGATGCAGCGGGCCGGGCGTTATTCCCGACTTTTTCTCCGCCGGCCGAAATTCCGCCGCGACCCACGCTACATCCGTACAGCCGCTGGTGCTGGCGTCGTCGGGGCCGGCGCCGTAAGCTGACAACGGCTCACGGACGGAAAGCCCAGCAGCCGAGCCGGCCTTTGCCGCGCGGCGTTACGGAGGGCGAGGAACTGTGCGGCGCAGGGCCGGGCCAGGGTCTGGTTTTTTCCGCCAGTCCGGGAATAAACCGCCCCCGCGCCGGTTCATGCCTTGGTGGAGACCTTGCCCCATGAATTTGCCCGGCAGTCAGCGGAGCGTCGCGAAACTGGTCGAGGAACACTACACCTCCCTGTACCGCTACGCCTTTCGGCTTTCGGGGTCGATCGTGGACGCGGAAGATCTGACCCAGGAGACTTTCTGTCAGGCGCAGCTCAAGCTGGGCCAACTCCGCGAGCGCGACCGGGCCCGGGCGTGGCTGTTCAGTATCCTGCGCAACGCCTACCTGCACCGGATCCGCGCCAGCAAGCAGGAGCACGCCGTCTCCCTCGACTGGGTCGGCGACCTGCCCGAGCGGCTCCCGGACCCGCTGCCGGAGGTCGAGCCGGAGAAACTGCAGCAGGCTCTCAACGAACTCCCGGAGGCCTTCCGCACGCCGGTCATTTTGTTTTATTTTGAAGACTTCAGTTACCGCGACATCGCCGCGCAGATGGATCTGCCGATGGGCACGGTGATGTCCCGACTGGCCCGGGCCAAGACCCACCTGCGGACCCGCCTGCTGGCGCCCGCGGCGGTTCTGGCCGAACCCAGGAGGGTTCGCGATGGAGTGTAGGAACGCCCGTCTTCTGCTCGAGTTCGCGCGCCCTGGCGGGTCTGAGTTGGAGCGGGAAGAGGCCGAGACGCTGGAACAGCACCTGCACGAGTGCCCGGACTGCGCCGCGCTGGCGAGCGCCGAGCGCCGGGCCGACGACCGCCTCGGCCGGGCCATGCGGGACGTGCCGGTGCCGGACGGTCTGCGCGAGCGACTGCTGCGCAAGTTGGCCCAGGAGCGCGATGCGTGGTATCGGCGCTGGCTGCTGCGCGGCGCCGGGCTGGCGGCGGCGGTTCTGCTTGCCGTCTGGGGGTGGTCCTGGTGGCCGGCCAATCTCCCTGCGGTCACTTCGCAGGACGTCGATGAACTTGTCAACGCCGGGCCGTCCTTCTCCAGGGACAAAATCCATGAGGGGTTCGAGGTGCTGGGGACGGCCTTTCAAGCACCGCCCGACTTCAAGTACGACCTGGCCACGGCCTTCGGAATGGTCCCGTTCAAAAACCGCCAGGTTCCGCAGCTGGTGTTTACCGCTCCAGGAAGTCCGGGAAGGCGCCCGGCGGTGGCGCGTGTCTACGTCCTTTCCGGCCAGGTGTTCGACCTGGAGCAAACGAAGCGCAACGTGGGCAACCCCAGCGGCACCCATCCGCGGGTCGAGATCCTCGACTATCCCGAACACCCGAATTACCTGTATCTCGTCGTCTACACGGGGGAGTTGAGCCTCTTCAGGAACCGGCGCGCTGCGGAAACCTGATGCCAGGTCTTCGCATGAGGTATCGCGATTCAGACGTGGTTACCAGCGCGGCGTACCAGCGCCGGGCGCCCGGCGCTGGTACGCCGCGCTGGTAATGCTACTTGCCGTGCCCGCCGGTCAGCTCGTCGGCGAGGCGGTTCGCGTCGTAGACCGCGCGCAGAGCCTCGACGATCCCCTGCGAGTGGACCGACACCGCCCGCGCCTGCTCGTCGGTGTAAATGAAGTCCCACACCAGCGACTGCATGTTGCCGTCGAAGATCAGCCCAACCACCTCGGCGTTGCGGTTGACGACCGGACTGCCCGAGTTCCCGCCGATGATGTCCGGCGTGCTGACGAAGTTGAACGGCGTCTTGAGGTTCAACTTGCCCTTGCGCTCGACCCAGCGCTGCGGCAGCTCGAACGGCGGCTTGTTGTTCTTGTTCTTCGCCTTCTCGTACAGGCCGGCGAAGGTCGTCTCGAACAGGATTTTCTTGCCGTCCTCGACATACCCCTTGACCGTGCCGAACGACAGCCGCAGGGTGAACGTCGCGTCGGGGTACGTGTCGGTCCCCTCGACCGCGAACTTCACGCGCGCCACCTGGTCGTAGGCCTGGCGCTTGACCTCCTCGACCTGCGTGTCCATCACCTTGCGCACCGCCCGCGCCGCCTTGTCGATCAGCAGCGCGAGCTTGATCAGCGGGTCGTCGGACGCCTGGACTGCCGCCTTGCCGCCGTCGTAGAGCTTCCTGCGCACCTTGACATCCCTCAGCTTCGTGCCGTTGATCAGTTCGGCGGCGCGCTCGCGCGGCGACTTGCCGGCGAGCACCTGCTGCACTAGTTTGTTCTCGTAGCCGAGCTGCTCGCACAGCCACGTCAGCGAGTCGGCGAGCTTCCACTGCTCGAAATCGGGGTAGATGGGGCGCTTCGAGAACAGCCGCAGCTCCAGCGACTTCTTGTTCGACTCGGCGTATTCGGGCAGGCGCTTCTCGTTCGGCCTGGCGTACTCGTCGGCGGCACGCACGATCGTGCGCGCGTACCCGAACAGGGTCGTGTTGAACCCGGCCCCAGCCTCCAGCACGATGTACCGGGCGATGTTCGCCGCCCGCACCTTCTGCACGGCGGCGATCGTCTGCCACGCCTTGACCGCATCCTGCAACTCCGGGTTCTTCGCCGCGGCGGCCAGCAACTTCTTCTCGTAGGCCTTTTTCAGGGCCAGCACCGACGGATCGAGCAAGCCGGCCAGCCCGCCCTCCCGCGCCTTGCGGCTGTTCGCGACCCCGAACAGCATGTCCTTCGCCTTGCGGGCGTGCTCCTCGCCGTAGGCGCTGTAGACGCCCAGCATCACCTCCAGGCGGTGGAGCCGCTGCAGGAGATAGGGGTAGCCCTTGTCGCGCAGATACTCCAGGTCGGCCATCGTGTTGAGCCGGTCCGTATGGCCGGGGTGGCCGGACACGAACACCAGCTCGCCGTCCTTCGCCCCGCCCTGGCTCCACTTCAGGTAGTGCTCGATTTTCGCCGGCTTGCCGTTCTCGTAGACGCGGAAGAAGCAGACGTCCAGGCAGTAGCGGGGGTACGAGAAGTTGTCCGGATCGCCGCCGAAGAAGGCGATGTCCTGCTCCGGCGCGAACACCAGCCGGACGTCGGTGTACCGCTTGAACCGATACAGGTGGTACTGGTTGCCCTGGTACAGGGTGATGACGTTGCTGCGCAGGCCGGTTTTGTCCTCGGAGGTCTTCTCGATCTTCGCGATGATGGCCGTGCGGGCCTCGTGCGCCTTCTCGGGCGAGAGGTTCGGATCGACCGCCTTCTTGATCGCGTCGGTGACGTCCACGATCTCCATCAGAACGTTCAGCTCCAGATCGACCGCCTTGACCTCATCGGCGTGCGTCTTCGCGTGGAACCCGTCCTTGACGTAGTCCTTCTCCTTGCTGCTGATCTTCTGGAGCGTCTCCAGGCCGACGTGATGGTTGGTCATCACCAGCCCGTTGGCGGAGACGAACGACCCGGACCCGCCGCTGTTGAAGCGCACCGACGCCTTCTGGACGTGCTCGAACCAGCTCTTCGGCGGGTCGAACTGATACTTCTCCTTGAGGATTTTCAGAGGCGGGTTGTTGAACAGCCACAGCCCTTCGTCGGCCCGGGCCGACGACGCTGCTGCCAGCGCGCTCATCATGACGATCACGGCCCTTCGCAGACAATGCCACGGTTTCATGAAGTCTCTCCGGTGATGCCTCCAGCGCAGGTGGCGAGGGGTCCGGCCCCCGCCGGGCGGGGGTTGGGTCAGGGCGCAGGCGTATTGTCCGCTTCCGTCGGCGGCCTGAACAGCCGACCCATGCCGACCAGGGCGGCGAACCCGATCAGGGCGGCGAACCCGGCCAGGGCGACCCAGTCGGCGGCACCGCCCATGCTGTCCACGACCCAGCTAAAGTTCATCGACTGCTTGAACGCCGGGGCGAATTCGAGGAACGCGACCGCCACTCCGGCGATCGAGCCGCCGGCGATGTACCCGGACGCGAGCAGTACGCCCGGGCTCGTCTCCGCCTTGCGGATGGCCTCGATCTCCGCCTGGGCGCGCGCCTCGGGGTTGTCGCCCGCCGCCTCCAGGCTCGCGGCCGCCGACCGCGCCTGGTAGCTGTCAATCCCCCAGCGCAGAATGCCGCCGACGAAGATCGGCACCGAATACTGGATCGGCACATACACCCCGACCGCGAACGCCAGCGACGAGACGCCGCACAACTCCAGGGTGACGGCGATCATCGCTCCGATCAGCACCAGGCTCCAGTTCAGTTTGAGCGTCAGCACGCCGTCGATGATGATCTGCATCAGCTTCGTCTTGGGGGCGTCGAACCGAGTCGTCTCGGTCCCCTCGTAGCGCGTCACCGCGCCGGACGATGTGTCCCTGGTCCACTCGACCCGCCCGGTGACCGGCTGGACGAAGTACAGGCCGCTCGCGATGGCCCGGCCGAAGGCATCCGCGCTCGTGTCCCAGACGAGGTACTCCTTCTCCTGATACGTCTCCTTTCGGGTCAACCGGGCGCGCTCCTCCGGCGTCAGGTCCGCGACGCGCTGCTGCTTGAGCTTGCCGCCGATGGTCGGATCCTTCAAGAACGCCACCCGCCCCGTCCCGGGGTCCACCAGGAAGCGGCCCTCGGGGGCCGTGCCCTCGGGAACCTTGAGCAGCGCCTTGCGGTCCTTGCCTTCCGTGAAGGTGTCGCGGCGCGTGTCCCAGATCAGGTATTCCTTTCCCTGGAACGTCTCCTTCTCGGTCAGGCGGTTGCGCTCTGCGGGGGTGAGGGTCACCACCTCGTGGGTCTTGCTGTCCTTCGGCAGGTATTCCGGGTCGGAGCTGTAGACGGTGCCGGCGGCGTTGAACCCCAGGAGGGTGCCGCCGATCACGAGGGCGGAGATGAGCGCGCCGAACAGGATCGCGTACTGCATCGCCCGGGGGGTGCCGCCGACGAGGAACCCGGTCTTGAGCGACTGGGCGGTGGTCCCGCCGTTCGACGCGGCGATGCACACGACGGCCGCCACCGACAGGGCCAGGACGCGGTCACGCGGGCTCGTCATGCCGAGCGCGAGGAAGATCAGACAGGTAACCATCAGGGTGGCCGTCGTCATCCCCGAGATCGGGTTGGACGACGACCCGATCTCCCCGGTCAGCCGGGCCGAGACGGTGACGAACAGGAACCCGAACAGCAGCACGAGCAGCGCCCCAAGAATCGAGCTGATCACGCCGACCTCGGTGACGAGGAACCCGGCCAGCAGCAACAGCAGGCCAAGGCTGCCGAAGATGACGACTCGCATCGACAGGTCGTCCTCGGTCCGGGGGACGGCGTCGCTGCGGTCGCTCGCCCCGCCGCGCATCGTCGCCATGCCGGCCCGCGCCGACCGCACGATGAGCGGGAGGGTGCGCGACATGCTGATCAGGCCGGCCGTCGCCACACACCCGGCGCCGATGAACAGCAGGTAGTTGTTGCGGATCTCGCCGATGCCCATCTCGCCGATGGTCTTGTCGTTGCTCGGCGGGATGACCGTCGGCGCGTGTTCGCCGACGAAGTAGATGATCGGGATGATGACGAGGTAGCCGAGGATGGCCCCGGCCATCATGATTGAGCTGGTGCGCAGGCCGATGATGTACCCGACGCCGAGCAGTTCCGACGCCATGTCGGCCGCGAACACCGCCGCCTTGTTGATGGCGGTGATCGGGACGGCGACGGTTTCCTTCAGCGCGCCGAACCCGATCGTCAGGAACTTGTGGACGAACGCGATGCCGAAGCCGACGAACACGGTCGCCCCGGTCGTCCCGCCCTTCTCCCCGGAGATGAGCACCTGGGCGGCGGCCGTGCCTTCGGGGTAGAGCAGCGTACCGGGCTTGCCGGGCGGACCATGCATCTTGACGATAAAGGCGCGCCGCAGCGGGATCATGGCGAGGATGCCGAGGAGGCCGCCGAGGATCGACACGATCATCACCCGCGGCAGGTCCATGTCGAACCCGAGCATGAGCAGGGCCGGCATGGTGACGCCGACCCCGAAGGCAATCGACTCCCCGGCCGATCCGGCGGTCTGGACGATGTTGTTCTCGAGGATGGTGGCCTGGCGGAACCCGAACGCCTTCGACAGGCCGCGGAACAGGGTGATTGCCAGGACCGCGACCGGGATCGACGCCGACACCGTCATGCCGACCTTGAGCACCAGGTACAGCGACGACGCGGCGAAGATCAGGCCGAGCGACGTGCCGAGCAGCAGCGCCGACCAGGTCAGTTCCGGCATCTTGACGTTGTCGGGGACATACGGCTTGAAGCCGTCCACCGGTTCCCCTGGAGAGCCGGGCGGCGCGGGGGGCGTTTCCAGGACGTCGGTCGTGGCCATCGCGTGATCTCCCTCCGGTCCATCGGACAACGGTGGTTAGATTGCGGGGCGGCGGCGGGATTTCAAGCCCCCGCGGGCGATTCCTTCGCCTCTGTTCAGATCAAGCGGCACCTTCCGCTTCCTCGGGAGGTTCCTTCCATGCGGCTTCGCACGGCACCGCCCGCGGCCGGTTGCGCAGGCGGTAGTTCGTTGGCCGCCGCTGGCGGGCGCGCGGCGCCACACGCCCCGGCCTGCCCGAATTCACCTCCAACCGCGGCAACTCTTCCGCAATGGTCAACAAAACCCTGCTGGAGTGTGGTGCATCCTGGCGACCTCGCAACCTGACCCATTGGTGCGGCGGGCGCCCGGGCCTACAATCGAGGGCAGCAATCCGTTCGGCCAGGGCAAGGTAACCTCGTCAGCGCCGCGCGGCGAAGCGTGGGCGCCGTTCCAGTTTTCTCAGTAACTCGGGAGGTCTGCAATGTCTCGTTGTTCTGGTCTCATGCTCGCAGCGCTCAGCCTTACCGCGGTCGCGGTCGAATCGACGCTCCCGGTGCGTGCAGACACCGGGGACAGCACGCGGGTCGCCAACGCCAAGCAGTACGCCCATCGCGGGGGAGTCCGCCAGAAGGGTGTGTATATCCTCAAGGAGCTGGATCTGCGGCCCGGGGACGTGGTCGTGGATATCGGCGCCGGTGACGGCTGGTGGGTGGAGCGCATGGCCAAGCTCGTCGGCGAGAAGGGGACCGTCCATGCCGCCGAGGTCAGCAAGAAGCTGGTGGAAGCCATGCAAAAAAAGTTCGCCAAGGTGCCGCAGATCAAGCCCTATTTGTGCAAGCCGGACAGTCCGGGCTTGCCGGACAACTCCTGCGATATGGCCTTCTTTTCCCAGACCTATCATCATCTGGACCTGAACAGCCACGTTGACTATCTTCGCTTGCTGCGCAAGATTCTGAAACCGACAGGACGGCTGTGCATCATCGAGAAGTATCCGGACATCTCTACCAAGAACCGGGCGCACGGCACGCCGCTGAGCCGGCTTGTCAAGGAAGCTGAGGAAGCCGGCTGGATCCCGGTGCGCTGCGAGATGATCGCGGGCACATACCACTACATTGCCGTGTTCGTTCAAAAAGACATGTTCCCCCCCGAACGCTGATTCCAGATGGGTCTGGCTCCACGGAAACACCTCACCCAACCCCGCGCCGGTTGGGTGAGGTGTTTTGCGTGAGCCAATGTGTTTCTGGCCCTGGCGCGATGGCGGCGTCAGGTCCAGGTCTCTTCACCAAACGGACCCCGATGACTGTGCCCACGGGACGCAACCCGTGGACCCTGAACGAACCTTCTGTCTCTCAGTTCCTTTCCTCCGGCAGCGCAGCCGCGTCGGCGATGGCCCGGTCGAGAGCCCGCTTCGCCAACCGCGTGATATACACCGTCGCTACCACGGTGAGCGCCAGACCGGCGAAGAAGAAGAACTGCTCTCCCAGGGTTCTCTCCTGCCGCGTGAACACCGCAGCCAGTTCCCTGACTGTCGAGCCGATGTAGACGTACATCACCGTCCCCGGGAGCATGCCGAGCCAGCTCGCCAGCAGGTAGTCACGGAACGAGACACGCGTCAGGGCGAGGGCGTAGTTGAGCAGGTTGAACGGGAAGATGGGCGAGAGGCGCAGCAGCAGGACGATCTTGAACCCCTGCGCCGCGATGGCCTGGTCGATGGCCTGGAACCGGGGGCTGGCGGCGACCTGGCGCGCGACCCACGGACGCGCGACGCCGCGGCCGACCAGGAAGGCGGCGCACGCTCCCGCCGTGCTGCCAAGGGAAATGGCGAGGGTGCCCTCGATGGGGCCGAACAGCGCCCCGCCCGCCAGCGTGATCAGCGACCCGGGGATGAGCAGCAGACAGGCAGGGATCCAGATGAGAGCGAGCACCGCCAGACCCCAGCCCCCCAGCCCCTGGACCCACGTCAGGAATTCCTGAAGCGACTCCCGGACCGGCAGGACGAACGGCAGCACGACGACGGCCGCCACCACCACCCCGATGACGACGAAGCGCACCAGCGCGGCTCTGCTCATGGTCCCTCCGCGGCTCGCGGCCCCCGCATTCTACGAGGTCCACGCCACGGCGACCGGCTGACGACGATATGACGACAAGAAACCTCCGTTAACTTTCTGCCGACACTGAAGCTCAACGCGCCACGCATCTCATTGGGGAGCGACTGGCGGAGGGGTTGGGGGCAGCGGACGCCGCGCCGCCGGACTGCTGCGCGAAACCACGGCATTCGGCGGGAGGGGCGGCGAGATGGAGTCGATTGCGACGATTGTGACCGACGGGGCATGGGCGGACCTGCCCTCCACCGGCTTCTTGCTGACGAACAGCGGGTCCGGCGGATAGGGTGGGGCGCTCGGCGTGGCCTTGCACCCGGTCAGGCACACGGTCGCGAACAGAGCGCCCAGCCACCGCCACTTGCCGCGCCACATGTCGTCTCCTTGCAATCCGCAGGTCCACTAACCCCTTATATCGTCCGGGTGGCGCGCTTTCTGTTGTTGAAGGGAAAGACCCGCGCAGCAGGTTAGAAGTGGTTGCCAATTGCCGTGGGAGAGGGCTCCGGCCCTCGACCCGCAGGAGGGGCTGCAGTCGCCGATTTTGTCAGCGGAAGCGGGGGCCGGAGCCCCCTCCTGCGATTTGAAACGGCTTCTTAGCGGCTGGCCTCCATCTCCTCGCACATGCGCTCCAGCGCCTCGCGGGCGATGTGGGCGACGTCGGTGTCCTCGGCGTCGGCGAGGCGGTCGAGGTCCGGCCAGAGGAGCGTCAGCCCTTCCGACGCGACGACCTGCACCGCCTCGTGAACGCGCGGGATGTCCTCGCCGGTGAGCGCCTGGCGGAACCACTGCAGCGCCTGCCGCTCGCCGAGGCGGGCGAGGGCGGCGCGGGCGGCCTGGCGGACCTCCGGGCTCGGGTCGCGGCGCCCCTGTTGCAGGCCAGCCAGGACTGCCGTTGTCGCGACCGGCTCCCACCAACCCAGGCTCCCCAGGGCCGCCGCTCGGTACGTCGGATCCCAGTCGCCCGCCGCCACGAGCAGGAGTTTCTCCGTTTCGGCGGAAGGGTGGCCGCGCAGGGCGCGCAGCCCGGCCCGATACGGCACATCCGACGGCACCGAAGGGCGGCGCGGGGCGGACGGGCGGCGCCGTCCCTGCGCCCGCCGGGCCGGGCCGACGTGCCGGACCAGCCACGCGCGCAGCCACGGGCCGACTGCGGGCGCCCGCGAATGGGCGAGCAACTCGACCGCCAGCCCGGCGTGCGGGCCGGCACCGCGCTCCAGCAGGGCGAGCACTTCCGGCCCGGCCTCGGCGCGCAGGTCGGTCAGCGCCTGCAGAACCGCGCCCAGATCCTCCCCCGTGGCGGTCCGGAGTGCGGCGAGCAGGTGAGGCGGCGCTTCCTCCAGGTAATCGGTCAACACCGGCTCGAGGACGCTCAGCCGCGACAGTTGCAGGTCGAACGCCTCCCGATCGACGCCCTCGGCCGGCAGGGCGCGGCGGGCGTGCGGGGCGCGGCGGACCAGTTTCAGTGCCTCGACGACGACACGCACGAGCAGCGGGTGTATGCCCTCGGGCCGGTGATCCCATAGCTTCTCGATCACCTCGCCGAGGCGCGACTCGGCGACGAGGTGCGGCTGGACGCCGTGGCGCAGACCCTCCAGCACTCGGTGCAGGACGCGCAGCGCCGCCCGCCCCAGGGGCGTGTCGGGCTCGTGCAGGTAGCCGCCGAACCCGAGGAAGCAGACCGTTTCGGCAGCGAAGAAGTGGCCCAGCGGCATGTCGCCGGCGCTCGCGGCGCAGCGCAGCAGGTGCGGCAGGCTCTCCTCGCGGTTGATCGCCCGCAAGCCGCCGGCCAGGTCGATCCAGTACCACGACTGTTCGAGCTGGTCGTCGGTCAGGCGCCGCTGCAGCTGGCGCTCGAGGATGCGCCCGGCCTCGTCGGTGCCGAGTTCGGCGAGGGCACGCACCTGTACGACGTACTGCGTCCCGGGGCGCAGGCTCGCCTCGACCGCGGCCAACTCGCCGCGTTCGAGCAGGTCGCGGAAGCGCGCCTTGGCGGCCTCGACCAGGACGGGGTTCAGCTGGCCGCCCTGGAACAGATCGATGTGCTGGCGGGTGACCGCGGACAGTTCCTCGCCGCGTGCTGGCCGGCGGTGGAAGTATCGGCCGAGCAGGAACGCTACCGCCGTCAGCAGCGGCATCACCACCGCCATGATCAGGACTGCTGCCATGTCCATGCTGGAATCCTCAGGGACGGCCGTCCGGCCCAGCCCGACGCTGGCGCGCCGGGCTGGGCCGACGGCGCCACCTTATTCTCGCACCTGTCCTTCCCCCCAGACAAGGTACTTGTAGCTGCAGAGTTCCTGCAGTCCGCACGGGCCGCGGGCGTGGAACTTGTCGGTGCTGATGCCGATCTCCGCTCCGAGCCCGAACTCGTAGCCGTCGTTGAAGCGCGTGCTCGCGTTCACCATCACCGCCGACGAATCGACGGCGGCGACGAATCGCTGGGCCGCCCGGAGGTCGGTCGTCACGATCGCCTCGGTGTGGCCCGACCCGTAGCGGGCGATGTGGGCGACCGCCTCGTCCAGGTCACGCACCACCTTGACGGAAAGGATCAGGTCGAGGAACTCCGCGGCGTGGTCCTCCTCGGTGGCTGGTTTCGCGTCCGGCAGGAGGCGGCACGTCGCCGGACAGCCGCGCAGCTCCACGCCGCGCCGGGCCAGGGCGGCGCCGAGACGCGGCAGCAACGCGGCCGCGACCGCCTCGTGGACGAGCAGGCTCTCGGCCGCGTTGCACACGCCCGGCCGCTGACACTTGGCGTTGACGACGATACGCTCGGCCAGATCGGGGTCGGCGGCCCGGTCGAGATAGACGTGGCAGTTGCCCTGGTAGTGCTTCAGGACCGGCATCCGCGCCTCCTGCGCGACGCGCCGGATGAGGCTCTCGCCGCCGCGCGGGATTGCCAGGTCGATGTGGGCGTCCATCCGGAGCAGGTGGCCGACCGCTGCGCGGTCGGTCGTCTCGACCAGCTGCACCGCCTCGACCGGCAACCCGGCCTCGCCCAGGCAGTCCCGCAGGACGCGGTGCAAGGCCCGGTTAGACTGTAACGCCTCCTTGCCGCCGCGCAGGACGATCGCGTTGCCGCTCTTGACGCACAGGGCGGCGGCGTCCACCGTCACGTTCGGGCGCGACTCGTAGATGAAGAAGATGACGCCGAGCGGGACGCTCACCTTGTGGACGTGCAGGCCGTTGGGCCGGACGCTGCTGTCGAGCACCCGGCCGACCGGATCCGGCAGCGCCGCCACCTCGCGGAGGCCGGCAGCCATCGCGCCGAGGCGCGGTTCGGTCAGGCGCAGGCGATCGACCTGGGCGGGCGTCAGGCCGTGGGCCGCGGCCTGGCCGACGTCGAGGGCGTTGGCGTCGAACACTTCGGCGGTGCGCCGGACCAGGGCGTCGGCGGCGCGGCGCAGCCAGTCGTTCTTGCGGGCGCCGGTCGCGGTGGCGAGCGTGCGGGCCGAGCGGCGGGCGTTGCGGGCGAGGTCTTCGCAGTAGGTTTGCAGGTCCATGAACGCGCTCCTGTCACTGGCTCTCGCCATGCCCGGGCGAGCGCGCGACCTGCCGTCATTCGGTCGGCGGGTCGAGGAGGAACGCGATCCGGGGTGGGGCGTCCTGAGCCAGCTGAAAGTCCCGCGGTAATTGTAGCCGGACCGGCTCGACGTTTCTGCCCCGCCCGTACGTGCCCCGGGTCAGGTCGAGGTACGCCTGTACGAGCGGAGCCTCCTCCCCGGCCGGCCCGAGGAGGCGGAGGCTGATCTTGCCCGCCTGCTCGTCGGCGAAGCGCGGCCGCCACGGGAAGCCGGCCGGGCACAGGAAGTGGACCGGGATGTCGGTCAGTTCGTAAATCCGGTGGCGCGGATGCAAGCGGTAGCGGAGGGAGACGGCCGCTGGCGAGACCTGCACCGGCCGCCCTTCGAGTTCCGTCACCACCGTCACCTGGCCGCGCAGGACCGCGTCCGGTGTCGAGCCGGCCTCCCACGACGCTGGCGGGTCGTAGGGCTGGGTCGGGATGGCGCGGGCCCGGTCCAGGATCGTCTTCGGCCCGCGTACCAGGACTGTGGCCGGCTCCAGCTTGATCTGGCTGATGCGCGGCTCCCCGGCGTACTCCAGCCGGACCGGCAGGTGCCGCTCGGCCAGCCGATGCAGGGTGATCGGGATCTGGTTGCGTCCCTCGGTGATGACGGCGAGGACGCCCGGCGGGACCGGGATGGACGTCGCCTGGATCTGGACGGTTTCGCGGTACAGGCTGTCCTTCTGCCGCTCCTCCGGGACAGCGACGGTGACGGCCACCTGGACCATCTCCCGCTGGAGCAGCGAGCGCAGCTCGCGGATGCGCGACGCCGGCCCGTTGAACGAGACGGGCACCCGGTTGGGTCCGTGGATCTCCAGATCGTAGTTGCCCGTCGTCCCCGGCGCCAGGTTGATCTGTACCGGGATCGAGATCATGTCGATCGATTCCTGGCCGCGGCTGTGGGTGTACAGCCAGACGAGGAACGCCAGGCAGCAGGCGACGAGCATCTCGAGCAGGGAGTGGCGGGTACGGACGACGGCCAGCCAGGTGGTCGGGAGCAGCGCCCGCGCCGCCGTGTGCAGGAATCGCATGGGTGCCTCCCTGTGTCCTGACAAGGGGACAGGCTGGAACACCGGGTCAAGCCCACGGGTGGCAGCCCGTGGCTTCACCCGGGCCTGCCGGTCATGCCAACTTTCGCACCGGGTATCCGCCCGGGGCAGCGAGGAGGGCGGCCAGGCGGCGCGACAGGTTCTCGCGCGGGACCGGCTCCAGCCGCCCGCCGAAGGCGAGCGCGATGCGCCCGGTTTCCTCGCTGACGACCAGTAGCAGGGCGTCCGTCTCCTCGCTCAGGCACAGCGCCGCCCGGTGGCGCATGCCCATGTGCATGCCGCTGCCCGGCTGCCGGCCGTCGCGGACCACAAGCGGGAGTTGACAGCCGGCGGCGGCGATGCGCCCGCTGCTGAGGATGATGGCCCCGTCGTGCAGCGGACTGCGCGGGCTGAAGATGGTGCGGATCAGCGGGGCGGAGATCTCCGCGTCGAGGCGCTCGCCGGTCTCGACCCACGGCGCGAGCCCGACCTCCCGCTGAATGGCGATCAGCGCCCCGACGCAATCCCGCGACAGGGCGATGGCCGCGTCCGCCAAACGGTCCGCCAGCGGCTCGCCCTGCGGCGCGAAGTACCGCCACACGCTCGACCGCCCGAGCATCATCAGCCCGCGGCGCAGCTCTGGCTGGAAGATGATAATGAGCCCGGTCAGGGCTGTCAGCAGCAGGTAGTCGAAGACGGTGCTCAGCTCCGTCAGGTCGAGGGCCGCGACGACGACCTGCGCCAGCAGGAACAGCCCGACGACCACCAGGCCCAGGCCGCGGCTGATCGGCGATCCGGCCCCGCACGTCCGGCCGACGAAGTGCAGGACGCCGTAGATCACCACCGCGAGGATGGCAATTTGCACCACGTCGCGGGTGCCGATCGATTCATACAGCTGGGTCAAGCGATGGATCAAGGCATCTCCCGCAGTGGTGGAAGTGACAGTGGACTGTCATCGGCGATGGCTGATGTTGCTCACCGCTCCCTGTCCACAGTCCACTACCTCCCCTGCGCCTCCTCGATGGCGACGAACAGGGCGGCGGCGTCCCGCGTCGCCTCGACGTCGTGGACGCGGACCACCTGGACGGCCGCCCGGCTCATGGCGTGACAAACCGCCGCGAGCGACCCGGCCAGACGCCGGTCGGCCGGCCGGTCCAGCACGCGGCCGATGAATCCCTTGCGCGAAACCCCCAAACACACCGGCCGGCCCAGCGCCTGGAACTCGTCCAGCCGCGCCAGCAGCTCCAGGTTGTGGGCGACCGTCTTGCCGAACCCGATCCCCGGATCGACCACCACGCGCCGCAGATCGATGCCTGCCCCGGCCGCCGCGTCGAGCCGCTCGCGCAGGAACCGGGCGATGTCCGCGACCACGTCGGCGTAATGGGGGGCGACCTGCATGGTCGCGGGCGTGCCCTGCATGTGCATCAGCACGACGCCGGCGCCGGCGGCCTGGATGACCGCGGGCATCTCCGGGTCGCCCAGCGCGGTGACGTCGTTGATCGCCTGTGCGCCGCCTGCCAGGCACCGCCGCGCCACCGCCGCCTTCGTCGTGTCCACCGACACCGGCACCCCGGCCCGGGCCGCCAGGGCCTCGACCACCGGGACGACGCGCCGGCTCTCCTCGTCCGCCGGCACCGGCTCGGAACCGGGGCGAGTCGATTCGCCGCCCACGTCGAGCAGGTCCGCGCCCTGCGCCACCAGCTCCAGCCCGTGGGCGACGGCCGCCTCGATCGTGTCGAACCGCCCACCGTCGGAGAAGCTGTCGGGCGTGACGTTGACGATGCCCATCACCAGGGGGCGCCGGCCGATCGTCAGCACGCGATCCCGAAGGTGCCAGTGGTGCGTCATGGTGCTGCGCCTGTCCGCCTGCCATCGGCGTCATCTTCGCAGGAGCCGGCTCCTACGGATGTTGACAACGGCTACCAGGGCTTCTCCATCATCGAAACGATCTGGATCGCCATGCGGTCCACCATCGTCTTCTGCGCCGTGGTGATTGACTCGCCCAGCTCGGGGGTGAAGGTGGCGAGCGACTGCACGATCACCGGCGGCGGACTGGCGGGCGGTGGGCCGAGCGTCTCGGGCAGAATGGGCGGGTCGGTCGGCCGCGCCCGCGACGGTAGCGACAGACACTCGCCCTTGCTCCCCGGCCGCAGGTCGCGCCAGACGAGTTCCACCGTCATCGTCGTCTCGCCGTCGCGGATTTCGCCGGTCTGGGTGAGGATGTTGGTCTTCTTGAAGAACGAGACGATTCGGCCGGTCAGCTCGGTGTCGGCGGCGCACGGGTCGGACACCACCTTGAACGGCGTTTTCGCCTCGATCTCGCGGATGATGGCCCGGGTCAGCTCGAACTCGACCCCGAGCCTGGGCGTGGTGTTCTCGAAGATCGGCACGCGCACCGTGCGGATGCCCGGGTCGTAGTTCGGCCGGGTGCTGTACCCGAACATTTGCAGGTGGCCGTCCGCCGTGCAGGCCGGCAGCACGAACGCGACCGCCGCCACCAGGCAGTGGGACCAGCGTAGGTGAGATCGCAGCGCGTGCATCGGGCCGAACCTCCTTGTGGCGGAAGCCCTCGTCCGGGTTTCGGTCCGAGCCCGAAGCGTCAGCGCGGGTCTTTGTCTCTCCCCGCGCTGACGCTTCGGGCTCGGACAGGAGTTCTGTCCAGGAACTCTTATCTCCCGCCGGTCATGGACGGCGGCAGCATCTGCGGCGCCGGTCCGGTTTCAGGGCCGGACAGCGGCGCCCCCGGCGCGAAGCGCCGCGGCACCGGCCCTGTCTCGGGTGGGGCTCCGATTGCCGCACCGGGCGGTGTCCCTTCCTGCGCCTGCTCTCGTTCGACGCGGGCGCGCAGCTCATCCATGCGCTGGGCGGCGCGCTTTTCGTAGCTCGTGCCGGGATAGCGGCGGCGCACCACGTCGTACATGAAGTACGCCGACGCCGACTTGCCCACGCGGCGGTAGAACTCCGCCACCTTCCAGTCCTTGTCCGCCTGCTGCTGGGTGATCGAGTACAGCTGGTCCATCAGGAACTTCTGCTGCTGGTTGGCCAGCTCGGGGTAGCTTCGCTGGGCGATATCGACCAGCTCGCGCGCCTCGGCGACCAGCCGCCCGTCGTACTCCGACCCGCCCGTACTCATCTGCTTGCAGATGATCGAGAACTTGAGCCCCTTGGGCGCCATCTCCCCGTTCGGGTGGTGCTTGACCAGCTCGCTAAAGAAGTGGTCCGCCTCGGTGTAGTCCTCGCGGAAGAAATGCACACTCCCCAGGTAGAACAGCGCCTTCTCCGCCAGCGGCCCGGTCGGGTCGGTGATGTAGACCTGCTCGAGCATGCGGATGGCGTGGCCCTCCAGATCGAACAGCGGCTTCGTCTTCTCGACGTGGACGAACGACACCGGCCACACCCACCACCGCTTGCCCTCCTTCTTTTCCCGGCACGCCTCCATGTAGGCGCGCGTCTCGTCGAGCCAGTAGTTGGCGATGTCGAACAGGCGGCGCCGCGACAGCCCGGCGTGCCGGCCCATCGGGAACGTGTTGAGGAGGTGGTTATACGTCTCCGCGGCCGCCGGGTAGCGTCCCTGGAGGCGCTGGCACTCGGCCTGATAGTACATCGCCTCCTCGGCGAGCGACGTCGGGTTCTTCTTGTTCTCGGCGACGCCCGCGAGGACCGACTCGGCCTTGCGGTACTGCTCCTGCTGGAAGAGGCGCTTGCCCGCTTCCAGGTCGGCGGCCGCGGTGCCGGCGGCGGGGAGAGCCTCCGCCTCCGGCCCGCCGGCGCGCAGGACAACGGCGTCCACCGGACCGGCCGCGTCCGGTGGCGGTTTCTTCGCTCCCCACACGGCGCAGCCGGCCGCGGGTGCCAGGCAGGTACACGCCAGCACCAGCAGCCACGGGGCGCGCGGCCGGTTCGGCCCGCCGAGTCGGGTGTCCTGCGCTGCACGGTCGGCAGATTGACGAACGCTTTGCACGACCATCAACTCCCCAGGTAAGGCAACAGGCGCGGCCGGCGCCCCAGCACGAACGTCACATAATGATTCAGCACCTGCCGCACCTCGGCGCGGGCGGCGTCCCCGGGCACGTCGGCTTCCGGGTCGGACGCGGCCAGGCAAAGCAGGGCGTCGTGGGCGGCCGCCGACAGCGGCCGGCGGTCGCGGTGGGCCGGCTGGCAGTCCGGACACACGACGCCCCCCGCTGCCGGGCTGAACGCCAGGCCGGCCTTGCCAGGGCCGCCCGCGCAGGCGGCGCACCGATCGAGGGCGGGGCCGTAGCCCAGCTCGCCCAGCAGGATCAACTCGAAGCGCGCCAGGCGGAGCCCGGCCGCAGTGTCCGGCGCCCCCAACTCCTGCAGTGTCCGGAGCGCCTCGTCGAAAAGGGATGGGTGAGGGTCGAACTCTTCCGTCAAATCCGCCAGCAGCTCCGCGACGTAGTACCCCGCGTACAGGGCCGAGAGGTCTCGGGCCAGCCCGGGGAACCGCCGGACGACCTGCGCCTCCGTCAACAGATCGAGACCGCCGGATGATTTGCGGAGCAGAACTATACTGCAGACGGTGAGCAGGTCAAGGGCACTTTCAAAGTTCGACCGGAGCCGCCTGCCGCCCTTGGCCAGGCCGCGCACCTTGCCGAATTCGCGCGTCCAGAGGGTCGCGATGCGGCTGCTCTCGCTCCAGTCGGTCGTGCGCAGCACCAGGGCCACGGCTTTCTCGGCCGCCATGCGTCCGGGCCTCCGCTCAGGTGGAAGTGGGGAGTGGAGAGGAAGGAGGTAAAGCCCACGGGGCGCGTCCCGTGGGCGAAGTTTCCAGCACTTGACCCACGGAACGCGACCCGTGGGCTTTATCTCCTTCTCATCTCTCACTACTCCTCTGCAATGTCCGGGAGCCCCAGCTCGCCCAGGTAGTGCCGCTCGCGCCGGCGCATCTCGGCCGCCGCCGTGGCGGTCTTGTCGTCGTAGCCGCAGAGGTGCAGCAGGCCGTGAATCGCGTAGAGCGCCAGTTCCGCCTGCACGTCGTGGCCGCGTTCCTGCGCCTGGGCCTGCGCCACCTCGACGCCGATGACGAGTTCGCCCGCCAGCCTTCGCGCGTCGGGCTCGCTCAGAGGGAAGCTGAGGACGTCGGTCGGCTCGTCGTGCTGCAGGTAGCGCTGGTTGAGACGGTGGATGGTCGGGTTGTCCACGAAGGCGAGGCTGATCTCGTAGTCCTGCTTACCCTCACTCTCCAGGACGGCGCGTGCCAGGCGCCGCATGAAGGCCCGATCGACCGGGACCACTTCCTGGGGTGTGGCGATGGAAACCTTGCTCATGGGTGCCCCCGCTGATACCGTGGCGGGCCGCGCAGTGCGGCCGGCGCCGTCTCCGTCATTATGCGGAGGTCGCGGCGGCGGGCACAAGCAGGCGGGGTAACCCCTGCCCCCTCCCCTCCTCACTCCTCTCCCCCCTTCCCTCGCAGGGAAGGGAGGCCGGAGGGGCCAGGTTTTCCGCCGCCGCCGGGAGGTTAGGTTTCCGCCGTCACGGCCACCTGCGGCTGGTCGGTGGTCAGCACCTGCACCTGGCCCTGGTCATCCACCGCGACGCGCGCCGACACGACCGTCGCCGGCGGTTCGCCCGCCACCTCGCGGGCCAGGGCGGCGTAGTCCTCGGCGCCGTGGCACGACGGGGCGTAGCGGAAGATCGACTGGCCGAAGCTCGGGCACTCCGCCAGCTTGATGTTGCGCCGGATGCGCGTGCCGAAGACACGCGCCCTCGACCACGGGGCGTTGCCCGCTCGGCTTCGGTCCAGGTACTCCTGCAGGTCGCGCTGGACCTCCTGGGCCAGGCGCGTGCTCGCCTCGTACAGGCACAGGACGATGCCCGTCACCTGCACGGCCGGGTTGAGGCGCTTCGCCACCAGAGCCGTCGTCTCGAACAGCTTGCCGAGGCCGTGCAGGGCGAGGAAGTGCGGCTGCAGCGGGATGAAGACCTCGTTCGCCGCCGTCAGCGCGTTGAGCGTCAGCACCCCCAGCGATGGAGCGCAGTCCATGAGCACGAAGTCGAACGCTCCCTCGTCCTGCAGCAGCAGGTCGCGCAGGATCACCTCGCGGCCGACGACGCCCGCCAGCTCGACCTCGGCGGCAGCCAGGTTGATGTCGGACGGGGCGACCCACAGTCCGTCCTCGACCTTGCGGCGCACCTCGCCGAGGGGCCGCGAGGTGGTCAGAGCGTCATACATCGACGGCGACTTGCCGTCCGGCTCGATCCCCAGGTGGGTGGTGGCGTGTGCCTGCGGATCCAGGTCGATGACGCAGACGCGCTGCCCGGCGCGGGCCAGGGCGGCCGCCAGGTTGACCGCCGTGGTCGTCTTCCCGACGCCGCCTTTCTGGTTGATGATCGCAATCCTTCGCATGACGGTCCCTCGTCCGGGTGACAGGTGGGCCAGGCGCCCAGGGCAGCGTGGGATTATAAGCGGGCCGCGCAGAACCGGGAACCCCAACCGTCACCGGACGTGCCGTTGCCCCGCCCCGGTCCGCGGGCTAGGTCGTTTCTGACAATTTGGTATCGATCCTATAATGAGGGTAGATCCCTTCTCGCGAGATGGGAGGTTTCCTGAAGGAGGCCACCCATGTACCG
>JAANMY010002074.1_pt1 | contig 19960 bp, 16 predicted proteins | sample 7279691 | NCBI WGS metagenome assembly JAANMY01 (sample SAMN14094543, study PRJNA606508) | bioreactor metagenome | isolation source: A lab-scale SPAN reactor treating ammonium-rich wastewater day 388 | place: Ireland: Galway | collected 2018-02-07
GGTCGCGCGCCCTTGCCGCGGGTTTTCCCGCTGCCCTTTCTGCGGGCGCGAAGTCATCGCCGCGATGCAGAAACGATCAGATCGATGATTTCAAAGGGAAATATTTGGAGGGCGAGGCGAAGCCGCTTATAGACAGATAATCCTATCTATACGTATAGTTTTGAAAGTTGCCTCCCCAAGAACCAATGCAACGCCAACAACAGGGTTTCCCCATGATCAATCGTCGTCGTTTCCTGACCACATCCACGCTGGCCGCGGCCGCGCTTGCCGCGCCGGGGCTTGTCACCCGCGCCCTTGCCCAGGGCGAGGCGCTGAAGATCGGCGTGCCGGTGCCGATCTCGGGCGCCTTTGCCGCCAACGGCAAGTTCGCCACCATCGGCGCGGTGATGGCCGCCGAAGAGGTCGCGGCCGCGCATGGCGTGCAGGTCTCGACCCTCGACCTCGATACCGAGGGCAAGCCCGCGACCGCGGTGCGCAAGGTGCAGGACGCGCTGGCGCAGGACGGGGTCAAGCTGTTCGCCGGCGGCATCCTGTCGTCGGAATCGCTGGCTATGGGCAAGGAGGTCGAGCGCGGCGGCGGCGCCTTCATGACCACCGCCGGCGCGGACGAGATCACCGGCGTCGATTGCAACAAGGCCACCTTCCGCTGGTCGGTGCCGACCTATGGCGCCATCAACGAGACCGTGCGCCCGATCATCGACGCGCTGCCCGATGCCAAGAAATGGTATACGATCACCCCGCAATACGTCTTTGGCGACGGGCTGCTGAACGCCGCCAAGGATGTGTTCGCGGAAAAGGGCATCGAGCATGTCGGCAACAGCTATCATTCGCTGACCGACAAGGAATTTTCCGGCTACCTGACCAATGCCATCGCCGCCCAGCCCGACGTGCTGCTGCTCTTGAACTTCGGCGCGCAAAGCTCGGATACGCTGCGCCAGGCGGTCAGCTTTGGCCTCAAGCAGCGCATGACCATCGTCGTTGCCTGGGCCTCGGGGCTCGAGCAGTTCGAGGCGCTGGGGCCGGACATCTGCGAGGGCGTCTATTTCGGCGCGCAATACTGGCATGGCGCCGATACGGCCCTGAACCGCGAACTGGTGGCCAAGGTGCAGGAAAAGCACGGCTTCAACCCGAACTATTCCTTTGCCGGCAGCTATATCTGCGCGAAACTGCTGCTGGAAGCCGCGGTCAAGGCCGGCTCGCCGGATGGCGCGGGCGTCGCCGCGGCGCTGAGCGGGTTGAAATACCAGGGCCTGACCGGCGAGGAGGAGATCCGCGCCGCCGACCACCAGGTCATCAAGGACTATTACCTGCTCAAGGGCAAGGCCAAGGCCGACATGGCCGACAAGGACGACTACGCCGAGGTCATCAGCGCCGGCAAGTCGTTCCTGTCGCCCGAGGATGCCGGCTGCAAGATGCCCGCCTGAACCCCCGCCTCCCCGCGCGACCCCTGTCGCGCGGGGCCTTTTCGCCCGGTTTCAGGAGAAGCCCGTGATCTACCTTTTCCAGGTTCTGAACGGCATCGGTCTGGGGATGCTGTACTTCCTGCTCGCCGTCGGCCTCAGCGTCATCTTCGGCCTGTTGCAGTTCGTGAACTTCGCCCATGGCGCCTTCTACCTGCTGGGCGCCTATCTGACCTATGACCTGACCATGCGCGGCTTCAGCTTCTGGGCCGCCATGCCGCTGGCCACGCTGATCGTGGCCGGCATCGCCGCGCTGATCGAGGCGGTGCTGCTGCATCGCATCTACAAGCTGCCGCATACCTTCCACATCCTGGTGACGGTCGGCCTGGCGCTGGTCGTGCAGGAGCTGGTCATCATCGCCTGGGGGCCGCTGGGCGGCTCGGTGCCCGCGCCTGACGGGTTGCAGGGCGTCGTCATCCTGGGCGATTTCATCTATCCGCAATACCGGCTCTTCACCATCGGCTTCACCGCCGTCCTGGCCGGGCTGCTGTGGTGGCTGCTCGAAGGCACGCGGCTGGGCGCCATCGTGCGCGGCGGGTCCGAATCGCCGGCGAACATGGCGCTCTTGGGCTACAACACGCTGCGCATCAACACGGCCGTCTTCGGCTTCGGCGCCGGGCTTGCCGGGCTTGCGGGCGCGCTTGCCGCGCCGATCCGGGGCGTCGAGCCCTTCATGGGGATCGAGGCGCTTTCCGTCGCCTTCGTCGTCGTCGTGATCGGCGGCATGGGCAGCTATACCGGCGCGCTGGTCGCGGGCCTGCTGGTCGGCGTGGTGCAAAGCGTCATGACCACGCTCTGGCCCGAGGGCGCGCGGCTGATGATCTATGTCGGCATGGCGCTGGTCATCGCGCTGATGCCCCGCGGCCTGTTGGGGAGGGCATGAGCATGAATCCGCTCGACAAACCCTATGCGCAGCTCGCGCTGGCGCTGCTGACCGTCCTGGTGCTGCCGCTGTTCCTGAAATCCGGCATCCTGGCGACCGAGATCCTGATCTTCGCCATGGTCGTCGCGGCTTGCAACCTGCTTCTGGGCTACACCGGCCTGCTGTCCTTTGGCCAGGGCATCTTCTTCGGCATCGGCACCTATGTCGCCGGCATCTGCCTGACGCGCTGGTCGGTCCCGGTGCCGCTGGTGCTGGCCGGCGCGGCGGTGCTTGGCGCGGCCACGGCGACGCTGGTCGGCTGGCTGTCGATCCGCCGGCAGGGGGTCTATTTCGTCATGCTGACGCTGGCCTTCTCGCAGCTGTTCTACTTCGTTGCCTATACGTTCAGCGGCGTGACCGGCGGCGACAACGGCCTTTTGGGCGTGCCGCGTCCTTCGGTCGGCGGCACGGCGCTGAACAGCCCGTGGTCCTATTACACCTTCGTCGCCGTCTGCTTCGTCGCGGTCTTTGCATTGCTGGTCATGGTCACGCAATCGACCTTCGGCCGCACCCTGCTGGCGATCCGCGAGAACGAGGGGCGGGCGGCCGCCATCGGCTTCCCGACCAAGCTGTTCAAGCTTGAGGCTTTCGCCATCTCGGGCGCGGTCACGGCCTTCGGCGGTGCGCTGCACGCGATGCTGATCGGCGTCGCGCCCTTGTCGAACATCGAATACCACACCAGCGAGCTGATCCTGATCATGACCATCATCGGCGGCAGCTCCAGCCTGTTCGGCTCGGTGCTGGGGGCGGGGTTCTACCTGCTCTTGGCCGATGCGCTCTCGACCGTCTGGCCGCGCTGGCTGCTGCTCTTGGGCCTGGTGCTTGTGACGGTGGCGCTGTTCCTGCAACGCGGGCTCTGGGGGCTGGTCGAGCGCGGCTACGACCTGGTCTTCCGCCGCGAGCGCGCGCCCGAAACCCCGGCCGAGGAGCATTGAGATGACCGACATCGCATTGCAGACCCGCGGCCTGGGCGTCAAATACGGCAACTTCCACGCGCTGGCCGAGGTCGACCTGCAGATCCGCCGCAACTCGGTCCATTCGATCATCGGGCCGAACGGCGCCGGCAAGACCACGCTGTTTCACGCGCTGACCGGGCGGGTGCGGGCATCCTCGGGCCGGATCGAGCTGGACGGGCGCGACATCACCGACACCTCGGACGACGACCGGGTGCGGCTGGGGATCGCGCGCTCGTTCCAGGTCACAAGCCTGTTCCCGAACCTGGCCCTGCGCGAGAACCTGCGCCTGGCCGCCCAGGGCCGCACGCCCTGGCAGGCGCTGGCGCCCTGGCGGCGGGCGGAAGCCAATGCCGAGGCGTTGGCCATCGCCGACGAGGTGATCGAGCGGCTGGCGCTTGCCCCCGTGTCGAACCGGCTGGCGGGCGAGCTGTCGCATGGCCAGCAGCGCCGGCTGGAGGTCGGCATGGCCATGGCGGCGCGGCCGCGCGTCATCCTGCTGGACGAGCCGACATCCGGCATGGGCATCGACGACATCGAGGCGATGAAGCAGCTGATCCGCGACCTGGGCCGCGACCATACCGTGCTGTTCATCGAGCATAACATGGGCATCGTCATGAACATCTCGGACATGGTCACGGTGATGCGGCTGGGCCGCAAGCTGGTCGAGGGGCCGCCCGCCCAGGTCCGCGACGACCCCGAGGTGCAGCGCGCCTATCTGGGCAACATGATCACGGGGGACATCGCATGAGCGCCGCGCTGCGACTGACCGATCTGCACAGCTATTACGGCAAGAGCCACATCCTGCAAGGCGTCACGCTGGAGGTCGGGCCGGGCGAGATCGTCACCCTGCTGGGCCGCAACGGCGCCGGCAAAAGCACGACGCTGAAGACCGCCGTGGGGCTGATCGCGCCGCGGCAGGGCCGGGTGGAACTGGCGGGCCGCGACGTGACCGGCCAGCCCGCGCATCGCATCGCCGCGGCCGGGCTGTCGCTGGTGCCCGAGGACCGCGGCATCTTTCAGCTGCTCAGCGTCGAGGAGAACCTGCGCATCGCCGTGCGTCGCGGCTCGCCCTGGTCGCTTGGCGACATCTACCGCATCTTTCCGCGGCTGGAAGAGCGCAGGAAGAACGGCGGCGGCCAGCTTTCGGGGGGCGAGCAGCAGATGCTGTCCATCGCCCGCGCGCTGCTGAACGGCCCCAAGGTGCTGATGCTCGACGAGCCGGTCGAGGGGCTGGCCCCGATCATCGTCGAGGAGATCGTGGCCCAGATCCGCCTGATCCGCGAGGCCGGCGTGCCGATCCTGCTGGTCGAGCAGAACCTGGCCGTGTGCAGCCAGCTGGCCGACCGGCATTACATCCTGGAACTGGGCCGCATCGTGCATTGCGCCAGCGCCGAGCAGTTCCGCAGCGACCCCGATACCATCGACCGCTATCTGGGCGTGAAGGCATGAAGGAAACCACCATGTCCAACCTGACGATCGACGCCGAAAGGCTGTGGGACAGCCTGATGGAGACGGCGCGCATCGGCGCCACGCCCGACGGCGGCATCGCCCGGCTGACGCTGTCCGAGGACGACCGCCGCGTGCGAGACTGGCTTGGGGCGCAATGCGACGCGCTGGGGCTGAGCATGACCGTGGACGAGGCCGGCAACATGTTCGCCACCCGCCCCGGCGCCCGCGCGGACCTGCCCGCCATCGCCATGGGCAGCCATCTGGACACCCAGCCGACCGGCGGCAAGTTCGACGGCGTGCTGGGGGTGCTGGCGGGGCTCGAGGTACTGCGCACGCTCGACGCAGCCGGCTACCAGACCGAGGCGCCGCTGATGCTGGTCAACTGGACCAACGAGGAGGGCTCGCGCTTTTCGCCGGCCATGCTTGGCTCGGGGATCTGGGCCGGGGTCTATAGCCGCGAATACGGCGACGGGCGGGCGGACGCCCGCGGCGACACCTTCGGCGCCAGCCTGGACCGCATCGGCTATCGCGGCGAGGCCAAGGCCGGCGCCGTCCGCTTCGGCGCCATGTTCGAGCTGCATATCGAGCAGGGCCCGATCCTGGAGGCCGAGGGCATCCAGATCGGCGTGGTGCAGGGCATCCAGGGCATGCGCTGGTTCGAGCTGACCCTGACCGGCACGGCGGCGCATACCGGCTCGACCCCCATGGGCATGCGCCGCAACGCGCTTCTGGGCATGGCGCGGGTGATCGAGGGCATCGACCGCATCGCCAAGGCGCATCAGGACGCGGTGGGTACCATCGGCTTCCTGGAGATCAGCCCCAATTCGCACAACGTCATCCCCGGCGAGGTGCGGGCGACCATCGACCTGCGCCACCCCTCGGACGCGGTGCTCGACCGGATGCAGGCCGAGGTCGAGGCACTGGTGCAGGATGCCGCCGGGGCGGTCGGGCTGGAAAGCCGGCTGGAGCAGATCTCGCGCACCGCGCCGGTGGTGTTCGACGCCGAATGCATCGCCTCGGTCAGGGCGGGGGCGCAGGCGGCGGGCTATTCCACGCGCGACATCGTCTCGGGCGCCGGCCATGACGCCGCCCATGCCGCGGCCAAGGCGCCGACGACGATGATCTTCGTGCCCTGCAAGGACGGGCTGAGCCACAACCCCGCCGAATCGACCGAACCCGCGGAATGCGCCGCCGGCGCGCAGGTGTTGCTGGAGGCGGTGCTGGACTATGACCGCCGCATGGCCGAGACCCGCAAGGGGGCCGCCGCATGACCCGCCTTGTCCTGGCCCGGCTGAACCACGAGACCAACACCTTTTCGCCGCTCAAGACCCCGCTGGCCGCCTTTGCCCCGAAATGGGGCGCGGACGCGCTGGCCGCGGCCGAGACCTATCCCGCCGCCATCGGCGCCTTTTACGCCTTCGCCCGCCGCATCGGCGCCGAGGTCGAGGTGCCGCTGATCGCCCATGCCATGCCCTCGGGGCCCGTCGAGGACGATGCCTTCGAGGCCATGGCGCAGGCGATCCTGGCGGCGGTGGAAAAAGGCTGCGACGGCATCCTGCTGGACCTGCACGGCGCCATGGTCACGCGCAGCCATGACGACGGCGAGGGCGAACTGCTGCGCCGCATCCGCGCCGCCGCGCCGGGCGTGCCCATCGGCCTGGCGCTGGACCTGCATGGCAATATCACCCAAGCCACGCTGGACCATTGCGACGTGATCGCCGGCTTCAAGACCTATCCGCATGTGGACATGGTCGAGACCGGCGAACATGTCGTGCGCCTGTTCGAACCGCTGCTTTCCGGCGCCCCGCGCCCGGCGATGGCGCTGTGCCACCCGCCGATGCTGGCGGCGACGCTGTGCATGAACACGACGACCGACTGCGCCATGACCGACCTGATCGCGCTGGCGCGGCAGGCCGAGACGCGGCCGGGCGTGCAGGCGGTGACGGTCTTTGGCGGCTTTCCCATCGCCGACCTGGCCGAGACCGGCCTGTCCATCGTCACCGTCGCCGACACGCCCGAGCTTGCGCGCGCGGTCGCGCAGGAGCTTGGCCGCGAGGCATGGCACCGGCGCGCCGAATATGTCTATGCCGAGCAACCCCTGGTGCAATCCATCGCCCGCGCCGCCGCGCTGGCCGATGGCTCGGCCCCGGTGCTGCTGCTGGACCATGGCGACAATTGCATGTCGGGCGGCAGCTGCGACGTGATGGACGTGCTGGAGGAACTGCTGGCCGCCGGGCAGCAGGGCATCCTGGTCGGTCCCGTCGCCGATCCCGAGACCGTGGCGCAGCTTTTCGCCGCAGGCGAGGGAGCCGAGGTCGAGATCCGGCTGGGCAACAAGACCCCGGCCGAGGGCCTGCCCGCGCCGCGCCCGCCGCTGCGGCTGTCGGGCCGGGTCACGGCGCTGTCGGACGGGCGCTATCGCGTCGCCGGCCCGATCTATCACGGGCAGGAGCTGTCGATGGGCCGCGCCGCCGCCTTCGACACCGGCGCCGCGCGCATCGTGATCTGCGAAGAACCGCACGAGCCGCTGGACCTGGGCTGCTTTTCCTGCCTCGGCCTCGACGCCGGCAAGGCGCGGTTCCTGCACCTGAAATCGCGCATGTATTGCCGCCCGGTCTTCGAGCCGCTGGCCAAGGCGGTGGTGGAATGCGCCAACTCGGGCGTAACCGCCTCGGATTACGATCTGTTTGCTTTCAAAAAACTCGCCCGGCCCATATATCCGCTGGACCTGGGGACAACCTGGCAGGATTGAAGGACCGCATGGATCAGGACGCGCCGGCAGGCAAGGAACGCAGGCTTACCCGCATCAAGCTGTCGGACCAGGTGGCCGAGGACATCCGTCGCCGCATCGCCCGCGACGGCATGCACCCCGGCGACCGATTGCCGCATGAGCGCGCGCTGATGGAGCATTACGGCTGCTCGAAAGGCACCATCCGCGAGGCGCTGAAGGCGCTGGAGGTCGAGGGGCTGGTGCGCATGCTCTCGGGTCCGAACGGCGGGCCCGAGATCCAGCCGGCCTCGATCGACATCGTCACCCAGCAGCTGCGGCAATACCTGCATTTCCAGAAGATCGACTTCGCCCAGGTCTACGAGCTGCGCCAGTCGCTGGAGGTCAGCCTGGCGCGCAACGTCATCGGCAAGCTGACGCCCGCGCATTTCCGCCGGCTCGAGGAAAACATCCGCATCTGCGAAGAGGCGAACGCGGCCCAGGACCGCGCCGTGGTGCGCCGGGCCGAGACCGAGTTCCACGACATCCTCTGCGAGGCCTCGGACAACGTGATCCTGGTCTTCATGTGCCGCTTTCTGAACAGCATGCTGCGCGACCTGGTCAGCTATCGCAGCGAAAGCATGCGCGAGCACGAGATCTTCGGCGAGGCGAATATCGAAAGCCACCGGCAATTGCTGGCCTCCTTTCGCGCCGAGGACGGCGATGCCGCCGCCCGCATCATGCACGACCACATGTGCTGCGCCGAAAGCTACATGCGGCGGCTGGACGCCTCGTTCCGCTCGGACCTGCTGAGCCGGTTCTGAACGCAAGATCCCGGCCGCGAGGGGCCGGGACCGGGATTCGTGGGGCCAGGTTCGCGGGCCCAGGATTCGGGGATCAGAACGGGATGTCGTCGTCGAAATCGGGACGGTTCTGCGACTGCCCGCCGCCTGAGGAACTGCCGCCCGAGGAGCTGCCGCCCGACGAGCCGCCGCCCCCGTAACCGCCGCCGCCATAGCCGTCATCGCGGCCGCCGCCCGCCGCACCGCCGCCGCGGCTGTCGAGCATGTGCAGCTCGCTGCGGAAGGGGCGCAGCGCCACTTCGGTCGAATAGCGGTCGTTGCCGCTCTGGTCCTGCCATTTGCGGGTCTCCAGCTGGCCCTCGACATAGACCTTGGAGCCTTTTTTCAGGTATTGCTCGGCCACGCGGACCAGGGGCTCGGAATAGATGGCGACCGTGTGCCATTCCGTGCGCTCCTTGCGCTCGCCGGTGTTGCGGTCCTTCCAGGTCTCCGAGGTCGCGATACGCAGGTTGGCGACCTTGCCGCCGCTGGGAAAGCTGCGGATCTCCGGGTCTTGGCCCAGGTTGCCGACCAGGATCACCTTGTTCACGCTGCCAGCCATGCTGCGGTCCCTTTCGTTGGCTTCGTTCCCGCGGGGGTGTAGCGCGTGAGGGGGCGGGGGAGCAAGTGGAATGGCATCGGCTGTCATGGGCGGAAATCCGCCGATGGCGGTGCCGCCCGACCCGCGGCAAAATCCTCTTGCGGCGCGCGGCCCGCTTTGCGCTATAGTGCCGGCAAAAAAGAAGACGCCATGCATGAGGGACCAAGGATGCTTTCACGCGATCGGGCGATGATGCGCCAGCTGGGCCGGGCCGTGATGGCCCTGGCTCTTTCGGCCGGGCTGGCTGCCCCCGCCACGGCCGACGGGCTGCGGCTGCAGGCGAAAAGCGGCAAGTCGCGGCTGGCCCAGTTCGAGCGCCAGACCCGGCTGATGGATTCGCGCCTGGCCGCGCAATACCAGCAATCGGCCCGGCTGCGCCCCGGCGGCACCTCGACCAAGAGCGTGGTGGAGCTGGACATTCCCACCGCCATCCCCGCCTATCGCGGCAACCGGCGCAGCCAGTATCTGCCCCATGCCCGTGCCGTCGCGCGCAAGCACGGCATCCCCGAGGATCTGTTCCTGCGGCTGGTGCAGCAGGAATCGGGCTGGAACCCCTCGGCCCGCTCGCACAAGGGGGCGCAGGGGCTGGCGCAGCTGATGCCGGGCACGGCGGCCAAGCTGGGCGTCGATCCCAACGACCCGATGCAGAACCTGGAAGGCGGCGCGCGCTACCTGCGCATGATGTACAACACCTTCGGCAGCTGGCGGCTGGCGCTGGCGGCCTATAACGCCGGGCCGGCGGCGGTGGCGAAATACGGCGGCGTGCCGCCCTATCGCGAGACGCGCAACTACGTCCGCATCATCCACGGCAGCTGAAAAGCTGGGCCGGGCAGGGCGTCCGGCCTTGGCGTTTCCCCTCAGAAGGTCGAGGTCAGAAGGTCGAGGGGATGACGCGGCTGTATTTCGTCCCGGCGATCGAGGCGCCGGCCATCAGACCCGACTGGCCGAAGATCATCGCCACCACCGGCTGCTGCGCGGTGATGGTGTCGGTGCCCATCGAGACGCCCCCGGCGGGCAGCGCGTAATAGGCCCCGGCCTCGGCCACCCAGCCCGGCGCGCGGCGGAAATCGGCCAGCGCGGCATCGGTCTGGAAGATCAGCACATGGGCATATTGCTGCGCGCCGATCTGGAAGCCGACGCTGGCCTGCGCCGCCGAATAGTAATCCACCGTCACGTCGTTGATGCGCAGCGCACCCTGGCCATAGGCGCCGCCGACGCCGAAGCCCGCCTCGGTCATCAGCGGCATGTAGAGCACGCCCTTGGCGTTCTGCACCATGGGCGCGACATTGGGATAGCTGCGCAGCAGGAAGTCCCGCGTCGCATCGACGCGCGCGTCCAGCCGCGAGGGCGCATCCTGCCCGATCGCGTTCGAACAGCCCGCCAGCCCCAGCGCCGCGCCGCCCAGCAGCAGCAGGCGCCGGCTCATCCCGTTGGAATACATCATCCTAGCCCTCGTTCCCTGTTCGGCGGTTGCCCCGCCTGTCAAGGCCGCGATGATAGACGGGCGCGCGCCCTCACGCCAGCCTTTCGGCCACCTGCGGCGCGTAATAGGTCAGGATGCCGTCGCAGCCGGCGCGGCGAAAGGCCAGCAGGCTTTCCACCACCACCTCGCGCGACAGCCAGCCGTTGCGGATCGCGCCCTCGATCATCGCATATTCGCCGCTGACCTGATAGGCAAAGGTCGGCGCCGCGAACTGGTCGCGGACCATGCGGCAGATGTCCAGATAGGGCATGCCCGGCTTGACCATGACCATGTCGGCGCCCTCGGCCAGGTCGCGGGCGACGCAGCGCATTGCCTCTTCGCGGTTGGCGGGGTTCACCTGATAGGTCTTCTTGTCGCCCACCAGCCGCCCCGAGGCGCCCACCGCGTCGCGGAACGGGCCATAGAAGCCGCTGGCGAATTTCGCCGCATAGGACAGGATCGCCACGTCCTTGTGGCCGTTTTGCTCCAGCAGCCCGCGCAGCGCGCCGATCCTCCCGTCCATCATGTCCGAGGGGCCCAGGATGTCCGCCCCCGCCTCGGCCTGGACCAGCGCCATGCGGCCAAGCGCCTCGACGGTCTCGTCGTTCAGGATCACCCCGTCGCGCACCAGCCCGTCATGGCCGTTGGCGTTATAGGGGTCCAGCGCGATGTCAGTCATCACCGCCAGTTCGGGCGCGACCTCCTTGATGGCGCGGATGGCGCGGTTGCCGATGTTGTCGGGATCCCAGGCGCGCTCGCAGCTTTCGGTCTTCAGCTCCGGGTCGGAGTGGGGAAAGATGCAGATCGCCGGGATGCCCAGCCGCATCGCGGTTTCCGCCGCGCGCTTGGCGCCGTTCAGCGTCAGCCGCTCGACGCCCGGCATCGAGGGGATCTCGCCCTCGCCGCCGGCGATCTCGGTCACGAAGATCGGCCAGATCAGGTTGGCGGGGGTCAGGGTCGTTTCCGTCACCATCGCGCGCAGCGCGGGCGTGCGGCGCAGCCGGCGCAGGCGGCTGGCGGGGAAGGGGGCGGTGATCGGGGTCGGGGACATGGGCGGGGCCTGTGGCTTGCAAGGATCTGGCCCGAACCTGCACCCATGCCCCGCGCCGCGCAACCCCTTGCCGCCCGGCGGCGAAAATCGAGGTTTTCCTTTGCCCCAGGCCCGGTTAGTTTGCCCTGCGCAACCGCTGCAAGGAGAAGACGTGCCCCGACCCGAGGGAATCCTCGCCCTGCTGGACAGCCGGTCCTTCGGCTCGATCTGGTTCTGGGTGATCCTGACTCTGGCCTGGACCATGGCGGGGCGCCGCATCCTGGGCGTGCCCTCGGACGTGATTTCCGGGGCCGTCGGCGCCGAGCCGGGCCCCAGGGACGACCCGGCCGCCCTGGTGCTGCTCGACTGGCTGTCGCTGACCCTGCCGCGCTGGCGCATCGACCGGCGCGAGGGCGCGATCCTGCTGGGGCTGGGCTCGTTCCTGCTGACCACGCTGGCCATCCTGGGCTTTGGCTACGGGCTGGAGATGGCGCAGGCGCTGGTGCTGCTGGCCCTGCCCTTCGCCCTGCTTTTCGGGCTGGAACTGCGGCTGGCGCGGCGCCTGCGCGCGGTGCTGGCCCGCGCCGAGGTGGGCCAGCCGGTCAACGAGGCCGGGGCCGAGGCCGCGCGGCTGATGCGCCGGCACCGGATGGTGATCCTGGCCATGTCGGTCCTTGTGGTGGCGCTGACCGCCTTTTACGGCGCGCTCTGGATGATCGTGCATCCCTTCGGCTTCTGAACCGCTCTTGACTTCGCCGATGTCGGCTTTACCTCGGGGCGCATGGCACCGCTTCCCGAACACCTGACCCTGTCCGGCGCACCCGAGGGCATGGACGCCGCGCTGGTCGCGCGCGAACTGGCCCGCGGCAATCCCGTCATCCACATCGCCCGCGACGACCGGCGCATGGCCGCGATGCGGGCGGCGCTGGGCTTCTTTGCGCCCTCGGCCGCGGTGCTGGAGTTCCCGGCCTGGGACACCACGCCCTATGACCGCGTCTCGCCCGCGCCGGGGGTGATGGCCGCGCGCATGGCGGTGCTGACGGCGCTGGCCCATGGCGCGCTGAAGGGGCCGTTCGTGGTGCTGACCACGCTTTCGGCCGCCATGCAGCGCGTGCCCGCGCGCGAGGTGCTGCGCGGCGCCGGCTTCTCGGCCGCAGTGGGCGACCGCATGGACGAAGGCGCCTTGCGCGCCTTCCTGGCCCGCATGGGATTCTCGCAGGCCCCGACCGTGACCGAGCCGGGCGATTTCGCCGTCCGCGGCGGCATCATCGATATCTTCCCGCCCGGCGAATCCGGGCCGATCCGGCTGGACATGTTCGGCGACGTCCTGGACGGCGCGCGCAGATTCGATGCAGAAACACAGCGTTCCATCGAAAAGCTCGACCGCGTCGAGCTTGCGCCCATGTCCGAGGTGATCCTGGACGAAGCCGCCATCACCCGCTTTCGCCAGAACTACCGCGCCGAATATGGCGGCGGCGCCAACGATCCGCTTTACGAGGGCATCAGCGCCGGCCGCAAGATGGCCGGCATGGAGCATTGGCTGCCCTGGTTCCATGCGCGGCTGGAAAGCCTGTTCGACTATCTGCCCGGCGCTTCGGTGGTGGCGGACGACCATCTGGAGCAGGTGCGCGACGCGCGCTGGCACACGATCACCGAGCAGTTCGCGGCGCGGCGCGAGGCGCTGGCCCGCAAGGGCGGCACCGACACGGTCTATCGCCCCGTGCCGCCCTCCGGCATGTTCCCGGACGAGGCCGAATGGGCGCGCTGGCTGGCCGCGCATCGGGTGCTGCGCCTTTCGGTTCTGCCGCAGCCGCCGGGTCCGGGCGTGCTGGATGCCGGCGGTCGCGTCGGGCGCAATTTCGCTCCCGAGCGCCAGGCCGAGAAGGGAAATCTTTTCAAGGCTCTTGCCGATCATATTCGAAATCTTCAAGCCTCGCGCAGGGTGATCATCGCCAGCTTCTCGGAAGGGGCGCGCGAACGCCTGGCCGGGCTGATCGCCGATGAGGGCATCAAGGGCGCCCAGCCCATCGCCGACCTGCGCGAGCTACCCGACCAGCCCGGTGCGCTTGGCCTGGCGGTCTGGCCGCTGGAGGAGGGCTTGATCTCGGACGGCGCGGCCACCGGGGCGCTGGCGGTGATCTCGGAACAGGACGTGCTGGGCGACCGGCTGATCCGGGGCGCCAAGCGCCGCCGCAAGGCCGAGAATTTCCTGCGCGACACCACGACGCTAAGCCCCGGCGACCTGGTCGTGCATGTCGAACACGGCATCGGCCGCTATACCGGGCTGGAGACCGTCCAGGCGCTTGGCGTGCCGCATGATTGCGTGGCGCTGGAATATGCCGGCGGCGACCGGCTTTACCTGCCGGTCGAGAATATCGAGCTGCTGAGCCGCTACGGGCACGAGGAGGGGCTGCTCGACAAGCTGGGCGGCGGCGCCTGGCAGGCGCGGAAAGCGCGCCTCAAGGAACGCATCAAGCTGATCGCCGACCGGCTGATGCGCGTCGCGGCCGAACGCCTGCTGCGGCCCGCCCCGGTGCTGGAGCCCGAGCATCATGAGATCGAAAGCTTCGCCGCCCGCTTCCCCTATGCCGAGACCGAGGACCAGGCCGCCGCCATCGCCGACGTGGCCGAGGATCTGGCCGCCGGCCGGCCCATGGACCGGCTGGTCGTGGGCGACGTGGGCTTCGGCAAGACCGAGGTCGCCATGCGCGCGGCCTTCATCGCCGCCTCGCAGGGCCGGCAGGTCGCCGTGGTGGCGCCGACCACGCTGCTGGCGCGCCAGCACTTCCGCACCTTTGCCGAGCGCTTCCGCGGCACGGCGATCAACGTCCGGCCGCTGTCGCGCTTCGTATCCGCCAAGGACGCGGCCGAGACCCGCAAGGGCCTGGCCGAGGGCACGGTGGACATCGTCGTCGGCACCCATGCCGTGCTGGCGAAACAGGTGCGCTTCAAGAATCTGGGCCTGCTGATCGTCGACGAGGAGCAGCATTTCGGCGTCGGGCACAAGGAGCGGCTGAAGGAGCTGCGCAGCGACATCCACGTCCTGACCCTGACCGCGACGCCGATCCCGCGCACCTTGCAGCTGTCGCTGACCGGGGTGCGGGATCTGTCGATCATCGGCACGCCGCCGGTGGACCGCCTGGCGATCCGCACCTATGTGTCCGAGTTCGACGGCGTGACCATCCGCGAGGCGCTGCTGCGCGAGAAATATCGCGGCGGGCAGAGCTTCTTCGTCGTGCCGCGGCTGGCCGACCTGCCCGAGGTCGAGGAATGGCTGCGCGAGCATGTGCCGGAAGCCAGCACCATCGTCGCCCATGGCCAGCTGGCGGCGGGCGACCTGGACCAGCGGATGAATGCCTTCTACGACCGCGGCGCCGATGTGCTGCTGGCGACCAGCATCGTCGAATCGGGGCTGGACATCCCGACCGCGAACACCATGGTGGTCTGGCGCGCCGACATGTTCGGCCTGGCGCAGCTTTACCAAATCCGCGGCCGGGTCGGGCGCTCCAAGACGCGGGCCTATTGCTACCTGACCACCAAGCCGCGGGTGCCCTTGACCCCGCAGGCGATGCGGCGGCTGAAATTCCTGGGCGCCATCGACAGCCTGGGCGCCGGCTTCAACCTGGCCTCGCAGGACCTGGACCTGCGCGGGGCCGGCAACCTTCTGGGCGAGGAGCAGTCGGGCCATATCAAGGAGGTCGGCTTCGAGCTTTACCAGCAGATGCTGGAGGAAACCATCGCCAAGCTGAAATCCGGCGAGATCGAGGGCACGCCCGAGGACGAATGGGCGCCGCAGCTGAACCTGGGCGTGCCGGTGACGATCCCGGAAAGCTATGTGCCCGACCTGGACGTGCGGCTGGGGCTTTATCGCCGCCTGGCCGAGCTGACCAGCAAGGTCGAGCTGGAGGGTTTCGCCGCCGAGCTGATCGACCGTTTCGGCCCCTTCCCGCGGGAGGTGAACACGCTTTTGCTGGTCATCCGCATCAAGGCCATGGCCAAGCGGGCGAATATCGCCCGGCTGGATGCGGGGCCCAAGGGCGCGACCATCCAGTTCCACGGCGACAAGTTCCCGAACCCGGCCGGGCTGGTCGAGTTCATCCACGACCAGCGCGGCCAGGCCAGGGTGACGGATAACCGCATCGTCGTCCTGCGCGACTGGCCGACCGACGCCGAGCGCATCAAGGGCAGCTTCGCCATCGCCAAGGAGCTGGCGGCGAAGATCAAGGAAGGCAGGGCCAAGGGGTAGAAGGCCGGGGCGGTCGGGATCGGGCCTGGCGGAGGATAGGGTGCGGCCGAACGGCGCGGCTGCGCCGGGGGCGCTGCCCCCGGACCCCCGGGATATTTCCACACGGAAGAAAAGCCGGGCGGCCCCTGCGACGCAGAGGACTTGCGACGCAGAGGAAAGGCGGCGCGAGGGGTGCGCCGCCTTTGTCTTTCCGGGATCGGCGATCAGTCCGCCGTCAGCAGCGGCGGCTTGGAGTTGCTGATCCTGGGCGTCTCGGGGCCGGTGATGTCGAAGACGGGTTTGTCGTCCTCGATCCGCACCCGGACCACGCCGCCCTTGGTCAGGCGGCCGAACAGCAGTTCCTCGGCCAGGGGCTTCTTGATCGATTCCTGGATCACCCGGCCCAGAGGGCGCGCGCCCATCTTTTCGTCATAGCCGCGTTCGGCCAGCCAGTCGGCTGCCTCGGGGCTCAGCTCGATATGGACGCCGCGGTCGATCAGCTGGGCCTCGAGCTGGAGGACGAATTTCTCGACCACCTGCACGATCACCTCGCGCGAGAGCGGCGCGAAGCTGATGACCGCGTCCAGCCGGTTGCGGAACTCGGGCGTGAAGGTGCGCTCGATGGCGGCGGTATCCTCGCCCTCGCGGCGTTCGCGGCCGAAGCCGAAGGCGGCCTTGGCCTGGTCCGCCGCGCCCGCGTTCGAGGTCATGATCAGGATCACGTTGCGGAAATCCACCTGCCGGCCGTTATGGTCGGTGAGCTTGCCGTGGTCCATGACCTGCAGCAGGATGTTGTAGACATCCGGGTGCGCCTTTTCGATCTCGTCGAGCAGCAGCACGCAATGCGGATGCTGGTCCACCCCGTCGGTCAGAAGCCCGCCCTGGTCGAAGCCGACATAGCCCGGAGGTGCGCCGATCAGCCGGCTGACCGCGTGCTTTTCCATGTATTCCGACATGTCGAAGCGCAGCAGCTCCACCCCCAGCGTCGAGGCGAGCTGCTTGGCCACCTCGGTCTTGCCGACGCCGGTGGGGCCGGCGAAGAGATAGTTGCCGATCGGCTTTTCGGGTTCGCGCAGGCCCGCCCGCGCCAGCTTGATCGCCGAGGACAGCGCCTCGATCGCCGCGTCCTGGCCGAAGACCAGCCGCTTGAGCGTCGCGTCCAGATCCTTCAGCACCGCCGCATCGTCCTTGGAGACGCTTTTGGGCGGGATGCGGGCGATCTTGGCCACCACCGCCTCGATCTCCTTGGGGCCGATGGTCTTGCGGCGCTTGCTTTCCGCGACCAGATGCTGCGCCGCACCGGCCTCGTCGATCACGTCGATGGCCTTGTCGGGCAGCTTGCGGTCGTGGATGTAGCGCGCCGAAAGCTCGACCGCCATCTTGATCGCGTCATTGGTATAGCGCAGGTCGTGGTGCTTTTCGAAACTGGGCTTCAGCCCCATCAGGATCTTGATCGTGTCGGGCACGGTCGGCTCGTTCACGTCGATCTTCTGGAAGCGGCGCGACAGCGCCCGGTCCTTTTCGAAATGCTGGCGGAACTCCTTGTAGGTGGTCGAGCCCATGCAGCGCAGCTTGCCGCCGGCCAGCGCCGGCTTGAGCAGGTTCGAGGCGTCCATGGCGCCGCCCGAGGTGGCACCGGCGCCGATCACCGTATGGATCTCGTCGATGAAGAGGATGGCGTCGGGATGGTCCTCGAGTTCCTTGACGACGGCCTTCAGCCGTTCCTCGAAATCGCCGCGATAGCGGGTGCCGGCCAGCAGCGCCCCCATGTCGAGCGAGAAGATGGTCGAGCCGGCCAGCACGTCCGGCGTCTCGCCGCGGGTGATCTTGAGCGCCAGCCCCTCGGCGATGGCGGTCTTGCCGACGCCGGGATCGCCGACCAGCAGCGGGTTGTTCTTGCGACGCCGGCACAGCACCTGGATGCAGCGCTCGACCTCGTCGGCGCGGCCGATCAGCGGATCGACGTCGCCCTTGGCGGCCTTCTTGTTCAGGTCGACGCAATATTTCGCCAGCGCCGATTCGTCCTTGGGCTGGGCGGTTTCGGCCTGGGCCTGCTCGGCCTGCTGCTCGGCGCCCTGGACCGGGCGGTTTTCCGAGAAGGAGGGGTTCTTGGCGACGCCATGGGCGATGAAATTCACCGCGTCATAGCGCGTCATGTCCAGCTCTTGCAGGAAGAAGGCGGCGTTGGATTCGCGCTCGGCGAAGATGGCGACAAGGACGTTCGCCCCCGTCACCTCGGTCCGGCCCGAGCTTTGCACATGGATCGCGGCGCGCTGGATCACGCGCTGGAAGGCGGCGGTGGGGACGGCCTCGGAACCCTCGACATCGGTGATGAGGGTCGAAAGGTCGTCCTCGATGAACTCGACCAGCATGCGGCGCAACTCGTCCAGATCGACATTGCATGCCCGCATCACCTTCACGGCATCGGGTTCTTCCGTCAGCGCGAGCAGGAGGTGTTCAAGCGTGGCAAGCTCATGGCGATGTTCGTTGGCCAGCGCAAGCGCGGCATGGATGGCCTGTTCCAGCAAGGTCGAAAAGGACGGCACTTCAAGCTCCTGTCAGTCGGCTGGCGGTATGGGCCGCCAGATTTAGCGGTCCACCTGACCAGACTGTCACGATACAGTTAAGATTTGGTGGATTGCGGCGCAGTTCAAGCGGTATTTGCGTCCGCCCCTGCCGAATTTCCCGTGGTTGAGGCAGATGTGATGTTCCCCTGGCCGAATTTCAAGCATGTCGCCCTGGGCGAACGCCATGGCGGGACAGGGGGCCGGTTCCGGCCCTTTGTCCTTGCTGCGTTGCGAAAACACCTCAGAACCGATCCTTCCTGGCGCGCAGCTCGGCAAAGACCGCGGCCTCGGGCGCGCCGGCAAGGCCAAGGGAATCCGCCAGTTCCGCGACCCGCAGGAAGGGGTTGGTCGCCCGTTCCTCGGCCAGGGTCGAGGGGGCGCAGGGCCGCCCGCCGGCCGCCGTGTCGGCCAGCCTTTCGCGCAGCGCCGCATTGCCGGGATCGACCGACAGGGCGAAGGCGCCGTTGCCGCGGCAATAGTCATGTCCCGAGCAGACCAGGGTTTCCGCCGGCAGGGCGTTCAGGCGCGAGAGGCTGGCCCACATCATCGCGGCATCGCCCTCGAACAGCCGGCCGCAGCCGAGCGCCATCAGGCTGTCGGCGGTAAAGACCATGGCCGAGCCGGGCAGGTGGAAGGCGACATGGCCGACGGTATGGCCCGAGACGTCGATCACCTCGGCCTCCTCACCGCAAAGCGCGAAGCGTTCGCCGGGCCGCACGGCGTGGTCCAGCGGCGGCAGCCGGGCGGCATCCTCGGCATTGCCGATCACCGCGGCGCCGGTCTGCGCGACCAGTTCGGGCACCGCCTGGATGTGGTCGGCATGGTGGTGGGTCAGCGCGATCTGGTCCAGCGACCAGCCGCGCGCCGCCAGTTCCGCCAGGATGGGCGCGGCCTCGGGCGCATCGACCAGCGCGGTCCGCCCGTTGCCATGCACGAGCCAGGCATAGTTGTCGGTCAGGCAGCGGACGGGGACCAGTTCCAGCGGCATTGGCAAATTCCTCTCTTTGCCGCAGTCTGGCCTCGCGAGGCGGGAGGCGCAATGCATCACGACGTCTATGAGCTGCGGAAATTCTATTACAACCGCCCCCTGGGCCGGGTGGTGCAGCGGGTGCTGCGCGACCGGCTGACCGGGCTGTGGCCGACCGAGCAGGTGCAGGGCATGACCGTGGCCGGCTATGGCTTTGCCGCGCCGCTGCTGCGGCCCTGGCTGGGGCGGGCGCGGCGGGTCGTCTCGCTGATGCCGGGGCCGCAGGGGGTGATGGCCTGGCCGGCCGGACTGCCCAATTGCTCGGTCCTGTGCGAGGAGACGGCCTGGCCGCTGGATACCGGCAGCGTGGACCGGCTGGTGCTGCTGCATGCGCTGGAGACGGCGGACCATCCCTTCGTCCTGCTGGACGAGGCCTGGCGCGTGCTGGGGCCGGGCGGGCGGCTGCTGGTGATGGTGCCGAACCGCGCCGGGCTGTGGGCGCGGTCCGAGACGACGCCCTTCGGCTTCGGGCGCAGCTATACCGCGGGGCAGCTGGAGGTGCAGGCCCGCGAGGCCGGCTTCGTGACCGAGCGCACGGGGGCCGCGCTCTACATCCCGCCCTCGGACCGGCGGTTCTGGCTGAAGAGCGCGCAGATGTGGGAACGCGCCGGCCTGCGCATCAGCCAGGTCCTGGTCGCGGGCGTGGTGCTGACCGAGTTCAGCAAGCAGGTGCAGGCCCCGGTCGGGCCGGGGCGGCGCGTCAGCGTGCCCA
>JAANMY010002079.1_pt1 | contig 19923 bp, 17 predicted proteins | sample 7279691 | NCBI WGS metagenome assembly JAANMY01 (sample SAMN14094543, study PRJNA606508) | bioreactor metagenome | isolation source: A lab-scale SPAN reactor treating ammonium-rich wastewater day 388 | place: Ireland: Galway | collected 2018-02-07
CATAACAGCATGTTCTGTTGGCGGCTCAAAAGTGTTTGGTACATTTTCAATATAAACAATGGCATCTTTTAAGTATTTAGGTTTTTTCGCAGTGATAGTCGCCGGATTGTGGTTCGGCGGCGCTTTCGGTCCGCCCATGGTTGCGCCTGACAACGCTGCGCAGGCGCAGCTTGCCGCGCGACTCGACGCGATCGAGGCGGCGCTCGCCCGCCGTCCCGCGCCCGCACCGACGCCGCCGGCTCCCGCGCACGGCGCCGATGCCGCGGCGCTCACCGAACTCAACAGGCGGCTCGACGACATCGCCCAGACCGCGCGCCAGGCGCTGACGCGCGCCGATGCGGCAACGGCCGCGGCCGATCGCGCCCAGCGCGCACCGGCCGCCGATAACGCAGGTGCGTCGTCCGCCGCGCTCGACGCTCTGACCGGCCGCGTGGCGGCGCTCGAGCAGGCGCTGCGCGATCTGAGCACAAACCGCCCGGAGGCGGACGACCGCGCCGGCCGGCTGGCGATCGCCGCCTCGGCTCTGCGCAACGCGATCGAGCGCGGCGCGACGTTCACGGCCGAACTCGCCGCCGCCAAGGCGCTTGGGGCGGACGCGGCGGCATTGGCGCCGGTCGAGCGTTTTGCGGAAAAAGGCGTGCCCACCGTTCCCGCGCTGGCGCGCGAACTGGCGACGCTCGCGCCCGCGATGCTGCGGGTGATCGGCGAGCAGAAGCCGTCCGGCAACGTGCTGGAGAAACTGCAGGCGAGCGCCGAGCGCCTCGTGCGCATCCGCCCGGCCGGCGAGGTGAGCGGCGACGATCCGGTCTCGGTCATCGCGCGCATCGAACTCAAGGCCGCGCGCGCCGATATCCAGGGGGCCCTGCAGGATCTCAAGCGGCTGCCCGACAATGTACGCGCTCCGGCGCAATCCTGGATCGCGACCGTCGAGGCGCGCGAGACCGCCGTCGCCGCGGGCCGGCGGTTTGCCGACGAGGTCCTGGCCGCGCTCGGCAAGGCGACGCGCTAGGAGTACGGTCCCGCATGATCCGTGTTGTCTTCTTTCTTCTGGCGGTGGGCGTGCTGGCGCTGGGCATCGGCTGGTTCGCCGACCGTCCGGGCGAGGTCGCTATCACCTGGCAGGGCTGGCGGGTGGAAACCTCGCTGATGGTGTTCGCGGTTGCCGTCGGCGTGCTGCTTGTCGTCCTGATGCTGATCTGGGCGATCGCGCGCGGCATCGTGCTGACGCCGCGGCGTCTGCGCGGGTGGCGCGCCCACCGGCGCGAGCGACAGGGTTATCTGGCGATCTCGCGCGGCCTGATCGCGATCGGCGCCGGCGACGCGCAGGCCGCGCGCAGGCATGCCGGCGAAGCAGCGCGGCTCGCACCGGCGGAGCCGCTGACGCTGCTGCTCGGCGCGCAGAGCGCGCAATTGTCCGGCGACCGTGCCGCGGCCGAAAAGACCTTCCGCGCCATGGCCGGACGCGAGGACACCAAGCTGATCGGCTTGCGCGGGCTGTTCATCGAGGCGCAACGCGGCGCCGACGCCGCAACCGCCAAGCTCGTCGCCGAGGAAGCCGCGCACGATGCGCCGTCGCTGCCGTGGGCCGGGCAGGCCGTGCTGCAGCTTCGCAGCGCGGCCGGCGACTGGGCCGGCGCGCTCGCATTCCTCGAGCGCAACCGCAAGCATGCCGCCATCGACAAGGCCGATTATGTGCGCAAGCGCGCGGTGCTGCTGACGGCGCAGGCGCTCTCACTCGAACAGAGCGACCGCGACACCGCCAGGGGCCTGATCCTGGAAGCGGCCAGGCTCGCGCCCGATTTCGTGCCGGCCGCGACGCTCGCCGGGCGCTTCCTCGCGGAAGCCGGCGAATTGCGGAAGGCGACGCGCGTGATCCGCACCGCCTGGCGCGCCAATCCGCATCCCGATCTCGCCGCGACCTATGCGCAGGTGCGTTTCGGTGATTTGGCGCTCGAGCGGCTGGCGCGTGCGCGCACGCTCGCCGAAGAACGGCCGGACCATCCGGAAAGCGCGCTCGCGGTCGCGCGCGCCGCGCTCGATGCGCGCGAGTTCAGGGCCGCGCGCGATGCGCTCGCCCCGCTGCTCGCGCAGCCGACGCGGCGCGTGGCGCTGCTGATGGCCGACATCGAGCGCGTGGAGCATGGCGACGAGGGTGCCGCCCGCGCCTGGATGACGCGCGCGCTGCATGCCGCGCGCGATCCGGTCTGGACCGCCGACGGCATCGTGTCCGAACAATGGCTGCCGATGTCGCCGGTGAGCGGACGGCTCGATGCGTTCGAATGGCGGGTGCCGGTCGCCGAACTGCCGGCGCCGGGCGCGCCGCTCGCGGTGCCCGACGCTCCGCTGGAAACCGCGATCGATCCCGATACCGTGATCGAACAGGCGCCGGCGATGCCGTCGGCCGACAACGCGCGCGCGGCCGAAAGCGCGCCGGAACCGGCCGCCGTCCCGGTCGCGCCGATCCAACCGGTCGGGGGCGAAAGAGCGGTCGCTCCCGTGCCGCAGCCCGCGGAAATGGTCATCCCGGTGGTAAACGTGCCCGACGATCCCGGCCCCGAGCCGGAGCCGGAACGCGAGCCGACCCCGGACGCGCCGCCGCCGGGCTGGCGGGGCTTTTTCCGCTGACGGCGCTGCCGCCGCTGCCAGCTATCCCTTGCCAAGGGATGGCCCGCCCGGTATCAGAGCGCGCAACCTCGCCGCAATAGCTCAGCTGGTAGAGCACATCATTCGTAATGATGGGGTCGGGGGTTCGAATCCCTCTTGCGGCACCATTTCTCCTGCACCGCTTCAGTGTCCGCGCTTCGCGCGATAGGCTGCGTCGGCGCTCCTTCGGCGCAGCGGCACTCGGCAATCCGGAGATCGCGATGGACAATCCCAGGAACGTCTTCAAACAGGCGCTGCGCGACAAGCGTTTGCAGATCGGATTGTGGGCGTCGCTGTCGTCGAACTATACCGCCGAGGTGATTGCCGGCGCCGGCTTCGACTGGATCCTGATCGACACCGAGCATTCGCCCGCCGACATCGGCTGCGTATTCGGCCAGCTTCAGGCGGTCGCGCCCTATCCGACGACGCCGATCGTGCGCCTGCCATGGAACGACATGGTCACGATCAAGCGCTATCTCGATATCGGCATCCAGACGCTGCTGATCCCGCAGGTCAGCAACGCCAGGGAAGCGCAGGACGCGGTACGTTCGGCGCGCTTTCCGCTTGCCGGCGTGCGCGGCGTGGCCGGCACGACGCGCGCCACGCGCTTCGGCCGCGTGAAGGAGTATTTCCGCAAGGCCGATAGCGATATCTGCATGCTGGTGCAGGTCGAATCGCGCGAGGCGCTCGACAATATCGAGGCGATCGCGGCGATCGACGGCATCGACGGCATTTTCATCGGGCCGGGCGACCTGCATGCCTCGTTCGGCTTTGTCGGCGAGCGCGCGAACGCGGAGGTGCTGCCGCGCATCGACGACGCCATCCGGCGTATCGTCAAGAGCGGCAAGGCCGCCGGCATCCTCACCGACAACGAGGCGAACGCACGCCGCTGGATCGATCTCGGCGCGCTGTTCGTGGCGGTCGGTTCCGATGTCGGGCTCCTGGCGCGCGGCGCCGATGCGCTCGCGGCCAGATACAAAGGCTGACCGGCCGCGGCGGGACGGTCAGGCCGGCTGACCGGAGGCGCTGTCGGTCAGTTCGTCGAACGGGGCCGACAAGTCGTATTGCAGCCCCTGCGCCGCATAGGTGAGCGTCGCGCGTCCGCCAAGATCGCGCGGGGCGATCCGGCGCAGCAGCAACTCGCCGAAGCCGTGACGTTTGGGCGGCATCGTGGCCGGGCCGCCGGTCTCCTTCCAGCTCATCTGGAACTGGCGCGCGCCGGCCGGACCGGTCACCGTCCAGACGAGACTTGCCTTTCCCTCCGGAACCGAAAACGCGCCGAAGCGCGCGGCATTCGCGGCAAGCTCGTGGAACAGGAGGCCGAACGTCTGCGCCGCGCGCGCCTTGAGCTTGATGTCGGGCCCGTCCGTCTCGACGCGGCCGGCATAGGGGATGATGTCTTCGGTCAGCAGGTTGCGCAGGCGCAGGTTCTTCCAGTCGTTGGCGGTCAGAAGCGACATGGTGTTGGCGAGCGCCTGCAGGCGGCCTTCGCAGGTCTTCTGGATGTCGGCGAGGTTGGCACCGGAGGAAAAGCTCAGCCGCACGACCGCCTGCACGACCGACATCACGTTGCGCACGCGATGGTTCAATTCGTGGATCAGGGCCTTCAGGCGCTCCTCGATGTTCACGCGCGGGTTTTCCGCCTGCGTACGGCGTGCCGCGCGCCTGACGCCGAAGCCGGACAGCGCCACGACGCCGAGGGTGAGCAACAGGCCGCCGCCGGTCACCCATGTCGCGCGCGTGAAACCCTCGGCCGCCAGATCGCGCCGGACGGCGTAGAGCATCTGCAGCGGTGCGCCGGCGAACGTCATCGTCCGGCTGAACGAGACCGTTTCCCCGGACGCGGCGTGGTCGGCGGATCCGGCGGCGACGCTGTAGAGCACGTCGCCTGCTGACGTGCCGGACAGGCGGATGTCGAACGCGTCGTCCGGCCGGTGCGCCGTCAGGGCCGCGCCGAACAGCTTTTCGGCCGTATAGGCGAACGCGAGCACGCCGGCGAACTGTCCGTCATTGGTTCCGTCGCGGGCATAGACCGGCGCATAGAGGACGACGCCGCGCTGCGCGGGGACCTCGAAAAGATCGAGCGGCGGGGTGCGGGTCACGGCACGGCGTTCGCGCGCGGCATGGATCGCGCCCGCGCGCGCGGCGAACGAGGTCATGTCGGTGCCGAGCCGTGCGCGCATCTCGTCGGGCGCGATGTCGAGCAGCGCAAGGAGCGGGCGCGGCAGCGCCTCGGTTGCGAGGGTCGCGCCCGCGGCATCGACAAAATGCGCATTCTCGATTCCCGACCCGGAAAGCGCTTTCAGCGCCTCGGCGGCGCTGTCGGCGGTCACTTCGACGATCCAGCCGATGGACGACAGATCGGGCGCAAGCCTGAGCGCGCGGACGCCGAGATCGCCGAGCGGACGCGGCGTCGACAATGACGGCGGCGCAAACAGCGCGGCGAGCGTTGCGACCGTTCGCTCGCGCGCCAGCAAATGATTCCGGGCGGCGGCGAAATGTGCGTCGGCGGAGTCCGCAAGCCGCAGGCGTTCGAGCGCCTCGTATTGCCGAGCCTCGCGCCAGCCGGCGAACAGCGAGAGCACGATCCCCGCGCACGCCAGCAGGACGAGGATGAGAATGGGGGCAGCGTCGCGCGACGGCTTTGCGGCGGGGATTTGGTCCTGCACTGGTGTCATCGGTTTGTTTGCCGAAGTTTACTTGCCGTCCGCACGCGCGTTTTGCCGGGCGTCCTATCGGGCTACCATTGCGCGTCGTGCCGTCCCACTCAAGTCTCCGGCAAGTCTCCAGTGTCATTCCGTCCGGCAGGGTTGATCAATTGCTGCATGCCCGCGACGCGGGAATGGCCGGATAGCGACGTTGCGATTCCGGCGGCCGGTTGAGAACGGGGCGAAGCGTCATCTTGCGTTTGTACGCGTCGCGCGGGACGATGCGCGGCCGGGCGAGCCTTAATGCGGGATCAAGCATGCCGAGACGCTGGACTTTGACCGCGACAATCCTCGCTCTGGCCGCGACGACGGGCATCGCGGTTGCGCAGGGCGCGGACAAGGTTTCATTCGGGACGAACTGGGTCGCGCAGGCCGAGCATGGCGGCTTCTACCAGGCGGTCGCCGACGGCACCTACCGCAGATACGGCCTCGACGTCACCATCGTGCCGGGCGGGCCGAACGTGAACAACCGCATCTTGCTGCCGGTCGGCAAGATCGATTTCTTCATGAGCGCGAACTCGCTGCAATCGTTCGATGCGGTGGCGCAGGACGTGCCGACGATCGCGATCGCCGCCATCTTCCAGAAGGACCCGCAGGTTCTGCTCGCGCATCCCGGCCGCGGCATCGAGCGGTTCGAGGACCTTAAAAAATTGACGCTGTTCGTCTCGCGCGAAGGCGTCGTGTCCTATTACCAGTGGATGAAGCGGGACTTCGGTTTCACCGACGCGCAGGTCAAGCCCTATACGTTCAACCCGCAGCCGTTTCTCGCCGACAAGAACAGCGCGATGCAGGGCTACATCACGTCGGAGCCCTATGCGGTCGAGCAGGCCGGCAAGTTCAAGCCGAAAATGTTCCTCCTCGCCGACCAGGGGTTCAGCAGCTATTCGACCCTGATCGAGACGCGCCGCGATCTCGTGGAGAAGAAGCCCGATCTCGTGCAGCGCTTCGTCGATGCCTCGGTCGTCGGCTGGTACAATTATCTTTACGGCGACAATCGCGCGGCCAATGCGCTGATCAGGCGCGACAATCCGGAGATGAGCGAGGCGGCGATCGCCTATTCGATCGCGCGCATGAAGGAGTTCGGCATCGTCGATTCGGGCGATGCGCTTAAGCACGGCATCGGCGCGATGAGCGACGCGCGCGTCAGGGATTTCTTCGACAAGATGGTCCGCGCCGGCGTGGTGAAGGCCGATCTCGATTACCGGCGCGCCTATACGCTGCGTTTCGTCAACAAGGGCGTCGGCCTCGACCTGCGCCCGAAGCCGTAACGCGGGTCGGTGGGGCTGTCCGTGCAATCGGAAAATCCGGCGGTCGCGCTTTGCGGAATCGGCAAGGTCTTCGAGTCGGGCGTGGTCGCGCTCGACCGGCTGGACTTCAACGTCGGCCGCCGCGAGTTCGTCTCCGTGCTCGGCCCCTCCGGCTGCGGCAAGTCGACCGCGCTGCGGATCATCGCCGGCCTCGCCGCGCCGACCTCCGGAGAGGTCGTGTGGACGGAGGGCGCGGCGCCGGCGCGCAGGATCGGGTTCGTTTTCCAGGAGCCGACGCTGATGCCGTGGGCGAACGTCGCGGCCAACGTGCGCCTGCCGCTCAAGCTTGCCGGAATGAGCGCGCGCGATGCGGCGCCCGCGGTTGCCGCGGCGCTTGCGCGCGTCGGGCTTGCCGATATGGCGGGCGCCTATCCGCGCGAATTGTCGGGCGGCATGAAGATGCGGGTCTCGATCGCCCGCGCGCTCGTCACGCAGCCGCAATTCCTCCTGCTGGACGAGCCGTTCGCCGCGCTCGACGAGATCACGCGCTTCCGTCTCAACGACGATCTGCTCGGCGTATGGCAGACGATGGGCGGCACGGTGGTGTTCGTCACCCACTCGGTGTTCGAATCGGTGTTCCTGTCGAGCCGCATCGTGGTCATGACGCCGCGACCGGGGCGCATCTACGACGAGATGCTCATCGACGCGCCCTATCCGCGCGACGACGCGTTCCGCACCTCGGCGGCCTATGCCGCCTATTGCCGGCAGGTATCGGGCATCCTGCATGCGGCGATGTCGGCGGAGGCGGCACCATGATGAACGCCGCCGCCCCCGGCCCGCTGCCCGGCGCGGTGCGCAGCCGCCGCGATAGCGTGCTGCGCGTGCTGCTGCCCGTGTTCACGCTCGTCGCCGGCGCACTGGTGTGGGAGGCGGTCGTGCGCGTCAAGGCCATTCCCCCCTATGTGCTGCCGGCGCCGAGCCTCGTGCTGGCGACGCTCGTCTCCGACGGGGCGATCCTCTGGTCGTCGCTGCTCGCGACGCTCGCGACCACGTTCCAGGGGCTGGCGCTCGCGCTCGTGGGCGGCGTCGGGCTCGCGCTGTTGTTCAGCCGCTCACGCCTCGTCGAGTATTCGCTTTATCCCTATGCCGTGATCCTGCAGGTAACGCCGGTGATCGCCATCGCGCCGCTGCTGCTGGTCTATCTGCCCCAGCACGCGGCCGTGCTGGCCTGCGCCTGGATCGTCGCGTTTTTTCCGGTGCTGGCGAACACCACGCTCGGACTCGCTTCGGTCGACCGGAATCTGATCGAGCTGTTCCGCCTTTATGGCGCGACACGCAGCCAGATCCTGTTTACGCTGAAGCTGCCGGCGGCCCTGCCCCATATGCTGGGTGGCTTGCGCATTGCCGGAGGCCTTGCGCTGATCGGCGCCGTGGTCGCCGAGATTGCGGCGGGCTCGGCCGGCGCCGGTTCCGGTCTTGCCTACCGCATCGCGGAGGCCGGCTACCGCCTCAACATCCCGCGCATGTTCGCGGCTTTGCTGCTTCTGTCGGTGACCGGCGTCGTCATCTTTGCGCTGCTCTCCGCGCTCTCGCGCTTTTTGCTGCGCCGCTGGCACGAAAGCGAGCTCGCGCCCGGGGCCTGATCTTCAGCCAAGCGCGAATGTCACCAGGATGCCGAGCGCGGCCATGATCGCGACCGTCCAGACAAGGCCGATATGCAACGCGAATGTCAGGAACGCAGCAATCGCGGTCAACGATACCGAGAGCAGATTGATGTTGGCGACATCGACTGCGAACCAGCGCAGCGGTCCCGTTCGGATCTCCTGCACGCTTCCGAACAGGACATGGAACGCGAACCACAACGACAGATTCAGGATGACGCCGACCACAGCAGCGGTGATCGCGGCCAGCGCGCCGGCGAGTCTTGGATTGCTGCGCAGGTCCTCGACGAAGCGTGCGCCGACGAATATCCACATCATGGAAGGCACGAACGTCACCCATGCGGTCATGGACGCGCCGAGCACCCCGCCGGTCAGCGGACCTAACGGCGCGCTGTCGCGAAAGGCAGCAAGAAAGCCGACGAACTGGGTAACCAGGATCAAGGGCCCGGGCGTTGTTTCGGCAAGGCCGAGCCCATCGATCATTTCGCCGGGCGCCAGCCAGTGATAGGTCGCGACGGTTTCCTGTGCGAGGTAGGCGAGGACCGCATAAGCGCCGCCGAAGGTAACGACCGCGAGCCTGGAAAAAAACAGACCGACCGTCACGAGAACATGGTCCGCACCGAGCAGAAGAAAAGCAATTACGACCGGTGTCCACCAAGCCGACAGGCCGATCGCAGCAGCGCGCAAGGCGGGCCGCCAGCGCCTGTCCCCGACCGCCGGACTTTGTTGTTTGGCGACGGCGGAGATGCCGACCAGATGCGGCGCGATGTGCGCCGCCAGGAAGCCGGTGAGCGCAGCGAAGGCTACAATCAGCGGGAACGGCAGATCGAAGAGAAAAATACAGACAAAGGCCGCTGTCGCGACCGCGACCAAAATCCGCGTTTTCAACGCGCGCCGGCCGATGCGGACAAGCGCCTCGACGACAATTACGAGCACCGCGGCCTTGATCCCGAACAGCGCACCGTCGACCAGGGGAACGCCGCGCGCGAACGCATATAGCGCCGACAGACCGAGCATGACGAGAGCGCCGGGCAGCACGAACAGGATGCCGGCTGCGAGGCCCCCGCGCACGCCATGCAGCAGCCACCCGATATAGGTGGCAAGCTGCTGCGCCTCGGGGCCAGGCAGCAGCATGCAATAATTGAGGGCATGCAGGAACCGCGCTTCGTCCACCCAATTCTTTTCATCGATCACGATGCGGTGCATCAGTGCGATCTGACCGGCGGGACCGCCGAAGCCGAGGCAACCGATCTTGAACCAGACCCGGACCGCTTCATTGAAGCTCGGGGCAGCGGTCGTCGCATGCTGCGGACGCATTTCACGATTGCGCATGCATGCCCCTCAAGCGGCCTGAACGGGCCAGTTATGCCGTTCGTTCACAGCGAATCGTGCCCAGGCGAACAGCGCGTCGTAAACGATGAAGCCGGTTCGCAACAGACCATGGTCGTCGTCGCCCGCCCGTGCCGACAGGCCAAGCGAGATTGCGTGCAGGCCGGCGGCTTCGGGGGCCAAGTCGTGACGGGCCGTATCGGCGCCACGCACGATCAGCGCGAGCCGCGCAAGGCTTGGCTCGGACTCGAGCGCGAATGCTTTCAGCATCGTATCGAACGAGCAACGCTCGCCTTCGTGCGAAAGGGCAACGCCCTCTATGTCGAAGGCGATGGCGCCGGTTTCCCGCGCAACGGCCTCCACCAGCGGCGAGTCGACGAACAGGAAGCGTGCCTGCGGGTCGATAAATCGGCGGATCAGCCACGGGCACGCGATGCGATCAATTTTCGGATGCCGGCGCGTCACCCACAGGCTTGGCGTCTGCGGCACCAAACGCTGGCGCGCGCCTTTCGATACCATCGGCAGTTCCGCCGCGGCCCAGCCGGCATATCCGTCCTGCAGGACAGAGGCGGCAAAACCCTGCTCGCGCAGCGTTGCCGCAACGGTTTGCGACAATTCATGACCCGACTTACAGGCAACGACCAGCGGCGCGCTGCGCTCGAGACCCCTGCTCCAGACGGCCACGTCCTGCGGATCGCGCCACATCGACGCCGGCAGCATGTCATCGGATTGCCGATAGACCTCGTGACGCCGCACGTCGATGATACAAGGTGCGTCGGCAGCGCCGACCGAAGCCCAGAGCTCTCGTGGTGTTATGAAAAAGCGCGCGCAAGACATGCGTCCCCTCCGTAACGTGAAGGAGACGGTGCTTGGGCGTTTGAGCCTTGGAAGACGGGGCGACCGTCATAGGCCCCGTGTTGGTTACGTTAGCGCAGTACACTCCCTGCCGCAATCCCCGGCATGACAGGGCTCCCGCGCGCCCGGCACGCCTCGCCAGCGCGTACCTGCTCCGTTACGTTTGACCATCAGGATTACATCGCCGAAATCACGCCGCCGAACATGCCGCCTTATCCGAATTCGAATCCGCCAACCGTTCCGGAACGACGCCATCACTCCGGCCGGTGGCGAGGCTACATCCATCGGCGTGCCCGCGCCGTGCCGGCATGACAGACCGCCACATGAGCGATAACGCGCCCGCCCCGCTCTCCGATCAGATCCGCTCGAGCCGCAGCCGGCTCACCGGCATAGCGCTCATGTGCGCGGCGCTCGCCTGCTTCTCCTGCCTCGACGCGACCGCGAAATATCTCGGCGGCCACATGGACACGCTGCAGGTGGTGTGGGCGCGCTATACCAGCGCGTTCGTGGTCGCGTTGTTCATGTTCAATCCGCTGTCGCATCCGGGCATGATGCGCACCCGCAAGCCGCTGCTGCAGATGGTGCGCTCGGCGCTGCTGCTCGGCTCCACGATCCTCAACTTCTTCGCCATCCGCTATCTGCAGCTCGACCAGGCGCTGTCGATCATGTTCGCGACGCCCCTGTTCGTGGCCGCGCTCGCCGGCCCGCTGCTCGGCGAATGGGTCGGCTGGCGGCGCTGGCTCGCGATCCTTGTCGGCTTCAGCGGCGTGCTGCTGGTGACGCGGCCGGGCGCGGGCGGCATCCATCCGGCGGCGCTGCTGTCGATCGGCAGTACCGTGTGCTACGGCCTCTATGCGATCAGCACGCGCATCCTGTCGCGGCACGATTCGACGGAGACGACGCTGTTCTATTCGAACCTCGTCGGCGCCGCCGCGATGCTGCCGGTGCTGCCGTTCGTGTGGTCGACGCCGGACAGCCTGTTCGTGGTCTTCCTGATGGTCGTGATCGGCGCCTTGGGCAGTCTCGGCCATTATTTCCTGATCGCCGGGCACCGGCTGGCGCCGGCCTCGGTGCTGGCGCCCTTCATCTATACGCAGATCGTCTGGACGACCGCGCTCGGCTATCTCGTCTTCGGCGAGATACCCAACCGCTGGACGCTGGCCGGCGCGGCGGTCGTGATCTGTTCGGGGCTTTACCTTCTCTATCGCGAGCGCGTGGTCGGGCCGCGCGCGAGCTGATCGTTGGGGTGCGTCCCATCGTCTGGTAAGGCCTGGAGCGATTGCACTTTTTTGTCCGCCAGCCGACCTGCTAACATGCCCGCGACCGGTGCGGCCGATCGTCTTCGGTGACGGCGCCGGTCATCTGAATGGGGCCGCGCGCGCGGCCGTGCCGGAGTTTTCGATGCTGGACCAGTCCAAAGACACGCAAGGCGCGAACCCCAACGACGATATAGGTGAGTCTGTCCGGTTGTTGTTGTACCGGACGCAGGTTGTTGTTCGGGAGGCGGAGCAGCGTGCGTATGATCTGTTCTTGCAGAATCTGGTGAAGGGGACGAGCCATCTGTCTTTGGGCCAGGAGGCGGTTGCGGCGGGGTTTGCAGTTGCGATGCGGCCTGGGGATCTGTCGTTTTGCACCTATCGCGGGCATGCGCACACGCTGGCGCGCGGGACGCCGGTGGAGCATGTGCTGGGCGAGCTGATGGGGCGCGACAACGGGCTGATGCGCGGCAAGGGCGGCTCGATGCACCTGACCTCGGTGGAGCACGGGGTGATGGGGTCGTACGCGATCATTGGGGCGCATCTGCCGATCGCCTGCGGGGCGGCGTGGCGGGCGCAGTACAAGGGCGCGAGCGACGTGTCGGTGTGCTTCTTCGGCGACGGCACGACCAATATCGGGGCGTTCCACGAGGCGCTCAATTTTGCGGCGGTGTGGAAGCTGCCGGTGGTGTTCGTGTGCGAGAACAACCTGTACATGGAATACACCCCGATCGGCGAGGTGACGGCGGTGGCGCATCCGGCGGCCGACCGGGCGTCCGCCTACGGGCTTGAGCCGGTGATCGTGGACGGCCAGGACGCCGACGAGGTCTATCGCGCGGCGGGCAAGGCGCTTTCGCGCGCGCGGGCGGGCGAGGGGCCCTCGCTGATCGAGTGCAAGACCTACCGCTACAGCGGCCATTCGCGCGCCGACCCGGCCAAGTACCGGCCCGAGGGCGAGCTCGATCAATGGAAGGCGCGCGACCCGGTCGGGCTCTATCGCGCGCGGCTCAGGCAGTTCGGGGTCGGCGAGGCGGCGATCGCTGCGATCGATGCGGACGTGCGCGGGATCGTCGATACGGCCACCGAGAAATGCAAGGCCGCGCCGCCGCCGCCGCTCGATATCATCGCCACCGACGTCTATGCCGACGGCGGCTGGGCGTGGCGGAACTGAAAGCGCAAACCGGAGGCGGGATCGGACGATGGCGGAACTGACCTATCGCGACGCGGTGGTGCGCGGGATTGCGCAGGAGATGGCGCGCGACCCGGACGTGGTGTTTCTGGGCGAGGACGTGGCCAAGGCGGGCGGGGTGTTCAAGGCGACGGTGGGGCTCTACGAGCAGTTCGGGCCGTTGCGCGTGCGCGACACGCCGATCTCCGAGCAGGCGATCCTAGGCGCCGCCATGGGGGCGGCGATGACGGGGCTCAAGCCGATCGCCGAGATCATGTTCTCGGACTTCATCGCGGTGTGCTTCGATTATATCGCCAACGAGTTCCCCAAGAGCCGCTACATGTCGAACGGCCAGCTCCGGTGTCCGCTGGTGGTGCGCACCGGCAACGGGGCGGGCTCGCGCTTCGGGGCGCAGCATTCGCAGAGCGTGGAGAACTGGTGCATGATGATCCCGGGGCTGAAGGTGGTGGCGCCCTCGACCCCGCGCGACGTGATCGGGCTTCTGGCGGCGGCGGTGCGCGATCCCGACCCGGTGATCTTCTTCGAGCACAAGTCGCTTTATGCGACCAAGGGCGAGGTGGAGGACGGGGAGATCGTGGAGGCGCTCGGCACCGCGAAGATCGTGCGGCCGGGGACGGACGCGACGATCCTGGCGCTGGCGCTGATGGTGCCGCGCGCGCTCGAGGCGGCGGAGCGCCTCAAAGCGGAACAGGGCATCGACTGCGAGGTGGTCGATGTGCGCTCGCTGGTGCCGCTCGACACGCAGACGATCTTGGGTTCGGTTGGGCGCACGCACCGGCTGTTCACGGTCGAGGAGAATCCGCGGCTGTGCGGCTGGGGGGCGGAGATCGTGTCGATCGTTGTGGACGAGGCCTTCTACGATCTCGACGGCCCGCCGGTGCGCATCACGACCCCGCACATCCCGCTGCCGGCGGCCGACATTCTGGAGGATGCGGTGCTGCCGAACGCCGAGCGCATCGTGCAGACGGTGCGGCGGTCGCTGGGGAGTTGAAATAGAGCGTCATTGCCGGGCTTGACCCGGCAATCCATCCTTCGGGAGACTCTTGCGAAGAAAGATGGATGCGCGGGTCAAGCCCGCGCATGACTGAAACGAGACGAGGACCTACGCCATGTACGACAATCTGCTCGCGAACGTGCCGACCGATTTGTGGATCGGGGGGAAGTGGCGCAAGGCCTCCGACGGCGGGCGCTTCGAGGTGACCGATCCGGCGACGGAGAAGGCGGTGGCCTCGGTGGCGAGCGCGACGGTGCAGGACGCGACCGCCGCGATCGACGCGGCGCAGGGGGCGTTCGCGGACTGGGCGGCGCGGAAGCCGCGCGAGCGCGGCGAGATCCTGCGCAAGGCCTACGAGCTGATCGTGCGCGACGCCGAGCGCTTTGCCAGGCTGATCACGGTGGAGAACGGCAAGGCCTTGCCGGATTCGCGCGCCGAGGTCGCCTATGCGGCGGAGTTCTTCCGCTGGAACGCCGAGGAAGCCGTGCGCAATCTCGGCAGCCTGTCGCGGGCGCCCTCCTCGGGGGCGCGCATCCTCGTGCAGCACAAGCCGGCGGGCGTGGCGGTGCTGGTGACGCCGTGGAATTTCCCCGCCGCCATGGCGACGCGCAAGATCGGGCCGGCGCTCGCCGCCGGCTGTCCGGTCGTGCTCAAGCCCGCCTCCGACACGCCGCTCACCATGCTGGCGCTGATGCCGGTGCTGGAGGAGGCGGGGGTGCCGGCGGGCGTCGTCAACGTCATCCCCTCGCGCTCCTCGGGCAAGGTGGTGGGCGCGATGCTGCATGACAGCCGCGTGCGCGTGGTCTCGTTCACCGGCTCGACCGAGGTCGGGCGCCTGTTGCTGAAGGAAGCCGCCGACACCATCCTGAAGCCCGCGATGGAGCTTGGCGGCAACGCGCCCTTCATCGTGTTCGAGGACGCCGACATCGATGCCGCGATCGAGGGTGCGATGATCGCCAAGATGCGCAATATGGGCGAGGCCTGCACGGCGGCGAACCGCTTCTATGTGCATGAGGCGGTGCACGATGCGTTCGCGCAGAAGCTGACCGCCAAGATGGCGGCGCTGAAGATGGGCAACGGCCTCGACGAGGGGGTGGCGCTCGGCCCGCTGGTCAACAGGGAGGGGCGCGACAAGGTGATCGAGCTCGTCGCCGACGCGATCGGCAAGGGCGCGAAGCTGCTCACCGGCGGCAAGGCGCCGGCGGGACCGGGCTTCTTCTATCCGGCGACCGTACTCACCAACGTGTCCGACGACGCCAAGATGCTCAAGGAAGAGATCTTCGGACCCGTCGCCTCGATCCAGACGTTCAGGAGCGAGGACGAGGCGGTGGCGCGCGCCAACGACACCGAATACGGGCTCGTCGCCTATCTCTATACCAAGGACCTGACGCGCGGCCTGCGCGTCTCCGAGCGGCTCGACTTCGGCATGGTCGGATTGAACCGCGGGCTGGTATCGGACCCGGCGGCGCCGTTCGGCGGCATGAAGCAGTCGGGCATCGGTCGCGAGGGCGCGCACGAGGGGCTGATGGAGTTCCTCGAGACGCAATACGTGTCGGTGAACTGGTGAGGAACGGCGCGCGTCTTCGCCGTCATCCTGAGGTGCGGGCGCAGCGAGCCTCGAAGGATGAACGGCCGCAGTGTCCAGGAAATTGGCCGTCGCCCTTCGAGGCCGTCGCTGTGCGCCGGCGCCTCAGGGTGACGGATCGGAACCGGAGCCACGCATGGACATCCTGATGCCGCAGCTCGGCGAGACGGTCGCCGAAGGCAAGATCGTGAAATGGTTCAAGGCGGCGGGCGAGGCGGTTGCCGCGGGCGACGTGCTGTTCGAGATCGAGACCGACAAGACCTCGATGGAAGTGCCGGCGACGGCGGCCGGGCGGCTCGCCGAGATCCGCGTGCCGGAAGGCGCGGTGGCCCCGGTCGGGGCCGTGGTCGCGGTGATCGCCGATCCGGCGCAGGCCGCCGCGCACAACCCGGTCGCAAAGGCGCAAAGCCAGCCTCCGCTCGCCCCCGCGCCGGCGGGGGTCCAGAACCCGACATCCCTGGAGTCCCGCCGGCACGGGAATGCGCGCAGCCTTGCAGGACCCGCCGCCGCAGCGCCGATGCCCATGGACCTGTTCAACGAGGTGCGCACGCCGCAGCGCAACTTCGGGCCCGCGCGCATCGGCGGCGTCGCCGTCACGCCGCTGGCGCGGCGGCTGGCGGCCGAGCGCGGCATCGATCTGTCGCGCCTGACCGGCTCGGGCCCGCGCGGGCGCATCGTCTCGGCCGACATCGGCAAGGCTGCGGTCGCAGCATCAGCCGGTGGCGCGATGACCGGCACGAGCGCCGCGCAGGTGGCGGCGCTCTATCGCGGCGTGCCGTTTGCGGAAGTGCCGCTCGACGCCATGCGCCGCACGCTCGCCGCGCGCCTGAGCGAGGCCAAGCAGACGGTGCCGCACTTCTATCTGAGCGCCGACGTCACGCTCGACCGCCTGCTGACGCTGCGCGCGGAGGCCAATGCGGCGCTGCCAAAAGACACGCAGGGCGGCGACACCTTCAAGCTCACGCTCACCGACTTCATCGTCAAGGCCTGGGCGCTGGCGCTCGTGCGCGTGCCTTCGGCCAACGCGGTGTGGGCGGGCGACCGCATCCTGCGCTTTGCGCGCGCTGACATCGCGGTCGCGGTCGCGCTCGAGGGCGGCCTGATCACCCCGGTCGTGCGCGAAGCCGACACCAGGCCGCTCTCCGCGCTCGCTGCCGAGCTGCGCGACCTCACCGCCCGCGCCCGCGCCAGGAAACTCAGGCCCGAGGACTATCAGGGCGGATCGAGCGCCGTCTCCAATCTCGGCATGCACGGCGTGCGCGACTTCGCCGCCATCGTCAATCCGCCGCACGCCACGATCCTGGCCGTCGGCGCCGCCCGCCGCGCCCCGCGCGAGACCGAAGACGGCGGCATCGCCTTCGCAAGCGAGATGACCGTCACCCTCTCCTGCGACCACCGCGCCGTCGACGGCACCCTCGGCGCCGAGCTCCTCGCAACCTTCAAACGCCTGATCGAAAACCCCGTCACAATGATGGTGTGAGCGAACGGCGGCGAGGGTGTCAGTGCCGACCCTTTTGCCGGCCGTCGCCGGTTGAGGGCGAGGAGGAAATTCGTTCCTATATGTCCGTGTGCCGGGGCAGGATGGCCGCTGCGGCGTCGAACCGACGGCGCTTGCGGCGGCGTTTCTGCCCTGTATCGACATGACGCCGGAAGGTGCGTTAGAGAGCATTCCCGGCAAGGTCCGTGCGCCGAGCGGATTGCGTGGATAAAGCATTGGCTTTGAACAGAAAATTCTGCATTGCCCCGATGATGGATTGGACCGACCGGCATTGCCGGTTCTTCCATCGCCTGCTGACGCGGCATGCGCTGCTCTATACCGAGATGATCACGACCGGCGCGGTGCTGCACGGCGACCGCGCGCGGCTGCTCGGTTTCGACGCCTTCGAGCATCCGGTCGCGCTGCAGCTCGGCGGCAGCGAGTCGCGCGCGCTTGCCGAAAGCGCGCGCATCGCCGAGGCGTTCGGCTATGACGAGATCAATCTCAATGTCGGCTGCCCGTCCGACCGCGTGCAGGAGGGCCGTTTCGGCGCCTGCCTGATGGCGGAGCCCGCGCTCGTCGGCGATTGCGTGGCGGCGATGAAGGCGGCCGTGCGCGTGCCGGTCAGCGTCAAGTGCCGCATCGGCGTCGATCACCAGAATCCGGAGGAAGCGCTCGATGCGCTCACGCAGAGGGTGCGCGCGGCCGGGGTCGATGCGCTGATCGTGCACGCGCGCAAGGCCTGGCTTGAGGGTCTCTCCCCGCGTGAGAACCGCGACATCCCCCCGCTCGATTACGGGCGCGTCTACCGGCTCAAGCGCGCCCATCCCGATCTGCCCATCGTCATCAATGGCGGGATCGCGACGCTCGAGGACGCGTGTGTCCATCTCGATCATGTCGACGGCGTCATGATGGGCCGCGCCGCCTATCAGGAGCCCTGGCGCCTGCTCGCGGTCGATCCGCTGCTGTTCGGTGCGCCGGCGCCTTTCGTCTCGCCCAGGGCGGCCGCCGAAGCGATCGTCCCCTATATCGAGCGCGAACTTGCGAACGGCACCCGCCTCCATGCGATTACGCGTCACATGCTCGGCCTGTTCCGCGCGGTGCCCGGCGCGCGCGCCTTCCGCCGGCATCTTTCGACCGAGGCTGTCAAGCCGGCGGCCGGCATCGAGGCCTTGCGCGAAGCGCTGGCCTTGATTGTGGACACGCCGCGCGAATTGGCGCACACGGAAGCGGCCTGATCTCCTCGCCCCTGCGGGCGGATTCCCCGGAGCGCAAGATGTTCGGTCTTCCTGCGAGCGAACTCGCCATGCTCGCGGCCCTGATCATTCTCGGCGGTCTCATCACCGGGCTGCTTGCCGGTCTGTTCGGCGTCGGCGGCGGCGGCGTGATCGTGCCGGTGCTCTACGAAATCTTCCGCGTCATGGACGTCTCCGAAGACGTGCGCATGCAGCTTTGCGTGGGCACCTCGCTCGCCATCATCATCCCGACCTCGATCCGCTCGTTCCGGGCGCATCTGTCGCGCGGCGAATTGCCGACGCACATCCTGCGCACCTGGGCGGTGCCGGTGACGGTCGGCGTGCTGATCGGCGGGGTGATCGCGGCTTTCGCGCCGGCTTCCGTCTTCAAGGCGGCGTTTGTCGTCATTGCGATCTGCATCGGCGCCAAGTTGATTTTCGGACGCGAGTCCTGGCGATTCGGCGACCAGTTGCCCGGCCGGGCGGCGATGAGCGGCTATGGCCTCATGATCGGGCTTTATTCGGCGCTCATGGGCGTCGGCGGCGGCTCGGTGTCTTCGGCGATCCTGATGCTCTACGGACAGGCGATCCACACCGCCGTCGGCATCGCGGCGGGCATCGGGGTCCTGATCTCGGTCGTGGGGGCCGTGACCTTCATGATCGCGGGTCTGTCCCACCAGGCGCTCCTGCCGCCGTTCTCGATCGGCTTCGTGTCGCTGATCGGGGTCGTGCTGATGGCGCCGATCAGCGCCTATGCGGCGCCCTATGGCGCGCGGCTTGCGCACGCACTGCCCAAGCGGCGGCTGGAAGTCGCTTTCGGCGCATTTCTCTGGCTGGTGGCGCTGCGCTTCATCATCAGCCTGGTCGGATGAGCCGCGCGCGGCCTCCGCGCGGCCTCAAGGATAGCCGCGCATGATCAGCTTCTCGCCGCGCACCTCCCAACCCTGAAGGCGGTTGAGGAAGCTCATGCCGAGAAGGCTCGTGCGCAATTGCCCGGGCTGGGCGATCAGCGCGGGCACCGCGCGCTCAACGATATCGCCGATACCGATCCGGTCGAGCGTCACCGCCGCCGCACGCGTGCGGCCGTTCGCGGTGTCAACGCTGACGTCGTAGGACAGAATTTCGAGCGGCAGGCCGGCGGCTTTGGCGGCGTCCTGCGTCAGCACCACGGCGCTCGCGCCGGTATCGAGCACCATCGGCACGCGCGCACCGTTGATCTGGGTCGTGATGCTGAACTCGCCGCCGCGCCCGCGGGCGATCTCCACCGTGCGCGCCCCGAGCGAGGCCGCGCGTCCGGGCACGAGTTGGGCCAGAACGCGGTTGGAGACGTCGCGCAGCTCGAAGCGGTAGGTATAGCCGACGACCAGCAGCAGGGCGACGACGATCCAGAACAGCACCGCCTGCAGCGCCTGCGTGAAGCTCTCGCGGAAGATCATCAGCACCGAGCCGCCGAGAAAGACGAGAAACGCGATCTTGGCGACGAGGCTCGCGAAATCGTCGGTGCTCAGTCTCCCGATCGTGCCCGCGTCATGGCGCGCGTAGAGGATGAGGACGGAGAGGCCAAGTCCGATCAGCAGCAGCCACAGGATCTTGCGTTGCACGGTCGGGCCCTCAGCGCGCCGGCGCGGCGGTTTGCAGGCGCGTCATGCGCTCGGGCAGGAGCGCCATGATCCGCCGGCGCTCGGCGTCCGGCATCGCGCCCCAGCGCGCGATCTCGTCGCCGTTGCGGCCGCAGCCGCGGCAC
>JAANMY010002080.1_pt1 | contig 19919 bp, 23 predicted proteins | sample 7279691 | NCBI WGS metagenome assembly JAANMY01 (sample SAMN14094543, study PRJNA606508) | bioreactor metagenome | isolation source: A lab-scale SPAN reactor treating ammonium-rich wastewater day 388 | place: Ireland: Galway | collected 2018-02-07
TACCCAGCGCGCGCGCCGGATGCCATGGCCCGCCCGCCGCGACATCGGCCGATTGCAGGCCAGCCCGGCGCGGATCGGAAACCCGCTTTCCGACCGGCGCCAATCCGGCATCCCGCCCGGTGCAGGGCCGGGATCAATGCCCGCCGCTGGCCAGATAAGCACCGTGCAGGATCGACGGATCGTCGCGCAGCGCCTGCGACCTGCCCGAGAAGATCAGGCTGCCGCGCTCCATCACATGCGCTTGAGTGGCGAGCGACAGGGCCAGCGTGGTGAATTGCTCGATCAGCAGCACCCCCACGCCCTGCGCGGCGATCTCGCGCAGCATGCCACCGAGGCGCTGCACCACGGCGGGCGCCAGCCCCAGAGACAATTCATCGACCAGCAGCACCCGGGGCCGGATCACCAGCGCCTGCGCGATGTTGACCATCTGCTTTTGCCCGCCTGACAGCGCCTGCGCATCGACATCCAGCCGGGATTTCAGCTCAGGGAACAGGGCGATCGCCTCCTCGACCCGCTGATCGGCGGCGGCACGGGGCAGCGACAGGGCGGCGGCGGCGATGTTGTCGCGCACGCTGAGGCCGGGCAGCACCTGATGCCCCTCGGCGACGATGGCGAGGCCGGCCTTGCGCCGTTGCAGCGGCGTCAGCCCGTCGAGCCGCGTCTCGCCCAGCGTGATGCTGCCGCGTGCGCCCTCGATCAGCCCGGCCAGCGCCAGCACCAGACTGGATTTCCCGGCACCATTCGCCCCCAGCAGGGCGACGATGGCCCCCGGCGGCACGCTCAGGTCGATGCCCTGCAATACGGGCCGCCCGCCCCTCTCGGCTGTCAGCCCGCGAACCTCAAGACCCTCGGTCATGCCATTGTCCCCAGATAGGCGCGCCGGACCTCGGGATCGGCCAGCACAGCGGCGGTCGGTCCCAGTGCCAGACGGCGGCCAAAGTCGATCACCAGCGTCTCCTGACAGGTCGAGGCGATCAGATCGGCGTCATGGTCGATCAGGATCACCTGCGCCCCGAAAGCGCCATGCACCGCCTGCAGCCGGTCGCGGAATCCGGCGGTTTCGCTGTCGTTGAGCCCGGCGCAGGGTTCATCCAGCAAGATCACCCGCGGGCTGCCGACCAGCGTCTTGGCCAGTTCGGTCAGGCGACGCTGGAACAGGTTCAGGCGGCGCCCGGGCAGGTTTGCCACGCTCTGCAACCCGCAGAACGCCAGGGCACGGTCGGTATCCGTCGCCGCGTCGCCCCGGGGGCTGACGTGATCGGCCATGGCCAGCACGTTGTCGCGCGTGGTCAGCTCGCCCACCACCAGCTCGTGCTGGAAACTGCGCCGCAGCCCGGCCTTGACGCGCCTCAGTGGCGTCAGCCCGGCCAGCGAACGCCCGGCCAGCCGCACCTCGCCCTCACGCGGGGTCAAAAAGCCGGAAATGACGTTCAGCAGCGTCGTCTTGCCCGCCCCGTTCGGGCCGATCAGCCCGCAGATCGGCGCGGTAAACCGGGCGGTCAGGCCGTCCAGCGGCTTGACCTCGCCAAAGCGGACGGTGACGGTATCAATCTCGATCATCGGCGCACCTTTTCGGAAATCCGGTCAAAGGCCTTGTCGAACAGCCCGGCCAGCCCCTCGGGCCCGCCGACAATGGCCATCATCAGCGCAAAGCCGAAGATCGCCGTGGACAGCGCCGCCGAGACGCCGAAGTCATCCAGCAGCAGGGGCACCAGCCGCATCAGGATGCCGCCCAGCACGATGCCGATCCAGTTCGTCGTACCGCCGAGGATGGTCGCCGCGAAGAGGATGATCGATTCCGACGCGCCAAAGGCCGTGGCGTCGAGCTGGCGATAGGTTCCGGCCAGCAACGCCCCGCCCACGCCCGCCAGAAACCCGGCCAGCGCAAAGGCCCAGGCCTGATACTTGAGGATCGACACGCCCGAAACGGCGGCCAGGCGCGGGTCTTTCTTGATCAGCGCCCAGCTTCGCCCGGGTTTGGAGTTGCGGTGCAGTTCGACCAGCACGAGGCCCAGCAGCGCCACCCCCGCGGCATAGAAGAAATACGCCACATCGCCCTGCGCCACGAACGGGCGCGGCATCAACTCGCGCACGCCGCCCTGCTGGCCGCCGGTGCCGAAAAAGCCGCTGCCACCCGCCGGAAACGACCAGGCGCCGATCACCGTCTGGAACGCCCCGGCCAGCATCAGCGTCACCAGCGCAAGATAGATGCCGCGCATCCTCAGCGCAGGCAGCCCCCAGAGCACCCCGACCGCCGAGGCCACCAGCCCGCCCGTCAGCATCGCCAGTTCGAACGGCAGGCCCAGATGGGTCAGCCGCAGCGCGACCCAGCCGCCGACGCCGACCAGCGCGAACTGGCACAGCGACACCAGCCCCAGTTGCCCGAACAGCACCGACGAACCCATCAGCGCCAGCATCACCGCATAGGCCGCCGTCAGGTTGATGCGCCAGAATCCGCCGGAGACTGCCGCGAACATGGCGGCCAGCGCCATGAAGCCCACCACCATGGCCAGCCGCTGGCGCCTGCGGGCGGCGGGGCTCAGGTCGCCACCTCCGGCGGTATAGATCGCGCGCTCGAACAGATTCATCGGCTGGCTCCGGGCAGGCGGCGCGCGGCCAGGGTCAGAAAGACCAGCGCCAGGACATAGGGAAAGGCGCTGCGATAAACGCTCAGCGCCGGAATGCCGGTCAGCAGTGCCTCGCCCAGGCCGCACAGCAGCCCGCCGATCAGCGCCCCGGGCAGCGAGGTCATGCGCCCGATCACCGCCGCCGCCAGCGAGGGAATGACGAGAAAGGTCAGCGGGCCGGGGCTCATGACGATCAGCACCGACAAGAGCAGGCCGGTCATCCCGGCGAACAGCCCCGAAATCGCCCAGGCCGCCATATCCGTCGCCACCACCGGCACGCCGATCACCGTGGCGATCGGGCGGCTGGCGGCCATGGCGCGCATGGCCAGCCCGATGCGGGTTTTCGCCAGCAGCAGCCCCATGCCCAGCGCCGCCAGCACCGCGAAACCCAGCGCCAGCAGCCGGGTATAGCTGAGGCGGATGCCAAAGGGCTGGATCGACATCAGATCCGTCGGCAGCCGCAGCCGCCTTGGCAGACCCGGCCCCCAGAGGGTGATGATCAGCCCCAGCAGCAGCAAGGCAAAGCCCAGCGTGGCGACCGAACGCACCGTTTGCTCACGGTCGATCAGCCGCGCGGAAATGAGCCACCCATAAAGCACCGAGGCCAGCATCGCCGACAGGATGCCCAGCGCCCAGGCCAGGGGCTCGGCCACGCCCCACTGGATCAGTTGCCAGGTCACATGCGCCGCCAGCGCGCCCAGCGCACCCATGGCGAAGTTCACCGTGCCCGAGGCGCGAAACAGGATAACCAGCCCGATGGCCGCCAGCCCGTAGATCGCACCCAGACCGAGGCCGGTGCCGATGAAGGGAATAAGATTCATGCCCGATGCCTGCGCGCTGGGCCGGGGCCGCGCCAGATGGCGCCGCCCCGGGCCGGTGTTACTGGATCACCCGCGGATCGATGTCGACGCAACCCGACAGCACTTGCCAGGCGTCGTCGGTCATCTGCACCATCCAGCCAGCCCGGTTCGACAGCCGCGAGGTGGACCCCGCCTCGCCAAAGCCCCAGGGGCGGCACAGCATGTCCGATTCAAAGGCCTGCACGCCCTGAATCGCCGCGGTCACGCTCTCGCGGCTGATCTGGTCGGCCGGGATGGTCAGCATCGCCTCGACCGCGACCCGCGCCGCCATATAGCCCATCTGCGCAAAGCCGTCGGGGGTGACTCCGGCAGCCGCCATCACCTCGTTGAAATTGTCCACATCCGGGCCCGGCGCGTTCAGCGGGCCGAATTCGATGCTGACCCAGAGCCGGTCGTTCCAATAGGGGCCGACAGCCTCGGGGATATGCGGGTTATAGACCGGCGACGGGGCCAGCACGCGCATCGTATCGCCCGCGCCCAGCGCCTCCATCGCTGCCAGGAACGGCGGCACGGTCACGGGCGAGCCGACATAGACCGTCGCATCCGCCCCGGTCGCCATCAGTTGCGCGACCAGCGATTCATTGTCGGCCGACATCTGGTCAAAGGTCAGGTGGTGATAGCCCATCCCCTCGAGTTCGGCATACCGCTGGATGCCGTCGCAGATCCAGTCGGCGCCGGGGATCGAGGGCTGCGGACAGACCACGCTGTTCACCCCGAGGTTTTCATGCGCATAGGCCACCGCCGCCACCAGGCTGTAGCGCGGACCCGAGTTCATCGCCGCGACATTGGTGGCCATGAAGCATTGCGGCGCCACCGCCGCACCCATCACGCTGACAATGCCCTGATCGGCGTAATATTGCGCGGTGGCGATGCATTCGACAATCGACGCGCCGCCGACCAACGCATAGACGCCGCGGTCCTCGACCAGGCTGTTGGCATGTTCGGCCGCCTTGTCGGGGCGGGTCTGATCGTCCTCCCAGCTATAGTCGATGGGCCGCCCGTTGATGCCGCCATTGGCGTTGACGCAGTCAAAGAACGCCCCCGCCGCGCGCGGCGCGTTCGACATATCGGCCGCACCCGAGGCGGTGGCGATGGCGCCGATCGGGATCGGCGCGCCGGTGGCCGCCTGGCCGCTGTTGAGCCCGCAATCCACGGCCAGCGCCGGGCCGGCCAGAACGATGGTCGCCGCCGAGGCGAGCAGAAGTCGCTTGCGAAGTGTCGTGATGGTCATGGTGGTCCTCCCTTGCGCCGGAAGCATCCGGCAACCCTCGCCCAGTGCCGCAGATCCGCTGGCCCGTTTCCTCCCGGTCGCGCGGCTGCCTGGCCTCATTGTTGCGCAGACCCTGCACCGCACAAGCAGGCACAAAGATGTTTCCCTGTATCGGTATTCGGGTTTTATGAAATCGCAATGCAATACAACGATAATCCCCTGCGCCGACGACCGCGGACCCGCGGCGGGGGCGGGCACAAGGAAGTGCCCGCTTCCCGCGACCGGGGGCGCTGGCTAGCCTCGCGGCGCATCTGGAGGAGGGGACCGGGAATGCGCAGCTATCTGATTCTCAACATACGGTCGATGAACGATCTGCCGGTGATGGAACGCTGGCTCCTGCGCGATCACGCGCCGGAGACGATCAGCTTCATCGGCCCGATCCTGAACCGCTATTGCAGCTACCGCGCGGTTCCGGCGCCCGAGGGGGCGATGGATTTCGCCTGCTACAACTGGCGCATGACCGAACATTGGTGGCGTGAAAGCCCGTTTCGCGGCAGCGGCCAGATGGATCAGGGCACGCTGTTCGCCGAACGCTGGCCCGCCGATTACAAGGCGATCCTCGGCCTGCCGCTGGAGGGCGAGGCCCGCAACCCCGGCTGGCGCGGCAGGCCCGGCGGCCCCAATCCGCCCGCCTTTGTCTTTGTCACCCAGCGCCCGACCGAGGATTTCCACGGCAAGGGGCTGACGCTGGACCAGGGCAGCGTAATCCGCTGGGTTCAGGCGTTCAAATATCCCGAGGGCGTCAGCCGCGACGAGGGCGACGAGTGGTACATCAACACCCACGCGCCCGAGGTCTGCCGCCAGCCCGGCCTGAAACGCTTTGTCAGCTATACCGCCGTGGCGCCCGTTGTCGGGCCGTGGTGGCGGGTTTCGGAACTCTGGTACGAAAACGCGGACGCCTGGCGCCATGCGGTGATCGACAATCCGCCCGCCTATACCGCCCCCGGCTGGGCGACGCAGACGACCTATCCGTTCCTCGCGCCCTGGGTGGATTTCGTCTCGATGTTCCTGCTCGAGGCGCCGACCGACGATTTCAAGGATCACCTGCGCCCCTATGTGGTGACGGCCTGATGGAACGGACACCCATTACCCATCACCACGGCGCGATCTCGGTGCCGTCGCTGGATCAATCCGTGGCCTGGTGGCGCGACATGCTGGGATTCGAAGTGGATCAGGAAATCGACATCCCGACGATTCCGGCCAAAATCGCCATGATGAAGCGCGGGGCGCTGCGGATCGAGCTGTTCGAGGTGCCCGGCGCCGCGCCGCTGCCCGAAGGGCGCGCATCGATGCACGACGACCTGCATACCCATGGCCACAAGCATATCGCCTTTGCCGTGCCCGATATTGATCGGATCGTCGCCGAGATGACAGCGCGCGGCGCCGATATCGTGATGCACCGGCGGGCACCCTGGGGGGCCTTTCTGTTCATCCGCGACAACACCGGCAACCTGATCGAATTCTGCGAACAGAGGGATCTTTTCGCATGATCCGCTCGATCGTCCTGCACCAGATCCCGATGACCCATATCGCGGCGATGGAAAAATGGTACTGGCGCGACCACGCCCCGGAGATCGTGCGCCGCTATGGGCCGTGGATGGCGCGGCATGAAAGCTGGCTGCCGGTGGATGCCCCGGCGGATGCCCGGGCGCTGGGCTGGTTCAACTGGCGGCTGACCGATGGCTGGTGGCGCGAGATGCCGCTGGCCGGGCCGCGCGGCGCCATGGCCTTTACCCTGCCGCCGCATTGGCCGACCGTCGCCACCTGCTTCATCGCGGCCCAGCCCGATCACGACTGGAAGGGCGCCGAGATCCAGCCGCACGAGAAATCCGTGCTGCGCTGGGTGCAATTGTGGCGCTATCCCGAAGGGGTGAGCCGCGCGGCGGGCGATGCCTGGCTGACCGGCAGCCTCGTGCCGGAACTCTGCAACCATCCCGCGGTGTTTCGCGCCTTCAGCCACGCCGCGGTGACGCCCGGTAGCGGCCTGCCTGGCGTCTGGCCGCCCGATTCCCTGGCGCCGATGAAGGCGACGCTGCAGACCGGCTACGACCGTGTCGTGGAAATCTGGACCGAGAGCTTCGACGACTGGCGCGCGGCGCTGCAAATGCCGCTGACCCCGCCGCCCTGGGCGACCCGGGGCGATTTTCCCTTTGTCGCACCGGGGCAGGATTTCGTCTGCAGTTTCGTCCTGGAACGCCCGAACGACGAGTTCCTGCGCGACGCCCGCGGCACGGTCTGAAACGGCAGGCGGGGTTTCGCCCTTGTTGCCCGCTGTCGCGGGCGCCTCGGGCGACCCACAAGAAGGGGGGCGCTCGCGCCCCCCTCTTGGCCTGCGGCCAATTCACCCCCCTGAGGATATTTGAAGCGCAAAGTTGCGGCGGGGCGCCGGATCATCGGCGTATTGCGGCCTCACCAGGCCCGGGCGCCACCGTCGATGCCCAGATCCGCACCGGTCACATAGCCCGCCTCGTCCGAGCACAGATAGATCGCCCCGGCGGCGATGTCGGCCGGCGTTCCGAGACGCGCGACCATCAGCTTGCCCTGCACGGCGGCCAGCAGATCGGGGCTTTCCAGCACCGGCGCGGTTGCCGGGGTGACGATCATCCCCGGCGAGATGGTGTTGGCGCGGATGCCATGCGGCCCGCCCTCCATCGCCAGTTGCCGGGTCATGGCCAGCACGCCGCCCTTGCCCGCGCAATGCGCCAGCGCCGGGGAATCGCGCAGGGCGACATGGGCATTGGCCGAGGCGAAGTTGAGGATCGCCGAGCGCCCGCCCTGTTTCAGCGCGGGCCAGGCGGCGCGGCACATCAGGAACACCGTATCCAGCTCGCCCGTCAGGGTGCGGCGCCATTGCGCGTGGTCCATTTCCTCGATCCAGCGGAATTCGGCGACCGCTGCCGCATTCACCAGAATGTCGATCCCGCCCAGCGCCTCGACCGCGGCCGCCACCGCGCCCTGCGCGCCCGCCTCGGTCATCAGGTCGGCGGCATGCACCGCCATGCCGCCCTGCGTCGCCAAAGCAGCCGCGTCGATATCGACCGCCATCACGGCCGCGCCTTCGCGGGCGAATCCCTCGGCCACCCCGCGACCGATGCCGCCGCCTGCGCCTGTAACCAGCGCGCGTTTGCCTGCGAGCTTCATGCTGCGAAGAACTCGGACAGGCGGGCGAAGCCCGGCACATGCGCCGAGGTGCCGCCATCGACCGGGATCGCCTGCCCGGTGACATAGCGCGCCGCGTCGGTGCACAGGAACACCACCATCGCGGCGATGTCGTCGGGGTGGCCCAGATAGGGGGTGAGCGTCTCTTCCTCGACCACCGCGCGCAGCCGGGCGGGCAGATGCGCCAGCGCCGCCTCGGTCCCGGTCAGGCCGGGCAGCACGGCGTTGCAACGGATGCCGCGCTTGCCGTGGCTGGTGGCGATGGAGCGGGTCATCTGGATCAGCCCGGCCTTGGACGCGGCATAGGCAGCCTGGATCACCTGCCCCTGCAGCGCCAGATTGGACGCGGTGTTGACGATCACCCCGCTGCCCTGCCGCTCCATCGCCCGCAGGCATTCGCGCGCGGCAATCATCGCGCCGCGCAGGTTGACGGCAAAGGTCTGGTCCCACAGCGCCGTATCCATCCCGGCGATGTCGCGGTCAGCCTGCGCGGTTTGCGGGGTCAGCAGTGCGGCGTTGTTGTCGAGGATGTCGATCCGGCCGAAATCGCCGAGCACCGCCGCCACCACGGCCACCACCTGCGCCTCGTCGGCCATGTCGCAGCCATAGCCCCGGGCGCCCGGCAGCGACCCGGCCAGCGCCTGCGCGCGCCCGGCGTCGAGATCGACGACCGCCACCCGCGCGCCCAGCGCCGCCAGCCCCCGGCACACCGCCGATCCGATACCCCCGGCGCCGCCGGTCACGATGGCCACCCGGCCTGTCAAATCCTGCTGCATGCGATCCTCCCGTTTCGGGCAGGATCGCCAGAGCGCCCGGCAGGGCGCAAGTCGGCACAGAAATGTGCCGTCACCAGCGGCCCGGCAGATCCTTTTCCTGATCGGCCTCGAAGGCGGCGCGAGCGGCGCGGATGCGGGCGTCATGCGCCTCGATCCATTGCACCAGCCCGAAAACCCGCGTCAGCAGCGCCCGCCCCATCGGCGTCAGGGCGTAATCCACGCGGGGCGGAACCGACGGCGTGACGGTGCGGCTGACCAGACCGTCGCGCTCCAGCGCGCGCAGGCGCAGGGTCAGCATGCGCTGCGAAATATCGCCCTCGGCGCTGATCGCGCTGATGACCCGGCGCAGGGTGGCGTGGCCCATGGTTCCGGCCTCGAGCGCGAACATCAGCAGCGTGGACCAGCGGTCGCCCATCCGCGCCATGATCTCGCGCACCGGGGCATCGGGATCAAAGCCGGTGCCGTCGCGGTGGACGATCAGCGCGCGCAGGCGGGCGGCGGCGGGCAGGCTGTCGATATCGGCGACAGCGATACGGAACGCAGCGGCCAGATCGGCGATCTGGCGCTGCGCATCGGCGCTGAGGGGTTTGGAATCGCTGTCGCTCATGGCTGGCCTCCCGCCGCCGACCTTGACGCGGCGGGACCGACCGGGCAAGCGCGGATCGCGCCGCCTTCAGCCCATGTGGCGATAGCGGGCGGCGCGGCCGCTGCCTTCGACCGACAGGTCGGTGAACGGGTTGCGGCGCGGGTCTTGCACCACTTTATAGAGATCGTAGAGCCGCGGCAGGAACACTTCCCAGTTCCCCACCTCCTGCATGGCATGCGCGGCCCAGATCTTGCCCTGCTCGACCGTCTCGGGCTTTCGGGTGCCGATGGCCGAGGATTTTCCCGTCACGCCGCCATCCGACGGCGTCCATTGGTGGATGCGATAGCCCCAGGGCTCACCCTGTTGCATTTCCTCGACGCTCAGGCCGATCCCGGCGACGATGATGACATGGCTGTGGCAGATCAGGTCGCGGATCGTCTCGGCGACGGTTTCGAACGCCTCGAAGCGGATATAGAGATCCTGCCGCCGCCCGTCATCCCAGGTCTGCGGCGCGTTGTGGATCGCACCGCGCAGGTCGCCATGCCGGGGCGGCACCGGCCAGAGCAGCGGCTCGTGCTGTTCGGGATGCCACAGGATGAAGCCCTTTTCCATGTTCGACCAGAACCAGTCGATCTGCCGGGCGGTGACGTCATCGAGCGACCAGTCGATATGGGTGCCCAGCGCGTCGTGGGAAACATTGTACTGCATCGGGGTCTCCTTTGCGGCGCAAGGTTGCGCAGCGAAAGGGCGACGACAATCAGGAACATGGATGTTCCCGCAGGGGGGATCAGTACCAGCGCCCGGGCAGATCGGTGTCGGCCTCGGCATCGAACCGCGCGCGCGCCTCGTGAATGGTGGCGTGATTGGCCTCGACCCAGGCGATCAGATGCATCATCTGGTCCAGCAGGCCCTGCCCCAGCGGCGTCAGCGAATAATCCACCCGCGGCGGCACCGAGGGCGTGACCTGTCGCGCGACCAGACCGTCGCGCTCCAGCTCCCGCAGCCGCAGGGTCAGCATGCGCTGCGAGATCTCGCCCTCGCTGGACAGCGCGCCCACGACACGGCGCAGCCGGGCATGGCCCAGCGGGCCAAAGCCCAGCACCTGCAGGATCAGCGACGACCAGCGATCGCCCACCCGCGTCTTGATTGTGCGCACCGGATTCTCGGGCGCGATGCCATAGGGATCGCGCCGCGCGACAAAATCCGCCAGCGCCGCGCCCATCGGGTCTTGCACCAGGACGCCGGGCGACAGCCGGAACGCCCGGGCCAGCGCCGCGAGCGCGGCCTGTCCCTGCGGCGAAAGCGGTGCATCGGTCATGGCGGCGGCGTCCTGTGCGAGAGAGCCGCCACGATACCGGCGCCCGTCGGGTGCGGCAAGCGGTGCCCCGCAGGAACAAACTTGTGCGGTCTTCCCCGCTGTCGGGCGGCCGTTCTAAGCCGGGGCGATCAGGCATCGGAGGAACGCATGAATCATGACATCGTGGTGATGGGCGCGGGCCATAACGGCCTTGTCGCCGCCTGCTATCTGGCCAAGGCCGGCAAAAAGGTCGTGCTGCTGGAACGCCAGCCCTGGCCCGGTGGCGGCGTGGTCACGCAAGAGCTGAACACGCCCGGCTATCGCCACGATCTGCATTCGTCCGTGCATATCATGATCCAGGGCAACCCGATGCTGACCGAGGATGAGCTGGGGCTGAAATCCCGTTTCGGCCTCGATTACCGCTATTCGGACGTGCCCTATGCCTCGATCTTTCCGGGCAACGAGACGCTCATCACCTACAAGGATCTCGACGCCTCCTGCGCGCAGATCGCCCGGTTTTCGGAACGCGATGCCGAAACCTACCGCGCCTTTGCCCAGCGTTCGATGGCGATGCTGCCGATGTTCGTGTCGGGCCTCTATGCCCCGCCGCTGCCGCTGGGGCCGTTCATGGCGATGATGGACAGTTCCGACGAGGGGCGCCTCATCATGGACGCGATGTATCGCTCGTCGCTGGACATCATCAACCAGTACTTCACCGACGACCGGGTGAAGATGCACTTCCTGAAACTGGTGACAGAGAACCTGCAATTGCCCGACGATCTGGGCACCGGCATGGGCATGTTCCTGATGCCCGGGATCATCCACACCTATGGCGTCAGCCAGCCCCGGGGTGGCTCGGGCGGGCTGACCGACGCGCTGGTGCGCTGTCTGGAGGCCTATGGCGGCGAGATCCGGCTGAACGCCGAAGTGTCGCAGGTGATCGTCGAGGGCGGGCGGGCCCGTGGCCTGCGGCTGACCACGGGCGAGGAATTCCGGGCGCGCGACGCGGTGATCGGCTCGTTCCATCCGCACAAGCTGGCGGATTTCGTGCAGGGCATGGATCAGGGCGTCGTGGCGCGGGCCAGGAACGTCCAGCCCTCCAGCTTCAGCCTGTTCGTCAGCCATTACGACCTGCGGCAGCGCACGAAATATTTCGCCGGGGATGAAATCACCCGCGCCACCATTCTGGAGTATTTCCACACCGACCGGCTCGACGATCTGCTCGACGATTTCGACGCGCTGCGCCGCCGCCGCCTGCCCTCGCGCCCGATCACCGGCGGCGGCGACGAGACCCACGCCGACCCCAGCCGCGCCCCCGCCGGCGCCGGGATCTTTCACGCCATCACCATGGCCCCCTACGAGATCGCCGGCCATTCCGCCGCCTATTGGGACGAGATCAAGGAAGCCGAGGCCGACCGCAACCTCGGCTATTACCAACGCTTCGTCTCGAACCTGACCGCCGACAACATCATTGCCCGCAGCACCTGGTCGCCGCTGGACATGGAACGCTCCAGCCCCAACAGCTTTGTGCGCGGCGACATGCATGGCTGCGCGCCGTTCCTGCACCAGACCATGGGCCACCGGCCGACGCCCGATCTGGGGCGCCTCAGCGTGCCGGGGGTGGACAGGCTCTATCTCGTCGGGCCGTTCATGCATCCTGGCGGCGGCGTGTTCGGTGCGGGCCGGGCGACGGCCATCCAGATGTTCGATGACATGGACATCGATTTCGACAAGGTAGCGGGGTACTGAACCATGAAGATCGTCGATGCCCGCAAGGCCGACTTGATGACCGTGCGCAAGATCGAGCGCGACGGCAACGACCTGCTGATCCGCGGCAAGGTGTTCGGCGCCATGCCGGTGGCCGCGCGGCTGACGCCCGAAGAGGCGCGCGCCGGGCTGCGGCTGCTGACGCCGGGCCTGGTGTGGTTCCTCGTCACCCTGCCATTTCGCAAATCCTCGAAACAGGGCTGAGCATGGACCGCGCCGCCTTCGACCGCTATGTCGCCCGCTTCAACGCCGAGGATGCCACCGCCTTCGACGATTACCTGTGCGACGACATGCAGATGCTGAACGGCGCCCTGCGCTTTCAGGGCATCGACGGCATGAAGCATCATTATCAGGCGCTGATCTGGCCGCATTTCGTCGAGCGGCTGACCGTGCAGCGGTTCATCGGCAACGATCTGCACGTCGCCGTCGAACTCTGGACCCGGTTCACCGCCCGCCGCGCCGCCGACACATTGTTCGGCCCGGTCCTGCCCGGCGAGACGTTCGATTACCGCGGGCTGATCTTCTACGATCTGCGCGGCGGCAAGTTCGCCAGCATCACCGTCGCCTACAACAGCTTCGTCAACACCCGGCCCGATGGCACCACCCGCGACATGGGGATGCCGCGTTGAGGGCTTGCTGACCGTCCGGCGGCAGGGGCGCTATTGCGCCAACTGCCGCTTCACCGCCTCCAGCGTCTCGCGCAGGGCGGTTTCGACCGCCTTGCGGCTGGCCTGAAACCGCTGGCTGGGGATCGGCACCGAAATCGCGTGGATCTCGCCGTTGCGGTCGCGGAACGCGCCGCCCAGCGCCGAAATGCCGATGGTATGCTCGTCGGTGTCGCAGGCGATCCCGGCCTCGCGTACCCGCTCCAGCATCGCGGCAAAGGCGCCCCAGTCGCCCGTGTGGTGGCGGCGACGCCATTCGCTTTCGACCAGCGCGCGCGCCTCCTGAACCGGCAGCAGCGACAGGGCCGAGCGGCCATTCGCCGTGGTCGTCAGCGGAAAGACATCGCCCACGGCGGACACCGTGCGCAGTCGGTGCGTGCCCGGCACCTGATCGAGAAAGATCATCCCGGCGCCACGCAGAACCGACAGGTCTGCGGTTTCGCCCAGCCGACGGGACAGCTCCGACAGATGCAGGCGGCATTCCTCGACCACGTTATAGCGCGTCGCCTCGCTCAGCGCGGTGATTTCAGGCCCCAGCCGGATCGACCCGCCCGAGTTGGAGGCGATCACCAGCCGCTCGGTCTGCAGCGCGCCGACGATCCGCTGCACGGTCGAACGGGGCAGATCCACCTTCTCGGCGATCTGGCCCAGACTCATGCCCTCGGTGTTGTCGCGCAGCACGCGCAGAATCGCCGCCGCGCGGGCAATCACCTGGATCCCCGACCGCGTGTTCTCAAGATCGTTCATGCGCGCTGTCTCCGCCTTTGGTCCACCCAGCAATACAATCAAACCGTGCCGTTCTGCAATGCGGTACAGGCGCACCAAATTCCTGTTGACCGCTGCAGGGAATGCCGCGTATCGTATGGTGAACTGCCAATGCCGTATTGCGGTGCAGCATTGGCCGGGAGACATCGGTAGGGAGGAATGGCGATGGTCAAGGTCCGCGGGATCGAGTTCGAGGGCAATCTCGACAACAGCATGGGGCTGGAGTTCTACAATCTCAGCCACCGGTTCGGGTTCCAGAACCCGAACTGGCCGTATTTCGAAGATACCAAGATCGAGCGTATCCATTACATGGCCAAGTCCGGCGTGCTGTCGCAGCGCATCACGACGACGATGCACGCCACCACGCATATCGATGCCCCCGCCCATGTGGTGCAGGGCACGCCCTTCATCGACGAAGTGCCGCTGCCGCATTTCTTCGGCTCGGGGATCGTCGTGGCGATGCCCAAGAAGAAATGGGAGTTCATCACCGGCGACGATCTGGAAGCCGCCTGCGGCAAGACCATCCGCAAGGGCGACGTGCTGATCCTCAACACCGGCTGGCACAAGCAATATGAGGATGGCGACTACTTCGCCTATTGCCCGGGCTTCGTGAAATCGGCGGGCGAATGGATGGTGGAAAAGGGCGTCAAGGTCGTCGGCCACGATACCCAGGCCAACGACCACCCGCTGGCCACCGCCATCGGCCCGCAACGCAACGGCCCGCTGCTGCCGCATCTGAAAAAGGAATGGGCCGACCATACCGGCGGCAATGACTGGGCAGACGATTTCCCGGAATGGGAACCGGTGCACCAGATCCTGTTCAAGAACGGCATCATGGGGATCGAGAACGTCGGCGGCGATCTGGATGCCGTCACCGGCAAACGCTGCACCTTTGCCTTCTTCCCCTGGAACTGGGATCGCGGCGACGGCTGCATCGTCCGCCTGGTGGCGATGATCGACAAGAGCCAGAACTTCCGCATCGAGCGCGGCGACGCGATCTGAGGGTCGGTGCGTGCGAGCACGCACCCTACGGATCGGCGCGACGCTGTAGGGTGCGTGCTTGCACGCACCGTTCCTGCGGCCGGGGAGGGCTGCACCATGCTTGTAAAACGATTTGACGACGCCAAACCCTATGACGCGCCCAACCACTGGGGCGTGACCGGCCTGCGGCTTCAGGGCTTCGAAGAGGGCGGGCCGGTCAACCAATGGGTCGGCTTCAGCCAGTTCCTGCCGGGCGGCGGCGCGGGGCCTGACAGCACCCCGTTCGAAAAGGTCTATGTCGTCCTTGACGGCGAGATGACGCTGGAATGGGACGAACAGAGCACCGTGCTGGGCCCGATGGACAGTTGCACCATCCCGCCCGGGCAGGTGCGCCGGATCGAGAACAAATCAAACCACGTCTGCAAGATGCTGGTCGTCGTGCCCTATCCCGCCGGAGTGAAACCATGAGCCTCGCCAATCCCCTCGCCATGTTCGACGTCAAGGGCAAGGTTGCGCTGATTACCGGCGCTTCGGGTGCCTTCGGCATGGTCGCGGCCCGGGTTCTGGCCGGGGCCGGGTGCAAGCTGGTGCTGGCCGCGGGCAATGCCGCCGCGCTGGCCGAGATCGCCAATGAGTGCCGCGAAGCCGGGGCCGAGGTGCTGGAGGCCAATCTCCGCCCCGACAGCGAATCCGCCTGCGCGGCGCTGGTGGATCAGGCGGTGGCGGCCTATGGCGCGCTCGACATTCTGGTCGTGGCCTCGGGCATGAACAAGGTCGCCAAGATCGACGACATGGCGCCCGAGACCTTCCTGTCGGTCATGGACGCCAATGTCACGCAAAGCTGGCTGATGGCCCGCGCGGCGACCAAACCGATGAAAGCGCAGGGCAGCGGCAAGATCGTGCTGGTCTCGTCGGCCCGGGGCCTGCTGGGCCACCCCGCCGGCTACACCGCCTATTGCGCGTCCAAGGCCGCGGTGGACGGCATCACCAAGGCGCTGGGCTGCGAACTGGGGCCGACCGGGATCACCGTCAACGCCATCGCGCCCACCGTGTTCCGTTCGCCCCTGACCGCCTGGATGTTCGGCGACGACGACAACGCGAAAACCGTGCGCGCCGGTTTCCTCGCCCGGGTGCCCAAGGGCCGACTGGGCGAGCCCGAGGATCTGGCAGGCCCGCTGCTGTTCCTGTCGTCGAAAGCGTCGGATTTCTACACCGGTCACATTCTTTATGCCGACGGCGGCTATACGGCGGGCTGATCCATGACCCAGAACCTCAGCATCGGCATCATCGGCGGCGGGCTCATGGGCCACGGCATCGCGCTGGTCATGGCCCGCGCAGGCCAGCGCGTCGCCATCACCGACCCGATGCCCGAGGCGCGCGCCGCGCTGCCCGGACGGGTGCGCGAATCCATGGCGCTGATGGGCCATGACGAGGCCACGATCGCGGCCGCCCTGTCGCGCATCGAGGTTCACGACACGCTGGAGGGCGCCGTCACGGACGCCTATGCGGTGTTCGAGGCTGCGCCAGAAAAGATGGCGCTGAAGCAGGAGATCTTTGCCCGGATCGAGGCCGCCGCGCCGCGCGACTGCATTCTGGCCTCGAATACCTCGGTCATGCCGATCACCCAGATCATGCAGGGGCTGAAACACCGCGAGCGGGCGCTGGGCACGCATTGGTGGAACCCGCCGCACATGATCCCGCTGGTCGAGGTGATCCGCACCGAATGGACGACGACCGCGGCCATGGACAGCATGGTTGCCCTGCTCGCCGGGGCGGGGAAAACCCCGGTGCGGGTGGAAAAGGACGTGCCCGGCTTCATCGGCAACCGGCTGCAGCATGCGCTGTGGCGCGAGGCGGTCAGCCTGGTGGAACGCGGCATCTGCGACGCGGAATCGGTGGATACCGTGGTGAAATCCTGCTTTGGCCGCCGCCTGTCGGTGCTCGGCCCGCTGGAAAACGCCGATCTGGTCGGCACCGATCTGACGCTTGATATTCACAACACGGTTCTGGCCGACCTCGAGAACCGTCAGGGCCCCTCGCCGTATCTCGAAAAGCTCGTGTCCGAAGGCAAGCTCGGCATGAAGAGCGGCGAGGGGTTCCGCACCTGGACACCGGAACAGGCCACCAAGGTCCGCAACCGGGTCACCACCCATCTGCGCAAGCTGGAAGGCATTCTGACAGACGACTGACGCGCCGCCCCGACCGGGGCCAGCGCGCGACTTCAATCATCTCGAACTGGGGAGGACGAGAGAGACCATGAAGACCCTGAACAGACGCCTATTCCTGACGGGAACGTCAGCCCTTCTGGCCGCACCGGCAATCCTGCGCGGCACCCGGGCGCGCGCGCAGGGCGCCCCGATCCGCGTCGGTCTGGTGACGCCGCGCACCGGGCCGCTGGCCTTCTTTGCCGAGCCGCTCGATTTCGTGCTGGGCGAATTCAGCGCCGCGCTGTCCGAGGGCGCCAACGGCCGCCCCATCGAGATCATCGTCAAGGACAGCCAGTCCAGCGCCTCGCGCGCGGCCGAGGTCGCGGCAGAGCTGATCCTGCGCGACGAGGTGTCGCTGGTGCTGTCGGCGGGCGGGCCCGACACGGTGAACCCGGTCGCCGACCAATGCGAACTGAACGGGGTGCCCAGCCTGTCCGCCGCCTGCCCCTGGCAGCCGTTTATCATGGGCCGCGGATCGAATCCGCAGCAAGGGTTCGAGAGCACCTTCCTGTTCGCCTTTGGTCTTGAGGACGTGATCGCGGCCTATCTGGCGCTCTGGTCGGGGATGGAGACCAACCGCAAGGTCGGCCTGCTTTTGGCCAACGACGCCGACGGCAACGCCTGGGGCGATGCGCAATTCGGCTTCCCGCCCGCGCTGGCCGCCGCCGGCTATGAGGTGATCGAACCCGGCCGCTATTCGCCGATGACCGACGATTTCAGTGCGCAGATCTCGGCCTTCCGCTCGGCGCAGGTCGATATCGTCATGGGCACGATGATTCCGCCGGATTTCGTCGGCTTCTGGACGCAAAGCCAGCAGCAGGGCCTGCGCCCCAAGATCGCCACCATTGGCAAGTCGCTGCTGTTGCCCAACGTGCTGATGGGTGTCGGTGCCTCGGCCAGCGGCCTGTCAACCGAGGTCGCCTGGCATCCGGCCTATCCTTTCGTCAGCACCGGAACCGGCGCCAATGCCGCGCAGATCGCCGAGGCCTGGACCGCCGCCACCGGACGGCCCTGGATTCAGACCATCGGCCTCAACCATGCGCTGATCGATCTCGCCCTCGATGTGATGCGGCGCAGCGACGACCCCGAGGACGCCGGATCGGTGATCGCCGCCATCCGCGCCTCGGATTGCGAGACCACATTGGGCCGCGCGAACTGGGGCGCCTCGCCCATCGCCAATGTCGCCAAGTCGGCGATGATGGGCGGGCAGTGGCTGATGCAGGGCGACGCCTGGCAACTGGAAATCGCCGCCAACCCGACCGACCTGCCGATCCCTGTCACCCGCGCGCTGTCGGCATTGTAAGGGGCACAGACCATGCGTTTCGAAGACCGCAACCAGATGCTCGCCCCCGGCTATCTGCCGCTGGAATCGGGCATCGTGCGCAACGCCGACGGCACAGTGACCATCGCCGCCCTGACCCGCATGCCGCATTGCCGCGCCAGGATGGTGGATTGGTGGTTCGGCTGGGTCGGCGGCACCGACCAGTACAAGCTCTGGCATCCGGTGGATCACATCTTCAGCGACTGGGAGGACCGGGGCAACGGCGGTAATTACTATGGCGCCAAGCATCTGGTGCATGAAACCCTCGGTGGCGACGGCGAGGTGCACAAGCTGCGCATCCATTTCCGCGATCCGCATGAGGTGTTCGATCCGGCAGGCTATGACGCGGTCGATGGCATCGCCGTCTGCGCCCGCCCCGGAGCGCTGGAACGGCCGGTCAATCTGGGCCACATGACCCATTTCGTGCGCAACACCGATTACGGCTGCGAAATGCGCACGCGGTTCTGGCTGGGCCATGTCCACCACCAGGATCTGACGACCGACCTGCCGGATGCGGTGAAACAGATGGTCCGCACCGAGGTGCTGACCGACGATTTCTGCACCCGCCTGCATCGCCACGCCATCGAGGAAATGGGCTACCTGTCTGATCTGCTGCCGGTTCTCTACCGACAGGTCACGCAGGATGCGACCTTCTGAAAAACACGCTCGAACTGGGGAGGACGAGACCATGAAGACCCTGAACAGACGCCTTTTTCTGACCGGAACCTCGGCGCTGCTGGCGGCACCGGCGATCCTGCGCAGCACCCGGGCCTATGCCCAGACGCCGGTGCTGAAGGTGGGCCATGTCAGCCCGCGCACCGGCCCCCTGGCAGGCTTTGCCGAGGCCGATGACCATATCCTGCAGGCGATCACCCAGCGTTTCGGTGCCGGGATCGACAACAACGGCCGCGCCTGGCAGGTCGAGGTCATCTCGAAAGACAGCCAGTCGAACCCGAACCGCGCCGCCGAGGTGGCCAGCGAGCTGATCCTGTCCGACGAGGTGGACATCATCGTCGCCGCCTCGACCCCCGACACCGTGAATCCGGTCGCCGATCAGGCCGAGATCAACGAAGTCCCCTGCATCACCACCGATTGCCCCTGGCAGCCCTATTTCTTTGGCCGCGGCGGCAATCCGGCGCAGGGATTCCAGAACACCTGGCATTTCTTCTGGGGGCTGGAAGACGTCATCGGCGCCTTCCTCGCCATGTGGGATTCGTCGGGCGTGGCGAAAACGGTCGGGGGCCTGTTCCCCAACGACGCCGACGGCAACGCCTGGGGCGATGCCGAACGCGGGCTGCCACCCCCCCTGTCGGCGGCGGGCTATGCGCTGACCGACCCGGGCCGCTATCAGCCGATGTCGGATGATTTTTCGAACTACATCAACGCCTTCAAGGAGGCGGGTTGCGAGATCGTCACCGGCAACATGATCCCGCCGGATTTCGCCACCTTCTGGAGCCAGGCGGCGCAGCAGGGCTTCAACCCGCGCATCGTCACCATCGGCAAGGCGCTGTTGTTCCCCTCGGTCATCCAGGGGCTGGGCGACCGCGGCATCGGCCTGTCGTCCGAGGTCTGGTGGTCGCCGTCGCATCCGTTCAGCAGCTCGCTGACCGGCGCCTCGGCGCGCGATCTGGCGGGCGG
>JAANMY010002088.1_pt1 | contig 19866 bp, 19 predicted proteins | sample 7279691 | NCBI WGS metagenome assembly JAANMY01 (sample SAMN14094543, study PRJNA606508) | bioreactor metagenome | isolation source: A lab-scale SPAN reactor treating ammonium-rich wastewater day 388 | place: Ireland: Galway | collected 2018-02-07
TTGGCGATCTCCGGGTTGGCGGTGGTCAGTTGATTCCAGGTCACCGGTTCGCGGCCGGAGGGCACGGTGACCATCTCAATGCAGTTGTCGATAGGGCAGACGTTGGCACACAGGGCACAACCCACACAGTCGGACTCGCGCACCTTCGGGGTGGGCCGGATGTCCAGGGTGAGTTTGCCGTTGAGTTCCGGGTTGATGCCGGGGTTGACCACCGTGCCGTTGGGTCCGACCAGGTCGATGCACTGGTGGGCGGTGTCGTGACAGGCCGTGACACAGAGGTTGCAACCGATGCATTTGTCCAGATCGATCCGGGCGACGGACTTGTGGGATAAGTCCAGATCATTGAAGTTTCCGTGCGGGGTGAGGGCCCTGCCACGGAAGTCGTCGATACGGGTGAGTCCCTTGGAGTCCATCCAGTTGGATAAGCCGTCGCAGAGGTCGTCGATGATCCGGAATCCGTGGGTCATGGCGGCGGTGCACACCTGGAGGGAGGTGGCACCCAGGAGGAGGAATTCCGCAGCATCCTGCCAGGTGGAGATACCTCCCATTCCGGAAATCGGAATCCGGGAGTCAAGGATCGTCTCATCATGCATCAGTTCGGTGAGCATCTGTATCATCACCACACCGGGAGTAACAGGATTGCCCGGAAAATGTCCTTTGTAAATTTCGTGATCGGCATTAAGTTGCAGGCGATAAACACCTGTTTCATTTTGTTGAATAAAGAAAAAAGAATTCAGCAGCATTTTCAGAAATTAGTAAATAAGGTATCGGCCAATGGAATATTTACACGCTGATTGCTGAACTTCATCACATTTTTGTCACCAGATTTTTCAAAGAAGGATAGTTCATCCAGCAGCATATTTTTTTTGTTAAAGCTGAGTTGAATATATTCAAAAGAATTACTCATTCGCTTATTTCTTGGTTTTAGTTTTACAATATACGACTGAGCTGTCTGAAAATAACTCGGTTCAAACTGTTTGCTGTCGTTGAAATTTCCGTTCACGAGCGTCAGCATCAGATCTTTTATTCTGCTGATTACCTGATTGACGGAAGAAACATCTTTAACCTTATCACTCTCGCGAACCTTTACTTTATTGTCGGCACTGATAAAAATATATGACGAAGGAGCTGTTTTCTCCCAGCGCAACATGTTGTCTTTTTTGTAATAAAATATTCCTGATGATTTCTGCGGCTCTTTCAGTACAGACATATAACGCTCTTCAGTGAAATCGGCTTTTATGGTTTTATTTTGTTGGCTTTGCTCTTTCAGTCGCAAAATAAAATCTTTACTGTCTGCCAGCGGTTCGGGGTTTTGCGCAGATACAGCAGTAGTTATTAAAAGCATTATCCAAAATAACCGGTGCAGGTGTTTCATTGTTCTGTAAGTTCGTTAATCGGTTTAACAGGTAAGTTGTTTTGATTGCAATAGTTGATGAGTGCGGGTAACATTCGTATGGTTGTTGTGCTGGTATCATGTAAAAGTACGATACTTCCCGCTTTTAATTGTGAAGTTATCCGGTTGTATAGTTTTTTTTCATTTTCAATGGTTGTGTCGTAGCTTCTGATGCTCCATCCAATGGATTTTAATCCTGTGGTCTGAAGCAGATAAGCATAACGCGGATTGGTAACGCCAAATGGCGGCCTGAATAAAACAGGTTTCACTCCTGTAATTTTTTCAATAGTATCAGTGCATTGGTTTACATCATTCATTAATTTCTGCCTGGAGAATAATCCTATTCCTGCAGAATGAGAATAAGAATGATTGCCGATGGTATGTCCGTCAGTTGATATAGCTTTTATCAGTTCAGGATATTTTTCTGCATTTTTTCCAATCACAAAAAAAGTAGCTTTGAGATTGGCAAGTTTTAAAATTTCCAGTATCTGAGGAGTGGTGGCCGGGTCAGGACCATCATCAAATGTGAGTGCAATGCTGTCGCTGTTGGTTTTGTTCAGAGAAGTGATGTAGTAATTAAGTTTTATCTGATACGACCCCAATGCAGTTAATGCAAGATAGATTACAAGAATTATGGTGAGAATAATTATCAGATTTGCATGGTTGTAATACAAAATCCCTGTAAGAATTAATGCAAGAATAAAAACTATAGTTACGATTTTATGCTTCATGGTTTTTTATTAAGATGAGTCCTGTATGCCCGGGCAAAAGTTGATTGATGACAAGTGCCGTACGATGTTGCTTGATTTCTGATCCTGAAACATGGGTTGTTTTTTCCTGTAGAATATCAATGGCAAGATGCATGGCAAAAGCGGATGATGTAGCATAGGTTCCGCAAAGTGGAGTATAAGGAATTACAGGAGTTTCAGAAAAATTTTGCCTGAGCTGCCTGAGGTTGTCATCACGATATCCATCTGTCAGAATTAAATCAGGAACAGAGAGTTGATTTCTTTGAAGAAAATCTTTACATACGTTTTCATCGCTGTCGTTAATGGCAAGGACATCTGCTAAAACAGCCTGTGTGTGTGCTGATACCTTATCTGACAAAACAAAAAATCCTGCTCCTGATGTCAGTGGAAAACGGTTTAAACCAAAATGATTTGCAACAGGCTGCAAGGGATCAATATATTCATCGGCAGCACCTGCAAGAATATTTCCCGACTGCTCATCCAGCATCAGCATGGCATCTGACAATGCATACTCAAATGATAAACTGTTTTGTGTATGTGTCATATTATAACTGTGGCAGGAGAGTGCCAGCGAAAGCTGCCCGGCAATGGTGTTGTGCGTTGACTGAATGAATGAAGTAGGAGGGAGCATACCTCCCTGAATAGTGATTACATTATTCAAAAATTTTTCAGTGTCCATGAGGCAACCAAGACCGGTACCTGCAATGATGGCATCGGCTGTGATCACACCTGCATCTTTCAAAGCAGCACTTCCACAGGCAACTGACATACGCAGCACTTCGCTCATTCTTCGGATGAGAGACGGATTGATAAATTCCTTGTAATCAGGTTTGATTAATGTAGAAATATTTTCAGAGAGATTTTTTGAGAATCCTTTTTTGCGAAAAGTATCCTGATGTGAAATATATGCAGAGGATTGAATGTAATACATCTTCAGATTTTTTTGAAAATTAAAGATGTATTGTTTCCTCCAAAGCCAAATGAGTTGGAAAGAACTGCATTTACATCGCAGTGTTTGTATTCAGTTACCGGAGTCAATCTTGTTTCAGACATGATGGTTTTGTAATTTAATCCGGGCAACAATACCTGATGTACGATGGACAACACTGAATATACTGCTTCAATTGCACCTGCTGCTGCAAGTGTATGTCCGGTAAAAGCTTTTGTCGAGCTGAAGGGCGGAATGTTTTTGCCAAAAATATTCTGAAGAGCAGTTGACTCACTCAGGTCGTTGTTTTTTGTTCCGGTGCCATGTGCATTGATGTACGAAATATCACTTAGTGCAACACCTGATTTTTCAATTGCATTTTTCATGGCAAGTGTAGCTCCTTTTCCCTCCGGTGACGATGCTGTCTGATGATAGGCATCTGCAGCATTGCTCCAGCCTTTCAGCAAACAGAGTGGTTTGTTTCCTGTTGCAGAAATACTTTTTTCGTTTTCAAGAACAAGGTAGGCAGCGCCTTCGCCAAGGTTCAGTCCGTTTCTGTTTTCATCAAATGGTTTGCACCAATCCTCATCATAAATCATCAGCGACTGAAATCCGCTGATGGTAAATCCCGTCAGAGGGTCGGAGCCTCCTGCCACAATGCGGTCAGCATGGCCATGTTCAAGCATACGTGCAGCAAGCATAAGGGCATTAGCAGCAGATGAACACGCAGTTGACAAAGTATTGATGTAACCTTTTATTCCGAAGTGATGTGCAATTTTTTCTGAGGTGTTGCCACTGTCATGTGTTTGCACAAGTGAGAAATCAGCAGAATTTCCTTCAAGCACCTGCCGGTAATATTTTTCTGTTTTATCCATACCGCCAACGGAAGTAGATCCGATAAAAGCAGTACGCACATTGGGCAGATGTTTATTATGGCCCCAGGCTTCGGCTACTGCGGCAATGCCCAGCAGGGAGGTTCTCGAATGAGGAGTGTTCGACACCTGAAAACGATTTCTCAGATCATCGTCAGATAAATTTACAGGCGCTGCAAATATTTCCTGTGGATGACAGGTCAACTTTGTTTTACGGATACCACTTCTTCTCTCCTGAAGTGAAGAGAGATTTTCAGCTACATTGTTTCCAATGGCCGAAATGATACCCATGCCTGTAACAAACACACTCATTGAGAATTTATTTTTTAGTCTGATTGATGTAATCAGCCATGGAGTTAATGGATTGAAAAACTTTTTTCCCTTCCTCCGGATTTGAAAGTTTAATGTGATAATGTTTGTCTAAGAGAACAATAAGTTCCAGGGCATCAATAGAATCAAGTCCAATTCCATTGTCGCCAAACAAAGGTGCATCGTCAGCAATATCTGACGGTTTTTTGTCTTCCAGATTTAATTGTTCAATAATTTGTTTTTTCAGTTCTTCCTTGAGGTTTTCCATCTTTATAATGAATGATATGCTTGTAATATTTTTTTTGTGCTGAATGGCTCTTCAGCTGTTTTTTCTGCAAAGTAAATAAATGCATCGGTTTCAGGAAGAAGTTGAAGCCATCCTGCCATCAATGCTTTGGTATGTGCTTGTAGTATTTCCGCCTGATTTTCAAAAAATCCTGCATCAAATGCAGGAAGAATGTAAACTGAAGATTCGCCATACCATTTGTTGCGAATGGATATTTCTCCTGTTACAATGTTTGGTAAGGTGTAAACAAAAAGCGCAGGTGATGGAGTTTTATCTTCCAGATAGGAATGTTCAAATTTTACATCGGTCTCACTGCATGAGTGATTATTGGCAAAAACCATAGCTATTTCATCATCAGCAAAACGGCTTATATCTACCCTGGTTTTAATTATTTCAGTCAACAAAAATCCATTCTTGCTTAATGAATCCATTTTGTGGAACTTTGGATAGTCAATTTTCAGAAAACGGTAAAGTTGCAATGCCATGTCCTCCGTATTATTCTTATCGCACTGAAAAAACAGTTCGCCATTCAATAAGACTTTATCGCTTTTCCAGCGGCACCATGTAGTCATCATCAACTGTTTTTTTGAATGATTAACGAAGCATTGCATCCCCCGAAACCGGATGCAGTTTTTAAAACGGTATTAATTTTTTCAGGTGTATTTTTTTCAATGATATACAGCGGAACAGAGGTGCCACATTCGTCATATCCAACACTCCTGAGGAGTATATTCTTTTTCATAGACTGAATGCACATGGCTGTTTCTATAATTCCGGCAGCTCCCAGGGTGTGGCCAAAAAATCCTTTGAAACTGTTCAGCGGAATGTGTTGCATATTCAGCCGGTTCATGGCTATTGCCTCCATTTCGTCATTAAACAAAGTGGCAGTGCCATGAGCTGAAACAAAGTCAATATCACTGTTTGTCAATCCTGACTCTTTTAATGTGGCAATAACACTTCTGTATAATCCCTCACCGGTGCGCGATGGCCCTGAAATATGGTTGGCATCGCCTGCAGTGCAGCCTCCAAGCCAGCGATAACATTCATTCTTAAACGCAGACGATTGTGTGCTTACCACAATGGCAGCTGCACCTTCGCCAAGATTTATTCCTTTTCGGTCTTTGTCAAAAGGTTTGCTTGCTTCATTGCTCAAAGCATACAGCGACTGAAAACCATAAAGTATAAAATCAGATATTAAATCTATTCCTGCAACAATAATATGTTCATACTTTTTTTTCTGAAGCAGATGAGCTGCTGCATTGATAGCCATCACACCCGAAGCACATGCATTTGAAATTATCAGAGGAAAATGTTTCAGCTGCAAATCTTTTTGTATTGCTGTTGCAGGTGCAGTGAGTGCCTGAGCATAACCTTTACTTAAATCGCCTTTTGTAGAGCTGATGATGAGAAGTGTTTTGTCTGAAGTAAGTACTTTCTCATCAAAACATTTTACCGACTGAAGAATGACATCTTTCAACAACTGCGTGAATGAAAAATTGTGATGCTCAAATGACGATAAACAGAAACTCTCCTTGTTAAAACCTCTGCCCGCATAATTTTTTACACCTGCAATGCCGTCTTTAATTTTATCAAAGCACTCTTCAGCATTTCCTGACGGACTGATAATTGATTCTGCTCCCAAATAAATTTTCACAACTCAGATTTTTATTCCCAGTTTTTTCTCCCACTCCACATAGAAGGATGGCTTTATCAATTCCATTTCTCTCGATTCTACACCTAAAAACACCTGAGTGGTATGGCCGGTGGCGCTGAGTTTCCCTGTTGACTTGTTCAGAATTTCGAAATCAAAAAGTATTTTCGCAGATGGTGTAGGATGAAACTTGGCAATAGCAGTAACTTCTTCGCCATAGTTGATAGGCGCTTTATGTTCCACTGATGATTTTACAATGGGAGTAAAAAAACCACGCTTGTAAACATCGAGGTAGGTGAGTCCGTATTTTATACCAAATGCCTCGCGTGCATCTTCAAAAAAACGAAGGTAGTTGCCATGCCAAACCACTCCCATAGCATCAGTATCGCTGAAGCGAATTTTTATTGGTATCTCTGCCTGGAAATAAAGTTTCATGCAAGTGCTATTTTCATTTCACAACTAATAAGTTTTTTTCCTTCACTCTCGTTTTCTCCTTTCACCAGAAAAATGGAACCCATCTGATGTAATACTGTAACATGAGTAGTTATAGTACTTCCCAATACCGGCAGGTTGTGAACCGTAAGTCGTGATATGGCACCAATGTATCCGATGCGTGGTTGTCCATCAGACTGACTTCCTAAATACCCAAATCCTGCAGCACAGGTTTGAGCAATATTTTCTATCAAAGCAGGCTCAGTAAGCCGGTTGTCTTTCATAAAAATATTATCAGCTCTTGCAGTAAACTCGCTCTGAAAACCCGTTTCATCAGCTTGTTTCAATGTGTCAATCATCACAAAAGGGGCACGCTGAGGGATAATTTTTTCAATTTCGTTTCGCTCTAAAATCATACGTTGTAAAAATCGTAATAATTAAACCACTGACCGGGATATTTTTTCACTTTTTTTTCAAGCTCGGCAACATAAAGTCTGGCGATTTCCTCCGGACTGTGTTTGCCCGTTAATGGTTGGGTAGCACTCAATTCATAGTGAAAATCACCGTCTTTGAGAGCAAAAACAAAGGTAACAGGAGCATTGAATTTTGAAGCGATGAGAAATGGTCCCAGGGGAAACTGCGCTTTTTTACCGAAAAAATCGAGCGAAATGGTTTTTACACCATCTGTGTAACGGTCGGCATGCATGGCTATAAGTTCATTTGCTTCCAGCGCATTGTTTATTTTGACAATATGCGACAAATCATTTTTGATGGCAATGATATTAAACCGCGCACCTCCGGTAGTTTCATCAAGCACTTTTTTTATTTTTTCTTCTTCAGCTTCCAGCATCAGCACATTAATTTTTTTGGATATGCGCTTATGCAGTAAATTTCCGGCTGTTTCCCAGTTGCCAATATGTGCGCTGATGAGAATTCCTCCATGATGTTGCTGCTGCAGTTCAACAAGATATTCTTCGTTTTCAAAATGGTGGGTAAATTTTTCAGTTTTTCCGAGTAAAAAAGCATTTCTGTCAATCAGAGTTTGACCCAGATAATAAAAGTTTTTTCTGCAAAGTTTTTTTGCTTCAGCCAAAGGCATGGCCAAAGCTTCGGTATAAAATCGGATGATATTTTTTTTGGGATTTCCGGCAAACAGGTAGTAATAATACGAAACAAACCACAGCAGGCGGTAAGCGGCTTTTACTCCGAACTTATCAATGAGATAAATAAAAATTCTGTAACCTGTTGCCGTCCCTTTACTGCGGCCATCCCACCGGCTCATTGGTATCAGGCCATAGCACCGAGTTTGCGCTCTACAAAATTGTAAAAGTCTTCAAAAGTGGAAATGGATTTGAAGTCCTCGGCAGTAGTTTTGAAACCAAAGTTTTCCTCAATTACTACTACCAGATCCACATAGTCCAGGCTATCCAACTCGAGCGTGTCCTTCAGTATTTTATTGTCTTGAATGCTATCTTGCTCAACTTCAAATTCTTCAGATAAAAAGCGTTTGGTAATAGCAATTATTTCTTCTCTGCTCATTCTTTGATAATGGGGTTTTACAGTTGCAAATATAAATCTTACTTAGCAAAAGTCAATATTTTACGTCTTGCTGACAACTGAAGTATGAAGCATATTTGAATAGTTATTAACAAGAGAAGATTTAATTTATTGAACTGCTACATTTGGCCTGCATTTTTCAAACAGGTTATGATAAAAGAGTTAGCCAGAAAGCTTTTACCATCTACAGCACGGCAAAAAGTGTCGGCTTTGTATCACGAACAAAAACTTTTTAAAGCAGCACGTGTGTTGGCTCAGGCCAAGGGAATGTCTGAGGTTTTGGATGAAAAAACTTTCGATACGCTGATGGCAGCCTACCCTGTGGGTGAGCGCATGAGCTATGATAATGACAGTGTAAAGAACAGAGGAGATGAGCGTGCCAATGAAATGATGGAGGTGATGAACCGTTATGGCAAAGGCGGATTCAGTGATGTGCTTGAGTTAGGTTCCGGAGAAGGTATGGTATGCGCATCACTGCAACAAAATGGATTTAAAGCTACGGCTATTGAATACAGAGAAGATGATTTTGACTCCCGTGCCAAAACAGCAGGTGTGTCGTTGCTGAAAATGGATGCCGCTAACCTGACTTTCGAAGATGAATCTTTCGACTTTGTATTTTCATATAACTGCTACGAGCATTTTCCGTCTCCTGAAAAGGTTTTTCAGGAATCGCTGCGGGTGTTGCGCAAAGGCGGACTGATGTCTGTTCGTTTTGCACCCTTGTATCATTCACCATTTGGTGCACATGCCTACAACATCATCGGAATTCCTTACTGCCAGTTTTTGTTTGACAAAATGTTTCTCAATAAATGGATTGCAGAAAACAGCTCTGAGAAGTTGGTCATTGATGATACGCTCAACCGCTGGCACATCAACCAGTTCAGAGAATTATTTAAGAAACAGTTCAGCGACAAAGCAGTTGTTCATTCGTATGAAGAATTCAGATTGCCACATTTTGCTGACCTGATTATTCAACATCCACTATGTTTTAAAAATAAAATTACCTCTGTGGATGACCTTGTGGTGAGTGAAATACATGCAGTGATTGAGAAAAAGTAAATTCACTCATTAAAAAATTTTGCAGATTTTCCCTCTGACCGAGTAATTGAAATTTTTCTTCTCAGTATTTTTTTGTACGGTTAAAATACAACCATTTTCCATCAGCAGAAAATAGTTTCAAAAAAAGAAATGCTCCGGCCATTGCTCCCAACGAGTTGGCAAGAAAATCAAACCAACTGCCACTGCGATCGGTGTAACAGTAATTCTGCATCAGTTCAAGCAAACCTCCATAAGTCATTCCTCCTGCAATAACAATAAAATTCTGCAAGGCAATAGTTGGTTTGGCGGAAGACAGTGCCCAGGCCCTTTTGATGAGAATAGCCAGGATAAAAAATAAACTAAAATGAATCAGCTTATCTACTGATAACAAATCGGCCCAGCTGTAATGAGGAAGACTCTTGCCGGGGATGGCACATAAAATAAAAATGAATAATGCCCAAATCAGGGAGTGGGTCCATGCACGCGACATGATGCTTATGCACCAATCATCTGCTTATAGGCATCAGCCGACATCAATTCATCCAGCTGGCTTTTATTGGTAATTTTAATTTTTACCATCCATCCTTCACCATAAGGATCAGAGTTAACGGCATCGGGTTTGTCCTGAAGAGCACCGTTCACTTCAAGCACTTCACCATCAACAGGCATAAACAAATCAGAAACTGTTTTCACAGCTTCAACGGTTCCATAAACAGCATCTTTGGCAATAGACTCACCAACAGTGTTGATGTCAACATATACGATATCGCCTAATTCGCCCTGTGCAAAATCGGTAACACCTACAATACCGGTTTCACCCTCTACACGAATCCATTCATGCTCTTTTGTGTACTTCAGATTATCAGGAAAATTCATACGTTTAAATTTTATTGGGCAAATATACTTTTATTTTTTATCGGCAAACATCCCTGTATTTTCACTTCAATAATCTCAGCCAATCAGGTTTACTTCGGGTTCAATAGTTACTCCGAATTTGTCCTGTACCGAGTGACTTATTTTAAGTGCAAGATTATACAATTGTTCACCTGTGGCTTTTCCATAATTCACCAGTACCAATGCCTGTTTTGCATGGCATCCTGCATCTCCATCTCTGAAACCTTTCCATCCACACTGTTCAATCATCCATCCTGCAGCTACTTTAATTTTTCCGTCAGCACCGGGATAATGCACAATGTCATGATGTTTTTCATAGATGACATCAAACTGCGATTTTTCTATTTCAGGATTTTTAAAGAAACTTCCTGCATTGCCGATTTCAGCAGGGTCGGGGAGTTTACTTCTTCGAATGGCAATCACTGCATCGCTGATGGCTTTTACACTTAACTCTGTAATCCCGTTTTTTTGAAGTTCAGACTGAATGGCTCCGTACGAAGTATTGAAAACAGGATTTTTCTTCAACTCGAACATGACAGAAGTGATGATATACTTCCCCTTAAGTTCGTTTTTAAAAACACTGTTGCGATAACCGAATTTACATTCTTCTTTTGTGAAAGTTTGCACAACTCCTGTGCTGATGTTTAATGCTTCAAGACTGTGAAAAGAATCTTTCAGCTCCACACCATAAGCTCCTATGTTCTGAATAGGTGCAGCACCAACACTACCGGGTATCAGTGAAAGATTTTCAATACCGCCAAGATTATGTTCAACTGCCCACAATACAAACTGATGCCATCGCTCACCACCACCTGCTTTTACAATCAACGTTTTGTCATTCTCGCTGACAACTTCAATTCCTTTTATTTGGTTTAAAATAACCAAACCCGGAAAATCAGCCATCAGAAGAATATTGCTTCCTCCGCCAAGCACCAGTAAGGGTGTTTTTGAAATATCTGTCTGCAAAAGAATATTGCGCAATGATTCAATGCTGTCTGCTACTGCAAACTGCGATGTCTTTACATCAATACCAAATGTATTGTATGGTTTTAAGGAAACATTGCTCTTCTGCGACTGCGGCATTATTGAATGATAAATTTACCTACACCTATGATTTCATTATCTGAAAATACTCTCACATAATATAAACCCGGTTTCAGATGATGGTTGTCAATTCGATACAGTTGTTGGCCCTCTGATTTTGAAAGTTGAGTAACCGGCAATCCGATTTCGCGACCTGTCACATCATAGAATTTCAGAGAGGATGAAACTGCTTTGTCGCTGCTGATTTTAATGTAAGCAAAATCAGTAAACGGATTAGGATATATTCTGATATCATCAACTGAAGACGAAAGTACATTGATGCCGGTAGATACGTCAATAAACACACTGTCGCACTGAATACAGTTGTGCAAATCCTGAACACATAATTCGTAATAACCTGTAAGCAGGTTGGTAGCTGTTGAATCAAACACTGAGAGCGAAGTGTACAGATAATCATAAGGAGGTGTTCCTCCGGTAGCTGAAGCCGTAACAGCACCGTCATTGCAACTTGCACAGGATGCATTGGTTACATTAAACGTAATGGCAATAGGATCGGGATCACCAAGAGTATATGTGGCCGATGAGGTACACAGGTTGGCATCGGTTACTGTCACTGTATATGTTCCTGCACAAAGGTTGATAACAGAATCAAAAGTAGTTCCTGTTGACCACAGATAGCTATAAGCCGGTGTTCCGCCTGAAGGTATGGCTCGTATAAATCCGTCACAGTCGCCCGTACAGGATACAGGCAGAATATTGTTACCGATTGTGATTGGGAACGGTTCAAAAATGAGAACTGAATCAGTAACTGAACAGTTGTTGGTATCGGTTATCGTGAAAGATGTAAAACCATAACAAAGTCCTGTTGCTGCTGAATCTGTCTGAACAGGATTGGTATTCCACAAATAAGAGAGCGTACCATTGCCTGATGCAAAAATGGTTGCTTGTCCGTCACAAAGTCCGGCACAGGTAGCATCTATGGTTGTTGTACCGTAATTGATTGGCGCAGGGTCAGTAAATACAAATGACTGACTGCCTGTACATCCTGATGAGTCGCTGACGTTTACAGAATAAGAGCCTGCACAAAGACCACTAAGGGATAATGAAGTGGTATCACCGGTTGACCACATCCACTGGAATGGAGGATTACCTACAGGGTTTATGCTTGCCGTTCCGTCACACAATCCATGACAGGTTGGAGAACTTGAAGTGAAATTTAAAATAACCGGTTGTACAAGTATGTCGGTTGAACCTGTTGAAATACATCCCAGACTATCGGTAATAGTTACTGTATATGTGCCCGGGCATAAAGAATCCACACCTGCATTTGTTGAGCCTGTTGACCAGTTAAATGACAATCCTGATAATCCGGCAATGGTAGCAGTTGCTTCTCCTGTACAGGTGCCATTACATGCACTGTATTGTGTTGTGAATACAACAGGCAATGGTGCATCATCCAATACTGTTGCCGTATCAGTCACCAAACAGCCGATGTTGTCAGTTACCGTTACCAAATAAATTCCTGCACAAAGTGAATCAATGCTTTCAGTTGTATTGCCATTGTCCCATAAATAAGTAAACGGAGCAGCACCTGTTGAGCTAACAGTTGTTGTGCCATTGCATGCAACAGCACATCTTGAATTTATGGTTGTAAAAGTTAATTGGTTTTGCGGAGTTTCATCAATGGTAACTGTGTCAGTTACTGCGCATTGATTGAAGTCAGTTACAGTAACAACATAGGTCCCTGCACACAGTGCTGAAGCTGTTTGAGTATTCTGCACCGGTGTGGTATTCCATGAATAAGTAAATGGTGCCTGACCATTGGAGGTGACTGTGGCAGTTGCATCACACGAACCGAAACAGGTTGCTGCCGTAGTAGAAAATTGTAATGTAGCCTGAGCAGGGTTTACAATTTCAATGGAGTCGGTACTTGTGCATCCCAGACTATCAGTTACAACAACAGTGTAAACACCTGCACATAATCCTGTGGCAGTATCTGCACTCTGAGGCGGAATGGTATTCCATGAATAAGTAAATGGTGATGTTCCTGTAGAAACAGCTACTGCCTGACCATCGCAACTGTTATAACAAACAGGGTTGGTGGCGCTTAATGTCACCACATTGGCTGCGGGTTCAATTAAAGTAACAGAATCAGTTGCCATACATCCCATGGAGTCTGTTGCTACCAGTGTGTAAGTTCCTGCACAAAGATTACTGATCATCATCGTAGTCATTGTTGAATCGTTATTCCACAGATAGGAAACGGCTCCCTGTGCATTTGAAACAGTTGCTGTTACAGAGCCATCACAAACACTGTGACAAGTAAGGTTTGTTGCATTTAATGTAAAGAATAATGAATCAGGCTGAGTTACGTTGACCGAGTCAGTCACACTACAGCCCAGGCTGTCGGTAACAGTAACTTCATATATGCCTGCACAAAGTGACGATGCTGTTTCACCGGTTTGTACAGGAGAGGTATTCCATGAATAGGTAAATGGAGCAACACCGCTTGATGCAACCGTTGCTGTGGCATTACATGCATTGAAGCAGGTTGCAGCTGTAGTGGTAAATTGCAGAGTTGCCTGTGCAGGATTTACGATTTCTACGGAGTCAGTACTTGTGCAACCGAGGCTATCCGTTACAACAACAGAGTAAAGACCTGCACATAATCCTGTGGCTGTATCTGTATTCTGAGGTGGAATGGTATTCCATGAATAAGTAAATGGTGATGTTCCTGTTGAAACAGCTACTGCACTTCCGTTGCAACCGTTATAGCAGGAGGGAGCAGAAGCAGTAATGGTTACTACATTGGCAACAGGGTCAACTATTGTTACAGAATCAATGGCAATACATCCTGCTGAATCAGTAATCTGCACGGTATAGGTTCCGGCACACAATCCCGTAGCCGTTTGTGTATTCTGTACAGGTATGGTATTCCAGGCATAGGTAACAACTCCCTGACCGTTATTTGATGCAGTAGCAGTACCGTTACAGGATCCTTCGCAGGACGGGTTTGTAGTTGTAAATGTTATAACTAATGAATCAGGTTGGGTTACAGTTACCGAATCTGTTATGCTGCAACCGGTATTGTCGGTAATAATTACTGAATAAGTTCCTGCACAAAGGCCTGTAGCTGTATCACCTGTCTGCACCGGAGTGGTTGTCCATTGATAAGTAAAAGGTGACATACCTGACGCACTTACTATTGCTGAACCATTGCACTGGTTATAACATGAAACAGGAATGGACGACATGGTGCTTGTTGTAAGACATGTGGTGTGATATCGTGTAATAAATGGAATTGTATTGTTTCCAACCATGGAGAATGCGCCACCTGCATACATTTCATTTTTGTAGTTCATCAAAGCATCCACCTGATTATTGGCTCCGCCACTCAAATCAGACCAGGTAGTACCATCAAAAGCGGTAATGTTAGAAACGGGTGCACCATCTGCTGCTGAAAAATTACCTCCCACATAAAGTACATCAAATAAATATCCCAATGATTTCACTTTAGCCTGTCCGCCTGTAATTCCTCCGGGAATAGCTGTCCACGAAGTTCCATCCCAAATGGCAACACTGTTGGATGCAACACTACCGGCTTGAGTAAATGTTCCACCGCAATACAATTCACCATTGATTTCTTTGAACGCTGAAACACGGGCTGAAAGACCTGTTACACCACCAAGCAGATTTGACCATGAAGTGCCATCCCAGCGTGCAATTCCAGAGGCAGACATTCCACCTGCAGAACTGAACTGACCTCCTGCAATTAAATCACCATTGTAAAATGTGAGCACTTCAACATAGTTGGAACCTGAACCAATACCTGCTCCTAAAGCACTCCAAGTGCTGCCATTCCATTTGGCAATACGTTCGGCACTTACACCATCCACACTGGTAAAAAATCCACCTGCATAAATATTTCCAACAGAATCGCCTGTGAGTGACAATACCTGATCGTTGCAACCTGTACCTAAAGGAAGCCAGTTGGAGCCATCCCATTTAGCAATATAATTGATGGGGTTAATTCCCGAAAAATTAAAATTACCTCCTGCATAAAGTGTATTGTTGATATGGTCAAAATAAAGTGCATAAACATCACTGTCGAAACCATCTCCCAAAGCTGTCCATGTACTGCCATCCCATTTGGCTATACGATAAGCCTGATTTCCTCCTGCATCGGTAAAACGTCCCCCCACATACAGTACATCATTCACTGTGTCTTTTGTAAAAGCGTAAGCATTGTCATTAACACCGGAACCTACCGGCAACCAAAACTGTGCATCAGCTGCAACCGACATGATCATAAATGCAGTTGCCATCAACAAACTGTTGAATGTAATTTTCAATCTCATCTCTAACTCCTTTTTATTCTTTAATTAATTCCTTTATAATAACTGTCATCTTTTGTTCTGCGGCATTAGCTACTTTAAGTACTTCTTCATGAGTTATTACTTCAGGGTGATCACTTCCTCCAAGGTCAGTGATGATAGAAATGGCAAATACAGGCAATCCCATGTGGCGGGCTGCAATGTTTTCAGGTACTGTTGACATTCCTACACAATCGGCACCAATGTATTTGATGTATTTGTATTCTGCACGCGTTTCGAAGGTAGGACCCGTAACGGCAGCATATACTCCGGTGTGACATACAAAGCCATGTGCTGTTGCAATTTTTTTAGCTTTTTCAATAAGTGTTTTGTCATAAGGTTCACCCATATCAGGAAAACGTGGACCTAATTCATCCTCATTTTTTCCGATAAGCGGATTGGTGCCCATCAGATTGATGTGGTCATCAAGAATCATCAGATCACCCACTTTGTAAGCCGGATTCACACCACCGCTTGCATTGGAAAGTATAAGCGTTTTAATACCGAGGAATTTCATAACTCTGACAGGAAGAATAACTTCCTGCATGGAATATCCTTCGTAGTAATGAAATCGTCCCTGCATGGCAACTACATTCACTCCATTCAGTTTGCCGAAAATCAGTTTGCTGCCATGGCCTTTTACTGTTGAAACAGGAAATCCCGGAATATCAGCATAGTTTAATTCTTTGGTTACTTCAATTTCTTTTACAAGGCCACCTAAACCTGAACCTAATATGATTCCAACTTCAGGATTGAACGAAACGGTTTTTTTAATGTGTTCAGCAATGGTCTTAACTTTTTCCAACATATTTCTTTAACAATAAATTAAATTCTTCTTTGTCTTCAATTATATTCACAGCAACCGGCAGACAGTAAAAAGGTAAAGTTTTTATATGTGGTTCAAACTTTTCATTTTTCAGTTTCACTGCGTCTTTCTCGGTAACTACAATTATCTTTTTTTCAGAGGCGAAGGTATTGAATTTGCTTCTTATAACTGAAAAATCTTTTTCACAATACGAATGATGATCACCAAATTCAAGAGAGAGAAAATTCTTACTCTGTGATGAGAGAAAATTCTGAAGTTTTTTTGCTGATGCAATTCCTGTTATCAACAGAATTTCATAATCTTTCAGAGACGAAATTTCAATTTTGTGATGATCTTCGAGAGAAATCAGAGGCTGATACTCAAGCGTTGAGAAAAACACATGCTTCTTTAAACTGATTTTTATCAGTATTTTTTTCTTCTCTTCTGAAGTCAGATGCGCAGGGCATTTGGTAACAATGATGATATCTGCTCGATTGGCACCTGAACGAAACTCGCGCAGGTTTCCTGCAGGCAGAACAAAATCGTCAGTAAATAAATCATCATATTGTGTGAGCAAAACAGATAAACCCGGCTTCACACTGCGGTGCTGAAATGCATCGTCCAATAAAATAACTTCTGTATCAGGATATTTTTTTAAAGCATACTCAATTCCTTCTTTTCTTTTTTCGGCAACGATAAAATGTGAATTAGGAAACTTGCGTTTCATCTGCAAAGGTTCATCACCAACGTATTCGGCATTTGCGCTGTTGCTTACTTCAATAACACCTTCAGACTTGCGGCCATAGCCTCTTGAAACCACCACCGTTTTTTTGTCCTTTAATAAATGCAGCAGCATTTCGGTATGCGGAGTTTTGCCTGTGCCACCCGTATTCAGGTTGCCAATGCTGATGACAGGAACAGGGTAGGAGGCAGATTTAAGAATACCGCTGTCAAATATAAAATTGCGTATTGCTATTACACAGCCATAAAGCCATGAAAAAGGTAACAACAGCAGCCGCAGATTTTTCATCTCGCAAATGTAACTTTAATGTATGTGAAACATACTTAACGGTATTTTAAAACGAAAAAGGCTGCATCTTTTGGATACAGCCTCAGTAAATTTTTCTGAATTGCTGCTTATGCTTCAGCTGCAGGCTGAATGAAAACGTATGATTTGTTATCAGTTTTCTTTTTAAACATTACAGTACCGTCAATCAAAGCAAACAAGGTATGGTCTTTACCCATTCCTACACCATCACCTGCATTGTGTTTGGTGCCACGCTGACGAACGATAATATTACCGGCAATAGCTTTCTGACCACCATATATTTTTACACCGAGACGTTTACTGTGCGATTCGCGGTTGTTTTTTACTTTACCTTCACCTTTTTTATGTGCCATTTTCTTTCGATTTTAAATGATTAAGCGTTGATAGCATTAATTTCAATTTTGCTGAGATACTGACGGTGGCCATTCATCTTTTTGTAGCCTTTACGTCTTTTCTTCTTAAATACTAAAACTTTGTCGCCTTTCATATGGCTGATGATTTTAGCAGAAACACTTGCATTGCTTAATACAGGTGCACCTACTTTTACTTTGCCATCATTATCCACAAGTAATACTTCACTGAATTTTACTTCTTCTCCTTCAGCACCTTCCAGACGGTGAACGAAAATCTGTTGCTTTTCTTCTACCTTAAATTGCTGACCGGCTATGTTAACTATTGCATACATGTTTTTACGTGTTTTTTCAAACGGACGGCAAAAGTAGGATTTTTTTCTTGAATAACAAATCTATCATTCAAATTTATTAAACGGATTTATTCACAGAACCAAAGCCTTTCGGAAAGGTTGAATTCGAATTTGCTACAAATCTGATATTTAGCTGGTTATATTAATTTTTTACAACCTTAATACTCTTAACGCATTTGCCTGATTCATTCAACCTGACAAAATAAACTCCCGAACTAAACTCACTTCCAAGGGTAACAGAACCTGATGCAGGTAAAATTCCGGTTTGTTTAACTATTCGTCCTGCAATATCCGTAACGGTGATGGTGTTTGAAGTAGCATCTTTCGATTTATAATGTATCTGAATTACATCATTAAACGGATTGGGTGAAGCCGTAAGACTGATGTTATCGGTTTCGATGGTGTTGATTCCTGTTGCAGCAATAATTTCAAATTTATCAAAGCCTGCCTCTACAACATGACCTGAGTTGAACTGATCAGCCGTATAAACAGTCAGTGTCATATTTGCTGTAAGAGGGATTAGCCCCGTCAGGAAAAAAGTTTTATCAACCCATGTACCCATTCCCGGAGTGTTGGCTGTTGCTGTTTCAAGTGTAACAGTGGTTGAACCATTGTTTATTTTTATTATGAGTGAATCATTGGGGTTACCATTGCCACCGTCATTGTAAAACCAACGGGTATAAGTAATCGTAGGATTAATAGCTCCTGTTAAATCGAATACCGGAGAAGTCAGTATAGCTGTTCCATTATCCACATCATTGGAGCCGGAGGAACTTGCATTAGGATTGTTATCTGTTACATAAGCCTGATCAAGACAATCTGTTTGGTCATCTTCATTGGGATTTGCATAGCCCGGACCAAACACAGCGGGGGTGCCATGTGGTACACCACGCTCCCAAAGGTTGGCACTTGAACCAGAAATTGTCCAGCCAAAGTCGAAAGAAAAATCATCATAGTAACCTTTGTCAAGAGCAATAATTACAGGTGAAGGATTTGCCTGAATGCCTATGGTTGTACATTGAGTGCGGTATCCCCATTTTCCTGCTGTAACATTATAAGAACCTAATACCATTGAAGGAATGGTAAAATTTCCTGAAGCATCAGCAGTGGTGCTGTATTCAAGTCCATTTCCTGAAAATGTTACATTGGCATTCGGAATCGGATTACTTGTTGCACTTTCAATTACCTGGCCTGTTAAAGATGTGCTTGCCATTGGAGCCAATGCCACATCCTGAGTGGTTACAACACCTGAAGAAAGAGAAATTCCGGTAATAACCTTGGTTACATATCCTGCTGCCGAAACCTGAATATCATACGTGCCGGCATTCACTGTTCCGGTTTTATACTCTCCGTTTGCTTTTGAGTTTTTAGTAATATTAGTATTAAGGATTTGAATGGTTGCATTGAAAATAGGAGAGCCTGTAATGCTGTCAGTAACTATGCCCTCGAGGTAGCATGCACGCTGGTAAGTAGGTTCCAGAACGAATAATCCGTTATTGATATCTGAAACAACCAAAATACCTGAAGGCAGGTAAGGGAATACTCCCCAGTCACCTTTAAAACCATCACCAGAACCTTGTGTGTAGGTATCGTACCAGCCTACGTTCACCATATTATCTGGACGGGTAACATCTGTAATTACCACACCATCTTTGTACCATGATGTCACTGCAAAATCACCTCCGTTTTTCTGAATGATATGCGTATTGTGCACAATGGAGCCTGAGCCGGGCGTAATCTGAATCCGATCCAGTTCAGTGATATTGGAAGGATTGGAAACATCA
>JAANMY010002093.1_pt1 | contig 19835 bp, 22 predicted proteins | sample 7279691 | NCBI WGS metagenome assembly JAANMY01 (sample SAMN14094543, study PRJNA606508) | bioreactor metagenome | isolation source: A lab-scale SPAN reactor treating ammonium-rich wastewater day 388 | place: Ireland: Galway | collected 2018-02-07
AGCATATTGGCCGTATACCTGAGCCAGCTCATGCAAATTAAACTCGGCGCGAATTAAGCCTTTAGACGGCGAGGCTTTTTTACATTCTAAAATAAAGCGTGGCCCCGCTTTTTTCAGCGCAGCGAGAAAATCGCGTTCAGTAGGTGTTACTGCATTAATAAACCCAGCCAGCGGTTGCTGCTGTTTCAGTGCAGCCACTTCCTCGCGCTTATGCGCGACTATTTTCGCCAGGACATTCGGCATCGGCTCAGCCATGCGTCACCTCCTGCTGGCTACATTGTTTAAAGCGCGTTAGGGTATCAAAGGCTTTGGCGCTACCTAACAGCTCCAGCACGGCGCGGGTGTTTAGCTTTAAATCATCGCCTAAGCCGGCAATTTTTAGCATCGCCGCCACGTTTATAGCCACCGCAGCCTTATGCGCGTTTTGACCTTCGCCCTGTAAAATGGCCAAGGTAGCGGCGGCGTTATCGGCCGGCTCACCGCCGGCCAGCGCGCTTAACGGCATTTGGCTTACACCAAAATCGTCTGGTGTAAGGCTAAATTCGTTCAGCTCGCCGTCTTTTAACTCACACACATAGGTATTGCCATGCAGCGCTACTTCATCGCAGCCACTGCCATGCACGACCCAGGCGCGTTTTACCCCCAGTTGCTTTAACGCCTGCGCCATCACACGGCATAGTTTAGGGTCATATACGCCCAGCAGCTGATAATCCGGTGCCGCCGGGTTAACCAGCGGGCCTAACAGGTTAAACAGGGTACGGCTTTTAAGTGCATTACGTACCGGCATCGCATGTTTAATACCGGCATGATACAGCGGTGCAAATAAAAAGCTGCAGCCGGTTTGCTCAAGCGCGGCCAGTGCTTGCTCGGGCGACATCTGAATATTAATGCCCAGTTGCTCGAGTAAATCGGCCGAGCCGGAGCGCGAAGACACGCTGCGGTTGCCATGCTTTACCACCTTAAGGCCCATGGCCGCGCCAACTATGGCGGCGGTAGAAGAAATATTAATGGTGTTGCTGCCATCGCCTCCGGTGCCGCAGCAGTCAATACTGCCGCTAAGCTGCTGTGGAAACGCTCTGGCAGCAGCGCGTAGCGCACTGGCGGCGCCGGCAATTTCGTCAGCGGTTTCGCCGCGCATTTTAAGCGCCACTAACAGCGCGGTCAGGTGCACCGGCTCGACGGCGCCTTGTACTACCGCAGTAAAAAACTGCTCGGCCTGGTTAAAGCTCAGTGGCTGGCCGGTTAAGCTGTGCTGTACGGTAGCTAAAATCGGATCTGTCATCGTCAGTCTCGCAATAAATAATCAATACTGTTTTTTAGCAACGGCTTACCCAGGGTGGTCAGAATAGACTCGGGGTGAAACTGAAAGCCCAGCATGCGCTTGTCTTCGTTGATCACCGCCATCGGGATATGCCGGTCGCTGGCCAGCAGCGTTAGGGCATTGGGCATTTCGGTTGCCATAAGAGAGTGATAACGCGCTACTAAAAACGGGTTAGGTAAACCGGTAAACAATGCATGTGGCTGCAAGCTTATCGCTGCCGTTTTGCCATGTACGGTTTCACCGGCGCGGCCGACCACTCCGCCAAAGTGTTCTACTATGGCCTGATGGCCAAGGCAAATGCCTAAAACCGGAAACTTCGCTTCACACAGCCTTAGCAGCTCAGGCATAGAGCCGGCTTCAGACGGGCTGCCCGGGCCGGGCGATAACACCAGCAGTACCGGCGCGGTTTCGCTGCACATTTGCTGGTAGATATAGTCTGCCGGTACCGTATTGCGATACAGCTTGAGCTGATAACCCAATTGGGCAAATTCATCGACCAGGTTGTAAGTAAAAGAGTCGATATTATCGAGTAAATAAATGACTGCCATCAGTTACTCCTTGGCCTTGGGCGCACTGTGGGCGGATACGATAGCGCTGATAACCGCCTGGGCTTTACTGCGGGTTTCATCGGCTTCTGCCTGGGCGTTGGAGTCAAACACCACTCCGGCACCGGCCTGAATATAAGCCGTATTGTTAGCCACATAGGCTGAGCGAATGACAATACAGCTGTCAAAGTCACCATTACCTGCCAGATAACCGACCGCGCCACCATAACTGCCACGGCGCTTGCCTTCAACACCGCGGATTAGCTCGGCGGCTTTGACTTTTGGCGCGCCCACTAAAGTGCCCATATTCATGCAGGCCTGATAGGCATGCAGTGCATCAAGCTCGGGTTTAAGGGTGCCAACGACACGTGACACTAAGTGCATTACATAAGAGTAACGGTCTACTTTTAGCAGCTCTTTCACGTAGCGGCTGCCCGGTACGCTGATGCGCGCCACATCGTTACGGGCTAAATCGACCAGCATTAAATGCTCGGCCTTTTCTTTTTCATCCTGCCTCAGTTCTAGCTCAATGCGGCTGTCTAAATCGCGGTCTATGCTGCCATCGCTTTTAAAACCGCGCCGACGGGTACCGGCAATAGGGTAAATTTCTACCTGACGGCTTTTAGCATCAAACTTCAGCGCCGACTCGGGTGAGGCGCCAAATAAGCTAAAGGCGGCATCTTTTAGATAAAACATATAAGGGCTGGGGTTTTGCTGCTTTAAGCGCTGATAGGCTGCCAGTGGGTTAGGGCAAGGCAGGGTAAAGCAGCGCGACGGTACCACCTGAAACACGTCACCGGCGACAATATGTTGTTTTAGTTTTTCAACCTGAGCGACAAAATCGGCATCACTGATATCAACCTGCACCTGACTGTCAATTGGCGTAACAGCTGCGGGAACGGCTGCCGGTGTTATTAGTAGCTGTTTTAATTGCTCCAGGCGTTTGCCGATGGCAAAACAGTTCGCTGGCGCCTGCTCGCCGCAAAATACATTGCCAACAATACGGCTTTGCTGGCGCTGATGGTCTACCACCAATAAGGTTTCGGCTAAATAAAATACGTAGTCCGGGCATTGGTTGTCGGCGCTTGGCACCTCTGGTAACTGCTCGACACAGGCCACCATGTCATAGCCGATAACACCGCCTAAAAATACCGCAAAAGGCTCATCACTCTGGCAGCTTAAACTTTGCTGTAGGGTGCGTAGCACCGTAAAAGGGTTAGCGGCTTGTAGCCGGGCATTTTCTTCCAGTAATAGCGCAGGCCGTTGATAGTGCACACTGAGTTGCTGTTGGCTTAGCTCGACCTCAGCCTCAACACGAAGTTTTTCTGCCAGATAAGGTAGTAACTGTGCACCATTGCTACTTACGGCATGGATTGTCACGCTCTGATCATGACATTCAATGCGCAGCGCGGCATCAATCAGCAGCAGGCTCTTTAAGTTATCTTTGCTGTCGATTTCAGCCGATTCCAGCAATAGCGAGTAAGGGCTTTGTGCCGTCAGCGCCTGATAACAGGCCAGCGCATCGCTTTGATACGGCAGCGGCATGGCAATGCTGGCTACCTCGCCCGGCGTCTCGGTAATATGACTAAAAATCATGCTTTTCCCTTGTTATTCAATCGTATTTTTCTGTTTGCCGGTTCGCACAATTTTGCAGGCACATAAAAAAAGCCCGCTTCTTGTGGAAACGGGCTTTGGTAAATAAAGCGAATACAACGCCTACACACGCCCGTTGGGAATGTGCCACCACCAGTTAGTCAGCTTAAGGGTTGTTGTAAATTGCATTGGCTTTAAATACCTTGTGTTATCTGCGCTACATAAAACCGCAAAACAGTACTGGGCGTCAAGTGGTTATTTGTTATAACGCAGAAATAAAAGCGTATAAGCGGCCGGATGGCCGCAGTGATAACAGCATTGTTAGCCGCTGGTTTTTTCTAGTTGTTGAATTTTCTGCCAAATTTCTTCGCTCTCTGCAGTCAAATCAGCATACAGGCGCATGTCGCCGTTGCGCTGGGCGTGCATCGCTTGCTCCAGTTTCTGATCATAAGCTTTGCGCAGTTTTTTTACCGGGTCGGACTTTAACCAGCCAAACATAATTGCTCCTACTAGATTTTTTACTTATTTATCGTGCTAATTACGTGGCAGTTGAGCAAAACGTTCAATTGGTTTACCACTTTAACCATTAAGACTATTATTGAGGTGTTAATGCTAATACGGAACACTGCTATGGTTGATGTCGCTAAACAATTGGTTGCACAAGCACTGGAGCTATCTGCAAAAGAGCGATCCCAGATCGCAGAGGCGCTGCTGCAAAGCTTAAATTTGACAGATAGCACTATTGATCAATTGTGGGGAAAAGAAGCCGATGCGCGCCTGGCTGCTTATCAGCGTGGCGAGCTTGAGGCCTTGTCCGTGCAACAAGTATTGGCCAAGTACAAAGACTGATGCGGTTAACGGTTTTAACAACTGCGGCAGCTGAGGTTGACGATGCAATTTACTACTATGAAAATGAAGTTCCGGGCTTAGGCCGCCGCTTTGTCAATGACGTGCTGCTAGCATTTAACCGTATTACTGAATTTCCTGACGCTTATCCTTTACTCACGGCAAGAAGCCGCCGTTGCCTGTTGGCAAAGTTCCCGTATGGCATTTTATATCATTACGATAAGTCTGCCGCTGAGATAGTGGTACTGGCGATAGGCCATTTGCATCGCAAACCAGATTACTGGTTGTCGCAACCTGTTTAGCCGTGTCTCCGGGTTCGTAGGGGAGAGTCGCTAGGCCTTAACGTCTTCCTGTGCGACAATAGCCGCCTTAATTTGAGGTGCGAATGAAGATTGATTTACATAGCCATACTTATTGCTCTGACGGTGTATTATCACCGGCCGCTTTAGTGGCGCGGGCAGTGGAGAAAGGCGTGGATGTACTGGCAATTACCGACCATGACACCGTAGCAGGCTTAGCCGACGCAAGACAAGCCATTAGCGAGCAGCAATTGCCGCTTAAGCTGATTAACGGTGTGGAAATCTCTACCAGCTGGCAACAGCTGGAAATTCATATTGTCGGTTTGAATATTAACCCAGATTGCCCGCAGTTTATCGGCAGGCTGGATACCCAACGCCAGGCACGGGTGGTGCGTGCTGAAGAGATGGCGCGCAGGCTGGAAAAAAGCCAGATCCCTGATGTGTTGCCGGCCGTGCTAAAGCTGGCTAATGGCGCCGCCCTAACACGCACCCATTTTGCCCGCCATCTGGTGAGTATTGGCAAAGCCAGCACTATGGATGGCGTATTTAAAAAGTACTTAGGTCGCGGCAAAATTGGTTATGTGCCGAATAACTGGGTTGAGATGAGCGAAGCCATTACCTGGATCCACGAGGCCGGTGGTGTCGCTGTGCTGGCGCATCCGCTGAAATACAAACTGACGACCAAGTGGGTCAAACGCTTGGCAGAGCAGTTCGCCGCCGCCGGTGGCGATGCGATAGAAATTATCTCGCCGCAGCAAACGCCGGTGCAAAAACGCGAGCTGTGGGCGCTGTGTCAGCTACATGGCTTAACGGCGTCGGTCGGGTCAGACTTTCATCAGGTAACAACTTGGAATGATATCGGAAAAAACCTATATTTAACCGACGATGTGACGCCGGTTTGGGCTGACTGGCCGCTGTCAGTCAGCGCCTGACGTCAGCTGTTGTAATAAATAACTTAAGAAGAATAACAATGAGCCAATTTTTCCATATTCACCCGGAAACCCCGCAGCAGCGCCTGTTAAAACAAGCAGTGCAGATTATCCAGCAAGGTGGCGTAGTGATACTGCCGACAGATAGTGGTTATGCACTCGGTTGCCATGTCGGTGATAAAAACGCCATGGAGCGGATATTGCAAATCCGTCAGGTCAGTGGCGAGCACCATTTTACCCTGATGTGCCGTGACTTGTCAGAGTTGTCGGCCTATGCCAAGGTTGAGAACACCGCGTTTCGGCTGATTAAAAACAACACGCCGGGCGCTTATACCTTTATTTTGCGCGGCACCAAGGAGCTGCCTAAGCGGCTGTTAAACGACAAGAAAAAAACCATTGGTCTGCGTATCCCGGAGCATAAAATTGCCCTGGCACTACTGGCTGAGCTGGGTGAACCACTGCTGACCACCAGCCTGATTTTACCCGGTGAAGAGTTTGCTGAAAGCGATCCGGAAGAGATGCGCGCCCGCCTGGAGAAACAGGTCGACCTGATTATGCACGGTGGCGTGATTGGTGAAGCGCCGACAACGGTAGTCGACTTATCTGAAGACGAGCCGGTGATTGTACGTGAAGGCCGTGGCGATACTGCGCCATTTCGCTGATAAGGCCACCAAGCTTGAACGATACCCCGCTTGATAGCGCGCCCGACAGCTTAACCATACAGCAACCGCTGCCGCTGGCCTTTGTGCGTGGCGAGGCGGTGCTGGAGCGGCCGGAGGATTTATATATTCCGCCCGACGCGCTGGAAATTCTGCTGGATGCCTTTGAAGGCCCGCTGGATTTTCTGCTGTATTTAATCCGTAAGCATAAGTTTGATATTGTCGATTTGCCGGTAAACGAAATTACCCTGCAGTATATGGAATATATTGATTTAATGCAGGGGCTGAATTTTGAGCTGGCAGCCGAGTATCTAGTGATGGCCGCTATGCTAGCCGAGATAAAATCGCGCTTACTACTGCCAAGGCATAGTCAAAGCGAAGAGGAAGAGGCCGATCCGCGCGCCGAGCTTATCCGCCGCTTGCAGGAATATGAAGTGTTTAAGCAGGCCGCGACAGAGCTTGATAGCCTGCCGCGTGATGAGCGCGATCATTTTACCGCCAAGGCTACGCTGGCGGAGAACTTTGCTCCGCTGCTGATTTTGCCGGATGTGGAACTTACTGAACTGACACTGGCGCTAAAGGATATCGTAAAACGGGCGAAAGATTTTCAGCACCACCATATTAAGCGTGAGCATTTATCTACCCGTGAGCGCATGAGCCGTATTCTGGATTTATTAAGCGCGCATCAGGGTTATCTGGCGTTTTCGGCTTGTTTTGATGTAACAGAAGGCCGTGAGGGCGTAGTAGTGACCTTTTTAGCCATGCTGGAGCTAACCAAAGAAAAGCTGGTAGAGATTATTCAGGTTGAGGCCTACGGCCAAATTCATGTCAAATTAAAGGACGCTGAGGCATAATGGCGGGCAAAATAAATGACGTGCAGTTAATGCAGCTGGTAGAAGCAGCCATTTTCGCTGCCGATAAGCCGCTTAGCACTGAGGATTTACAAAGCACGGTGCTGGAAGGCTTAAACGTCAGCAAAAAGCGTTTAAGCGATACCTTAGCGCGGCTTGTACAAGACTACGCCGGGCGCGGCATTACTTTAACCGAAACAGCCTCCGGCTACCGCTTTATTACCAAACCGGAGCTGAGCGATTATTTAGCCCGCCTGTGGCCAGAGCGCTCGCCGCGCTATTCGCGTGCGGTGCTGGAAACCCTGGCACTGATTGCCTATCGCCAGCCGATAACCCGTGGCGAGATAGAAGATATCCGTGGCGTGTCGGTAAGCAGCCAGATCATGCGTACCTTACTCGATCGTGGCTGGGTAAAGGTGGTCGGCCATAAAGAAGTACCAGGCCGGCCCGGTTTATACGCGACAACGAAAGAATTTTTAGATTATTTTGGTTTAACACATTTAAACCAGTTACCCCCCTTGCCGGAATTTCAGGCCATTAGCCTGGATCTGGCCGACACCGTCGTGACGACAGGAGAATTGCACTAATGAGTGATAAAGCAGGCAGTGAAAAACTGCAAAAAGTATTAGCCCGCGCAGGTTTAGGCTCGCGCCGTGAAATGGAAGACTGGATAAGCTCAGGCCGCGTGACGGTAGACGGTAAACCGGCCACGCTGGGCGATCGCGTCAGCCCGACCCAGCAAGTACGGGTAGATGGTCATCCGGTACAGATTGCCAGTGAAGAGCAGCAAATATGCCGCGTGCTGGCCTACCACAAGCCGGAAGGCGAAATTTGTTCGCGTACCGATCCGGAAGGGCGGCCAACGGTATTCTCCCGCCTGCCCAACATAAAAGGCGCGCGCTGGATAGCCATTGGCAGGCTTGATATTAACACCTCAGGTTTATTACTGTTTACCACCGATGGTGAGCTGGCAAACCGTTTAATGCACCCTAAGTTTGAAGTAGAGCGCGAATACGCCGTGCGGGTATTTGGCGAGATTAACGATGCGATGATCCAGCGCCTGCGCACCGGTGTTGAACTGGAAGATGGCAAAGCCAACTTCAAAAAAATTAAAGCCCTGCCAGGCGAAGGCATTAACCGCTGGTTCCATGTGGTGTTAACCGAAGGCCGCAACCGTGAAGTGCGCCGTATGTGGGAGTCACAGGGCGCTGTGGTCAGCCGCTTAATCCGCGTGCGCTACGGTGACTTACTGCTGCCTAAGCATTTACCGGCCGGCGGCTATGCTGAGTACCCGCTGGACGAAGTTAACTACCTGCGTAAGTTAGTCAGCTTAGCGCCGGAAGTGGCTACCCTGGTTAAGCCGGAAGACCGAGACGAGCGCCGCCGCCGTTTAGCCAGTATGAAACGTGCGGTGCGCAAACACGATATCGCCGCTAAAACACCGGCGCGCACACCAAAAGAGCGCAAGCCAGCTGAAGATAAACCGGTTAGGTCAGAAGGTAAAAAGCCGACAAGTCGTAAAACCCCGGCCACACCCAAAGGCCGGCCACAGCGCCAGCCCACCGGCAAAAAGCCCAGCCGCGAAGGTAGGGGTTAATCAACATAAACAAAGGCGCGTAAAGCGCCTTTGTTATTTTAGCGGCTAGCGCACCTTACTTTTACGCACCATTTTGTACAAAAGCTCGGGCGATAAGCGCGATACCAGTGCGCCTAAACGCTCTTTAAGGCCGCCGATAACAATATAGCTTTTGTCTTTTAGCAGCGCTTTTCGCGCTTTTTCGGCAAATTGCTCTGCGCTCATGGCATTGGCCTGGGCGTCATCCATGCTACCAAGTGCACTGCCATCACCGGTTAAGGCGTTAAGTGATACATCGGTTTTTACAAAGCCGGGGAATATCGTCGCTACCGTTAAGCCTTGCTCAAAGAGCTCAGCACGCAAGCTATTGGCCCATAAATGCAGTGCCGCCTTGGCAGCGGAATAAGCACCGAGGTATTGGGTGCCGACTAAGCCGGCGACTGACGAGACAAACACCACTTTGCCGCCACCATCGGCCAATAACAGTGGTAGAGCTTGCTTGGTCAGATTTACCTGGGCAAAGTAATCGACATCGAACAAACGCCGTTCGGTTTCCAGGCTGGTGTCCTGTATCAATGCGCGTTGGCTGATACCGGCATTATTAATCAGCCAGTCCAGGCCACCTATTTGCTGCCTGATGGCGTCAATTGCCGCTGTGATAGCGGCATCGTCGGTAATATCCAGCGGTAACAGCAGATGCTGGTGACTATTGGCTAAACTGGCGCGCACCCGCTGAAGTTCGCTGTGCCGCCTGGCGCTCAGCACTAACCGTGCGCCATCGGCAGCCAGCTCGCGTGCTAAGGCTTCACCAATGCCGCCTGAAGCGCCGGTGATCCAAATCACTTTATGTTGTACTGCTAAATTTTTCATATCATGGCTATTTCTGCTGCGTGGTCTGGCATGACATTAAGCAAGTTCTAGCCCTGTTGTAAAGCCTTGTTTGATAGAACTTTATAGCGGCGCTTGTAATACCCGGTTAATAGCAGCAGTGCGGCCGTACCAACGACAGGTGCCGCCAGCCAGCTTACCAATTGCCAGTTACCCGGTAATATCTCCGCCAGCATACGTCGGCCGCCGGCGGCAAAAAATGCCGTGTATACCGCTATGCCGCTGCCGACAATGGCGCTAAAGTGCTCTATGATCCAGGCACGCGGACTAACCACTTTTTTGTAAACATATAGGCTAATGGTGGTGGCGGTAACCAGGCTAACCGCAGCGAAAATAATCAGCAGCGGCATACCAATGATAATGCCCTTGTAGGCAACAAACCCAGCTAACGGGAACATTAAGAATACCGGGCCCTGATAGTACCAGCGCCGTAGCACAGCACGGTTATCTTTGGCCTTTAGCACGCCAATGGCATGGCGTACCGTTACCCAGGTAAGCAAGCTCAGTAATAACAGAAACTGCGTTAACGGCATGCGCCAGACCAGCATGCGATTAATCTTCTCGGTGCTAAGTTGTTGCCCGGCCGTGTAAATGCCGATGGGATCAATAAGCCCTATAGTGCAAAGCACTATGCCAGAGCCGGCCACCGTGAGCATCAGATAGTAAAACAGCTTACCGGCCTGAATATGCAGAGCGCCGCCTTTACGGGCAATAATAGGCAACCAGTAAACAACAAGGGCAATGGCGCCCAATACGATGTGTAAATAAAGTAATGTGGAATGTAAGAGCAACATGCTAAACCTCCTTGATAGATAGCAGCAGCTTACGCTTACGGAGGTTGGCGCACAGGTGCCAGAAGTCAGGATTTTACACTATGACTTCTGGCCTATTGCAGTTAGTATAAAGCTGCGCATAATGCCTGCATGAAGAGAAAATTTGATTTTGCCACCCTGGCCGGGGTACTGACCTGGTTACTGGTATACGGCATCAGTATTTTTATCCTGCAACGCGTTCAGCCTGGGCATAGCCAGTGGCTGGTGCATTTGTTATTTCTGCTGTACGGCGCTGTGTTTATTTTGCTGACACGGGAGCAGGGTACTTATTCGCTGAGTGGTCGCTTTGGCGCTGTGCTGCTTGGTATACAGCTTTTACTGGCGTTTGCTCTGGTATGGATACTGCCCGGGCGTTACTTTGACTTTCTGTCTATTCTGACCATTATCTGGGCGGCGATGCTGCCTTTTGTTATGCCCACTGCTGCTGCCATGTTGCTAAGCGTTGTGGTAGTGGCGGCCTGGTATACCCTGATTGGCTGGCAAACTGACAGCAGCGTGTGGATCACCGCCTTGCTGTACGGCAGCTTCCATTTGTTTGCTGTGCTGGTGCAAAGTGCTAGCCGTGATGCTGAAACAGCCAGGGACGAGCTGGAGCAAAAACATCAGCAACTGTTAGCCACCCAGCAATTATTGCAGGCAGCCTCACGCCAGAGTGAACGCACCCGCATTGCCCGTAACTTGCACGATTTAGTCGGTCATCATTTAACTGCACTGACCATACAGCTGCAGGTGGCCGGCCATTTAAGCAGTGGTGAGGCTAAAACCCAAGTGGATAAATGCCATCAGCTGGCCAAATTATTATTGGCCGATGTGCGCGAGGCGGTAAGCACTATGCGCCAGTATGCCGATGTCAGCTTGTTGGATGCGTTACAACCCTTAGTGGCGCTGCTACCCGAGCAGTTAAAAGTGAAGCTGCAGATCCCAGCCGATATTATGCTGCATGATTTACAGCAGGCGCAGCATGTGCTGTGTATTGTGCAGGAAGCTATCAGCAACAGCTTAAAACACAGCGGTGCCAGCGAAATGCAGATCAACGCCCATATCAGCAACGGAAACTTACAGCTGACGCTAAGTGATAATGGCAACGTAAATCCGCACTGGCAGCCGGGCAATGGCATAACCGGTATGCAGGAACGTGCAGCAGAATGTGGCGGCAGCTTAACGCTGAGCACAGTACAGCAACGGCTTGAGCTTAGCCTGAGCCTGCCGTATCGGGAGAGTGATAATGCATAAAGTGTTGCTGGTAGATGACCAGAAGCTGATTCGCGATGGTATTAAAAGCTTACTGGGGCTGTCCGGCAAAGTCGCGGTGTTAGCAGAGTGTGCCGATGGCAGCACCGTAGTAGAAACTTGCCGCCAGCAACAGCCAGAGGTGATTTTGCTGGATTTATCCATGCCGGTAATGAATGGTGTGCAAACTTTAGCCGCCTTACAGCAAGCCGGCATTAGCACGCCGGTGCTTATTCTGACCACCTTTGATGAGCATGAGCTGGTGTTAAAAAGCATTTCACTGGGCGCGCGCGGCTTTTTACTCAAAGATGTATCGCTTGAAACCTTAGTTGAGGCCATCAGCACGCTTGCTGGCGGAGGCAGCTGGTTTGCGCCCAATATTACCGAGCGTTTATTGGGTAGTGTGCGCGCAGGCAGCAGCGACTTTGCTATGCCGGCGCAGTTAGAGCCGTTAACCGACAAAGAGCTGCAGATTTTGCAGCTGATGGCGGCAGGTTATAGCAATAAAGAAATTGCCACTGCGCTGTATAAATCCGAAGGCACGGTAAAAAACCAGTGTTCTGCCATTTTAGCCAAACTTGGGGTGCGTGACCGCACCCGGGCTGTGCTTCTGGCATTAGAGCTGGGGCTAATTAGCTAGCGGCTGTAACCATTTGGGTTGGCCTGCTGCCAGCGCCAGCTGTCGCGCACCATATCTGCCAGTGTCTTCTCAGCCTGCCAGCCCAGCAGCACTTTGGCTTTGGACGGCTGCGCATAACAGCTGGCAATATCACCGGGCCGGCGCGGTGCTATGGTGTAAGGCACCGCTACGCCATTGACCCGGCTAAAGGCGTTAACCATATCCAGCACACTGTAACCGGTGCCGGTGCCTAAATTAATCGCCTCAATGCCGCGGTGCTGTTGCAGATACTGCAAGGCTGTAACATGGCCACGGGCTAAGTCGACCACATGGATATAGTCGCGCACGCCGGTACCATCATGCGTTGGGTAGTCATTACCAAATACACTGAGGCTTGCGCGTTTTCCCACCGCCACCTGAGAGATAAACGGCATCAGGTTATTCGGGATACCGGTTGGATCTTCACCAATACGGCCACTGTCATGGGCACCAACCGGGTTAAAATAGCGCAGCAGCGTTACGCCCCAGTCTGGTTCGGCCCTCACTAAATCCTCAAGGATATGCTCGATCATCAGCTTGCTTTGGCCGTAAGGGTTGGTGGCAGAGCGTGGCGCCGTTTCCGGGATAGGCACCTGTTTGGCGTCGCCGTAGACGGTAGCGGATGAACTAAACACGAGCTTTTTTACAGCAAAGTCGCGCATGACGCGGCACAGCGTTACTGTGCCGGCCACGTTGTTATCATAGTAATGCAGCGGTATTTGCGTTGACTCACCAACCGCTTTTAAACCGGCAAAATGCACCACAGCGCTGATAGCATATTGGCTAAACAGCTGGCGTAGCGCGGCTTCATCACGAATATCGCCTTGAATGCTGATAAGCGGCTTGCCCGTTAGCTGTTGTACCCGGTTAAGCGCTTCATCGGAGCTGTTGCTAAAGTTATCGAAGCTAATCACTGAAAAGCCGGCGTTTAACAGCTCCAGTGCAGTATGGCTGCCAATATAACCGGCGCCACCGGTGAGTAAGATATAACTCATGCGACTGTCCTTGTGTCAGTAGTGTTATGGCAGCACTTTTTTAAACGGTTTTACCGTTGAGTGGGCATACACACCGGCGGCCAGATAGGGGTCGGCATCAGCCCAGGCCTGGGCCTCAGCTAAACTGGCAAATTCAGCCACAACTAAAGAGCCGCTAAACCCTGCCGCGCCGGGGTCCTGGCTGTCAATCGCCGGTAGCGGGCCGGCCAGCAGCAGGCGGCCTTCACTTTTCAGCTGCTCTAAACGCGCCAGGTGTGCAGGCCTTGTTGCCAGGCGTTTTTCTAAACTGTTTGCCACATCTTCAGAGTAAATCATATAAAACATCAGTTAGGTCCTCAGGAGCCGTCTTTATGCGGCGCACGATAGCAGATCCTAAGCGTGCTTCCAACGCTGTTAAACGCATCGGAGCAGTACAGCACTAGGATTTAGCGTAACAGCCTGTTAGCATGCTGGGCGCTTACAAAAAAATGAGCACAGCTCAATTATTCTAATAAGAAAGATTCAGGGAGTCCGCGTAGCAATGAAACGTGAACAATTTAGTTCTAGCCTCGGCTTTGTACTGGCAGCCGCCGGTTCAGCTGTGGGTATCGGTAATCTGGTCGCTTTTCCGGTCATGGCCAGTAAAAATGGCGGTGCCGCCTTTTTAATTATGTATGCCTTCTTTGTGTTCTTTATCTGCTTGCCGGTCATGCTGGCCGAAATGAGCCTGGGCCGCCATACAAGACAAAACCCGCTGGGGGCTTATACCGAAATTGGCCAAAACCGCGCCTGGCGCACGGTAGGCTGGCTGTCGGTGCTAACGCCTTTTATGATTGGCGTGTTTTATCTGGTGATTACGGTGTGGATTTTTGGCTATCTGGCCAAATCAGTGATGGGGCAATTAACCGAACTGGCAGCGCCGGACAGCTTTGGCAGCTTTATTAATAGTAACGAGCTGTTTATTTATATGGCCATCGTCATTGGCCTTACCTTCGCTATTTTACAAGGCGGCGTAAAGCAGGGCATTGAAAAAGCGGCCCGGGTATTAATGCCAATGCTGTTTATTATGCTGATTGCGCTGGTGATTTACGTGTTTACGCTGGATAACGCTATGCTGGGCGTGAAGTTTTTCCTGGTGCCCGAGTTTGATAAACTGACCGGCAAGGTGTTAAACGGCGCTTTAGCACAGGCATTTTTCTCACTGTCGCTGGCGATGGGTATTTTAATTACTTATGGCTCCTATATTCAGAAAAACAATGACATAGTGCATGCCGGTAAAATGGTTGCCGGTTTGTCGTTGCTGGTGGCCGCCTGCTCTGGCTTGCTGATATTACCAGCAGTGTTTTCGTTTAACCCGGACATCCAGATAAGCGAGCTGTCAGAGTCCAGCATCGGCATGATTTTTATGTTCTTGCCAAAAATCTTCCTGGCACTGCAGGCCGATATTGGCTATTTCGGCGCCTCTTTTATTGCCAGCTTTTTCTTTCTGCTGGTGTTTTTCGCGGCGTTAACCTCACTGGTGTCTATTATTGAAGTGCCGGTAGCCAGCCTGATGGACGGCAAAGGCGTGTCACGGCGTAAGGCGCTATACACCCTGGGAGCAGTGATGATAACACTGGCCGTGGTATGTGCCTTATCATTTGGCCGCGTTGAGCTATTTAGCAGTTTAACCAGTTATGGTTTAAATGCCGAAGGCCAGCCGATTGTAAAATCGTTTTTCGACCTGGTATACGACATTTTCTATGAAACCATACTGCCATTAAACGGCTTATTACTGTGTTTGTTTGTCATTTACCGCTGGAAAAAAAATAACTTTGACGCTGAAATCAGTCAGGGCAACTCCACCTTTGCCGGCTCTTTACTGCAAAAATACGTTAATTTCTCGTTGGGTACCTTTATTCCACTGATCCTGGCAGTGATTTTTGTGAATACCGTCTCGACCATTTTCTTCGGTAAAAACCTGCTGTTTTAAGCGCGAAGTTACAAATAAAAAAGGGCAGATTTTTCTGCCCTTTTTTACTGTCTCAGTTAGATGCTAACCGGTATTACTTTGCCAGTTTTTGCTGCATGGCAGCTACGACAGACGGAATATCCAGCATATCTTTTTCGCCGGTGCGACGATTTTTGTACTCTACCTGCTGGTTGTCCAGGTTGCGCTCGCCAACAACGATACTGTGCGGAATACCCATCAGCTCCATATCAGCAAACATCACGCCCGGGCGCTCTTTGCGATCGTCAAACAGCACTTCAAAACCGGCTGCAGTCAGCTCGTTGTATAGACGCACGGTAGCTTCTTCAATGCGCACTGACTTGTGCATATTCATTGGAATAAGCGCAATTTGAAACGGTGCTATGGCATCAGGCCAGATAATACCGTACTCATCATGGTTTTGCTCAATGGCCGCCGCGATAATGCGCGATACACCGACACCATAGCAGCCCATGGTCATGATCTGGTGTTTACCTTCTTCGTTTAATACGCCGGCTTTTAACGCCTGTGAGTATTTATCGCCCAGTTGGAAGATATGGCCTACTTCGATACCGCGTTTAATCACCAGCTTGCCGTTACCGCAAGGGCTTGGGTCGCCTTCGACGATATTGCGCAAATCAGCCACGCTGTAATTTTGGCTGTCGCGATCCCAGTTCACGCCGGTTAAATGGAAGCCATCTTTGTTGGCACCACAGCTAAAATCAGCCAGGTGCGCAGCGCTGCGATCAACAATCACCGGCAGTGGCATGCCTACCGGGCCTAAAGAGCCCGGGCCGGCACCAATAGCGGCGCGAATTTCTTCTTCGCTGGCAAACACCAGCGGGCTTTGCACCTGTGGTAGTTTCTCGGCTTTGATTTCGTTTAATTCATGATCGCCACGCAGCACTAAGGCCACCAGTGGCTGGGTTTTGTCGTTGTCACCTTTTACGCCATACACAATCAGGGTTTTACTGACTTGTTTGATGTCCTGGCCTAACAAGGCGGCTACTTCAGCAACCGTTTTGGCGTTTGGCGTGGCGACTTCGGTCAGTGTCTGGCTGGCTGCTGGCCGCTCACCGGCCGGCGCAATGGCTTCAGCCATCTCGATATTGGCGGCGTAATCGCTGACATCAGAGAAGGCGATAGCATCTTCACCTGATGCGGCCAGTACATGGAACTCGTGCGACATACTGCCACCGATGGCACCGGTGTCGGCCAGTACCGGACGAAAATCCAGCCCCAGGCGGGTAAAGATATTGCAGTAAGCCTGGAACATGGCGTCATAGGTTTGCTGCAGGCTGTCCTGGCTTAAATGAAACGAGTAAGCGTCTTTCATTAAGAACTCGCGCGCGCGCATCACGCCAAAACGTGGCCGGCGCTCGTCACGGAACTTGGTCTGAATTTGATATAAATTCAGTGGCAGTTGTTTGTAGCTGGTGATTTCACGCCGTACTAAGTCGGTGATCACTTCTTCGTGGGTTGGCCCGAGCACGAAGTCGCGCGTGTGGCGGTCTTTAAAACGCAGTAATTCGGCGTCCATTTTTTCCCAACGGCCAGATTCTTGCCAAAGCTCAGCCGGTTGTACCATAGGCATCAGCACCTCAATGGCGCCGGCTTTGTTCATTTCTTCCCGCACGATTTGCTCAACTTTGCGTAGTACCCGCACGCCGGTAGGCAGGTAAGTGTACATGCCCGAGGCGACGCGACGGATCATGCCGGCGCGCAGCATAAGCTTATGGCTGATAACTTCGGCATCGGCCGGGGTTTCTTTTACGGTAGATAGTAAGTACTGACTGCTGCGCATCGTATTCTCGTATGTCGTGCTAAAAAAATTGCCGCCATTCTAGCAAGGCGGCAGGGGCAATTCTATTGGAGTTTTATCGGGTGATGGATAAGCCGGGGGCTAACTTGCTGGCCGCTTTGCATGCCACCTACGGAGTAAATTTGGCCGCCTATTTCAATCAGTGAGCGCAGGTCCATTACTGGCGTAGTGTCAAAGGCTTTTAGCCAGAGCTTTTCGGCAACTGAGAATACCCATACCTTACTGTCTGGCTCAGACGGCTGGCCGTTATAGCCTATGCCGTTATAGTTATAGGGGTTAGTGCTGCCACCAATAAATACCAGCATATCTTTGCCGTCAATCTGGGTGTTAATAGCTGCCATGCGGTAGCGCGCGGTGCCGGTAGGGTGCTCTATCAGGCGCCAGTCTATTTTACTGGCGTTGTCGCCTACAGTACCCAGATAACAAGCCGGCTCGCTCTGGTAGCTGGGTTTTTTATCGGCGTAATAATTAAGCGCCACACCATCGCACAACAGCATAGTATTGCCTGCCATCGCGCCGGCTAAGCCAAACACCGGCTTACCCGGAAACGGCGTAGCCTGTGACCAGCGTTGGGTAAAGTTATCAAACTGCTGCACCAGATTGACATTGCCATGATCGCTCCAGCCACTGACCAGATAAATGTAGCGGTTTTGGTACGTCAGGGCGACAGCGTCATCGACCGGTACAGGAATATCATTCAGTCGGGTATAGCGGCGGGTGATAGGGTCAAGCCGGTAACTGTCACTGGCGGTTTGTTCGCTGCCATCGGCATTGACACTAAAACCACCAAACACAAAAAAGTTATTGTTAAGTGCCACTGCACTGGCCGCAATACGGCCATTTAAGCGCTGTTGGCTGGGTACCGGCGGCAGGGTTTGCCAGCCAAACTCGCCCAGCGTGTGCATAAATACCTTGTTGTGAATATCGCTATGTTGTTTGCCAGGGCCCATACCCATAAAACTAACGATATAGGTTTTGCCACGAATGCTGGTGCTGGCTACGGCATTATTACTTACCGGCTCGGGTAAATCTGGCAGGGTGCTGGCCGATAGGGCAACACAGGTTGCTGCAGCGGTCAGCTTAAGGCTTAAGCTGATGAATTTCAGTAACATGGTTATGCTCTCCGGTTACGGTCCATTTAATATTGTAGTGGTACAAAGTCATGCCATAGCTTTGCTCGGTGTCACGTTGTTTTTTATACGAGGGCCTGGGGTCTTGCTTTAACACCTTCTCGATAAATACTTGTAAATCGGGATACTGGTTTTGTTGGCGGCAAAAATCGCTGGCTTGCGCCGAAAAACTTACTGTCATCGCCGTTTCTGGCGCACTGTCAGCAAAACCGCCAGCGGCGTCAGGTAAAGCATCAGAGTAGGGCAGGTAAGGCTTAATGTCGATAACCGGCGTGCCATGTAATAAATCTATGCCACTTAGCTTTAAGCACAATTTACCGTTTCTACGTTCAACCCCTTGCAGTTTTACCACCGACAGCCCAACTGGGTTAGGTCTGAACGTGGCGCGGGTAGCAAACACACCCTTGCGGGTATTGCCGCCTAAGCGCGGAGGCCGCACCATTGGTGACCAGCCTTTATCCGCGGTTTCATGAAACACAAACAGCAGCCACAGATGGCTGAAACTGTCGATACCACGCAAAATGGCATCGTCGCTGTATTCATCTTCCAGCTCAAGATAACCAACCGCCTCAGGGATTAGACCCGGCTGGCGCGGAATAGCGAATTTTTGTTTGTACGGCGATTGTATATAGCCGACCACATTAAACTGAAACGACGCCATAGGCTCCTGTTAAGCGTTGTGAAGTAATACAGCGGTATTATGCGGTTTTTTGCCAAAACAACAAGTTAAGTCAAAGACGTCTAAATGTCTTTGACGCTGAAGCTAAAGATGCGGTAAAACATCAGCTTTGCTCTCAACGACAGGTAACAGATATGGAACGCAAGATTTTATTAACGGAATGCCCCGACTCTAAAGGCCTGATCGCGCAAATTACCAATATTTGCTATAAGCACCAGCTGAATATTATTCGCAATACCGAATATGTTGACCCGGTGAGTGGCCGCTTTTATATGCGCACCGAATTAGAAGGCGTATTTAATGATGCCACCTTACTGTTTGATTTAGACCGGGCCTTGCCTGCGGGCTCAGAGCGTAGTTTAGTCAGCCAGCGGGCTAAGCGGGTGGTGATACTGGTCACCAAAGAAGCGCATTGTCTGGGCGATATTTTAATTAAAGTGTTTGACGGCTCACTGGCGCTCGATATTGCCGCCGTGGTGGGTAATTACCCAGAGCTGGCGCAATTGGCCGCCCGTTTCGATTTACCTTATCACTATGTCAGCCATCAGGGCTTAAGCCGCACCGAGCATGAGGCAGCGCTGCTGCAGGTGATAAAGCCCTATCAGCCGGAATATCTGGTGCTGGCCAAGTTTATGCGTATTTTAACTCCGGCGTTTGTTGCGCAGTTTCCGGAAAAAATTATCAACATCCATCACAGTTTTTTACCCGCTTTTATTGGCGCGAACCCCTATCAGCAGGCGTTTGAGCGCGGGGTGAAAATTATTGGCGCCACCGCCCACTTTGTGAATGATGATTTAGATGAAGGCCCGATTATTCAGCAGATGGTGGCACCGGTTGATCATAATTTTAGCGCTGAAGATATGGCCCGCGCTGGCCGAGATGTGGAAAAAGCGGCGTTAAGTAAAGCTCTGCAGCTGGTGGTGGAAGACCGGGTGTTTGTGCATGGCAATAAAACGGTGATCCTGTAACGACGGGTTTTACTTTGCTGCTGTTATCTTTAATACTTGGTAAAACAGCAAAATGAGATAATGCG
>JAANMY010002095.1_pt1 | contig 19827 bp, 17 predicted proteins | sample 7279691 | NCBI WGS metagenome assembly JAANMY01 (sample SAMN14094543, study PRJNA606508) | bioreactor metagenome | isolation source: A lab-scale SPAN reactor treating ammonium-rich wastewater day 388 | place: Ireland: Galway | collected 2018-02-07
CTGATGATGGTCTACGTGCTGTTCGGCGGCATGACCGCCACCACCTGGGTGCAGATCATCAAGGCCTGCCTGCTGCTGGCGGGCGTGACCTTCATGGCCTTCATGGTGCTGGCGAACTACGGCTTCAGCCCGGAGGCGCTGTTCGCCAAGGGCGTGCAGGTGAAGACCCAGCTGGCGGCCGCGGCGGCAACCACGCCGGAGGAAAGCGCGGGCGCTGCGGCAAAGGGCCTGTCGATCATGGGCCCGGGCGGTTTCATCAAGGATCCGATCAGCGCGATCAGCTTCGGCATGGCGCTGATGTTCGGCACCGCCGGCCTGCCGCACATCCTGATGCGCTTCTTCACCGTGCCCAACGCCAAGGAAGCCCGCAAATCGGTGTTCTGGGCCACCACCTGGATCGGATACTTCTACATCCTGATCTTCATCATCGGCTTCGGCGCCATCACCATGGTGCTGACCAACCCCGAGATGGCCGATGCCGGCACCATCAAGGGCGGCGCCGGCGCGGCCAACATGGCGGCGGTGCTGGTGGCCAAGATGGTGGGCGGCAACGTGTTCTTCGGCTTCATCTCGGCGGTGGCCTTCGCCACCATCCTGGCGGTGGTGGCCGGCCTGACCCTGTCCGGCGCGTCGGCGGTGTCGCATGACCTCTACGCCACCGTGCTGAAGAAGGGCAAGGCCGACAGCGCTTCCGAGCTGAAGGTCTCGCGCATCACCACGGTGGCGCTGGGCGTGATCGCGGTGCTGCTGGGGATCGCCTTCGAGAAGCAGAACGTGGCCTTCATGGTGTCGCTGGCCTTCGCCATCGCCGCTTCCGCCAACTTCCCGGTGCTGATCCTGTCGCTGCTGTGGAAGGACTGCACCACCCGCGGCGCGGTGATCGGCGGCTTCCTCGGCCTGGTGTCCTCGGTGGCGCTGACGGTGGTCTCTCCCTCGGTGTGGGAAGCCACGCTGGGCAACCCCGCCGGCTCGGCCTGGTTCCCCTACACCTCGCCGGCGCTGTTCTCGATGGCGATCGCCTTCGCCGGCATCTGGTTCTTCTCCATCACCGACCGCAGCGCCCAGGCCGCCAAGGAACGCGGCGCGTTCAAGGCCCAGCAGGTGCGCGCGGAGACGGGCCTGGGAGCCTCCAAGTCCTCCGGCCACTGACGCGCCTCCCCCGCGTCGCGTACGCAGAACGCCGGCCGCAAGGCCGGCGTTTTTCTGTTGCGCCAGCCAGCGATGGTTGCTTCCTGCCGAAGCAGGCATCCGCCTGAGGAGAGGTCGCGAGCCGCCTTATCCAGCCCGCCAGTCGAGACCCGGACGCCCGCTTCGCGCCGATGGAACAGCCATCCAACGGCAAGTTACGAATGGCACCCCCAGGCCAACGATCCTGCGCCCGTGGGGACGGGTCAGCCGACCAGGACGACCTGATTCCTGCCTTTCTTCTTGGCCTCGTACATCGCCGCGTCGGCGCGCGCCATGACCTCGTCGAAGGATTCGCCCGCCTTTGCCAGCGCAACCCCGATGCTCAATGACGCGGTGACCTGGCCACCGTCCCCCAGCGGGATCGGACGCTCGGCATCGACGCGGATCTTCTCCGCGATCTCACTGGCCTCGTGGAGTTCGCGGATACCGTCGAGGATGACCAGCAGTTCGTCCCCGCCCATGCGTGCACAGATGTCGCTGCTGCGGACGCAGGCACGGATGCGGTTGGCGAGCACCTGCAGGGTCAGGTCGCCCGCGGCATGGCCATGGACATCATTGACCGCCTTGAACCGGTCGACGTCACAGAACAGGACAGCACTGTCACCTCCCGAGCGGCGCTCGCCTGATCGCCGTTCGGCGAAGCGGTGCAATGCCTCGTTGCGATTGGCCAATCCAGTGAGCGCATCGAAACGCGCAAGCCGCGCAACGGCCGCCTCGGCCGCCACCTCCGCATCGATCGTCCGGAAACTGGCGACCTGCCCATCCCGCCTGCCATCCGTATCGATGTGGAGATTGGCATGCACTTCCGCCCAGTGGTAATGCCCCGACTGCGCCAGGACGCGCAACCGGAGCACGCGCGCGCCGGCCGCCTCGATGGCCGCCACCGCGGCTTTGGCCAGCGGCCGATCGTCCGGATGCACGAAATCGAGATAGGGACGGCCGATCCACTGCGCAGGCTCCCAGCCCAGCATCCGGCTCAACGACGGGGACACCCATTCGATGCCCCCCTCACGGATGAGGATGACGACGTTGGCCGAATTTTCCGCCAGCAAGCGGAAGTGCTGCTCCGACTTTGCGATGCGCTGGCGGCTCTCGAACCGGTCGGTGGTGTCGCGCCAGGTCAACGTCAGCTCGTCGCCCATCCGTGAGCCGCGGATGTCGTACCGACGCACCAGGCCAAGCACTTCGTTCGCGTAGAGGAAATCGTCCAGGACCAGGGGCTCGCCGCGCTCCATCGTGCTGACGTACATCGCAAGCAAGCCGCAGTCCTTGATCCCCGGGCATCGTCTCCATCAACGAGCTGCCGATCAGCGTATCCGCGCTGCGGGACAGGTATTCGGTGGTGGCCCGGTTCACGTCCAGATAGACGAAATCGACGATCGAGCCCGCTGCGTCCCGTCGCGGTGCGAGCAGGGCCTGCGGATCGAGCATGCCGTCGACGCTGGCCCGGAGGCGGCGCTGCGACAACGCCAGGGCCTGCTGGGCCTCGATCTGCTCGTGCACGTCGCGGGCACTGCCGATCCACGCCGAAACGCGACCGGACGCATCAGGGACGGTGCGGATGCTCACTTCCAGCCAGCGACAGGTGCCGTCCTTGCGCACGAAGCGCGCGCGATACACGAACCGCTCCCTGGCCCCGGTGCCGCCGTCGAGGCTCCGATCCGCCCTGCGCACAAGGCCCTGGTCGTCGGGATGGACGAAGGCCTCGAGCGGGCGGCCGACCATCTCGTCGTGCGTCCAGCCCAGTGCCATCGTCACCGAATCGGAAACCCATTCGAGTGTTCCGCGGGGCGACTGGCGGAACACCACGTCATCCGCGTTCTCCGCCAGCATGCGGTACTTGGCGCGTGCTTCCTCGGCCGCCTCCAGGGCGATCATCTGCACGGAGATGTCATCGAATACCCAGATCCGGCCCCGCGTCCCGGCACCGTCCAGGGGCGCGGTGGTGACCCGCACGTGGGTGGGGGCCCGGGCGAAATGCCAGACCACGCCCGATACCGTTGCATCGGGCTCGCGCGCAAGCCTGCCGGCGACAGCGGCCACCTCCGCTTGGTTCAGCGCACCGTCCTGGAACCTTCGCAGCGCTTCCGAGACGACCTTCGCCGGCAAGGCGCGGGCCGGCACGCCCAGCAGACGCTCTGCGGCCGGGTTGATCGTGGCTTCCTGGCGCAGGCTGTCGATGCTGACGATGGCCTGCTCAAGCAGGCCCCATACCGTCTGCAGACGGTCGTTCTCCATGCCCAGTCGCTGGCGCAACGTGAACTCGATCGCCGCCAGCCGCAGGCGATCGTCGATCAACGCCGTCAAGGCACGCGTCAGGTCTTCCGCCGGCGGCTGCGACCATCCCAACGTGACCTTCAGCAAGGAATCGGTCAGGCCTTGGGTCCACGCGTGCGTTGCCGGTGTCGGCAGCGCGAGCCGCAGCGCAACAGGCAGCTGGAAGGCCAGGCGCGCGGGGTCGGATTCAAGGACAGGCGCGCAGGCATCGTGGGGCGGGAGCGGTGTCCCCAGCCCCACCAAGCCCACAGGAGCGACGGCCACGATGAAGGTCGATTCACCGCTCGATGCCGTTTCGCTCAGGAGCACCGCGGCAGCGCCCGCAAGGAGGCGAACCTCTTCGAGCGCGCGCTCGATCCGGTCGCTCATGTGTCGTTTCCGAGTACGAACGGGGCGATCGCGGCGATCACCTCCTGCGGATCGACGACGTGCGGGAAATGTCCGTGGGCGCGCAAGGGCTGCAGGTGCGCGTCCGGCAGGGCTTCCGCGAACCATTGCGCGGTCGCCATCGGGACGGCGGGATCTTCGCGGCTCTGCAGGACGCGCACGGGTGGGCGGACGCGGGCAAGGAACGGGCGGATGTCGGCGCCGAACGCGGCGCGGAAGACGGTGGACGCGACCTCCGGGGAGTACCGGCGCAGCGAGGTGATGAAGTCGTCGGCGAAGCGCGGCGTCGAATCGTTGCCCATCAGCAACCGCCCGAACCCGCCGGCCCACAGCGCGAAGTCGGCATCGATGGCCGCGAACGCGTCGTCGATCTGCGCCCGGGTAAAGCCACCCACGTAGCCAGATTCTGGCTCGTCGACGTAACAGGGGCTGCCATTGAGCAACACCATCCTCGAGAACAGGCCGGGATCGGCAGCGGCCGCGAGCGCCCCGGCCATCGCCGACACCGAGTGGCCGACATAGACGATGTCGCGGACGCCCAAGCCCCCGCACAGCAGCGCGATGTCGTCGGAAAACCCCACGACCGACTGGTGCCGAAGCGGCGAGAACAGGGCAGGGTCGGCATCCGGCGAGCCGGCGATGGAAAAGGTGATGCACCGGGCCCGCTGCGACAGCGCCGCCACGATGGGATCCCAATGGCCCTGGTGCCCACCCAGCCCATGCGCGAAAAGGACGGCAGGCCCGGCGTCCCCGACGATGCGCACCCGATGGGCACTGATTCTGTCCATGCGTATGGAGTCGGACTGGCTTGGTGTCGGAAACTTCTCGCGAGCCTAAGGGGATTCGACGAAAAAACCCACCCCCCGCGCACCCGGCGGGAACACGTCGGGTATCGGCCATACACGCGCATGCAGCCCGCCACCCCTGCCGCTGCCGCCGTCTTCGCGCGCCATTGACATCGCAGTCATATCCTCAGCTCGCCGATAGGCATCAACCCGGAGACTGTTATGACGATCAAACTCGCAATTGTGGCCGTGGCGCTGGGTCTCAGCCTGACCGCGTGCAACCGCGACCAGGCCGCCGATTCGGCCAACGAAGCCCAGGCCTCCGCTACGGAAGCCCAGGAAGCTGCGAACAACGCCGCCGCCACCGGCGACACCGCAGCAGCAGCGACCGCACAGGCGGCGGCGGATGCAGCGGCGGCTTCGGCTGACGCAGCGGCCACCGCAGCGGGCAATGTCGCAGGCAGCGACATGACCCGTCGCGAAGACATGGCCGACGCTGCCGAGAAGGCGGCGGACGCCGCCGAGCAGGCACAGGACGCCGCGGAAGAAGCCAACGCCTCGGCGGACGGCAAGAACAACACCGACGGCAAGTAATCCCCGCAAGGGGTACCAGGCAGCGCCGCTGGATACTCGTCGTGCCAGCGCGCGCTGCCTGGATTTTCCGCATCAACGGATTGATGGCTGCACGTGTCGCAGCCACACGCCGCGATGGGCCAGCAGCTGTCCTGCAACCCGTTGCTAATCGCCCGGCCAGCCGCGTTCCTGCAACGCCAGCCAGCACAACCCCACTGTGGTTGCATCCCCCAGCGCGCTGTGGCGCTCCACCATCGGCACGCCCAGGGTGTTGGCGATGTGGGCGAAGTCCAGGTTCACCGGGGCGTTGGGGCGCTGGCGGCGCTGGTGCCGAGCGACTTCATCGCCGAGATCCACCACCAGATTGGGCAGATCGAAGCCGGTCAGCGCGCGCACATGCGGGGCGAGCATGTCGAGGTCGAAGCCGAGGTAGTAGCCCAGCAGGCGGCGGCCGCCCAGCCAGCGCAGGAAGTCGCGCACCACCTCCGGCACCGGTTCGCCTGTACTGGCCTCGTCGGGGGTGATGCGGTGGTGGCGGATGGAGTCGATGCCGAACGCGCGCGCGGTGTGCACGCGCCGTTCGAAGCGCTCCGACAGCCACAGGCGGCCGTCGCGCACGGGCACCGCGGCAAGGCTGAGGATGTGGTCGCGGGCGGGGTCCAGGCCGGTGGTTTCCAGGTCCAGGCTGACCCATTCGCCGGCCGGCGGCGGTTGCCACAGCGCGGCCCATTCGCCGCCGGCATAGCGCCTGCGCAACCACCAGCGGGGCAGCGGCACCATCTCAGTCGCCCAGGTGGAAGGCGATGCGCAGGTGCTGCTGGAACGCCTTGACCACGCGCAGCGCGTCGCGCAGCAGCTCGCGGTCCAGCCGGCGCAGCGTTTCGGGGTGCAGGTGGTTGCCCGGCGTTTCGCCGGCGTCCAGCGCGGCCAACTGCGCGTCCAGCCGCATCCGCTGCAGCACCGACAGGGTCTGGGCGAGGTCGCGCCCCAGCGGTGCGTCCAGCGCGCCGGCCTGCACCAGTGCCTCGCAGCGGGCGAAGCTGTTGCGTTGGCCGATGCCGTGCTGCAGCGCCAGGCAGCGCAGCCCGTGCACGATCGGGAATATCCCGCCGCGCTTGATGTCCAGCCCGCGCTCGTCCTGCCGCAGCTGGCCGAAGAACGACAGCGGGTTGTCGAACTGCAGCGCCGCGCGCGCCATCGCGTGCAGCAGGCGCTCGTCGCCGCCCAGTGCCTGCAGCTGCGCGTCCAGCGGCGCGAACAGCGCGGCGTCCCCGGCCACCGGTCGCGCATCCAGGGTGATCGACAGCGCCATCGCCGCCTGCGCGTCGTAGTTCGACCGCCAGCCCTGCAGGCGCGCACGCCATTGCGCCGCACGCATGCGCCAGTGCGGGTTGGACACCATTACCCCGCCGGGACAGGGGGGGTAGCCGATCTCGCCCAGCGCGCGGCTGAAGCCGGCCATCGCCGCCTCCAGCGCCGTGTCGTCGCAGCCGTCGGCCACCACCAGCGCATTGTCCTGGTCGGTGCGCAGCAATTGCTCGCGGCGGCCCTCGCTGCCCAGCACCAGCAGGCAGGCCTGGCGCTGAAGCTCCGGCGGCAGCAGCAGTTCGTACAGGCGCGCCATGATCCGGCTGTTGAGCGCACTGACCAGCTCCATCAGCGCCGGCATGCGCACGCCCTGCGCGTGCAGGGTGCGCACCAGCCGGTGGATGCCGCGCGCGGCTTCGGCCACCTCACTGATGCTGCGCGCGCGCGCCAGCCGCAGGGTGATGAGGTGGGATTGGCTGGCGTAGTGCGCCAGCACTTCGGCCATGCCCAGCGTGCCGACGATGGCCTCGCCTTCGCGCACCGCGACCCGTTCGATGCGGCTTTCGGCCATCGTGGTCAGCGCCTGGAACAGCACGTCGGTGGTCTGCTGCGCCACCAGCGGCCGGCTGGCCAACGGCCCCACCGGCGCATCCAGCGGCGCGCGCGCGCGGGTCAGCGCATCCAGCAGGTCGGTGCGGGTGACCACGCCGGGCTCGGGATGCTCGGGGTCGTCCACCAGCAGGCAGTCCACCCGCTCCTCGCGCAGCCGCGCGCTGGCATCCGCGATACTCATCGTTGCCGGCACCCGCACCGCCGGCGCCAGTTCCGCGGCACCGACCGGGGTGACCATCAGTTCGGCCAGCTCGGAATCGCGGCCGCGCCGCGCCAGCTGGCCCTTCACCGCCAGCCCCTCCTGGAACCACGCGGCGAACGCGGGATAGTCGGCCAGCAGCTGGCGGAACACCGGCGCCGGGATCAGGTAGCTGACCACGTCGGTGTCGGCGCGGTAGCTGTGGCGCGCGCGCCCGGCCATCACCGCCCAGGCCCCGAACAGATCGCCGCTGCCGTAACCGGCGAAGCGCTGCTCGTGGCCGGCGGCGTCGAGGTCGAAGGCCTGCACCCGCCCCTTGAGGATCACCACCACCCGTTCGGACGGCGTGCCACCGCTGATGATGGTCTCGCCACGCGGGTGGAAGCCCATGTCCACCCTGGCGGCCAGGCGCTGGCGGCCGGCCTCGTCCAGCAGGTCGAACGGCGGCTGGCTCAGGTCCAGCCCGGGCAGGCTCTCCATGCTCGCGCCTCCTCGCGCGGCGGCATCGGTCGGGATCATGGCAGCGCCGCGCGGGCGCCACAACGCGACCTTCGGCGCAGCCGGCTGACTTCCTGCACATGCCCGCCGCGCCGATCGGCGCAGGATAGGCGGGCATTTCCACCGAGGCCTGCCCATGCACACCCGTTCCTTCCGTCGCGCGCCGCTGGCGCTGGCCCTGCTGTGCGCCTTCGCCGGTGCCGCCCTGACCGCCTGCAAGCCGGCCGGCGACGACGCCCCGAAGGCCGCCGCACCCGCCGCCAGCGCGCCGGCCGCCACCGGCGTGGGCATCGACTTGGCCGGCATCGACAAGGCGGTGGCGCCGGGCGACGACTTCTACGCCTATGCCAACGGCAACTGGCAGAAGACCACCGAGATCCCCGCCGACCGGGCCAGCACCGGCGTGTTCTACAGCGTGTTCGAGAAGGCCGAGAAGCGCTTGGCCGACCTGGTGCAGTCGCTGCGCAAGCAGAACCCGGCCACCGGCACCGACGCGCGGCGGATCGCCGACTACTACGCCGCCTGGATGGACGAGGCCGGCATCGAGGCGCGCGGCCTGGCGCCGTTGCAGCCGACGCTGGACAAGGTCGACGCGATTGCCGACGGCAAGGCGCTTTCCGCCTACCTGGGCGCCGGCCTGCGCGCCGACGTCGATCCGATCAACGCCACCAACTACTACACCGAGCACCTGTTCGGCCTGTTCGTGGCCGCCGGGCTCGATGCGCCGGACAGGAACACCGGCTACCTGCTGCAGGGCGGTCTGGGCATGCCGGACCGCGAGTACTACCTGTCCGCCGACAAGGACATGGCCGCCAACCGCGCCGCCTACCAAGCCTACATCGCCGCGCTGCTCAAGCAGGCCGGCACTGCCGACGCCGACAGGAAGGCGAAGGCGGTGTTCGACCTCGAGATGCAGATCGCCAACGCGCAGGCCAGCGTGGTGGACACGCAGGACATCCACAAGGCCAACAATCCGTGGCCGCTGGCCGAGTTCGGCACGCGCGCGCCGGGCATCGACTGGCCGGCGTTCTTCGACGCCGCGCAGCTGTCCGGGCAGTCCACGCTGGTGGCATGGCAGCCCGACGCGATCAGGAAGCTTTCGGCGCTGGTGGCCAGCGCGCCGCTGCAGACCTGGAAGGACTACCTGCGCTTCCACGCCCTCAACCGCAGCGCCACCCTGCTGCCCAAGGCCTATGCCGACCTGCGCTTCGGCTTCTATGGCACCCAGCTGTCCGGCACCACCGCGCAGCGCGACCGTTGGAAGCGCGCGCTGGCCGCCACCGACGGCGCGCTGGGCGACGCCATCGGCCAGCTGTACGTGAAGCAGTACTTCCCGGCCAGCTCCAAGGCGCGGGTGGAGGCGATGGTGTCGAACATCCTGGCCGCGTTCCGCGACGGCGTGGACCAGCTGGCGTGGATGAGCCCGGAAACCAAGCGCCTGGCCAAGCAGAAGGCCGAGACGATGAAGGTCGGCGTGGGCTATCCGGACCGCTGGCGCGACTACGCCGCGCTGGAAGTGAAGGCCGACGACGCGCTGGGCAATGCGCAGCGCGCCGAACTGGCCGAATACCGCCACCAGCTGGCCAAGCTGGGCAAGGCACCGGACCGGGGCGAGTGGTGGATGACCCCGCAGACCGTCAACGCGGTGAACCTGCCGCTGCAGAATGCGATGAACTTCCCGGCCGCGATCCTGGAGGCGCCGTTCTTCGACGCCAATGCCGACGATGCCGCCAACTACGGCGCCATCGGCGCAGTGATCGGCCACGAGATCAGCCACGGCTTCGACAACCTGGGCGCCGAGTTCGACGCGCAGGGCAGGCTGCACAACTGGTGGACGCCGGAGGACGCCGCCCACTTCAAGGCCGCGGCCGAACGGCTGGTCCAGCAGTACGACGCCTACGAGGCGCTGCCGGGGCTGCACATCAACGGCCGGCAGACGCTGGGCGAGAACATCGCCGACGTGTCCGGCCTGCAGGCGGCCTACAAGGCCTACCACAAGTCGCTGGACGGCAAGCCGGCGCCGGTCATCGACGGACTGAGCGGCGACGAGCGCTTCTTCCTCGCCTTCGCCCAGGCCTGGCGCAGCAAGGCGCGTGACGCGGCGCTGCGCTCGCAGGTGGTGGGCAACGAGCACGCCCCCGGCCAGTGGCGCGCGCTGACCGTGCGCAACATCGACGCCTGGTACGACACCTTCAAGGTGACCGAGGGCCAGAAGCTGTACCTGAAGCCGGATGAACGGGTGAAGATCTGGTAACTGCAGGAACCGGCGCAGCTCCACGGCGCCTTGCAACAGAAACGCCGGCAATGCCGGCGTTTTTGTCGGCCCCCCATGGGCTCGCGCGCATAAAAAAACCCGGCGCAAGGCCGGGTTTTTCGAATCACGCGTGGGCGTGGCTCAGAGCGGGCGGACCTGCTCGGCCTGCATGCCCTTCTGGCCCTTCACGGCCACGTAGGAGACCTTCTGGCCTTCCTGCAGGGACTTGAAGCCCGAGGATTCAATCGAACGGAAATGGACGAACAGGTCGTCGCCGCCGCCGTCCTGGGTGATGAAGCCAAAGCCCTTGGCGTCGTTGAACCACTTCACGGTACCGGTTTCGGTCTGGGACATGTCAATGCTCCTTGTAACGGATGGAATGCCGCGGATGCGGCGGAAACGCTGGCTGCAAGGAGATTGAGAAACGGGTGTAACGATGCAGGTAACTGCAACATTCAGGCCACGATTCAAGGTGACCCTTGTCATTCAGCAAAGCCACGGTAGGCGCATTCGATCTGAAAAGCAATCCTGGAAGCGGCAACGGTTCAGACTGACCTTGGCCGTACTGTCCGCGCTGCCGGCTCAGCGCGGCGGCGCGGACAGCTCGCGGGCATCGAGGAATCCGTCGCGATTGGCGTCCTGCCGATGGAAGCGGGCGGCCAGCAGGGCGCGGTGGGCCTCGCGCGTGATCGCCTCGCCGCGGCCGCCGGGCTGCTCGGCGGCGGACAGCACGCCGTCGCCATTCCGGTCCATCTGCGCGAACGCATAGCCCATCCAGTCCTGATATTCGGGTAGGGCGACGCGGCCGTCGCCATCCCGGTCCATCCGCGCCAGATAGTCATCCGCCCGCTGCACCTGCGCCGGCAGTGCCATCGGCGCCGCCAACAGCAGCATGGCGACGGCGCCAGCGGGATCTATCCGCCGGCGCGCGCCTGCCGGCGGCGCGATGTCAGGCCTGCACCAGCGCATAGCCGCGCAGGCGCACCGCGTAGTCCTGCAGCGCACGCACGCCGCTGGCTTCGGCCTCGGCGCACCAGGCCTGCAACTGGCGCAGGCGCTCGGCGGCATCGTGGCCGCGGCTTTCCAGTACGTCGGCCAGGCGCTTGCGATGTTCGATCAGCGCCTGGATGCGCGGGCGCGCATCGATCCACGCCTGCAGCTGGGCACGCGCCTCGGGATTCAGCCAGCGGCCGTCGTCCACCATGCCCTTGCGCAGCTGGCGCGGCAGCAGCGCGCGCAGCCTGGCGCCCGCGGCGGCGGCCTCTTCCTTCAGCGCCGGCTTCAGCACGTTGCGCTGGTAGTCGGTCATCGCCTGGAAGCGGTGCGCCAGCAGCGCCTTCAGCGTTTCCGCGTCGGGCATGGCGATGTTCGGGCGCAGGTTCAGCGACGGCGCGACCCGCAGCACCTTGGCCAGACGCAGTTTTTCCAGCAGCTTGATCGCGGCCCAGCCGATGTCGAACTCGAAGCGGCGCAGCGCGAACTTGGCCGAGGACGGGAACGCGTGGTGGTTGTTGTGCAGTTCCTCGCCGCCGATCCACACCGCCCACGGGGTGAGGTTGGTGGCGGTGTCGGTGGTCTCGAAGTTGCGGTAGCCCCACCAGTGGCCCAGCCCGTTGATCACGCCGGCGGCCCAGAACGGGATCCACGCCATCTGGATGGCCCACACGGCCACGCCCTTGGCGCCGAACAGCACGAAGCTCACGGCCAGCAGCAGCACCACGCCGGCATTGGAAAAGCGGGTGTAGAGATTGCGCTCGATCCAGTCGTCCGGGCAGCCCTTGCCGTACTGCTCGATGTCGGCGCGCGCCAGCCGCGCTTCGCGGTACATGTCCGCGCCCTTCCACAGCACGTTGCCGATGCCCTTGTGCATGGGGCTGTGCGGATCCTCCGCGGTCTCGCACTTGGCGTGGTGCTTGCGGTGGATCGCCGCCCATTCCCTGGTGATCATCGAGGTGGTCAGCCAGGACCAGAAGCGGAAGAAGTGCGCGATCAGCGGGTGGAAATCCACGCCGCGGTGGGCCTGACTGCGGTGCAGGTACAGGGTGACGGTGAAGATCGTGATCTGGGTCACGGCCAGCAGGTACAGCAGCATCTGCCACCAGCCGAACTGGAGCAGGCCACCAGCGAGGAAATCTAGCAGGGACGCGGACATCGGTGACTCTTGGGGGAAAAAGGCGCGCGGATTCACGCCGGGCAATGATGCCACGGCATGGCTGTACGCCGCCCCGCCGCGGCATCATGGGCGCATGCCCGAACTGCCCGAAGTCGAGACCACCCGCCGCGGCCTGCTGCCGCACGTCGAGGGCCAGCGCGTCGCCCACGTCCGGCTGCGCCGCCCCGACCTGCGCTGGCCGATCCCGCGCGAGGTGGAGGAACTGCTGCCGGAGCGGCGCATCGACGCCATCCGCCGGCGCGCCAAGTACCTGCTGCTGGACACCGCAGCCGGCAGCGCATTGCTGCACCTGGGCATGTCCGGCAGCCTGCGGGTGCTGCCCGGGGACACGCCGGTGCGCGCCCACGACCACGTGGACATCGCGCTGGTCGGTGAAGATGGAAAGCCCGGGCGCGTGCTGCGCTTCAACGACCCGCGCCGGTTCGGCTGCCTGCTCTGGCAGGCGCCGGGCGAGATCCATCCGCTGCTGGCGGGGCTGGGGCCGGAACCGCTGTCTGAGGCGTTCGACGGCAACTACCTGTTCGAACTCAGCCGCGGCCGCAGGGCGCCGGTGAAGACTTTTCTGATGGACCAGTCGGTGGTGGTGGGGGTGGGCAACATCTATGCCGCCGAGGCGCTGTTCACCGCCGGCATCTCGCCGCTGCGCGCCGCCGGCAAGGTCTCGCGCGAGCGCTATGCGGCGCTGGCGGAAGCGGTGAAGGCGATCCTGGCCCACGCGATCGCCCGCGGCGGCACCACCCTGCGCGACTTCATCAGCCCGGACGGCGCACCCGGCTACTTCGAGCAGGAGCTGCTGGCCTACGGCCGCGGCGGGCAGCCCTGCCCGCGCTGCGGGCGCGCGCTGAAGCAGGCCAGCATCGGCCAGCGGGCGACGGTCTGGTGCGGCCACTGCCAGAAGTGAGCCGCCATTCGCTATAGTCCCGGCGTCCCCCGACGCCCTTGCCGACCCGAATGACCGCTCCCGGCGACATCACCGTGCTGCTGGACGCCGCCCGCGATGGCGATCGTTCCGCGCTGGACCGCGTGCTCTCCACCCTGTACCAGGAGCTGCACGGCATGGCGCGCCGGCAGCTTGCCGGGCAGCAGTACGGCCATACGCTGGACGCCACCGCGCTGGTGCACGAGGCTTATCTCAAGCTGGTCGGGCGCGGCAGCGGCAACGCGCAGTTCGATGACCGCGCGCACTTCTTCGCCTATGCAGCCTCGGCGATGCGGTCAGTGATCGTCGACTACGCGCGACAGCGGCTGGCACAGAAGCGCGGCGGCGACCTGCACCGGGTCACCGAGCTGCCGGAAAACCTGGAGGGCGGGCTCAGCCTCGACGAAGACATGCTGGGCCTGGACACCGCGCTGAACCGGCTGTCGTCGGTCGATCCACGGCTGACCCAGGTGGTGGAACTGCGCTATTTCGCCGGCCTGTCCGAGCTGGAAATCGCCGCCCTGCTGCAACGCTCCGAGCGCAGCGTGCGCCGCGACTGGCAGAAGGCGCGGATGTTCCTGCTGGCCTCGCTGCAGGAACCATCCGGCTGACCGCAGGGTCGCCGGATGCGGGGGGAGCCGCATGGACATCGAGCGCTGGCAACGCCTGTCTCCGCTGCTTGACGCACTGCTCGAGCTGCCCGCGGACCAGCGCGAGGAGCACCTGCGCACGCTGCGCGACGAGGACCCGGCGCTGGCGGCGGAGCTGGAGCGGCTGTTGACCCTGGATGCGGGCGACGCCAGCTTCCTCGATACACCCGCCATGGCCCTGCCCAGCGGCGTCATGGCGGGGGCGCGGCTGGGCCCTTACCGGCTGGAGCGGTTGCTGGGCGAAGGCGGCATGGGCCAGGTCTGGCTGGCGGAGCGCGCCGACGGCATGTACGAGCGCAAGGTCGCGCTCAAGCTGCTGCGGCCGGGCCTGGCCAACCCGCAGCTGCGCCAGCGCTTCGATCGCGAACGCGAGATCCTGGCGCGCTTCGCGCACCCGCACATCGCCCGCCTGCTGGACGCCGGCATCGACCACAACGGCCAGCCCTACCTCGCGCTGGAGTATGTCGAAGGCGAACCGATCACCAGCTACTGCCAGTCGCGCCAGCTCGACATCGCCGCGCGGCTGGACCTGTTCCGCCAGGTCTGCGAGGCGGTCAGCCACGCCCATGCCAACCTGATCGTCCACCGCGACCTGAAGCCATCGAACATCCTGGTGACCCCGGCCGGGCACGTGCGCCTGCTCGACTTCGGCATCGCCAAGCTGCTGGACGTCGAGCCGCCGCCGGTGGACCAGACCCGCACGGGAGTGCGCGCCTTCACCCTGCACTACGCCGCGCCGGAGCAGATCCGCGGCGAGCCGGTCACCACCATGACCGACGTGTATTCGCTCGGCGTGGTGCTGTACGAACTGCTGACCGGCAGCAAGCCTTACCGGCTCAAGCGGCAGACGGATGCGGAATGGGAGGAGGCCATCCTCGATGGCGTCCCGCAGAAGCCCTCGCAGGCGGCGCTGCGCGCCGAACCCGAGGCCAGCCGCCCGTACTCGCCGGCGCGGCTGGCGCGCGAGCTGGCCGGCGACCTCGACAACATCGCGCTGAAGGCGCTGGCCAAGTGCCCCACCCGCCGCTACGTCTCCGCGGAAGCACTGTCGCATGACCTGCTGTGCTACCTGCGCGGCCGGCCGGTGCTGGCGCGCGGCGAGAGCTTCGGCTACCGGACGCGCAAGTACCTGCAGCGCCACCGCTGGGCGATCGGCAGCGCGATGGCGATCCTGGCGGTGCTGAGCGCGGCGCTGGGCGTGGTCGGCTGGCAGGCCCAGCGTGCCCTGCGCGAGGCCGCGCGCGCGCAGGCGATGCAGCGCTTCGTCACCGAGCTGTTCCAGGACGCCGGCAGCTCCTCCAATACCCCGATCGACCTGCGCAGCCTGCTGGACATGGGCATCCTGCGCGGCGAGCGCAGCCTGGCCCGGCAACCGGAGGCGCGCGCAGAGCTGTACGGCGCGGTGGCGCAGCTGCGCCTGGGCCTGGGCGACTACCGCGAGGCGCGCGAACTGCTGGCGCGCCAGTCACGGCTGCTGCCGTTGCTGCCGGATGCACCGGCCAGCCTGCGGCTGGAGTCCGCCACCCTGAACGGCAATGTGTTCCAGCAGCTGGGCGAGCCGCGCACCTGCACCGCGCGGATGCAGCCGCTGGAAACCATGGCCCAGCAGGAAGAACCGCGACTGCCGCTGCAGTCCGCCGCGTTCTATGCCCAGCTCGGCCGCTGCCGGCGCGAGCTGGGCGACTTCGACGCCGCGCGCCGCCTGCACGCGCGCGCGCTGGAGCTGCGCCGGCGCGAGAAGGACGAGGCCGGGATGGCCGAAACCCGCCTCGACATGGCCAACCTGGAGTCGGCGATGGGCCAGCCGGCCGATGCCATCCGCACGCTCGTGGACGGCCTGGCGCAGCTGCGCCGGACATTGGGCGGACACCACCCGCAGGCCATCAACATGCTGCGCGCGCTGTGCTCGCTGGAACGCGCCACCGACACCCTGGAGGCCGCCAGCCGCGACTGCCACGCCTCCCTGCAGCTGGCCCAGGAACTGCACGGCAACAACCACCGTGCCACCGTCGATGCCAACCGCCAACTGGCCGCGCTGTACGTGGACATGGGCCGCTTCCGGGATGCCGAAGCGATCTTCACCGAAACCACCGCATGGATGGGCGCGCGCCTGGACCCGCACCATCCGGACATGGCACGCGCCTACAACAGCATGGCGGTGGTGGCCTGGGAGCGCGGCGACATCGAGCGCGCGGTGGCCTACCAGCAGCAGGCAGTGGAGGCCTGGCGCAAGTCCGGCAATGCCGGGCTGATCGCCGCCGGCGTGTTCAACCTGGCGATGATCCTGCACGACGCCGGGCGCGACCGCGAAGCGTTGCCGCTGGCACGCGAAGCGGCGGCGTTGCGCGCCCGGCAGTACGGCGCCAGCCACGCTCTGGTGGGCGACGACGAGCGCCTGCATGGCGAAATCCTGGCCGTGCTGGACCAGCGGGTGGCCGCGCGGGCCGTCTTGGAAAAGGCGGTGCGGCTGACCCGCGCAGGCTTCGGCCCGCGCCACTCGCATACCCGCCGCGCCGAGATCTCGCTGGCGCGGCTGCAGGCGCAGCAGGGAGATGGACTGGCGCTGGCGCGGCTGATCGCGCTGGGCGATACCCGCAGCAGCGACCTCGAGCAGCGCAAGGCGGCCTGGCTGGCACGCGCCTACGCCGCGGACCTGCAGTGCCGTGCGCGGCCGCGGGTGGCGCGGATGGCGCTGGACGCGGTGCTGGCCGACATGCGCGCGTTGCTCCCGGAAGGCGGTGCGATCCCGCGCGAAGTGCAGCGGCTGCGCGCTGGCTGCGGCAGCGGCCGACCGGCCGGCGCGACCATCGCCAGGCGTTGAGCGCCGCCGCGCCTGCGGGCGTCAGCCCGGCTGCAGGCTGTAGGTCCCGTACAGCGCCGCCTCGGCCAGCACGTGTCCCTGCATGGCGCGCAGCGCATCGCCGGCCGTGAAGCCGTCAGCCAGGCCGAGGCTGGGCACGTCGAGCGCGAACACACGGAAGAAGTAGCGGTGCGTGCGCAGGTCGTGCGCGGGCGGATAGGGTCCGTCGTAGCCGAAGTAGCGCCCGCCCATGCCGGCATCGCCGGCGAACCAGCCGGTGTAGTCGTTCAGCCCGCGCACGCCGTCGGCGTCGCGACCGGCCGGCTTGCCCTTCGCGGTGAATCCGTCGCTGCAGCTGCCGGCGGCGATCTCGCGGACATCCGCGGGGATGTCCGCCACCGCCCAATGCACGAAGTCGCCGCGCGGATGCGCCACCGGGATCGGGTTGGCGGTGTCGGCCACCAGCGCGCCATCGGTGGGGGCATCGGTGTCGATGCACAGCAGCACGAACGAGCGGGTGCCGGCGGGCGCGTCGTCCCAGGCCAGGTGCGGATTGCGGTTGCCGCCGAAGCCGTCCTTGCAGTCGCGCGCGCCCAGCGCGAATTCAGCCGGGATCGGCTGGCGGTGCTGGAAACTGTCGCTGTGGATGCGCATGCGGATGCCTCGCTGGAAACGTTGCGCCGATTCTAGGACGGCGGCGGCGCCAGCGCCGCGCGGGTGCCCCGGCCTAGGTCCCCGCACCCACCGCGGCCGCCAGCTTCGCCGCCACCCAGCGCTCGGCGTAACCGTCCAGCGTCATCGCCTCGATGAAGCCGCAGTGGCCGCCATGCGGCGCCAGCTCCAGGGTCACGTTGGGATAGCCGGCGATGCGATGGAACTCGTCGGCCGGGATTACCGGGTCGTCCTCGGCCATCAGCACGTCGACCGGCACCGGCAGCGCCTGCAGGCGGTCGCTGGCAACGGAATAACCGTCGAAATAGGCGTCCAGGTGCGGGAAGCCGGTGTTGTGCGCCACCATCCACGCGGTCAGCGCGCGCATGGGCAGGCGCAGCACGTCGTCGCCGAAGGCATGCGCCTGCGGGAACAGCGCGCGCTTGCGCGCCAGCGACTGCCGCCACTTGTGCTCGAAATGGCGCATGTAGAACGCCGGCCCCGCCTCCATCGCATCCATGGTCCGCGCCGGGTCCAGCAGCGGGCAGACGGCCGCCACCCGGCGCAGCGGCAGGCCGGCCGCGGGCGCGTGCAGGCCCAGCCGCAGCGCGAAGTTGCCGCCCAGCGAATAGCCCGCGGCGACCAGCGGCAGCGTTGGCCAGCGCCCGGACACGGCGCGCGCCGCACCGATCACCTCATCCAAGCGATTGGAGTGGAACAGGCCCTCGTTGAGATGGTGGCTGTCGCCATGGTCACGGAAATCCAGCCGGAACACCGCGAAGCCGTCGCGCAGCAGGCGCGCCGCGGTCAGCTGCATGTAGCTGGACTCGGCGCTGCCTTCCCAGCCGTGCAGCAGCAGCGCCAGCGCGCGTGGCGCCCCGCCTTCGGGCAGGCTGGCGACGCCCTGCAGGCGCACGCCGCCGCCGGCATCGAGGACCAGCGGGTCGTGGCGCGCCGGCACCTCGCGCAGGCGCCCGCGCGCCCGCGCGGCCCGCAGCGGGCTGGCGGCGACCACCGACTGCAGGTGCGGGTTGCGCAGCCACGCCGGCGGGTTGAAGGCGGAAGGCAGCAGCGGCATGCGCCTCCCTCAGGCCCCGGACATCGCCTGCAGCACGCGCTCGCGCGCTACCCGGGCGATGCCACGGCGCCCTTCGTGTTCGCCCGGCAGGATCGGCTGCATGAAGCACACCCGCACCGGACGGGACGGTTCGCCGAGCAGGCGCACCAGGTTGCCGATGAAATGCTCGCGCGGGGCGAACGCGACGATCGGCTGCGCCTCGCAATGCACGCCGTAGCACAGCGCCACCGGCTGCACCGGTGCATTGGCGTCCACCGCGGCGGTGAAGATGCGGGCGTGGAAGGCACCGAGCTCGCGACCGTCGCGGGTGCCGCCCTCGGGGAACGCCGCCACCGCGCGGCCATCGCGCAGGCGCTGCGCCATCTCGGTCATCACCAGCCCCAGCGAATCGCCGTTGCCGCGCTGCAGGAAGATGGTCTCGGCGTGGGTGGTGACCCACCCCACCACCGGCCAGCGGCGGATCTCCGACTTGGCGATGAAGCCCATCATGTGCTGCGAGTGCAGCGCCATGATGTCGACCCAGCTGACGTGGTTGGCGACGAACAAAGTGCCACCCGGCAGCGGCGTGCCGACGCGCTGCACCTGCATCCCGAACACCCGCAGCAGCCCGCCCGCCCACCAGCGCACGATGCCGTGCGACAGCGGCCCGCCGTTGCCGATGGCGATCAGCAGCAGGGTCAGCGGCAGGTGGATCAGGACGTGCCAGGCGAACAGCGGCAGGCGATACAGATAACGGAACGCGCGCATGGGCGACGGTGGGGGCGCCAGGAAGAGAGGCGACAAGTGTAAGGGGGAAGCGGCAAGGCCCGCGCCCGCGTCCAGCGCAGCTGCGCCGGTGCCGTCAGGCGGAAGCGGGGGGCTGTGGCAGCACTGCCAGGGTGATCCGGCTGATGCAGACCGGCCTGCCGGCCTCGTCCTCGATCTCGATCTCCCACACCTGGGTACTGCGACCGATGTGGAGGGGGCGGGTGGTGCCGGTGACGGTGCCTTCGCGCACCGCGCGCAGGTGGTTGGCGTTGATCTCCAGTCCCACCACCGCGTTGCCGCCCGCCAGCAGCGCGCCGGCGCTGCTGCCCAGGGTTTCCGCCAGCGCCACCGAGGCGCCGCCATGCAGCAGGCCGTAGGGCTGGTGGGTGCGCGCGTCCACCGGCATGGTGGCGCGCAGGTAGCCTTCGCCGAGTTCGGTGAAGACGATGCCGAGCGCCTCCATCAGCGTCCCGGCGGAGCGCGCGTTCAGCGCCGCGAGGGTGGTGCCCTCCGGCCAGGTGAAATCGCGCGCGGCCATCCGGCTCAGCGCACCTTGAACGCGCCGGGGCGCCAGGTGCGGATGTAGGAAGCACGTCCATAGCCGCTGCTGCGGCCGTAGCCGACGCCGAAATCGCGCTCGCGGCGGGCATGCATGCGGTCCACTAGTTCCTCGCGGCGGCTGTCCAGCCAGTCGGTGCGGCCCAGCGTGGCCGGATCGACGCCGAGGC
>JAANMY010002100.1_pt1 | contig 19814 bp, 21 predicted proteins | sample 7279691 | NCBI WGS metagenome assembly JAANMY01 (sample SAMN14094543, study PRJNA606508) | bioreactor metagenome | isolation source: A lab-scale SPAN reactor treating ammonium-rich wastewater day 388 | place: Ireland: Galway | collected 2018-02-07
CGCGGCACGATGATCTGCCGCTTGCCGCCGTGGCCCTGGCCCAGGCTGGTTTCGCACAGCGCCAGGCGATGGCCATCGGTAGCCACGCAGCGCAGCGTGTCGTCACGCAGGTCGAACAGCAGGCCATTGAGGTAGTAGCGCACGTCCTGCTGCGCCATCGCGAACGCGGTGCGCTCAAGCAGTTCCTTCAGGGCGGCCTCGGGCACGCTGACCTGCTCGGTGGCGTCGACTTCGTCCAGCGAGGGAAAGTCGTTGGCTGGCAGGGTGGCCAGGCTGAAACGGCTGCGGCCGGCCTGCACGGTCACCTTGTCGCCACTCTGGCTGATCGTGACCCGGCTGCCGTCCGGCAGGGCGCGGACGATGTCGAACAACTTGCGCGCCGGAATGGTGATCTCTCCGTCCTTCGCCTCCTCGACTGCCGTGCGCGCGACCATTTCGACTTCGAGGTCGGTACCCGTCAGCGCCAGCTGCCCGCCGCTCACGCGGACCAGCAGGTTCGCCAGGACCGGCAGGGTATGCCGGCGCTCAACCACATTGACGACCTGCGCCAACGGCTTCAGCAGGACTTCGCGTTGCAGGGAAAACCGCATGTAGACCCCTCACCCTTTTGGCTGATTCGAAGGGCTGCCGGCTGGCATGCCCTTGCTTCTTGAATATGGATAAATCTTTAAAGTCGGTGGTGCTGGAGCAACGAAAAACCCGGGATATCTATCGCAAGCCTTTGTTTCAAAACAAATAAATGGGCGAGCAAAGCAGGGGTAAAACCGCCCGGCAAACCGGGGATAACCTGTGGATGGTTTTCGGCCGGAAGAGTCATCCCCCGGTTATCCACAGCTCGTCCCGACTTCATTCACTGAGTTTGCGGATCAACTTGTCCCAGTCCTCGTGGAGCTTCCCGTCGCTTTCCATCAGCGTGCGGATCTGCCGGCAGGCGTGCAGCACGGTGGTGTGGTCGCGGCCATCGAACGCCATGCCGATCTCCGGCAGGCTGTGTTCGGTCAGTTCCTTGGCCAACGCCATCGCCACCTGTCGCGGTCGCGCCAGCGACCGGGTGCGCTTCTTGCCCAGCATCTCCCGCAGCTGCAGACCGTAGTAGTCTGCCACGGCCTTCTGGATGTTGGCGATGCTGATGGCCTGCTGTTGCGCGCGCCACAGGTCACGCAGGGTTTCCTGGGCGAACTCCATGGTCACCGGCCGCCCCAGCAGGCCGGCCTGGGCGGTCAGCTTGTTGATCGCGCCTTCCAGCTCGCGCACGTTGCTGCGCATCTTCTTGGCGATCAGCTGCGCCACTTCGTCGGGGATCACCGCCCCGCGCTCGCGTGCTTTGGAGAGCACGATCTGGGCGCGGGTCTCGAAGTCCGGCGGGTCGATCGCCACCGACAGGCCCCAGCCCAGCCGCGACTTCAGCCGCGGTTCCAGGCCGTCCACCTCGCGCGGGTAGCGGTCGCAGGTCATGATGATCTGCTGGCGGCCCTCGAACAGCGCGTTGAAGGTGTGGAAGAACTCCTCCTGGGTGCGGTCCTTGCCGGCGAAGAACTGGATGTCGTCGATCAGCAATGCGTCGATTTTCTGGAACTGGCGCTTGAACTGGTCGGTGGTCTTTTCCTGCAGCGAGCGGAAGAACGCGTCATAGAACGTGTTCGAGCGCAGGTACAGCACCCGCGCGGCCGGGTTGAGCCGGCGCATCTCGTTGCCCGCCGCGAACATCAGGTGGGTCTTGCCGAGGCCGGTGCCGCCGTACAGCAGCAGCGGGTTGTGGGTGCGTTCGCCGGGCTTCTGCGCCGCGTGCCAGGCGGCGGCACGGGCCAGCTGGTTGCTGCGGCCCTCGACGAAGTTGTCGAAGCTGTAATGCGGATCGACGTTGCCGTGGAAGGGCTCGACCACGGCGGTGGGCGCGGCCTTGGCCGGCGTTGGCGGGTTCACCGGCGCTGCCGGCGCGCGCTTCGGGGCGCCGATGTCGACCACCACGTCGCCACTACCGTCGAAATGGCGGACCAGCTCGCGGATACGCTCGAGGAACCGGCTCTGGACTTCGTCACGGACGAAGGCATTGGGGGCATACAGGACCAGCCCGCCATCGCGCCGGTCCGCCTGGAGCGGTTTGAGCCACATGCTCACCTCATCCTGCGGGAGTTCTGTTTCGAGGCGTTGCAGGCAGGCGGGCCAGACGTGCATGGGTCGAGGGATCCGGAAAAAAGCGCGGGCGGCCGAACCGGGATGCCCGGCGGCTGTGGATAAGATGGGAACTGGGCAGGTTACCACTGCGTCCGGGTGCCGCCAAACCGGCAGCAGGCCCGTTAACAGCAGGCGGACTTGCGTGGGCCCCGTTGGCCCGCTATCATTCCGGGTCTTATTCTCTGAAACAAAGCAAGCAGGCCCGCCATGGCGACCAAGCGCACCTACCAGCCCAGCAACCTCAAGCGCAAGCGTGATCACGGCTTCCGCGCCCGTATGGCCACCGCCGACGGCCGCAAGGTGCTGGCGCGCCGCCGCGCCAAGGGCCGTCGTCGCCTGACCGTCTGACCTTCGGGTCGGATCGCGCGTCCGGCGCCCGCGCCGGAACCGAATGACGTTGCCAGCGATGCCCCAGACGCCGGCGTCCAAGCAGGATGCCGGCGTTGTCGCGTTTGCGCGCCGCAAGGCCGCCGGGTTCCCGCCTGCCGCGCGGGTCCGCGCCAAGGCCGAGTTTACCCGTGTGTTCGATGGCGGCCGGCGCACTGCCGAGCCGCGCCTGGCCCTGCACTGGCTGGCCGATGGCGCACCGCCGCGGCTGGGCCTGGCGGTCTCGCGCAAGGTCGATCCCAATGCGGTCGGACGCAACCGCATCAAGCGCGCCCTGCGCGAATGCTTCCGCCGGCTGCGACCGCAGCTGCAGGGCGGAGCCTATGTCGTGGTTGCCCGCAGCGGCGCCGCCCGAGCCGATAACCCGGCGCTGCAGGCGGCGTTGCAACAGCTGCTGACGCGCGCCGGCGCGTTGCCCCTGCCGGCTGCGGCCGGCACAATGCCGCCCGCCGATTCCCCGGCTTCTCCCGATGTGGCCGCGCCACAAGCGCGCCCCGAGACCCCTGCCCAATGAACCAGATCCGTACGTTCCTGCTGATTGCCTGGCTGATGGTGGCGTTCCTGCTGTGGCAGGAATGGGGCAAGGAGAAGGTCGCCGCGGCGCAGCCTGCACCGGCGGTTCCGGCAGCCATGCAGGGCGAGGTGCCGGCCGCTGCCGCGCACCCGGCGGCAGCGCCCGCCACGGGTGCCGTTGCCCAGGCCAGTGCGGTCGCCGCGGCGCCGACCCTGCGTCTGCGCAATGATGTACTGGCGCTGGAGCTGAACGGCCGTGACGTGACCCGCGCGGAACTCGTCCGCTACCCGCAGACCCGCGCCGCTGGGAGCCCGCCGGTGGTGCTGTTCGATACCGATCCGGCCCGCTTCTTCGCCGCGGAAGCCTTCTGGCGCGGCATCGACGGGGTGGAGCTGGCGCTGCAGCCGCAGGGCGAGGCGCGCGAGATCGTGCTGGCCGATGGTGCCGCCGAGGTGCAGGCACGTTTCGTCGCCACCGCCGCCAACGGCATGCAGCTGCAGCGGACCTACACGCTGGCGCGCGGCAGCTATGCGCTGCGGGTGCGCGATGAGCTGGTCAACGCCGGCGCTACCGCCTGGACCGGCGACATCGAGCGCCGGCTCGAGCGCGTGCCGCCGGCGGTCAAGACCGGTTTCACCAACCCGGAATCGTTCAGTCTCAACGGTGCTGCCTGGTACAGCCCGGAAGAGAAGTACGAGAAGCGCAAGTATCCGAATTTCGTCGAGGACGGCCCGCTCAACCAGCAGGTCACCGGCGGCTGGGTGGCGCTGTCGCAGCATTATTTCCTCGGCGCCTGGGTGCCGCAGAAGGACCAGGCGGCGTTGTACTCGCTGGCCCAGAAGGGCCATCTCTACAGCATCGCCGCGCGCGGCCCGCGGGTCACCCTGGCCCCCGGCCAGCGCTTCCAGAGCGATGCCACCCTGTGGGTCGGTCCCAAACTGGCCGACAAGCTGGATGCCACTGCGCCCGGCCTGGGCCTGGCGATGGACTACGGCATCTTCACCGTGTTGTCCAAGCCGATCCACTGGGTCATGACCCAGCTGCACAAGCTCACCCACAACTGGGGCTGGGCGATCGTGCTGCTGGTGGTGCTGATCAAGCTGATCCTGTATCCGCTGTCGGCCGCGCAGTACAAGTCGATGGCGAAGATGCGCCGGTTCCAGCCGCGCATCGCCCAGCTGAAGGAGCGCTACGGCGAGGACAAGCAGAAGTTCCAGATGGCGATGCTGGATCTGTACAAGAAGGAGAAGATCAATCCGGCCGGCGGCTGCCTGCCGATCTTCATCCAGATGCCCGTGTTCCTGGCGCTGTACTACGTGCTGCTGGAGGCGGTCGAGCTGCGCCAGGCCCCCTGGATCATCGGCTGGGTCAGCGACCTGACCGCGCGTGACCCGTTCTTCATCCTGCCGATCCTCAATGGCGTGGTGATGTGGCTGACCCAGAAGATGTCGCCGATGGTCGGCATGGATCCCATGCAGCAGAAGATGATGCAGATGATGCCGCTGGTGATGGCGGTGATGTTCGCCTTCTTCCCGGCCGGCCTGGTCCTGTACTGGGTGACCAACGGCGCGCTGGGCATGGCCCAGCAGTGGTGGAACATGAAGCGCTTCGCCGAGGAACCGGCGAAGGCCTGATGCGCGTTCCCGCCCGCGATGCCGCCTGATGGCGGCACGCGGCATGCCATGGGCGATACGCCCGGCATACGCACGCTGCCGGGAAGCGCCATGGAAGATTCCAGGCAGGGCCCGGCCTTGGCGACGCCAGGCCGGAATGCCGGATCCGATCTGACATGATTCACCCCATGCCTGACACCGACACCATCGTTGCCATCGCCACCGCGCCCGGCGCCGGCGGCGTGGGCATCGTGCGGCTGTCGGGCGTGGACGCCCGCGCCATCGGCGAACGCATCTGCGGCCGTCCGCTGCGGGTGCGCGTGGCGCAATACGCGCGCTTCACCGACGCCGACGGCGCCACCCTCGACGATGGCATCGCCCTGTACTTCGCCGCCCCCGCCAGCTTCACCGGCGAGGACGTGGTGGAGCTGCAGGCGCATGGCGGCCCAGTGCTGCTGCGCGAACTGGTGGCGCGCTGCGTGGCGCTGGGTGCGCGCCAGGCCGGGCCCGGCGAATTCAGCCAGCGCGCCTTCCTCAACGGCAAGCTCGACCTGGTGCAGGCAGAAGCCATCGCCGACCTCATCGCGGCCGGCGATGCGCGCGCGGCGCGTGCGGCGCGGCGGTCGCTGGATGGCGCCTTCTCGCAGCGCGTCGACGCGTTGATGGCGCAGTTGCTGGCGATCCGCGTGCATGTCGAGGCGGCGATCGACTTCGCCGACGAATCACTGGACACGCTCGGCGGCACCGCGCTGCGCGAGCGGTTGCAGCAGGCACGCGCCACGCTGGCGCAGCTGCGCGTGGACGCGGAGCGTGGCCGCAAACTGCGTGATGGCCTGCACGTGGTACTGGTCGGCCCGCCCAACGCGGGCAAGAGCTCCCTGCTCAACGCGCTGGCCGGCAGCGAACGCGCCATCGTCACCGACATCGCCGGCACCACCCGCGACGTGCTGCAGGAAACCATCCGCATCGACGGGGTCGAGCTGACCCTGGTCGATACCGCCGGCTTGCGCCGTGCCGACGACGTCATCGAAGCCGAGGGCATCCGCCGCGCCCGCGGCGAGCTGGCGCGCGCCGACCTCGCGCTGGCGGTGCTGGATGCCCGCGATCCCGATGCAGGGCGCGCCGCCCTCGCGGGGGACCTGGCCGACGTCGCGCAGGTGCTGTGGCTGCACAACAAGGCCGACCTGCTGCCGGCGCCGCCCGCGCTGGGCGACGACGCGCTGGCGGTGTCGGCGCATACGGGTATGGGCCTTCCACAGCTGCACCAGCGCCTGTTCGGGCTGGCTGGCGGCGGTGTGGGCGAAGGCGCGTTCTCGGCGCGTGCGCGCCACGTGCAGGCGCTGGCGCAGGCCGGCGACTGGCTGGCACAAGCCGCGGCGGAACTGTCCGCCGAGCGCCTGGAACTGGCCGCCGAAGCGTTGCTGCGCGCACACGATGCGCTGGGCGGAATCGGCGGCCGGGTCGACGCAGACGGATTACTAGGTCACATTTTCGCGTCGTTCTGCATCGGTAAATGAGCGGTTCCCCTTGACAGCGGAGGGTCGGATACCGCGTGCTATCCTGAAAAACGCTGTGCATCAACAGGGGAAAACGTGATGACTGCAAGCAACAAGACCCGCAAGGGGTGGGTGCCGGTTGCATTGACCGTGGCCGTGGCGTGCGCGCTGACGGCATGCAAGAAGGACGAACAGGCGGCGACGGGCCCGCAAGCGGCGCAACAGGCCGCGCCCGCGCCCACGCCGGAAACGGTGGTGGCGGCGTCGGTGTCGGCGATGGGGGTCGACCAGCTGCGCGATGCGGCCAACACCGCGTACAACGACAACCGCTTGTATGCGCCGGCCGGCAACAACGCGATGGAGTACTACCTGGCGTTGCGCGACAAGCAGCCGGGTGATGCCGGTGCGTCCAGTGCCCTCAGCGATCTGCTGCCGATGGCCGTGATCGCCACCGAGCAGAGCATCGCCCGCGAGGACTTCGAAGAAGCCTCGCGACTGCTGGCGCTGATCGGCAAAGCGGATCCCAGCCATCCGGCGCTGGAGCGCCTGAAGACCAGCGTCACCAGTGGCGAGGCGAAGCTCAAGCAGCAGGCCGAAACCCAGAAGCTGACTGCCGAGGAAGAGGCCAAGCGCAAGGCTGACCAGCTCAAGCAACGCGAGGAAGACCAGCGCAAGCAGCAGGAGCAGCAGCGCCAGCAGGTGGCACAGCAGGAGCAGAGCCAGCGCGAAGCGGCGCAGCGCGAGGCCGCGCAACGCGAGGCCGCACAGCGCGAAGCCGCCCAGCGTGAGGAGGCGCAGCGCGAGGCCGCGCAGCGCCAGCAGGCGGCGGCACCGCCGCCGGCCGCCGCGCGTCCCGCCGCGGCGTCGACCGAACTGCGGGCGATCAGCCAGCCCGGGCCGAAGTACCCGCCGGCGGCGCAGCGCGCAGGCGCTACCGGCTCGGTGCAAGTGGAATTCACCGTCGGCACGGACGGCAACATCGCCAGCGCCCGGGTGGTGTCTTCCGAGGGTACCCGCCAGTTCCAGCGCGAGTTCGAGCGCGAGGCGCTGAACGCGGTCAAGCGCTGGCGCTTCCAGCCCATTGGCCAGGCCACCACCAGCCGCCGCACGATTGCGTTCGAGCAGTAAGCGCGCGGCGAGCGGCAACAAAAAGCCCGGCGGAAGCCGGGCTTTTTGTTTGCGCGGGAAGGGTTGGATCGATCAGGCCGAGATCGCGAGCTTCTCCTGCCGGTAGCGCCACACCGCCAGCGCCCACAGCAGCGCCGCCAGCGCCAGCGAGCTGGCCAGATACAGGCCCCACTGCTCCATCGAGGCGACCTCGCCACGCGAGATCTTCTGGATCAGCTGGTTCTGCGACAGGAACGGCACCGCGTACTGCCACACCGCAGTGTCCTTCAGCGGGTAGGCCATCAGGCCATAGGCAGGCAGCATCGGCAGCATCATCAGCCACATCATGTGGCTCTGCGCTTCCTTCATGCTCTTGGCGCCGGCGGCAAGGGCGGTGATCAGCGCAGTGCCGATCAGCACCAGCGGGGCCAGCGTCAGCAGCAGCTTGCCCATCGCCAGGAAACTCACGTCCATCTGCTTGGCCATGCCGCTGGCCAGGGTGGCCGTGAGCTTGAAGGCGACCAGGATCAGCAGCATCGAGATCATCCCCAGCAGTGCCGCCGCCAGCATCTTGCCGCCCACCAGCGCCGCGCGCGAAGCCGGCGTGGCCAGCAGCGGTTCCAGCGACTGGCGTTCGCGTTCGCCGGCGGTGGTGTCCATCGCCAGGTGCGCGCCGCCGATGAAGGCGAAGATGGTCAGGATCATCGGCAGCAGGATCGACATGAACTGGCTGTTCTTGGCTTCCGGCGTGGCCATGTCGCGGGTGCCGACGTGCAACGGCGTGGCGACGCCGGGGTTGATGCCGCGGATCAGCAGCCGCATCGCGCCGACGCCGTTGCCGTAGCTCTCCAGCACCTTGCTCACCCGCGCCACTTTGACGTCGCCGTTGCGGCGGGTGGTGTCGGTGATGATGTCGATCTTGGCGGGCTTGCCGGCGTGCCAGTCCTTGGCGAAGTCGGCATCGACGGCCAGCGCGAGGTCTTCCTGCTGGGCACGCACGCGCGCCTCGATGTCGGCTGGCGCCGGCTTCGCCTCGATGCCGTAGCTGGCCAGGAACTTCATCAGGTTCGGTGCCCGCTCGATGCCGACCACCGGCACCTGCAGGGTCTTCTCCAGCTGGGTTTCGGCGCGCATCTGGGTGAGCTTGCCGATGCCGAGGAAGATCAGCGGATACAGCAGCGGCGCCATCAGCAACGACAGCAGGAAGGTGCGGCGGTCGCGGAAGAAGTCCAGCCATTCCTTGCGCATCACCGTCAACATCGCGGTGGTGAACGACGTCTTGTTCATGCGTGCAGGCCCTCTTCGCTGCCGATCAGTTTCACGAATGCATCTTCCAGGTTGGCTTCGCCGGTGAGGGCGCGCAGCTCGTCCGGGGTGCCCTGGGCGGTAACCCTGCCGCTGGCGATGATCACGATGCGGTCACACAGCGCCGCCACCTCCTGCATGATGTGGCTGGAGAAGATCACGCAGCGGCCCTCGCCACGCAGCTCCTGCAGGAACCCGCGCAGTCCGCGCGTGGTCATCACGTCGAGGCCATTGGTGGGTTCATCGAGGATCACGTTCTTCGGATCGTGGATGAGCGCGCGGGCGATCGCGGTCTTGGTGCGCTGGCCCTGCGAGAAGCCCTCGGTGGCGCGGTCGAGGAAGTCCTCCATCTGCAGCGCCTGCGCGAGCCTGCCGGTGCGTGCGGCGATTTCCGCCGCCGACATGCCGTGCAGCTTGCCGAAGTAGTCGATGTTCTCGCGCGCGGTCAGGCGCTTGTACACGCCGCGCGCGTCGGGCAGCACGCCGAGGTTGCGACGCACGCGCTCGGCGTCGCTGGCCACGTCGATGCCGTCCACCAGCACGCGGCCGGATTCCGGCGACATCAGGGTGTACAGCATGCGCAGCGTGGTGGTCTTGCCGGCGCCGTTGGGGCCGAGCAGGCCGGTGATCTCGCCGTCGCGGGCGGTGAAGCCCACGTCATCCACGGCGATGACCGGCGTCTTGTCCTTGCCCCGTCCGGGGAAGGTCTTGCGGAGGTGTTCTGCAACGATCATTGCAAGCGTCCTGTTGGAGGGGGCTTACGGCTGCGCGCCGTTGAAGCTGATGAAGGGCGAGGGATAGGCCAGCGTGTCCAGGCATTTGCCATCCAGCGCCTTGGCATCTGCCTTCTCGATGAACTGGGTGAACAGCTTGGGCATGCAGCCGGCGCCGATCACGCTGTGGCCCTGGCCGCGCAGCACGAACAGGCGGCCGTTCGCCAGCGACTTCACGATCTCCTCGCCGTAGCGCGGCGGGGTCACCGGGTCGAACTCGCCCGCCAGCACCAGCGCAGGCACCTTGGTGGCCAGCGGCTGGTTGAAGTCGGCCGGGACGTCGCCCTTCGGCCAGACCTTGCACATTGCCGCCATGCCGGCAGGCAGCAGGTTGCCGAGCACGGTTTTGGCGTCTTCCTCGCGCACCACCATGCTGTCGGCGTCCTCGCTGCAGACCACCGACAGCTGCATGCCCATCGCCATCGCGTCCTTCAGGTCGCCGGTCATCATCCGCGCCAGCGCCATCAGGTTGCCGTAGCGGCCGGCGTTGGCTTCGTGGATCAGCTTGGGCAGCAACCCGCTGGCCAGCGGCATGTAGGCATACATGCGCACCAGGCCGGCCACGGTTTCCGCGCGCAGCGTGCCCTGCTTCATCTCGCCGGTGGTGGCGTCGCGGTACTCCACCTGCACCGGGTTGTCGCGCAGCCGGTTCAGCAGCACGTCCAGTTCGGCGCGCGGATCACCCAGCTTGTCCTTGCAGGCCGGATCCTTGCTGCATAGAGCGAACTGCAGCGCCAGTGCGTCGTCGAGGTTGCGGGCGAAAATGTTGCCCAGACCCAGCTTGTTGGGCACCGGCGAGTCCAGCACGATGCTGCGGGTGGCAGCGGGGTGGCGCATCGCGTACTGCTGGGCAACCCGCGTGCCGTAGCTCACGCCGACCAGGTTGAGCTGCTGGGCGCCGATCGCCTGGCGCACCGCATCGAGGTCGGCGACCGCATCGGTGGTGGTGTAGTGGCGCAGGTCGGCCTTCTTCGAGAGTGCCGTGGCGCAGGCGGTCGCCTCGGCCTGCATCGCCTCGGAAGAATTGTCGAAGCCGTCCTCGTCCTCCTTCGGCGGCTCGCACGACAGCAGGTTGGACTTACCGGTGCCGCGCTGGTCGACGAGGATCACGTCGCGCTGCTTGCGCACTTCCTTGAACACCGGATCCATGCCGGGGAAGGTGTCCACCGCCGACTGGCCGGGACCGCCGGCGAGGAAGAACACCGGGTCGGGCATCCTTTCGCCCTTGCCGGTGGTCTGCAGCCAGGCGATGTTGAGCGCGATCTTGCGGCCTTCCGGCTTGGCGCGGTCTTCCGGCACCGCATAGGTGGCGCACATCGCCTCCAGGCTGTCCTTGGCCATCGGCGAGCTCAGGCTGCACGGGGTGAAGGCGATCTGGCCCAGCATCACCGGCTGCACCGGCGCGACCGGGCCGGCCGCGGAATCACTCGCCGTCGCCGGATCGCCCGCGCTGCCGGGCTTCGGGTTCAGTGCCTTGTAGCCGAAGATCGCGGCGGCAACCGCAACGGCAAGGATCAGTCTGGTCTTGCGGGAGTTCATCGGGACAACCCCTTTGGGTGCTTGCAGGTGGAAAAGCGGGAGGATTCAGGTTTCATCGGGCAGGAAGATGTCTTCGATGCGGCAGGCGAACAGGCGGGCGATGCGGAAGGCCAGAGGCAGCGACGGGTCGTACTTGCCGGTCTCCAGCGCGTTGACGGTCTGCCTGGAAACATCCAGCCGCAGCGCCAGCTCGCCCTGCGACAGGCCTTCGCGTTCCCGCAGTTCGCGCAGTCTGTTGTTCATGCGTACCTGCGGTGCAGGCCGCCGCGGACGAGTGCATAGCTGGCCAGCAACAGCAGTCCCATGGCGGCCGCGAGCCGTTTCTCCGGCCATGCCAGCAGGCCCGCATCAAGCAGGAACAGCACGGTCATCAGCCCATGCAGGGTGATCCCCGCAGCCCAAGCCAGCGCCTTCAGCTCGATGCCGCGCTCCAGCTCGTCGCAGTCGCGCAGGAAGCGCAGGTAACAGGTGAACAGCCAGGCCATCGCCACGGCCGGTGCCAGGGCCGCAGCCAGCCGCAGTGCTGGCGCAGCCGCGGGTTGCCGGGCCAGCCATTCGTGCGCGAAAGCCAGCGCCAGGAACAGCAGGGAGGGCAGCACCGAGGCGCGGTAATAATCCCGCAGCGCCGGGCTCAGGCCGTGCCAGTAGCGCGCCAGCACGCTCACAGGTAGCGCCTCGTCAGCACGATCTTGATGATGCCGTAGCTGGCGCACAGCAGCGGGAACACCCAGATCATCGCGGCGGCGGCATCGACGTCGATGACCTTGGCCTTCTGCAGCAGGCCGGCGGCGAAATACAGCAACGACACCAGCAGGCTGGCGGCGCCGATCGATTCGGTTTCGATGCGCCGCTGCAGCTCGTCGATCTCGCGCAGGTAGCGCAGAGCGGCGCGCATCAGCAGGGCGATGGCCAGCGCGGGCAATACCGCCACCACCGCCCGCAGCGGCACCGACTCGATCCCGTGCTTGACCAGCCAGATCGATACGAACAGGGTCAGCGAATAGCCGACCATGATCGGCCACAGCGCGCGCAGGTAACGGCGGCCGGCAGGCAGCGCGTACATCTCGTCGCAGTGCTGGCGCCACCAGCGCGGCAGCACCAGGAACAGCGCCGCGCCCACCAGGTAACCGGCGCCGATGCCCACCCACATGCCCACCATCTCGTCCGGCCAGCGCAGCAGCCACTGCCCGGCAGCAGCCAGCAGCAGCGCTGCCAGCCCGATGCCGACGAAGATCCACATCCAGCGGCGCATGCTCATTCGTCGCTCCCCCCGCGCGAGCGCGCCAGAAAGACGACGCCCAGGCCGATCATCGCCAGCCCGACGCCAAGGAACGCGGATTGCCCGCTGGCGGCGATGGCCAGGAAGGCCGCGCCAATGCCCAGATAGCTGATGCCGGCGCCCTTGAGGCGGTTGCGTGGCGTGACCATTGCGGAAATCCCATGTAAAGCAAGCTTGACAGGGACGATAACGGCGTCTCGGAACGCTTGTCAAGCGTGCTTGACAGGATGTGATTCGCCGGAGGGGTGCGAACGGGCGTGGCCAGGCGCCTGCGACTACGTAGAAGCGAGTGCTTGGGACAGGCTGGCGACGTGGGTGGAGAAGCCGCAGTAATGACTGTGTCGGACGCAGGACGCAGGACAACCATCAAGGGTGGAAATACCGGGCGGCGACGTCAGTCGGATCTCGGGCATTTCAGGCAGACCTTGGCGCCCCGCTGGTACCCTGCGCACCACATCTGTGAGGGAACACAACGGTGATGAAAACCAGTCATCCCCTGCTGTTGCTGGCTGCAATGCTGTCTGGTGCGAGCTGTGGCGCGAAGTCCGGAACAAGGCTGGACATAGCGTTGTCCCCCGCGTCAGGCGTACCGGCATCCCAAGCATTCCCGCGGCCTGAAAACGCCCCGGTGAGGGCGCTTCGGCCCGACGAGGCACCGGATGAAATGGCGGTCGCCAAGCTGCTTGGGAAAGACACCACCTGCGCATCCTTACAGCTCCGCAATCTGCCAGACGCATTGCTGGTAGACCGTGTTTTCGCAGGGTTGGAAGCGGCAGGAAGAGTGCTGACCCTGGAGGATGGAAGAACCGTTACCTGGGGCTTCAAGCACAGGGAAGCGAATCTCCAAACGGTTCTCATCACTGCCGAGGAAGGAGGACTGGAGCTTGTCGCTGTCGTGGAAGACGTCCTTTCCCTAACGGCAGGTGCATCGGACGCCTACCCGTCGGTGGAGGAATACGAAAGGAAAATCAGACAACTACGCCTAGAGCCGCGGGTGGTCGGAATTGCCCGCGACCAAGCCAGCCTGATCGCGGCATATCCGCTACTGAAGCGTTGGATGCAGGCCAATCTGCTTGGCTTCAATAGCTCCTGTGAGAAGCACGCCGCTGCCTGCGCGTTGATGCCGGACATCCATCTGCCCACCGATGTCTATCTCGCGGCTAAGGGCGGCTCCGTACCGGTCAAGGTGGTGACACCGGATCTTCCGGCAGCATCGATCCCGCTCGAAGCGTTCACCCGATAAGCCGCCAACTGATCGGTGCAGCAGCCAACACCGACACGACCTGAAAGGGGTTTCTGTCCCGCCCTGATTGTTCGATGTCGACACGGCCAAAGCATAAGAGGCGTATGGACAAGACCGTTGGCAGCGCGGCGCCGCTCGACAACACTCGCCGGGTCAGGCGCAGTCCACGCGGTTGCGGCCGCCGGCCTTGGCCCGGTACAGCGCCGCGTCCGCGCGGCCCAGCAGCTGGTCGAGGCTTGAATCCGCCGTTGCCTCGGCCACGCCGATGCTGACGGTCAGGACGATCTCCCCTTTCGCGTGCGCCAGCGGCCGGGAAGCCAGCGTGGCCCGCAGCCGCTCGGCCAGCGCGGCCGCGGGTGCCTGCGCCACGCCCGGCAGGCACAGCACGAATTCCTCGCCGCCGTAGCGGCCGAAGAGCACGTCGTAGTTGCGCAGCGCATCGCGCAGCGTCTGGAAGGCGTGGCGCAGCGCATCGTCGCCGGCCTGGTGGCCCAGGGTGTCGTTGACGCGCTTGAAGTGATCCAGGTCCATCAGCAGCGCTGAGAAGGGGCGCTGCTGGCGTTGGCACAGCGCCAGCTGTTGCTGGCCGTCGTCAAGCAGCGCGGCGCGGTTGAGGGCGCCGGTGAGCTCATCGGTGCGCGCCAGCCGGCGCAGTTCCACCAGCTGACGCTGCACCAGCAGGATGATCAGCGCAAAGCTCTGCGCCAGGATGACGAACAGGCCGCCGATGTAACCGATGTAGATCGGCAGGCCCGCGCGCATCACCTCGTTGCCGGCATCGGGCGCGGTTGGCAGCAGGCCGCGCGCCAGGAACAGCGCGGCGTCGACCAGGAACACGGTCGCCGCCAACCGGCAGCTGACGCGCAACCCGGGCGGTGCATGCCGAAGCAGCAACCAGGCTTCCCAGCCCTTGTAGGTGGTGAGCACCACACCGTAAAGCAGCAGCCGGGTGCCCAGATCAGGCGTCACCATGCTGAACCAGGCGATCCCCAGCACGTAGGCGGCACCCAGCGCGATTGCCGTGCGCCAGGGCGGGCAGCGCCCGACATGCAGCGACACGCCCGCCACCATCAGCACGGAGCTGAGCATGCCGAGTCCGTTGCGGACCAGAATCGAGACAATCTCCGGAATCGGCAGAGGCAGGCCGAACATGGCGGTGTTCAGCGCCGCGGCCCACAGACTGGCCGCCCACAGGCGGGGCACCAGCTGGTCGCGCAGCATGACGGTGACCAGCGAGAACCCGATCGCGATGCTGAAGTACAGCAACAGGCCGATGACGGCGATGGTGGGCAGATGGAGGGTCATCGGGGACGCGGATGGGAGGGCGCGGTACGGCTATCGTGCCTCATGGGCTGGCGTCCGGTGTGAGCAGCACGCCGCCGCCAGCGCTGGCTGGCGCAACTGGTGCGGTCACTGTCCCGCCGGCAGGCCGAATGGCGGCGATCCTGCCCGGGCTACTTGTTGCTGACGTACTTCTCGCGCCGGATCATCGGCACCGGCAGGCCGATTACCTTCAGCGCCTCGAAGTTGGCATCCACCATGTCCGGGTTGCCGCACAGGTAGGCGATGTCGGTGGCCGGGTCCGGCGAGAGTTCGGGCAGCACGTTCTGCACATAGCCGTGGCGCACGTCGGCATGCGCATGCGCCGAGCCTTCCGCCGGCAGTTCGCGCGACAGGCAGGGGAAATAGCGGAAGCCGGGATGCGCCCCGGCAAAGGCGCGGAACTCGTCGCCGTACAGCAGCTCTTCCGGCGTGCGCGCGCCCTGCAGCAGGACCACTTCGACGCCGCGCTGCTCCATCTGCTGCGCCAGCTGCGGCAGCATCGCCCGGTACGGGGTGATGCCGGTGCCGGTGCCGATCAGCAGGTAGCGGCGGTTGGCGTCGTTCGGGTACAGGCAGAAGCGCCCGAACGGGCCGCTGGCATTGATCGTGGCGCCGATGGCCATCGCTTCGAACAGCGCGGTGGCGGCGCCGCCGGGCACGTAGCTGACCGCGATGTCCACGCGCCCGTCGGCCGGCGCATCCAGCGCCCGCCCCACCGCGATCGAATAGCTGCGGCGCGCCGCGCTGCCATCGGCGTATTCGAAATGGATCTGGATGAACTGGCCGGGGATGCAGGGCAGCGGGTGGCCGTCGTCACGTTCGAACGACAGGTGCGCCACGGTGGGCGCGATCATCCGGCGGGCGACGAGCTTGAGCGGGAAATGGGCGATGGCCACGGCGATGCAACAGTGCGTGGCGGGAGTGGAGCCACGGGGCTGCCTATACTACCGGCTTCCCGCGCGGCGCTCCGCGCATGAGGCCATCCATGAGTTCCGATCAAGCGCTTGATCCGGCTGCGCCCGCACTGCGCGTGCGCGAGCTGCGCAAGACCTACGACAACGGCGTGCAGGCGCTGAAGGGCGTGAGTCTGGACGTGGCACCCGGCGACTTCCATGCCCTGCTGGGCCCCAATGGCGCCGGCAAGAGCACCCTGATCGGCATCGTCAGCTCGCTGGTCAACAAGAGCGGCGGCACGGTGGAGGTGTTCGGGGTGGACATCGACGCCGAGCGCAGCGCGGCGATGCGCCTGATCGGGCTGGTGCCGCAGGAATTCAACTTCAACATGTTCGAGAAGCCGCTGGACATCTGCGTGAACTACGCGGGGTTCTACGGCGTGCCGCGCGCGCAGGCGCTGGAACGGGCCGAGCAGGTGCTGAAGGACGCCCAGCTGTGGGACAAGGCGGACAAGATGAGCCGCACCCTGTCCGGCGGCATGAAGCGCCGGCTGATGATCGCCCGCGCGATGATGACCGCGCCCAGGCTGCTGATCCTCGACGAGCCCACCGCCGGCGTCGACATCGAGATCCGCCGCGGCATGTGGAAGACGCTGAAGGAGATCAACGCGGCCGGCACCACCATCATCCTGACCACGCATTACCTGGAGGAAGCGGAGAGCCTGTGCCGCAACCTCGCCATCATCGACCACGGCACCATCGTCGAAAGCGGGCCGATGAAGTCGCTGCTGGCCAAACTCGATGTGGAAGGCTTCCTGTTCGACGTCGAGGACGCCCTGCCGGCGGCGCTGCCGGCGATCGAAGGCGCGATCCTGGTGGCCACCGACCCGCACACGCTGGAACTGGACATGCCGCGGGCGATGGACCTCAACCGGGTGTTCGCCGCGCTCGACGCCGCCGGCATCCGGGTGCGCTCGATGCGCACAAAGAGCAACCGGCTGGAAGAACTGTTCGTGCGGATGACCGCGCGCGAAGGAGCGGCAGCATGAGCAATCCCAACCTGGTCGCGCTGGGCACCATCACCCGCCGCGAGGTGATGCGGATCCTGCGCATCTGGACGCAGACGCTGATCCCCCCGGCGATCACCATGACCCTGTACTTTCTGATCTTCGGCGGCCTGATCGGCTCGCGCGTGGGCAAGATGGGCGGGCTGGACTACATGGAGTTCATCGTCCCCGGGCTGGTGATGATGAGCGTGATCCAGAACAGCTACGGCAACATCAGCAGTTCGTTCTTCGGCGCCAAGTTCGGCCGCCACGTGGAGGAGCTGCTGGTCAGCCCGATGCCGCACTGGGTGATCCTGGCCGGCTACGTGGCGGGCGCGGTCCTGCGCGGGCTGATGGTGGGCGCGATCGTCCTGTGCATCGCGATGCTGTTCACCCGCGTGCACGTGCCGCACCCGCTGGTCACGATCAGCTCGGTGCTGCTGGGCGCCACGATCTTCTCGCTGGCCGGCTTCGTCAACGCGGTGTACGCGAAGAAGTTCGACGACATCGCCATCGTCCCCACCTTCATCCTGACCCCGCTGACCTACCTGGGCGGCGTGTTCTACTCGATCAGCCTGCTGCCCGGATGGGCGCAGGCGGCGACCCATGTCAACCCGATCTTCTACATGGTCAACGCCTTCCGCTACGGCCTGCTGGGCAGCTCCGACGTGCCGTTGTGGGTCGCCTACGCGCTGATGCTGGGCTTCGTGGCGGTGCTGTCGGCGCTGGGCCTGTGGCTGTTGAAGCGGGGCGTGGGACTGCGCAGCTGAGCGGAAGCGTGGATCGGGTCACGCTTTCCTCATTACACTCTGCGGCTCTTCCACACACTGGAGCCCATTCGATGTCGATGAAGACTGCCGTCCTGGCGCTGGCCGTGGGCCTGTCCCTGGTGGCCTGCAAGAAGCAGGACGATGCCGCCGCCGCAGCCGCCGCAGGTGCCGGAGCCGCCGCCACCGAGGCTGCCGCCGCACCCGCGCAACCCGCTGCCGCCGAAGCCAAGCCCGTTGCCGAGGCGACCACCCCGGCCGTGGCCATCTTCGACATCAACACGGTTCCGGTCAGCGACAAGCCGCTGCCCGCGTGGCCTTACGTTTCACTGCCGGCCGGCTACCAGTTCTACTACACCGAAGACCTGCCCTCGCGGACCAAGGACCTGGCGCGCGTGCCGCTGTGGACCGGCGGCCAGCTGCTGTGGCTGGAAGGCAAGGTGTTCAGCGACGCGATCGACAATGTCGACGGCAAGACCTATTCCAAGTTCGAGGTCCGCAAGAACGTCCAGCAGGCGATCGAGGGGCTGGGCGGCGTTCGCCTGGCCGAGCACAGCCTGGATGAAGCCACCTTCAAGGCGAACGAAAGCGCGCTGGATGATTTCCGCGGCGAGTTCGACCGTATCCGCGATGCCTACTGGTACGGCAACGACGCCGATACCTATCTGATCCGTCGCGCCGACAAGGCCATCTGGATCGTGTTCCATTCCAGCAACAGCCGCGGCGGCCTGATGGTGGCCGAAGGCCCGCTGCCGGAAGCACCGGCAAAGCAGTAAGCGCGTGCTGCGTGACGAAGGTGCCCGGCTTTGGCCGGGCGTTTTCGTTATTGCGGGGGCGATGCACATCACGACTGCCGCTAGAATCGCCGCTTTCGCAAACCATGGAGCGGCAGATGCGTATGAACAGGAGCGGATTGGCAATCGGCGTGGCGTTGCTGCTGCTGGCGGGCTGCAAGCAGCCCGCGGCGGACGCGGCCGCGACGGATGGGGCCGCGGCAGCGGTGGATGCAGCTGCCGGCGATGCGGCCGATGCCCCGGCTAGCGCCACGCCGCCCACAATCAGCAAGAACGATGCGATCAGCATGGGCGTCGCGATGACCGCGGCGGTGGAGCTGTGCGGCCTCAGCAATGCGATCGAGTCGCAGGCCGCGCTGGCCAAGATGGCGGCCGAACCGGGCGCACCCTCCGCTGGCGAGATGGAGGCGATCTATCTGGCCGCCAAGCAACAAGGCAAGGCTGCCCAGGCGCAGAACCCGGACAAGTTCGAGCAGGAGTGCGCGGGTCTGCGCAAGATGGCCGACCCGGCCGAGGTCAAGAAGATGGAGCAGGCGGCCAAGGAACTGGAAGCCTGGGCCAAAAAGATGGAAGCCGAGGCGAAGTAAGCGCCAGCCCCAGGCCAACCGCGACGCCGCACGGCACCCGCCGGGCGTTCTGTTTGCGGTATCAGGCCGGCAGTCGGAAGAATGCGGCGCTGGCGGCAGTGGCGTTGGCCGCGGTGGTGGCGGGATCCTCACCGCGGTCGCGCGCCAGTTCCTCCACGATGTGCGGCAGGAACGCCGGCTCGTTGCGGCGGTCCTTCGGCATCGGCCTGAGCGTGCGCGGCAGCAGGTAGGGCGCGTCGGTTTCCACCATCAGGCGGTGGGCGGGGATGCTCTTCACCAGTTCACGCAGGTGTTCGCCGCGGCGCTCGTCGCAGAGCCAGCCGGTGATGCCGATGTGCCAGTCCTGGTCGAGGTAGTCGAACAGTTCCTCGCGGGTGCCGGTGAAGCAGTGCACCACCGCCGGGCCGATCCGGCCTTCGAAGTTCTTCATCATCGCCATGAAGTCGGCGTGGGCGTCGCGCTGGTGCAGGAACAGCGGCTTGCCCACGCCATCGACGGCAAGGTCGACGGCGATCTGCAGCTGCTTCTCGAATGCGCTGCGCTGCGCCGGCCGCGGCGAGAAGTCACGGAAGTAGTCCAGCCCGCACTCCCCCACCGCCACCACCTCCGGATGCGCGTGCAGGGCGCGCATCTCGGCATCGCATTCGGCGGTGTACTCGGTCGCGTGGTGCGGATGCACGCCGGCGGTGGCGAACCACTCGCCGGGGCGGGTCAGCGCCAGTTCCAGGGCCTTCGGCGAATGCTCGCGCGAGGCGCCGGTGAGGATGGCCTGGCGCACGCCGGCATCGCGGGCGCGCTGCCACACCGCGTCGCGGTCGCGGTCGAAGCTGTCGTGGGTGAGGTTGAGGCCGATGTCGATGAGATTCATCTGCCCATTGTAGGAGCAACTGTCTTTCCTCAAGCCGGTAGGGTTCTCCATTCCGAACCGTCGCGGAGCATGGCGTTGAGACGGATCAGGAGGACGCGCATGCAG
>JAANMY010002109.1_pt1 | contig 19764 bp, 18 predicted proteins | sample 7279691 | NCBI WGS metagenome assembly JAANMY01 (sample SAMN14094543, study PRJNA606508) | bioreactor metagenome | isolation source: A lab-scale SPAN reactor treating ammonium-rich wastewater day 388 | place: Ireland: Galway | collected 2018-02-07
ATGATCCGTCTGCCGCGCGTATTCCGCAGTCCAGCCGAAGCCCTGTCCGCCCTGCCCGGCGGCACCGGTCCAACGCAAGCCATAGGTAGCGGTGGAAGCGGAGGCGACGTCGCGGTCGTCGTGCAGGTAGGCATAACCGACCAGCTGCTGCGCGCCGTGCTTCCACGCGAGATTCAGCAGATGGCTGTCGAGATCGCGCTCGCGCGCCAGCCGGTTGATCGCCTTGTCGCCAGCCACCCGATGCACCCGGTCCAGCCAGTAGTACTGCACGCCCAGGTCGACGCGCGGCTTCCACTGCGCGCCCAGCGCGTCGAAGGTCTGTTCGTTCTGCCGCCAGCCCACCGCGCCCACCCAGCGCTGGTTGTCCAGCGCGACGCGCTGGCGGCCGACGGTAACGCCGCCCTGCGCGCCCTTCCAGCCGACCCAGGCCTGGTTGAGTTCGGCACCGGTCGGATCCAGCACGGTCGGGAATGCGCTCTTGCCGTTGGCGCCACTGTTGTAGTTGCCGGCACCGGCCACGCCTTCGCCCTCGAGAAGGACGGTCCAGCCAGCCGCCGGCGCCAACCGCAGGCCGGCACGCAGGCGTGCAGTGGTCGCAGCGGCGTCGCGGCCGAAACCGGCGTCGTCAACCTGCTCGTGGCGCAGGCGCAGATCCCACTCCAGTGCGGCCTTCGGTGGCTCGGCTGCATGCAGCGGGAAGCCCGCGGCCAATGTGATGACAAGAATGGAAATCACTCGTGTATGGTTCGCCATCGGGGGTGCCGGTTTTGGATGCGTGGCGCAAGGTTCTGCGCTCCGCAGGGCCCGCATGTTGATGCAGATCAAGCGACAGCGTCGCCGCCGCCCGGCGGCCTGCCGGGTTTGACCTGGATCAACATGCAAAACCCCGCCGACGAACGATGCTTGCCGCCAACAACGACACATCACTCCAAAAAGGTAATCACACGATGAAACCCGCAGTCCGGTATGCCACCCTGGCTTTGGCCGTCGCGGCCACTCTGGGCCTGTCAGCCTGCCGCATCGAGCAGCCGAACCCGGCCGCCAACGGTGCGGTCCACAAGGAAGACACCGGCGGCTCCGCCAAGGGCGATTTCGGCCCGCCGGTGGGCGAGCCGATCCAGGCCGTGCTCACCTCGCCGCCGCTGGTGCCGCCGGCAACCGGCCGCAGCCAGCCCGCCAAGGTGATCGTCTCGCTCGACGTGATCGAGAAGGACATGGAGATTTCCGAAGGCGTGACCTACACCTTCTGGACCTTCGGCGGCACGGTGCCGGGCAGCTTCATCCGCGTGCGCCAGGGCGACACGGTGGAATTCCACCTGCGCAACATGCCCGACAGCAAGATGCCCCACAACATCGACCTGCACGGCGTGACCGGCCCGGGTGGCGGCGCTGCCGCCAGCTTCACCGCGCCCGGCCACGTCAGCCGCTTCAGCTTCAAGGCGCTCAACGCCGGCCTGTACGTCTACCACTGCGCCACCGCGCCGGTGGGCATGCACATCGCCAACGGCATGTACGGCCTGATCCTAGTCGAGCCGCCGGAAGGCCTGCCGCCGGTCGATCGCGAGTACTACGTGATGCAGGGCGACTTCTACACCACCGGCAAGTACCGCGAGAAGGGCCACCAGGGCTTCAACATGGAGAAGGCCATCGACGAGAACCCGACCTACGTGCTGTTCAACGGCATGGAAGGCTCGATGACCGGCGACAAGGCGCTCAAGGCCAAGACCGGCGAAAAGGTTCGCCTGTACGTCGGCAACGGCGGTCCCAACCTGGTGTCCAGCTTCCACGTCATCGGCGAGATCTTCGACAAGGTCTGGTACGAAGGCGGCACCCGCTATCAGGAGAACGTGCAGACCACGCTGATCCCGGCCGGCGGTGCGGCGATGATGGACTTCCACATGGAAGTGCCCGGCAGCTACGTGCTGGTCGACCACAGCATCTTCCGCGCCTTCAACAAGGGTGCGCTGGCGATCCTCCAGGCCGAAGGCAAGGAGCGCAAGGACATCTACTCCGGCAAGGAAGTGGACGCGGTCTACCTGGGCGACCAGGTCGCCGGCACCAGCCGCGCACCGGTATCGGTGGCCGCTGCCTCCGCCAAGGCCGGCACGCTGACCAAGGAAGAGCAGATCGCGGCCGGCAAGGTGGTGTTCGCCGGCACCTGCTCCACCTGCCACGGCGCCGACGGCAAGGGCATGGAGGGCGTGTTCCCGCCGCTGGCCGGTTCGGACTACATCAAGGCCAATCCGAAGCGCCTGCCGGAGATCATCCTGCACGGCCTGGTCGGCCCGGTGAAGGTCAACGGCAAGGACTACAACTCCAACATGCCGCCGATGAGCCAGCTGACCGACGACGAAGTGGCCAACATCTCGACCTATGTGCTGAACAGCTGGGGCAACCCGGGTGGCCAGATCAGCAAGGCCGATGCCGCCGCCGCCCGCGCCGCCAAGCCGGCCAACGCCTCGGACGGTCACTGAGCCATGCGCAAGGCGCTGACCGCCCCGCTTCTCGTTCTGGGCCTCGTCGTCCTGCCCCTCGCCGGCCTCGCGGCCGGCGTGGTGGCAGGGCGGTACGCCGGGCTGCCGGGCGGCCAGTTCAAGTCTGTACTGCGCTACGAGGACGCCAAGAACGGCGTGCGCATCAAGCCGTTCGCGCTGATGCGCAAGCCGGTGACCAACGCCGAGTTCCAGGCCTTCCTGAAGCGCCATCCGGAGTGGCGGCGCGACCGGGTGTCGAGCGTCTTCGCCGAAGCCCGCTACCTCTCGCACTGGGCCGGGCCGGATACGCTCGGCCCTAATGCCCTGCCCGATCGCCCGGTGGTCTGGGTCAGCTGGTTCGCGGCCGATGCCTATTGCAGCTGGCTGGGCGCGCGCCTGCCCACCTGGAACGAATGGGAATATGCCGCCGCGGCGGATGAAACCCACCGCGATGCCCGCCAGGATCCCGCCTGGCGCGAACGCATCCTCGGCTGGTACTCGCGCTCGTCGCGGGAAGCCCTGCCCAGGGTTGGCATGCAGGCGCCAAACGCCTACGGCGTGCACGACCTGCACGGGCTGGTCTGGGAATGGACCGAGGACGCTTCCTCATTGATGGTCGACAGCGACAACCGCACCCAGGGCGACCCCGACAAGGGCAAGTTCTGCGGCGCTGGCGCGCTGTCGATGGACGACCGCGAGAATTACGCGGTGATGATGCGGGTGGCGATGCTGTCTTCGCTGGAAGGCCGCGACGCCACCGCCAACATGGGATTCCGTTGCGCCAGGAGCGCACCATGACACTGCTCCCGATGAAACATCTGTTGCGCGGCATTGCCGCTACCCTCCTGCTCGGCTTCGCCGGTCTGGCCGGCGCCGCCCAGCCCGCGCCACCGCTGCCGGGGGATTCGATCTACCAGCTGCCGCTGCCACTCACCGACAGCCAGGGCCAGACGCGCGACTGGCGCACCCTGCGTGGCAAACCGAGGCTGGTGTCGATGTTCTACACCTCCTGCCAGTACATCTGCCCGTTGATCATCGAATCCGGCAAGGCGGTCGAACGCCAGCTCAGCCCGGACCAGCAGAAGCGGCTGGGTGTGCTGCTGGTCAGCATGGATCCGGCCCGCGATACCCCGCCCGCACTGAAGAAGGTGGTTGACCAGCGCAAGCTGGATCTCGCCCGCTGGACGCTGGCGGCACCGCCGGCGGATGACGTGCGCTCGGTGGCCGCGGTGCTCGGCATCCGCTATCGCCAGCTGGCCGACGGCGAGTTCAACCACAGCAGCATGCTGATCCTGGTGGATGCCAACGGTCGCATCCTCGCCCGCACCGAGAAGATCGGCAGCCAGCCGGACCCGGAGTTCGTCGCCGCCGTGCGCAAGGCCGTGGGCGGCTGAGTTCGCCCGCACGGTCCAGCGCAGTGCGCCGGGCTTGCAGTGCATGCACCAGAGGGCGCGGCTTGGGCCGCGCCTTTTTTCACAGCAACCGCAGGGCCAGCACGAACGCCAGCAGCATGGCGACGATGCCGGGCAGCAGCCGCAGCGCATAGCCGCGGCCGCCGCTGACCCAGGCTAGGCCCAGCTTGGTGATCGAATTGGTGGTCAGTGCCAGCGCGATGCCCGACATCGCCGCCCGTGGCTCGATGTGACCGGTGGCATGGAGCTGCGCCGCCGACGCCGCCGCCGAATGGGTGTCCGCAAAGCCGGAAACCGCCAGCACCGCGCCCAGCGCGGCATTGCCCAACCATGCCTGCAGCGCGGCCGCGGCCAGCATCACCACCGCCACGATCGCCACGAACAGCAACGCCTGTTTCGGCTCGAACGCACGCCCGGTCGCAAGCGCAGGATCCCCCGATACGTCACGCGCAGCGCGGACGGCAGCAAGGGCGAATGCGGCCACCACCACCCCGGAGACCAGCAGGGCCGGCCACAGCCGGCCCAGCAGCGGCGGCGACAGCAGCCCCACCACCACGCCCAGCTGCACCACGGTACTGACGTTGGACATCATCCCGGCACCGGCGCAGGCACTGGCCAACGCGGGTTCATTGCGCGCCCGCGCACCCATGCTGGCGATGGTGGCGGAACTGGAGGCGAAGCCACCGGCAAAGCCGGCCAGCAGCAGCCCGTCGCGCACGCCGAATGCCCGCCTGGCCACATGGCCCAGCGCGCTGATCGCCATCACGATCACCGCCAGCAGCCACAGCTTGCGCGGATTGAGCACTTCCCACGGGTCGATGGCGCGATCCGGCAGCAGCGGCAGCACCACGGTCGCGGCCGCCGCCAGCAGCAGCGCATCGTGCAGTTCCTGGTCGGTAAGCACCTGGTGGACGAAGTGGTGGGCGCGCGTCTTCATCGCCAGCAGCAGCGTTACCGCCACGCCAAGGCCCGCCGCCAGCACCAGCTCGCGCATCGCCAGCACGCCCAGCAGGAACACCAGCAGCATTGCGGTTTCGGTGGTCAGGCCCGGGTCGCGGCCGCGGCTGGCGCGATAACCGGCAAGCGCCGCCAGCACCACGAAGGAGCCCCCCAGCGCGATCCCGATGCCGCCGATGCGCTCGGCGATCGCCCCCGCCAGCCCGATCAGCGCGAACGTACGCACCCCGGCCACGCCGTGACCATCGTCGTCGCGCCGCCGCTCGCGCTCCACGCCCACCAGCAGGCCGAGGCCCAAGGCCACGGCCAGCCCACGCAAAATGTCCAGGTCCGCCATCATCCGGGCAGCTTCGCGGAAGCCCCCCTGCCGGGCAAGCCCGGCAGGGGCACGCCGCGCGAACCGGTCAGGCGCGGTCGCGCTTGCGCGGCTGCGGGGTCAGACCATCGCTGCCGCCGTTGGCGGCCAGGCACAGCGCCGTTTCGTCGAGGATGCGCACCCGCCGGCCGCGCACCTCGATCACGCCATCCTCGTGCAGGCGACTGAAGCCGCGGCTGACGGTCTCCAGCACCAGCCCCAGATAGCGCGCGATCTCGTCGCGGCTCATCGGCAGCTGGAAATCGTCGGCCGGCCGGCCGATGCGCCGGTAGCGCTCGCTCAGACCGTGCACGAACAGCGCGATGCGTTCGCTGGCCTGGCGCCGCGACAGCACATCGACGTGGTCATGGTCGCGGTCCGCGCTCTGACCGATCACGCGCAACAACTGCTGTTGCAGGCTGGGCAGCTTGGTGGCGATCGTCGCCAGCTGCGAAAACGGCAGCTCGCAAACGCGAGCATCGCTCAACGCCACCGCCTCGCAGCGGTGCTGGCCGCTGCCGATGCCGTCCAGCCCGAACAGCTCGCCGGGCAGGTGGAAGCCGAGCACGTGCTCCTCGCCGGCCGGGTTCACCACCACCGTCTTGAAGCTGCCCTCGCTGGCCACGAACACCGCCCGCAGCGCATCGCCGGCCCGGTACAGGCTTTCACCCTTCGCCAGCGGCTTGCGCCGCTGCACCACCGTGTCCAGCCTGCCCAGATCGTCCGCGTCCACGCCGGCGGGCAGGCACAGCATCTGCAGCGAGCACTCTGCGCAGGTGCGCCGCAGCCGTGCCAGGTTCAGCGGAATCGGGTCGCTCATGGCTCTGCAATTGCCTGCAAATCGGGAAGGCTCGGGCTACAATTATCCCTGATCCCGCCCTCGGTTGCCCGGCTTTCGCCGCCCGCCTCGACCGCGATAGACCCCGTCAATTTGACCTAGGTCAAGCCCCGATCCTCGAGGCTTGTCTAGCATGTTCCATGTTCACTCCGGAGACCCGCATGCAAGCCATCAGCGGCACCTACAACGACAAGGTGGTGCGCCAGTTCGCCGTAGCCACGGTGCTCTGGGGCATCGTCGGCATGCTGGTCGGCGTCATCATCGCCGCCCAGCTCTACTGGCCCACCCTGGGCGAAGGCATTCCGTGGCTCGGCTACGGCCGCCTGCGCCCGCTGCACACCAACGCCGTGATCTTCGCGTTCGGTGGCTCCGCCCTGTTCGCGACCAGCCTGCACGTGGTGCAGCGCACCTGCCATGTCCGCCTGCTCAGCGACAAGCTGGCGGCATTCGTGTTCTGGGGCTGGCAGGCCGTCATCGTGGCCGCGGCCGTCTCCCTGCCTCTGGGCTACACCCAGGGCAAGGAATACGCCGAGCTGGAGTGGCCCATCGACCTGCTGATCACGGTGGTCTGGGTGGCCTACGCGGTGCTGTTCTTCGGCACGATCGCAAAGCGCAAGGTCAAGCACATCTACGTCGCCAACTGGTTCTACGGCGCGTACATCATCGCCATCGCCCTGCTGCATATCGTCAACAACATCGCGATGCCGGCGGGGGCGATGAAGTCGTACTCGGCCTACTCCGGCGCGGTCGACGCGATGGTGCAGTGGTGGTACGGCCACAACGCGGTCGGCTTCCTGCTGACTGCCGGCTTCCTCGGGATGATGTACTACTACGTGCCGAAGCAGGCCGGTCGCCCGATCTACTCCTACCGGCTGTCCATCGTGCATTTCTGGGCGCTGATCGCGGTCTACATGTGGGCCGGCCCGCACCACCTGCACTACACCGCCCTGCCCGACTGGGTGCAGTCGGTGGGCATGGTGTTCTCGCTGATCCTGCTGGCCCCCAGCTGGGGCGGCGCGATCAACGGCATCCTCACGCTCTCGGGCGTCTGGCACAAGCTGCGCACCGATCCCATCCTCAAGTTCCTGATCGTCGCCCTGAGCTTCTACATGATCGCGACCTTCGAGGGCCCGATGATGTCGATCAAGACGGTCAACTCGCTGTCGCACTACACCGACTGGACGGTGGGACACGTCCACGCCGGCGCGCTGGGCTGGGTGGCGATGATCTCGATCGGCTCGATCTACGCGCTGCTGCCGAAGCTGCTGGGCCGCGACCAGATGTATTCGACCAAGCTGATCGACACCCACTTCTGGGTGCATACGCTGGGCGTCGTGTTCTACATCGCCTCGATGTGGATCGCGGGCATCATGCAGGGCCTGATGTGGCGCGCCACCAACGACGACGGCACCCTGACCTACACCTTCGTCGAATCGCTCAATGCCACCTATCCCTACTACCTCGGCCGTCTGTTCGGTGGCCTGCTGGTGCTGGGCGGCATGCTGCTGATGGCCTGGAACGTCTGGCAGACCTATCGCAGCGCCGACAGGCCGGTGGATCAACCGCTGCTGACGCCCGACACCTCCGAAGCGCGCGCCTGAGGACATCATGAGCCAACACGCACAAAACCCTCACGAGAAGCTGGAGAAGAACGTCGGCCTGCTGGCGGTGTTCATCGCAGTGGCTGTCTCCTTCGGCGGACTTGCCGAAATCGTTCCGCTGATGTTCCAGGCCGAGGCCGTGAAGCCGCTGGAAGGGGTCAAGCCCTACCCGGCGCTCGAACTCGCCGGGCGCGACGTCTATGTTCGAGAAGGCTGCTACAACTGCCATTCGCAGATGGTGCGCACGCTGCGCTTCGAAACCGAGCGCTACGGCCACTACTCGCTTGCGGGCGAATCGGTCTACGACCGGCCGTTCCAGTGGGGCAGCAAGCGCACCGGGCCGGACCTGGCCCGCGTCGGCGGTCGTTACTCCGACGACTGGCACCGCGTCCACCTGAACAATCCGCGCGACGTGGTGCCCGAGTCCAACATGCCCAGCTTCCCCTGGCTGGCGAAGAACCAGGTGGACGGCGCCGCCGTGCAGAACCACATGCGTGCGCTCAAGCGCCTCGGCGACCCCTACAGCGATGCCGACATCGCGGGCGCGCCGGCGGCTGTCGAGGGCAAGACTGAAATGGACGCCATGGTGGCCTATCTGCAGGGCCTGGGCAGGCATGCGCCGAGGGGGCAGTGATGCTTTCGGGAATCGTCACCACCGTGTTGATGCTGCTGTTCCTGGCCGGTTGGGCCTGGGCCTGGAGCCCCCGACGCAAGCATGATTTCGATGAAGCGGCGCACCTGCCGCTGGAATCCGACGAGGAGAATGCACGATGACAGCGGGATGGTCGTGGTACGTGATCGCCCTGGTGACGCTGAACATCGGCGGCTGCGCCTGGCTGCTCTGGTGGACTGCGCGGCGCCGCCCCGGTGACCCCAAGCCGGATGAAACCAGCCATGTCTGGGACGGCGACCTCACCGAATACAACAAGCCCCTGCCGAGGTGGTGGATCAACCTGTTCTACCTGACCATCATCTTCAGCATCGGTTACCTCGTCTGGTACCCGGGCTTCGGCAACTTTGCCGGCTACGGCAAGTGGAGCTCGCAGATCGAGCATGACCGCCAGGCCGCGGTCGCCAGTGCGCAGCTGGAGAAGACCTTCGCCCCGTACAAGGGCCAGCCGATCGACGCACTGGCGCGTGATCCGCAGGCGTTGAAGCTGGGCAAGTCGATCTTCGGCAACACCTGCGCCACCTGCCACGGCTCGTCGGCGAAGGGTGCAACGGGCTACCCGAACCTGACCGACGACATCTGGCATTGGGGCGGCTCGCCCGACCAGATCCTGCACTCCGTGCTGCAGGGCCGCGAGGGCGTGATGCCGCCGTGGGGCAAGGTCCTGGAAGGCATGGGTGGCCCGGATGCAGTGGACTACGTGATCGCCTATCTGCACCAGCTGGGCGAACCGGCAGGCGGCAACCGCAACGACTATGCGGCGGCGCGCGGCAAGGCCCTGTACGAAGGCGTGTGCGTGGCCTGCCATGGCAAGGACGGCAAGGGCGACCAGAAGGTCGGCGCGCCGGATCTGACCGATGGCTACTGGATGTACGGCGACGGTCGTGAATCGCTGCGCGAAACCATCGGCAACGGCCGCCATGGCGTGATGCCCGCGTGGGGTAAAATGCTCGGCGACACCCGTTCCCGCCTCGTCGCAGCCTACGTCTGGTCGCTGTCCCACCAGCCCAAGCCAGGCAATCCAGCCCAGCAATGACCGACTACACCACTCCGCGTTTCGATCATCCGCTGCGCCCGATGGCGCAGCGGATCGGGGCCATCCTGTGGCCCAGCTTCTTCGCGGCCGGGGTGGCCACGATGGTGTTTTTCGCTTTCATCGATCCACTGGAACTGCGCGACCTGACCTTCCCGCAGCTCTCCATCACCCGAGGCCTGGGCTACACCCTCGGTTTCTTCACGTTCTGGCTGGCGACCGCATCGTCCAGCCTGTTCACATGGATCCTGCTGAGGCCGGCCAGCCGCTTCAATCGGCCGCTGCCTCCGCAATAGGCAAATGGGCAACAAGCAAATCCCCCTGGAAGTGCTCGATACGGGCGGCAGCGCCTATGTCAGCGAGCGCAAGATCTATCCCCGCGACGTGTCGGGCCCGCTCAACCGCCTGCGCGTCGCTGCCGTGTTCTGGCTGCTGGGCATGTTCTACCTGTTCCCGTGGCTGTCGTGGGACGGGCGGCAGGCCGTCCTGTTCGACCTGCCGGCGCGCAAGTTCCATGTCTTCGGCCTGACCTTCTGGCCGCAGGACTTCGTGTTCCTGGCGATGCTGCTGATGATCGCCGCGCTTGCCCTGTTCTTCTTCACCGCGCTGGCCGGTCGCCTGTGGTGCGGCTACGCCTGTCCGCAGACGGTGTGGACCGAAGTGTTCCTGTGGATGGAAAGCGCCATCGAAGGCGACCGCCACAAGCGCATCAAGCTGGATGCCGGGCCCTGGAACCGCGACAAGATCCTGCGCAAGGGCGGCAAGCACCTGGTGTGGCTCCTGTTCGCGCTGTGGACCGGGTTCACCTTCGTCGGCTTCTTCACCCCCATCCGCGACCTCGCCCTGCGCGCCTGGCCCTACGAGTGGGGCGGCTGGGAGACCTTCTGGGTGTTCTTCTACGCGCTGGCCACCTGGGGCAATGCCGGCTTCCTGCGCGAGCAGGTCTGCAAGTACATGTGCCCGTACGCGCGCTTCCAGAGCGCGATGTTCGATCGCAACACCCTGATCATCGCCTACGACCCGATGCGCGGCGAGCCGCGCGGACCGCGCAAGAAGGGCCTTGCCAGCGTGCTGGAGCGCGCGCGCGGCCTGCTCGATGCGCGCACCGCGTATGACTACGTGTTCCGCGCCAGCAAGCATCCCTCCGCGGCGACCCAGGCCGCGCATGCGTCCAGCACGATCACCTGGGACGGCGACCTCGGCGAGGTCGAGCCGCTGCCCAAGTTCGCGCCCGATGCGCTGGGCGATTGCATCGACTGCACCATCTGCGTGCAGGTCTGCCCCGTCGGCATCGACATCCGCAACGGCCTGCAATACGAATGCATCGCCTGCGGCGCCTGCATCGACGCCTGCGACGAGGTGATGGAGAAGGTCGGCTACCCCAAGGGCCTGATCCGCTACTCCACCCAGAACTCCATCGACGGCAAGAACACCCGCGTGCTGCGCCCGCGCATCCTCGTGTACGGCACGATCCTGCTGACGCTGATGGTCGGCTGGGGCTTCGGCGTCAGCCACCGCGACCCGCTGATCGCGGAAGTACTGCGCGACCGCAACGCGCTCTTCCGCGAGACCGCCGCCGACATCGAGAACGGTTACACGCTCAAGCTGGTCAACAAGACCGATGCCGACCGCAGCTACCGGGTCCGGATCGAATCCTCCGGCAAGTCCGGCCTGACCCTTAAGGGCGAGCCGCTGGATGTGCGGGTGCCCGCCGGCGCGGTGGTGTCGCAGGAGATCGAGATCGGCGCCCCGGTCGACGTGCGCGGCCGCCATGCGCTGACCTTCGTGATCGAAGCCGACGACGGCAGCGCCAAGGCGCGCATTGACAGTACGTTCTTCGGCCCCATGTAACCCTCATTCGTCGCGAGCCGCCGCCCAGCGGCGGTTTGCGCACTGGCTTCCAGGAGAACCCGGATGGAACGCGAATCGTCGCCGTGGCGGCAGCCCATCGTCTGGCTGATGGTGGTGCTGGTCGGCACCGCCGTCGCCGGCAGCGTCTGGCTGCTCAAGGTCGCGGGCAACGGCGACAGCATCGACGTCGTGCCCGACGAAGTGCAACGCACCGGGCAGAGCCAGCAGGCCGACCTCGGCCCCGATGCCGTCGCGGCGCAGCGCAAGCTGGGCGCGATCGTGCGCATCGATGCCGAACACGGCTACATCGAAGTGCTGCCGGTGAACGGCGACTTCGACCGCGCCGCTGCATTGAAGCTGCACCTGCATCACCCCACCCGCGCCGAGCAGGACCTGGCGCTGACACTGGCCGCCACCGAGACCGGCTGGCGGGCGGACGCCAAGCCGGCCGTCGACCATGACTGGCTGGTCCAGCTGGAACCCGCCACCGACGGGGCATGGCGACTTCGCGGGCGGATGCCGAAGGGCCAGCTCGCGGCGCAACTGCGCCCGTCACTGGACGACGGGCAGCCGTAGCGCGGTGAACGCCATGGCCGGGGTCTGCCACCACTGCGGCGAACCGCTGCCGCAGTCACCGGTGCGCGCCGACGTCGAGGGCACCACCCGCGATTTCTGCTGCGAAGGTTGCGCTGCCGCCGCGCGCTGGATCCTGGACGCGCATCTGGACGACTACTACCGCCTGCGCAGCGCGCCGGGCGGACGGGTCGATGCCGACGCGCCGGCACTGGCCGTCTGGGACCGCGAGGAGCTGCTGTCCAGCCACGCCCGCGAGGTGGAGGGGGGCCGCGAGATCACCGTGCTCACCGACGGCATGCGTTGCGCCGCCTGCGCCTGGCTGATCGACCGCGCGCTCGCGCGTGAACCCGGCGTGCTGGAGTCCACCGCCAACGCCATCACCGGCCGCATCCGCATCGCCTGGGATCCCGCGCGCACCGCGCTGTCGCAACCACTGGCGCGGCTGGCCTCGCTCGGCTACCGGCCCTACCTCGCCACCGGCGAGGCACGCGAGGCGGCGCGGCGGCGCGAACGCAACCGCGACGTGCTGCGCATCGGCCTGGCCGGCATCGGCGCGATGCAGGCGATGATGTTCGCCGAAGCGCTGTATCTCGATACCCGCGGCGAGATGCCGCTGCCCACCCGCGACTTCTTCCGCTGGGTCACCTTCATGGTGTCCACCCCGGTGGTGTTCTGGGCCGGCTGGCCGTTCATCGTCGGCGCATGGAACGAACTGCGCGGGCGCCGGCTGGGCATGGACGTGCTGATCGCCGGCTCCACCCTGCTGGCCTGGGCGGTGAGTACCATCGAAACCGTGCGCGGCGGCGTCCACGTCTGGTACGACGCGGCGGTGATGTTCGTCTTCCTGCTGCTGGTGGCACGCCAGCTGGAACAGCGCGCGCGCGCCATCGCCAGCGCGCAGGTGGATGCGCTGGCGCGGGCGCGGCCGGCCTTCGCCACCCGCGAACTGGCCGACGGCAGCCGCGAGTCGGTACCCGTCGACGCGCTGGTGGTGGGCGACGTGGTGCGGATCGCGGTGGGCGAGCCGGTGCCGGCCGACGGCGTGCTGCTCGAAGGCGAAGCGCATTTCGAGGAATCGCTGCTGACCGGCGAGTCGGCAGCGGTCACCCGCCATGCCGGTGACCCGGTATTTGCCGGCACCGCATGCCGCGAACATGCGGCGAAGATCCGCGTGACCGGCGTCGGCACCGGCACCCGTCTTGCCGAGCTGGCGCGACTGGTGGAAAGCGCGCAGGCGCACCGCCCGGCGCTGGCCCTGGGCACCGAGCGCATCGCCGGCTGGTTCGTGGCCGGCCTGCTGCTGGCGGCGGTGGTGGTGTACGCCTGGTGGCGCGTGCACGAGCCGGCGCGCGCGTTCGAGGTGGTGCTGGCGCTGCTGGTGATCAGCTGCCCGTGCGCATTGTCGCTGGCGGTGCCCGCGGCGCTGGCCGCGGCCCACGGCGCACTGGCCAGGATCGGCGTGCTGTCGGTGCGGCCGGACGCGCTGCAGCGGCTGGCACAGGCCACCGACGTGGTGTTCGACAAGACCGGTACCTTGGGCGACGGCAAGCCGCACCTGCAGGGCGTGGATGCCTGCATCGCCGTCGATGCCGATGCGGCGCTGCGCATCGCCGCCGCACTGGAGCGCGACAGCAACCATCCGCTGGCCGCCGCGTTCGCGCTGGTGCCAGACGCACCGATGGCCAGCGGCGTGCGCGCGATCGCCGGCCGCGGCGTCGAAGGCACGGTCGAGGGCGTGCGCTGGCGCATCGGCACCGCGCCGTTCGCGACCGGTGGCGACGACAACGGCGCAGTCTGGCTGGGCAATGACGCGGGCGCGCGCGCGCGCTTCACCTTCGCCGAACGCGAACGCGCGGACGCCGCGCAGGCATTGCAGCAGCTGCGCGAACAGGGGCTGGCGTTGCACCTGGCCAGCGGCGACGCCGCCGCGCCGGTGGCGCGCTTCGCCAGCGCAATGGGGATTGCCGATCCGCACGCCCGCCAGTCGCCGGAAGACAAGCTGGCACTGGTCCGCGCGATGCAGGACGAGGGCCGCGTGGTGGCGATGGTGGGCGACGGCCTCAACGACGCGCCGGTGCTGGCCGGCGCCGATGTATCGCTGGCGATCGGCGATGGCGCCGCGCTGGCGCAGCGCTCTGCCGACCTGGTGCTTTCCGGCATGTCGCTGGCCAACGTACCGGCGGCCATCGGGATCGCGCGGCGCACCCGCCGCATCGTCCGCCAGAACCTGGCCTGGGCGATCGGCTACAACCTGCTGGCGCTGCCGCTGGCCGCCGCCGGCATGGTGACGCCGTGGCTGGCGGCGCTGGGCATGGCGCTGTCCTCGCTGGCGGTCACCGCCAACGCCCTGCGCCTTGCCAAGGTTGCCCCGCGATGAACATCCTGCTGTTCCTGATCCCCATCAGCCTGGTGATGGCCGCAGTCGCTGCGCTGCTGTTCGCATGGGCGGTGCGGCGAGGCCAGTTCGAGGACCTGGACACGCCGGCCCTGGACATCCTGCGCGACGAAATGCCGCCGGCGGAGCGCATGGACGCGACGCCTGCCGGGACGACGGAGGAGCGTGATGCCGGTTGACCTGCTGGTGCTGGGTGCGGCGCTGCTGACCGGCCTGCTGGGCGGCGCGCACTGCGTGGCGATGTGCGGCGGCATCGCCACCGGGTTCTCGGTGCATTCGCGCGGCTGGTTCGCGGCCTTGCAGCCGAACCTCGGTCGGGTCAGCGGCTATGTGCTGGCTGGCGCCCTGGTCGGTGGCCTCGGTGGCGGACTGCTGGGCGTGGCCCGCATCCCGCAGCTGGGCATCGCGATGCGCGCGCTGGTCGGGATCGTGCTGGTCATCGCCGGGCTGCGCATGCTGGATGCCAAGGGGCGGCTGCCGCGCTTCTCCGGCGGCCCCGGCAATCGCCTGTGGCGCGCGCTTGCCCCCTTGCAGCGCCGACTGCTGCCGGCCGACACCGCGGGCAAGCGGTTCCTGCTCGGGATGCTCTGGGGCTGGATGCCCTGTGGCCTGTCCACTACCCTGCTGGCCGCCGCGTGGCTGAGTGCCAGCCCGCTGCACGGCGCGCTGACCATGGCCGCGTTCGGGCTGGGCACGCTGCCGGTGATGGTGTCGCTGACCTGGGCCGGCGCACGCATCGGCCAACGCCTGCAGCGCGGCGCGCTGCGCAATGCAGCCGGGGTGCTGGTGATCGGCGCCGGCCTGCTCACCATCGCGGCGCCCTGGCTGATGCAGCTGCCGGCCATGCACGGCATCCTCGCCGCGCTCGGTTGCCGCAGCCTGCCGGCCTGACCCGGTCAAGGACCGCGCTGATTCCGCCTCGCGGCTGCTGCATAATCGGAATGCCGCAAGGCCATCTCCCCGCGCCAGCAAGCCCCAGGAAACCACCGATGCCGGCCGGATTCGCCTTGGCCCACGCCCGCCAACCCATCGCCGCCCTGCCCCAGCGCATCCTACTGCTGGAAAATTCCCGTGCCTATACGTCGATGCTGCGCGAGGCGATCGAGCAGCGCGTGCAGCTGCCGATCAGCGTCGCCTCCACCCTGGCGGAAGCACGCGAACTGCTGGACCGGGAATCCGACTGGTTCCTCGCCCTGACCGGGCTGGTGCTGGCCGATGGCGACCGCGACCAGGTCATCGATTTCTTCGTCGAGCGGCGCATGCCCACCATCGTGGTCAGCGGCGTGTACGACGAGGCGCTGCGCGAGCGCGCGCTGCAGCAGCACATCATCGACTACGTGCTGAAAAGCACGCCGGACAGCATCGACTATTTGGTCTGGCTGGTGCAGCGGTTGGAGCGCAACCGCCGGATCAGCGCGCTGGTGGTGGACGATTCGCTGTCGGCCCGCTCCTACATCGCCTCGCTGCTGTCGCTGCAGGGCTACCGCGTTTCCCATGTCGCCGACGGCCAGTCGGCGCTGCGCATGATCGAAGCCGATCCCGACATCCGCCTGGCCATCGTCGACCAGGAAATGCCGGGCATGGACGGGATCGAGCTGACCCGACGCCTGCGCCAGCTGCGCGCGCGCGACCGCATGGCGGTGATCGGCGTGTCCGGCAGCACCGATGCCTCGCTGATCCCGCGCTTCCTCAAGAACGGCGCCAACGACTTCCTGCGCAAGCCTTTCTCGCGGGAGGAGTTCTTCTGCCGCGTCTCGCAGAACATCGACCAGCTGGAGCTGATCGGCACCCTGCAGGACCTGGCCACCCGCGACTTCCTGACCGGGCTGCCCAACCGCCGCAGCTTCCTCGAGCAGAGCGAGAAACACATCGCCCGCAGCGGCGGCGACGTCACCGTGGCGATGATCGATATCGACCACTTCAAGCACATCAACGACAGCTACGGCCACGAGGCCGGCGACCGCGCGCTGCGGGCGATGGCCGATACCCTGCACGCCTACAACCGCCCGGAGGACTACTGCGGGCGCTTCGGCGGCGAGGAGTTCTGCATGCTGATCGACGGCCTCGACGCACGGGCCAGCCTGCGCCACCTGGAAGGCCTGCGCCAGGCGGTGGAAGCGATGGAGATCGACATCGACGGCCGGCCTCTGCGGATGACCATCAGCATCGGCGCCAGCCGACGCTCGCCGCAGTTCCCGAACCTGCACAGGCTTCTGGGCGAGGCCGACCGGCACCTGTACCTGGCCAAGGCCGGCGGCCGCAACCAGGTGCGCGGGCTGGAAGCGGACTGACTCAGCCCGCGGCCGCGATGGCGTCGTTGTGCACCCCCGCCACCGCGCGGCCGGAGGGGTCGGCCATGCCTGCGAAGCTGGCGTCCCACGCGATCGCCGCCGCCGACGAACAGGCGATCGACTTGCCGCCCGGCACCGTTTCCGCCGCCGCGCGGCTGGGATAGAACTGCTCGAAGATGTGCCGGTACCAGTACGCTTCCTTGGTCTGCGGCGGGTTGACCGGGAAACGCTTGTCGGCCGCGGCCAGCACGCGGTCGGACACCTCGGCCTCCGCGTGTGCCTTCAGGCCGTCGATCCAGCCGTAGCCGACGCCATCGCTGAACTGCTCCTTCTGCCTCCACAGGATCTCCGGCGGCAGGTAGCCCTCGAACGCCGCGCGCAGCACGCCCTTTTCCATCCGCTGCGGGCCGGGATCGCCCTTGCGCACCATCTTGTGCGCCGCGTCCATGCGCATTGCCACGTCCAGGAACTCGCGATCCAGGAACGGCACCCGCGGCTCCACGCCCCAGGCCATCATCGACTTGTTGGCGCGCAGGCAGTCGTAGTTGCTGAGCGCGTCGAGCTTGCGCACCAGCTCCTCGTGGAATTCGCGCGCGTTGGGCGCCTTGTGGAAGTACAGGTAACCGCCGAACACCTCGTCGCTGCCTTCGCCGGACAGCACCATCTTCACCCCCATCGCCTTGATCCGCCGCGCGAGCAGGAACATCGGGGTGGACGCGCGGATGGTGGTCACGTCGTAGGTCTCGATGTGGCGGATCACCTCCGGCAGCGCGTCCAGGCCCTCCTCGAAGGTGTATTCGAAACCGTGGTGGACCGTGCCCAGCATGTCCGCCGCCACTTGCGCCGCGGCCAGGTCGGGCGAGCCCTTCAGGCCGATGGCGAAGCTGTGCAGGCGCGGCCACCACGCCTCGGTCCTGTCTCCGTCCTCGATCCGGTGGCGTGCGTAGCGTGCCGCCACCGCCGCCACCAGCGAGGAATCCAGCCCGCCCGACAGCAGCACGCCATAGGGCACGTCGGTCATCAACTGGCGGTGCACGGCGGCCTCGAACGCCTCGCGCAGCTCGGCCAGCGGCACCTCGACGCCTTCCACCGCGTCGTAGTCGCGCCACGGGCGCTCGTAGTATTTCGTCAGTTGCCCGCTCGCGGAGTCGTACCAGTGCCCGGGCGGGAACTGCGCCACGTCGGCGCAATCGTCCACCAGCGATTTCATCTCCGAGGCCACGCGCAGCCGGCCTTCGGCATCGTGGCCCCAGTACAGCGGCACCACCCCGATGGGATCGCGGGCGATGATCGCGCGCCCCTTCGCGCTGTCCCACAGCGCGAACGCGAAGATGCCGTTGAGGCGGTTGAGGAACGATGCCGGCCCGCTCCCATCGGCGTCACCCTCGCGGTAGAGCGCGTTGATGACCTCGCAGTCCGACTCGGTCTGGAAGGCATACGGCTGCGACAGCTCCCGCTTCAGCGCCACGTGGTTGTAGATCTCGCCGTTCACCGCCAGCGCCAGCGACCCGTCGGCCGACAACAGCGGCTGTGAACCGCCGGCCGGATCGACGATGGCCAGCCGCTCGTGCACGAGGATCGCGCCGCTGCCACCGCCGCCGTTGTCGATGTATACCCCGCTCCAGTCCGGGCCGCGATGGCGCTGCCTCTGCGAGCGTTCCAGCGACTGCCGCCGCAGGGCCTGGAGGTCGTCGCCGGGCTGCAGCCCGAAGATGCCGAAGATGGAGCACATGGTGGGGATTCCTTGGTGGATGGGTGAAAACCGCACAACGAAAAAGCCCGCATCCTTCGATGCGGGCTTTGGGTGATTCCGGCTTGCTGTCGCTTCGCCTATGCGCGGGCCCGCAGCCGCGCACGATGGTTCGTGCCGCGATTATTGCGGTTGAGGTTGTTGGCGTTGGTGGCGAAGCGGCGCATGGTCCGACTATGGCACGCCGGATCGGGGGGCGCAAGCGCCCCTCTCAACCAGCCAGCAACCGCTCCATCAGCGCCAGGTAGAGGTCGGGCAGCCGCTGCAAGTCGTCCACCCGCACATGCTCGTCGACCTTGTGGATGCTGGCGTTGACCGGGCCGATCTCGATGCACTGCGCGCCCAGCGGGGCGATGAAGCGGGCATCGGAGGTACCGCCGCCGGTGCTTTCCTCGGGCATGTGGCCTGCGAACTGCGCAAGCACCTCGCGCGCCGCCGCACGCAGCGGGCCTTCCGGGGTGTGGAACGGCTCGCCGCCGCGATGCCAATGGACGCTGTAGTCCAACCCGTGCGCGGCCAGCACGGCCTCGCACTCGGCTTCCAGCTGCGGCGCGCGCCAGTGCGGGTTGTAGCGCAGGTTGAACAGCGCCTGCAGTTCGCCCGGGATGACGTTGTTGGCGCCGGTGCCGGCGTGGATGTTGCTGAGCTGCAGGCTGGTGGGCGGGAAGCTGTCGAAGCCCTCGTCCCAGCGCCGGGCCGCCAGCGCCGCCAGCGCCGGCATCGCCTGATGGATCGGATTGCGCGCCTTCTCCGGATAGGCCACGTGGCCCTGCACGCCACGCACCGTCAGCGTCGCCGACAGCGTGCCGCGCCGGCCGACCCGCAGCAGGTCGCCGAGCGTGTCCTTCGACGATGGCTCACCGGTGATGCACCAGTCGATGCGCTGGCCGCGTTCGCGGAACACCTGCGCGACCTTGCGCACGCCATCGATGGCATCGCCCTCCTCGTCCGAGGTCAGCAGCAGCGCCACGGTGCCGGGGTGGCCCGGGTGCGCGGCGACGAAGCGCTCCAGCGCAATGACGAATGCGGCGACGCTGCCCTTCATGTCGGCGGCGCCGCGCCCGTACAGCGCGCCGTCACGCAACTCCGGCATGAAGGGATCCGAGGCCCACGCCGCCGCCGGGCCGGCGGGCACCACGTCGGTATGCCCCAGCAGCACCAGCACCGGGCCGCCGCTGCCGTGGGTGGCCCAGAGGTTGTCCACCTCGCCGAAGCGCAGAGACTCGCAGTTGAAACCGGCCGCCTGCAGGCGATCGGCGACCAGACGCTGGCAGCCGGCGTCATCCGGGGTCACCGAAGGACGCGCGATCAGCTCGCATGCCAAGGCAAGGACGCCGGCCATCTCAGCCGACGCCGAACAGCTTCTTGAAACCGTTGTCGGAAAAGCCCTGCGAAACGGTGCCATCGTCCATTACCACCACCGGCCGCCGGATCAGCTGCGGATATTCCTGCAGCAGCAGCTTCCATTCGGCATCGCTGCCCGGTGCCTTGCGGGTGGGCGGCAGCTGCCGCCATGTGGTCGATGACCTGTTGACCAGCGCATCCCAGCCGCCCACCGCCT
>JAANMY010002113.1_pt1 | contig 19749 bp, 17 predicted proteins | sample 7279691 | NCBI WGS metagenome assembly JAANMY01 (sample SAMN14094543, study PRJNA606508) | bioreactor metagenome | isolation source: A lab-scale SPAN reactor treating ammonium-rich wastewater day 388 | place: Ireland: Galway | collected 2018-02-07
TCGCGCAGGGTGCCGTAGTCAAACATGGCCGTTCTCCTTGGCGGTGGCGTGGGTCTCGTGCGCCTGCTGCGCCTCCGGTAGTGGCCACAGCTTCAGGCCTTCGGGCCCGGCCTTGACCATGCGCCGCATCAGGAACACGTCGAACACGGCCAGCGTGGTGTACAGCACGACGAAACCGATCAGGCTGCCGGTGACCTGCGCGCTGCTGGTGGACGAGACGCCGAGGAAGGTCGGCAGCACACCGTCGATCGCCCAGGGTTGGCGGCCGTATTCGGCCACGATCCAGCCCAGCTCCGCGGCGATCCACGGCAGCGGCAGGCTCCACAGCGCGATGCGCAGGAAGCGCGGGTTCTCCAGCTTGCGCTTGCTCGCCAGGAAGAAGGCCCAGCCGAACAGCGCGATGAAGAAGAAGCCCAGCGCCACCATGATCCGGAACGAGAAGAACAGCACCGGCACGTTCGGCACGGTTGACCAGGCGGCCTGCTCGATCACGCGTTCGTCGGCCTTGGCCGGATCGTCCACGTACTTCAGGGTCAGCAGGCCGAAGCCCAGGTCCTCGCGCTTGGCCAGGAACGCCTGCTGCTTCTCCGGGTTGGTTCGGTCCGCGCGCACGGCGGCCAGCGCCGCATGCGCCTCGATCCCGTTGCGGATGCGCTGCTTGTTCTGCTCCACCAGGTCATGGATGCCCGGCACCTGCTCGTCCAGCGAGCGGGTGGCGATCATGCCCAGCGCCCACGGGATCCGCACCGCCGCCTTGGTCTCGCGCTCCTCCATGCTGGGCAGGCCGAACAGGGTGAACGACGCCGGTGCCGGGGCCGTATGCCACTCGGCCTCGATCGCCGCCACCTTCATGTGCTGGTTCTCCGAGGTGGTGTAGCCGCTCTCGTCGCCCAGCACCACCACCGACAGCGCGGCGGCGAGGCCGAAGCTGGCCGCCACCGTGATGGAGCGCTTCGCGAACTGCAGGTTGCGCCCCTTCAGCAGGTAGTAGGCGCTGATCGACAGCACGAACATCGCGCCGGTCACGTAGCCCGCGCTCACGGTGTGCACGAACTTCGACTGCGCCACGGGATTGAAGAGCACGGCGGCGAAGTCGGTCACTTCCATCCGCATGGTCTCGAAGTTGAACGCGGCGCCCACCGGGTTCTGCATCCAGCCGTTCGCGATCAGGATCCACAGGGCCGAGAAGTTGGCGCCCAGCGCCATCAGCCAGGTCACCACCATGTGCTGGAGCCGGCTCATGCGGTCCCAGCCGAAGAAGAACAGGCCGACGAAGGTGCTTTCCAGGAAGAACGCCATCAGGCCTTCGATGGCCAGCGGCGCGCCGAAGATGTCGCCGACGTAGTGCGAGTAATAGGCCCAGTTGGTGCCGAACTGGAATTCCATGGTGATGCCGGTGGCGACCCCCATGGCGAAATTGATGCCGAACAGGACGCCCCAGAACTTCACCATCTGCTTCCAGATGACGCGCCCGGTCATGACGTAGACGCTCTCCATGATCGCCAGCAGCAGCGCCAGGCCCAGCGTCAGCGGGACGAACAGGAAGTGGTACAGGGCGGTGATCGCGAATTGGAGCCGCGACAGGTCGACGACGTGCAGGTCGGGCATGGCACTTACCTCGGGGTTGATTCAAGGCGGCGGCCCACGGCGTCGGCATCGACGTCCGGGCGATGTGCGGGGGCGAAGAACAGGGCGTACAGCAGCGCGATCAGCCCGATCTTGGCGATCAGGATCCAGGCGATGTGGCGCTTGGCGCGGCGCAGCAGTTCCACGGAGGATGGCTCCCGGATCTAACTTTAGATAAATCTAATATAAAAATCCCGGTCTCGCAATCGCCGGAGGTTCCATGCCGGCAGGGTAGTCCCGCGGCCTGGCGCTGTCGCTGGGACATAATGTCCCGATGACAGCCGACCGCATCCCGCTCCTCATCGATACCGACCCCGGCGTGGACGACGCGCTGGCCCTGCTGATGGCCTTCAACGACCCGCGTTTCGACGTGGTCGGCCTGACCATCGCCGCCGGCAACGTCGGCCTCGGCCACACCGTCGCCAACGCACTCAAGCTGTGCGAGGTCTGCGGCGTGGACGTGCCGGTGTTTGCCGGCGCCGATGCGCCGCTGGTGTTCCCGGCCCGCGATGCCGCCTATGTGCACGGCCGGGACGGCTTCGGTGATGCCGGCTACGCGCCGGCCGCCCGTGCTGCCGAAGCCGAGCACGCCGCGCTGGCCATCCTGCGGCTCTCGCATGAACACGCCGGCAAGTTGCTGCTGGTGGCGCTGGGCCCGCTGACCAACTTGGCGCTGGCGTTGAAGCTGGATCCCAGCCTGCCGTCCCGGGTGGCGCGCTGCGTGGTGATGGGCGCCGCGGTGACCGCGCACGGCAACATCACGCCGGCCGCCGAATTCAACATCGCGTTCGATCCGGAAGCGGCGCATATCGTGTTTTCGGCCTTCCCGAGGGTCGAGCTGGCCGACTGGGAAGCGGTGCTGGCGCACGGCTTCCGCCACGACGACGCCGAGCGCTGGTTGGCGGCGGACTCGCCGCGGGCGCGCTTCTATGCCGGCATTTCCGCCCACACCCGCGCCTGGGCCAGGGCCGGGCGCGGCGAGCGCTGGCATGCCGCCGATGCGCTGGCGATGGCACTGGCGCTCCAGCCGGAGGGCGCGCAGGAATTGCTGGAGCGCCCGCTGGCGGTGGAGACCGCCGGCCAGCATGCGCGCGGTGCCACCATCGTGGACTGGAACCGGCAGACCGGCGCGGCCGACAACGTGGCCATCCTCATGCGCTACGACCAGGGGCGGTTCGAGGCGATGATCGAGCGCGCGCTGGCCGCTTCCTGAGCCACGCCGGGGTGCCGGATCCGGGCCGGTTGCACGGGGAGGGCGGGCATCGCTATAATGCGCGGCTCTTTCTCCCGTTCCACTTCCCAGAGTTTCCATCATGAAAGCCGGCATCCATCCCGAATACCGCGACGTCGTCTTCCAGGACGTGACCTCGGACTTCAAGATCCTGACCCGCTCGACCCTCTCCAGCAAGGAGACGGTGAAGTGGGAAGACGGCAACGAGTATCCGCTGATCAAGGTGGAAGTCTCGTCGTCCTCGCACCCCTTCTACACCGGCCAGAACAAGGTGATCGACACCAGCGGCCGCGTCGACCGGTTCCGCAAGCGCTACCAGAAGTAAGCGCCCGCGCGAGTGCGTGCATCAGCGGCCGCCCCCAGGGCGGCCGTTTCGTTTTTGTTGATCCCGGTCAGGCGGCTGCGACTTTCGTCCGGGGTGCCGGCCTGGCCGCATATGCGATAATTCCGCTTTCCCATGCGCTGGCGCATGGCCCCGAGCGGCCGCGTGCCGGGCACCCCCAACGGAGTTGCGTCGTGTCCGAACTTGACCAGATCACCCTGACCGCAGGCGACAAATCGGTCGCCATGCCCGTGCTGAAGCCGACCCTGGGCCAGCCTTGCGTGGACATCGCGAAGCTGCCCAAGGAAACCGGCTGCTTCACATACGATCCGGGCTTCGGCGCCACCGCCAGCTGCAAGTCGGCCATCACCTACATCGACGGCGACGCCGGCGTGCTGCTGTACCGCGGCTACCCGATCGAGCAGCTGGCCGAGCACTCCACCTTCACCGAGGTGGCGTACCTGCTGATGCATGGCGAGCTGCCGAACGCGCAGCAGCTGGATGCCTTCGAGCACGAGGTCACCCACCACACGATGATGCACGAGGCGTTCCGTACGTTCCTGTACGGCTTCCGTCACGACGCGCATCCGATGGCGATGCTGACCGGCATGCTGGGCTCGCTGGCCAGCTTCTACCACAACGACCTCGACCTCGAGGACCCGGAGCAGCGTCGCCTGGCCGCGATCCGCCTGATCGCCAAGGTGCCGACCATCGCCGCGGCCTGCTACCGCTATTCGATCGGCTGGCCGATCCGCTACCCGCGCAACAACCTCGACTTCACCACCCGCTTCCTGCACATGATGAAGGAAGTGCCGAGCGAGCCGCTGGAGCTGAACCCGGTGGCCGCCAAGGCGATGGACCTGCTGTTCATCCTGCACGCCGACCACGAGCAGAACGCGTCGACTTCGACCGTCCGCCTGGTGGGTTCCACCGGTGCCAACCCGTACGTCAGCGTCGCCGCCGGCGTGGCCGCGCTGTGGGGTCCGGCGCACGGCGGCGCCAACGAGGCCGTGCTGAAGATGCTGGCCGAGATCGGCAAGCCGGAGAACGTGAAGTCCGCGGTCGACAAGGCCAAGGACAAGGAATCCGGCTTCCGCCTGATGGGCTTCGGCCACCGCGTCTACAAGAACTACGACCCGCGCGCGGCGCTGGTGCGCAAGATGACCCACGACGTGCTGGGTGCGCTCAACGTCAACGACCCGTTGCTGGAAGTGGCGGTGCGGCTGGAAGAGGCGGCGCTGAAGGACGACTACTTCGTGCAGCGCAAGCTCTACCCGAACGTCGACTTCTACAGCGGCATCATCTACAAGGCGCTGGGCATCCCGGTGGAGATGTTCACGGTGATGTTCGCTATCGCCCGCACCGCCGGCTGGGTCAGCCACTGGCTGGAGCAGCAGGAGGATCCGGAGAACCGCATCGGCCGTCCGCGCCAGATCTATACCGGTTCGGTCCAGCGCGACTACGTGGACATGGGCAAGCGCTGAGCCAGCGCCGCATGTCACGACGGAAGACGCCCCGCGAGGGGCGTTTTCTTTTGCACGGGGTTGCCGGGATCGGGCGGGCGGAAGCCGTGGTTACCGACCGGTGGGTCGGCCCTCGTGCCCGCGGATTTCCTCCTCGGCCAGCAGCGTGCGCAGCTGCGCCGCCGAGGCGCGCCGCATCGGCCGCTCGTCGACGCCAGACAGCGGCGCCTGCCGCAGGCCGTCCAGTGGCAACACGGTGGCCTCGAACGCCAGCTCCTCCGCGTTGAACAGCCAGCCCGGTGCGTCCAGCTCGCGTTCCCGGTCGAGCCGCAGGCGCCGGCTGCGCGGCTGCGCGGGGATGCCGTGCTCGACGAGCCAGCGCGGCACCGCGTCGGGGTCGTCGCTGTGCAGGTGCAGGTCGACCGGGGAACGTGCGTCGGCAGTACCTTCCAGTACCGGCCCGACCAGGCGCGGCTGGAAGCCGGCGAAGAACTCCAGTGCGCGCAGCGCGGCTTCGCGGCGACGGTGCACTTCCGCCGGCTGCCGGTCGCCCAGAAACAGGCGCTGGTACTGGCGCAGCGCCTCCTCGATCTCGTGGTTGCGCGGCAGCGAGGCATCGTCAAGGATCCCCAGCCGCTGCGCGGCCTTGCGCTTGGCCATCTGGAAATCGCGGATCCCGCCTTCGGCCATCAACCGGGCTGCTTCATGGGCCAGGCGCTGGCGGCGCTCGCGGGTGCGGCTCTGCGCGTGCAGGTGCGCATGGACGTGCTGGCGGCTGTCCGGCATCGCGGATCCTCACGGCGACCTGACCCGACTCTACCGGAGCCGGCGGTGCCCCGCGCGTGACGAAGGTTGGCGGCCTCAGAAGATGTCGAAGGACTCTTCGGCGGGCTGCTCCTCGAGCTCCGGCTCGGCCAGCGATTCCTCTTCCATCCGCTGCAGGTCTTCGGCCTTGACCCATTCCACGATGCCGCCGTCGCCGCCGGGCAGCAGCCGGCCACCGGGGCTGACGCTGACCTTGACCATGCCGGCGGGCGGATCGGGCAGCCGCTCGGGCTGGTCCTTCAGGGCCGCCTGCATGTAGTTGATCCAGATCGGCAGCGCGGCCTTGCCACCGTATTCGCGGTAGCCCAGCGAGCGGAAGTCGTCGCGACCCACCCAGACGGTGGTGACGAAGGGGCCGCCGAAGCCGGAGAACCAGGCATCGCGATGGTCGTTGGTGGACCCGGTCTTGCCGCCCACGTCCTCGCGGTTCAGCACCCGCGCGGCGGTGGCGGTGCCGCGCTTGACCACGTCGCGCATCATCGATTGCAGCTGCCAGGCCACGCGCGGATCGATCGCGCGCGGGGCAACCAGGATGTCAGGATCGACCGGCTGCGGCGCGGCGGAAGGCTGCGTCGCTGGCTTGCTGGTGGTTGCCGCAGGAGCGGCGGCGCCGGCCGGGCCCAGGTCGAAGCCGTCCACCCGTGCGCTGGCTGGTGCGGCAACGGCCTGGCCGGGCGCGGTCGCGACCGCGCACGACGGGCAGGCGACCGGCGCGGCCTCCTTGAGGATCTCCTTGCCGTCGCGGTCACGCACGCTGTCGATCACCCAGGGAGTGACCAGGAAGCCGCCGTTGGCGAACGCGCCGTAGCCGCGCGCCACCGACAGTGGCGTCAGCGAGGCGGTGCCCAGCGACATCGACAGGTTGGGCGGCAGGCTGGCTTCATCGAAGCCGAAGTGGCTGATGTAGCGGCGCGCGTACTCCACGCCGATGGTGTCCAGCAGCCGCACCGACACCAGGTTGCGCGACTGCACCAACGCCTCGCGGACCCGCATCGGGCCGGCGAAGTTGCCGCTGTCGTTCTGCGGCCGCCATTCCTTGCCGCGGCGGTCCTTGAACACCACCGGCGCGTCCAGCACGATCGAGGCCGGGTTGAAACCGCGCTCGAACGCCGCCGCGTAGAGGAACGGCTTGAAGCTGGAGCCGGGCTGGCGGCGTGCCTGGGTGGCCCGGTTGAACTTGTTGCCGGCGAAGCTGTAACCGCCCACCAGGGCGCGCAGGGCGCCGTTGTCGGCGTCCAGCGACACCAGCGCCACCTGTGCCCGCGGGATCTGGTCGATTTCCCAGCGCGGCGGCGCCTCGGGCTTGTCGGCGGGGGCGGGCAGCCGGCGCACGCGCACCACGTCGCCGCGCTTGGCCAGCGCCGCGGCCGGCTTGCCGGTCCAAGAGATGGCGCTGCCGGCGAGTGTCAGTTCGCTGCCGTCGCGCAGTACCACGGACAGGTGGCCACCGGCGGTGTCGACCACCACCGCGGGCAGTAGCTCGTTCTGGGCCGGGATCGCACGCAGCAGGCGGCCGATTGCGGCCGCGTCCGCGCCGTCCGGGATCTGCACGGTCTGTTCCGGCTTGCGCCAGCCATGGCGATGGTCGTAAACGCGCAGTCCATCCACCACCGCGCGGTCAGCGGCGGCCTGCAGCACCGGGTCGATGGTGGTGGTGACGTGGTAACCCTTGTTCAGCACGTCGCCGCCGAAGCGCTCCACCATCTGCTGGCGCACCATCTCGGCGACGTAGGGCGCGTACACCTCGATCTCGCGCTCGTGCGGTTTGGCGTGCATGGGCGCGCGGCGCGCGGCGTCGGCTTCGGCACGGCCGACGAAGCCCAGCTCGGCCATGCGCGGCAGGATGTAGTTGTCGCGGCGGATCCGGGCCCGCTCGGGGTTGCTGATCGGGTTGCCGCTGGACGGGAACTTGGGGATGCCGGCCAGGGTGGCGGCTTCATCCAGGCTGAGCTGGTCCAGGGTCTTGCCGTAGTAGAACTCGGCGGCCGCTGCCACGCCGTAGGCGCGATTGCCGAAGAAGCTCTTGTTGAGGTACAGCTCGAAGATCTCGTCCTTGTCCAGCTCCCGCTCCATCTTCATCGCCAGCAGCATCTCGGCGAACTTGCGCCGGAAGCTGTACTCGGAGCTGAGGAAGAACTGCTTGGCCACCTGCTGGGTGATGGTGGAGCCGCCGGCGACCCGCTCCTGGCCGCCGGTCTTGGCCAGCAGCCAGACCGCGCGCAGCACGCCTTTCACGTCGATCCCGTGGTGGTCGTAGAAATTGGCGTCCTCGGCGGCCAGGAACGCCTGCTTGACCCGCGGCGGGACCTTGCCGATCTCCACCGGATAGCGGCGCATTTCGCCGAACAGCCCGATCAGGCGGCCGTCGCGGGCATATACGTACATCGGCTCCTGCAGTTCGATAGAACGCAGGCTCTGCACGTCCGGCAGCCGCGCGCTGACCGCGTAGACCATGATGCCGAGCGCCACGCCGCCGGCCAGGCAGGCGGCGGCCGCGCCGAGCAGGATCCAGCGCAACGGGCGGGGGATGCGGGGCATGGGCGCAGATTCCGATTGCAGCAAACGGGGCTGCGGAGTATAGAGTAGGCGCCGGCAACGACCGGCCCACGGGGGTGGCCGGTTTCCCTTCGCGCATGCGTAAATGGAAACCGGACAGGGCGAAATGGGGCACGTACGGCCAGCGCGTCGGTGGAAACCGGTTGCCTTGTCGTGAAAAGTCCGTTATTCATGTAGCACAGCACCTGTTGCGCGTAAGCGCCTGTGGCAAGGGGAGATACCGTGGGTCTGGGGACGAAGACGCAACCGCCGTTGATCGGCGTGGACATCAGTTCGACCGCGGTCAAGCTGTTGCAGCTTGCGCGTACCGGCGACCGTTACCGCGTGGAGCACTACGCGGTGGAGCCGCTGCCGCCGAACGCCGTGGTCGAGAAGAACCTGGTCGAAGTCGAGGCCGTGGGCGAGGCGATCCGCCGCGCCGTGGCGCGCTCGGGCACCCGGGTCAAGAACGCCGCTGCGGCGGTGTCCGGCTCCTCGGTGATCACCAAGGTGATCCCGATGCCCGCCGCCCTCAGCGAGGACGAGCTGGAATCGCAGATCGAGCTGGAAGCGGTCAACTACATCCCGTACCCGGTCGAGGAAGTGAACCTCGATTTCGAGGTGCTGGGCCCCATGCCCGGCAACAGCGAGATGGTGCAGGTGCTGCTGGCGGCCTCGCGCTCCGAGAACGTCGAGGTACGCGCCTCGGCGCTCGAGCTCGGTGGGCTGACCGCCAAGGTCATCGATGTCGAGGCCTTCTGCATCGAGAACGCCTTCGCGCTGATGGCGCCCACGCTCAACGTGCCGCGCGACGGCCTGGTGGCGCTGGTCGACGTCGGTGCCACCATGACCACGCTCAATGTCCTGCGCGGTGGCCGCAGCATCTACACCCGCGAGAACGTGTTCGGCGGCAAGCAGCTGACCGACGAGGTCATGCGCCGCTACAGCCTGAGCTATGAAGAGGCCGGTCTGGCCAAGCGTCAGGGCGGGCTGCCGGAAAGCTACGAGATCGAGGTGCTCGATCCGTTCAAGGAAGCCATGGTCCAGCAGGTCAGTCGCCTGCTGCAGTTCTTCTATGCCGGCAGCGAGTTCAACCGCGTCGACCAGGTGGTGCTGGCGGGTGGTTGCGCCTCCATCCCCGGCATCGCCGCGATGGTGGAAGAGCAGCTCGGCATCCCGAGCGTGATGGCCAACCCCCTGGCGCAGATGACGCTGGGCCCGCGCGTGCAGGCGCATGCCCTGGCGCAGGACGCACCGGCGTTGATGATCGCCTGCGGCCTGGCACTGAGGAGTTTCGACTGATGGCACGGATCAATCTCCTCCCGTGGCGCGAGGAGCGCCGCAAGGCCCGGCAGAAGGAGTTCGCCGGCATGCTCGGGCTGGCGGTCCTCGCCGGCGTGCTGCTGTCGTTCCTGATCGTCAGCTTCTACAGCGGCCGCATTTCCACCCAGACCGCCCGCAATGAATACCTGCGCGGGGAAATCACCAAGGTCGATGGGCAGATCAAGGAGATCGAGGCGCTCGACAAGAAAAAGTCGAAGCTGCTGGCGCGCAAGGAAGTGATCGAGCAGCTGCAGTCCAATCGCGCCCAGATGGTGCACCTGTTCGATTCGCTGGTCCGCACCATCCCCGACGGGGTCGCGCTGACCGCCATCAAGCAGGAGGGTGACATCCTCACCCTGAGCGGCCGCTCCCAGTCCAATGCGCGGGTTTCGACCTACATGCGCAACCTCGAGAGCTCGGGCTGGATGACCAATCCCGACCTCAATGTGATCGAGGCCAAGGAAGGCAATGCAGGCCTGCCTTACGAGTTCAATCTCAAGGTCAAGCTGGCCAACCCGAACGCGGCCAAGGACGGCGAGTCTGCGCCGGTCGTGCCGGCGGCGTCCGCGCCTGCTGCTGGAGGAGCCGCGTCGTGAACAGCAAGAAGAAGGTCAATCTTCGCGAACTGGAACTCAACAACATCGGCAACTGGCCGCGCGAAGCGCAGCTGGGGTTCTGCGGCCTGATCGTGCTGCTGCTGGTCGTGCTGGCCTGGTTCCTGGTGGTCAGCGGCAAGCGTGACGAGCTCAAGGGCCTCGAGGCGCAGGAAGCGGAGCTGCGCACCGAGTTCGAGACCAAACAGGGTCGCGCCGCCAACCTGGAACCGCTCAAGCAGCAGCTGGCGCAGATGGAGCAGCAGCTCCAGCAGATGCTCAGGCAGCTGCCGAGCAAGACCGAAATGCCCGACCTGATCGTGGACATCTCGCAGACGGCCCTGGCCACCGGCATCCAGAACGACCTGTTCCAGCCCGGCCCGGAGTCGAAGCAGGAGTTCTACGCCGAGAAGCCGATCATGCTGCGGATGGTGGGCAGCTACCACCAGTTCGGCGCCTTCGTCAGCGGCGTGGCCTCGCTGCCGCGCGTGGTCATCATGACCATGCACGACATCTCGCTGCAGCCGAAAAAGACCAAGGACAACCCGAACGCCCGCATCGGTGCCAACAGCGCGCTGGAACTGGCCGGTACGGTCAAGACCTACCGCTATCTGGACGAAGATGAGGCGGCGCAATCCGAGGCGGCCGCCGAGCCCGCCAAGAAGGAGGCCAAGTGACCATGCGCCTGTCATCGCTTCGTCGCGTCTTCCGCCTGGCGTCAGTGTTGCTCCTGTGCGGTCTGCTGGCCGCCTGCGGCAGCGGTCGCGGCGACCTCGAAAAGTGGGTGGCGGAGGTGAAGGCCAAGCCGGCCCCGCCGCTGGAACCCCTCCCGGTCATGCAGCAGTTCGAGACGTTCGAATACACCGCGCAGAACATGCGCGACCCGTTCGACCAGGCTTTCAGTGGCGAAGGCTCCAGCAGCGGCCCGCGTCCCGACCCGGGCCGGCGCAAGCAGACGCTGGAGATGTTCTCGCTGGACAGCCTGAAGATGGTGGGCTCGCTGGGGGGCGGCAAGAACCTGGTGGCGCTGGTGATGGCCCCGGACAAGGTGACCTACCGGGTAACGCCCGGGGCTTACCTGGGGCAAAGCGACGGCCGGGTGACCGGCGTCTACGAAGACCGGATCGAACTGGTCGAACTGGTTCCGGATGGCGCAGGCGGCTGGCTGGAACGTCCCGCCAAGCTGGCGCTCGAAGACAATTGATTTGGGGAATAGACCGATGACCGTCAACAACGCCAAGCAAACGCAGTCCGTCCGGCGTCCCTTGCCCCTCGGGGCGCTCGCGGCAGGGCTCGCGGCAGGCCTCTATGCGGCCGGCGCGGCAGCGCTGCCCGCCAGCACCGTGATCGTGGGCATGGGCCAAGCCGCTACCGGTGCAATGGCTGATCCCGCCAAGCGCACGCCCGACGCAGTCAGCGTCTCGGCGATCGATTTCAAGCGCGGCGACGGCGGGGCAGGCAAGCTGATCCTGCGCTTCTCCGGCGATGGCGCCGCGCCTGACCTGCGCAACATGGGCTCCAGCGTGGTCGTCGACATCGGCAACGCGCAGCTGCCGGCGGCGCTGCAACGTCCGATCAACGTCACCGACTTCGCCACCCCGGTGCAGCGCATCGACGCGCGGGCCACCAGCAGCGGCGCGCAGCTGGTGCTGGGGACCACCGGGCTGTTCGAGTCCATGGCCTACCAGCGTGGCAACGAGTACATCGTGGAGATCGTGCCGCGCGCGGCCGCGCCTGCAGTCGCCAAGGTGCAGGCACGGACGCCCGCCGTCGGCGCAGTCGCCATGGGCGCCGCCGGCAGCGATGCCGCCGCCCGCTACAGCGGCAAGCCGGTCACGTTCAACTTCCAGGACGTGCCGGTGCGCACCGTCCTGCAGCTGATCGCGGACGAGTCGAACCTGAACATCGTGGCTGCGGACACCGTGCAGGGCAATGTCACCCTGCGGCTGGTCAACGTGCCGTGGGACCAGGCGCTTGACCTGGTGCTGCAGGCCAAGTCGCTGGACAAGCGCCGCAGCGGCAACGTGGTGTGGGTGGCCCCGCAGAAGGAAATCGCCGACTTCGAGCAGGCCAAGGAAGATGCCCGCATCAATCTCGAGGAGCGTGCCGAGAAGGTGACCGAGTACATCCCGGTCAACTACGCCAACGCCGAGGACATCGCCCGCCTGCTGACCGAAGAAAGCAAGGGCAACCAGCAGGCTGGCAGCCAGGGCAGCCAGAGCGCCCAGGATCGCGGCTTCCTTTCCGGTCGCGGCAGCATCAGCTTCGACAAGCGCACCAACACCCTGCTGGTCATCGACATCCCGCAGCGCGTGGCCAACATCAGGAATCTGGTCCAGCAGCTCGACAAGCCGGTCGACCAGGTGGTGATCGAGGCCCGCATCGTGATCGCCAACGAGAACGTGGCGCGCGAGCTCGGCGCCAAGTTCGGCATCAGCGGCAGCAAGGACAACGTGTCCTACAGCGGCGACTTGGGGACCAACCTCTCGAATCGCAACTCCATCACCAATACGGACAACGCCAACGCCAAGCTGTATACCGACGCGCTGAAGACCTATCTGGACTCCTGCACGGGAAGCTGTTCGGCGGGTGACGCGTCCGCGCCGCGGGCGCCGGGCCAAGGTTGGAACACCAACACGCCCAATTACGGCGTCAACACCATCACCCGCGGCTTGATGAGCAACCTGCCGGCGGTCATGACCGGTGCCAACGCCGGCTCACTGGCGCTGTCGATCCTCAACGCCGGTTACCTGCTCGACATCGAGTTGTCGGCGGTGCAGCAGCAGGGCCGTGGCGAGGTGATCTCCAACCCGCGCATCGTCACCAGCAACCAGAAGGAAGCGGTGATCCGGCAGGGCAAGGAAATCGGCTACCTGACCGTTTCCGGCGGCCAGGGCGGCAACGTGCCCACCGTGCAGTTCAAGGAAGCGCTGCTCGAGCTGAAGGTCACCCCGACCATCACCAACGACGGTCGCGTGTTCCTGAACATGGGCGTGAAGAAGGACGAGCTGGACGGCTTCATCAGCCTGGGCAGCTTCGGCGAGGTGCCGCAGATCGCCAAGCGCGAGGTCAACACGGCGGTGCTGGTCGAGGATGGCCAGACCGTGGTGATCGGTGGCGTCTACGAGTTCAGCGACACCTCCGAAATCACCAAGGTGCCGTTCCTCGGCGACATCCCGCTGCTCGGCAACCTGTTCCGCAACAAGAACCGCAGCAAGAGCAAGGCCGAGCTGCTGGTGTTCGTGACGCCGAAGGTCATGCGCGTCGCCCAGCACTGACGGGCGCCGACGGTAGTCATTGGAACGGGAGCCGAAAGGCTCCCGTTCCGTTTCCGGCGCCGGCAGTTTCGAGGGGCGTCCGCACGCCGGTTCGCCAGCACGCGCCGCGCATGCGAACCTTTGCCGTTGCGACAGGTCGAAACTGCCTATGATCGAGGGAAAGACATGGACAACGCCACACCCGAAGGCTCACGCCTGCACGCCGTCTTCCGCGGCCTGCGAGACGCGCTTGCGGAGGAAATCGTCGGCCAATCCGCGCTGATCGAACGCCTGCTCATCGCCTTGCTGGCGGATGGCCACCTGCTGGTGGAGGGCGCGCCGGGGCTCGCCAAGACCACCGCGATCCGCGCGCTGGCATCGCGGCTGGAGGCGGACTTCGCGCGCGTGCAGTTCACTCCCGACCTGTTGCCGGCCGACCTGACCGGCACCGAGGTGTGGCGGCCGCAGGATGGACGTTCCGAATTCCAGCCCGGGCCGATCTTCCATTCCATCCTCCTGGCCGACGAGATCAACCGCGCGCCGGCCAAGGTGCAGTCGGCGCTGCTGGAGGCGATGGGCGAGCGGCAGGTGACGGTGGGCCGGGCGACCTATCCGCTGCCATCGCTGTTCCTGGTGATGGCCACGCAGAACCCGATCGAGCAGGAGGGCACGTTCCCGTTGCCGGAAGCGCAGCTGGACCGGTTCCTGATGCATGTGCGGATCGGCTATCCGCAGGCCGATGCCGAAACCGAGATCCTGCGGCTGGCGCGGGACCGCGCCCGCGATGCGCTGCGTCCGGCCACCACGCCGGCATCGCGCATCGTGCAGGCCGACGTGTTTGCCGCCCGTCGCGCCGTGCTCGACCTGCACATGGCGCCGCCGCTGGAGCGCTATCTGGTCGAGCTGGTATTGGCATCGCGCGACCCCGCCCGCTACGACGCCGCGCTGGGCAGGCGCATTGCTTGGGGCGCAAGTCCGCGCGGGTCGATCGCGCTGGAGCGCTGCGCGCGGGCCCGGGCGTGGCTGGACGGACGCGACTACGTCACCCCCGATGACGTGCGTGCGGTCGCACCCGACGTGCTGCGCCACCGCGTGCTGCCCAGCTTCGAGGCCACCGCCGAGGGCTGGGATGGCGAGCGGCTGGTGGGCGAGCTGCTGCGGCTGGTGCCGCTGCCGTAAGCGGGCCCGGAATCGGCACCTGCATGGCCCAGACACCGCTATCCGGAGAACAACCGACCATCGGGTCATCGGTGGGCGACGGCGTGGTGCCCAGCCTCGCCGAGCTGGTGGCGCTGCGCGCGCTGGCGCAGGGCCGGCGGCCTCCCCGGCGCGGCCAGCACGGCATACAGGGGCACGCGCTGTCCAACCTGCGCGGGCGTGGGATGGAATACGCGGAGTCGCGTGAATACGCGGCCGGCGACGACGCCCGCCACATCGACTGGCGGCTGACCGCGCGCAGCGGCAAGGCCCATACCAAGCTGTTCCAGGCCGAACGCGAGCGGCTCACGCTGGTGGTGGCGGATACCGCGCCGGCGTTGTACTTCGGCACGCGGGTGCGCTTCAAGTCGGTGCAGGCGGCACGCGTCGGTGCGCTTGCCGCATGGCTGGCCGCGCGCGATGGCGACCGCATCGCCGCGTTGCGCGGCGCATCGCAGGAAGCGCCGGTGGCGCCGGCTTCCGGCCAGCGCGGCGCACTGCGCGTGCTGGATGCGCTGGTGCGCTGGTATGCGCGGCCGCCGGAGGACGATGCCGGGCTGGCGAAAGCGCTCGAGCACGCGCGTCGCCTGCTGCGGCCGGGTTCGCGGGTGATCGTGCTGGCCGACCCGGCCAGCGTGCCGTCGGTGCCGACTCCGCTGTGGGCGGGCGTCGGCCAGCATCACGACGCCGTGGTGCTGTTGCTCACCGATCCGCTGGAACGGCGTCCGCCGGTCGCGCGCCTGCCGTTTTCGCTGGGTGGCGAACGCCTGGAGCTGGCGTTGGATGCGGCCGCGGTCCGGCAGCGTTGGCAACAGGCCTTCGACGCGCCGATGCAGGCCGCGCTGGCGCTGTTGCAGCGTCAGCGCATCCGCGCCCAGCCGCTGTCCAGCGATGATCCAGCCGATGCGTGGCTGGCGCTGCTGGATGGCCCGGCGAGGAGGACGGGGTGAAGCTGCAATCCGCGCCGACGCTGCAGCTGAAGGACGTGCATCCGGGCATCGCGCCGGACTGGTGGCCGCCTGCGCCTGGCTGGTGGCTGTTGCTCGGCATCGTGCTGTTGCTCGCGCTCTGGCTGGGGCGTTGGTGGCTGCGCCGGCGGCGTCATCGCCGTGAACTCGCCCGCTATTTCGATGAGGCGGTGGCGCGGGCGGCATCGCCGCCGGCGCAGGTCGCGGCGATGTCCGAGTTGCTGCGACGCGCGGCGAGGCGCATCGATCCACAGGCGGATCGCCTGCAGGGCGATGCGTGGCTGGCCTTTCTCGACGCCGGGCTGAAGCCGCCTGCATTTCTGCATGGGCCGGGCGCGCTGCTGGTGGATGGCGCGTTCCGGCCCGCCGTCGATCCGGCTGCGGTGGAAGCGCTGCGCGTGGTCGCACGTCGGCGTTACCTGCGGTGGATGCATCGCGCATGACGGCGCTGCGCGAACTGGTAGGGATCGACGGCTTCGCCTGGCCGTGGCTGCTGCTGGCGGTCGCAGTGCCGTGGCTGCTGCAGCTGCTGCCGCCATTGCGCACCGGTGACGGCGAGGCCGCGCTGCGGGTGCCGTGGCGGCGCCTGCGTGAAGTGGCCGAAGGCGGCGGTGGCCGGCCGCAGGCGCGCGGGTTCCCGTGGCTGCGGTGGCTGGCCTGGTGCCTGCTGTGCGTGGCAGCCGCGCGCCCGCAGCAGCTGGGTCCGCCGGTGGCGCCGCCGCAGGCCGGCCGCGAACTGATGCTGGCGGTGGACCTGTCGGCCAGCATGGGCGAGGAGGACATGGAGCTGGGCGGTCGCATCGTCGATCGCCTCACCGCCGCGAAGGCGGTGCTGGCCGACTTCCTTGATCGCCGCGCCGGCGACCGCGTCGGCCTGATCGTGTTTGGCGACCGCGCCTATGCGCTGACCCCGCTGACGCCGGACCGCGAGAGCGTGCGCCAGCAGCTCGATGGCACCGTGGTCGGCTTGGCCGGTCGGGCCACCGCATTGGGCGATGCGATCGCACTGGCCACCAAGCGTTTGCGGCAGCGCGATGCGGACGCGTCGACGCGCGATCGCGTGCTGATCCTGTTGACCGACGGGGTCAATACCGCCGGCTTGCTGGAACCCGAGCGCGCCGCGCAGATCGCCCGCGACGCCGATGTGCGCATCCATGCCATCGCGTTCGGCGGCGCCGGCGCCGCGGTGTCAGTGTTCGGCTTCCAGCTGCCGCTGGGCGGTGGCGATGAAGTCGACGAAGCCGGTCTGGCAAAGATCGCCCAACTGACCGGCGGCCGCTTCTTTCGCGCCCGCGCGGTGGACGAGCTGGCCGGCATCTATGCCGAGATCGACCGGCTGGAGCCGGTACAGCGGGCCGGTCAGGTAGTGCGACCGCGCATCGAACGCTATCCGCTGCCGCTGGGGTTGGCGTTGGGCCTTGGCGCGCTGGTGCTGCTGGCGCGGAGGCGCGCTGCATGAGCGGGATCTGGACTGCGTTGGCGCAACTGCATTTCCTGCGGCCGTGGTGGCTGCTGGCGCTGCTGCTGGTGCCGCTGCTGGCCTGGCGGCTGCGCGCCCGGGCGCGCCAGCGCTCCGGATGGCGTCAGGCGGTGGATGCGCACCTGCTGCCGCACCTGCTGGAACCGGGTGCACCTGCGATGGGCCGCGCGTGGGCGCGGCGGTTGGCCGTGCTGGGGTTGGTGCTGGCACTGCTGGCGTTGGCCGGGCCCAGCTTCCGCAAGCAGGCGCAGCCGCTGTGGCAAAGCCGGCAGCCGCTGGTGGTGGCGCTGGATCTTTCCCGCGCCGCGCTTGCCCGCGACCTGCCGCCGACCCGCCTGGCGCAGGCGCGCGCCAAGCTGGCCAGCCTGCTGCGCGAGCGCGCTGGCGGGCAGGTCGCGCTGGTGGTGTTCGCCGACGACGCCTATACCGTCGCGCCGCTCACCGACGATGCCGGCAACGTTGCCCTGTTCCTCGACGCGCTGGCGCCGGACGTGATGCCGGCCGACGGTCAGCGCATCGATCGCGCCATCGCCTGGTCGCAGCGCCTGCTGCAGCAGGCCGGCTTCCCGCGTGGCGACATCCTGCTGCTGACCGATCACGCGGATGCTGCCGCCATCGCGGCGGCGGCCAAGGCCGCTGCAGCCGGCTATCGGGTGTCGGCGCTTGGACTGGGCACGGCGCAGGGCGGCGTGTTCGAGACCCCGGGCGGGCTGGCGCAGGCGCGGCTGGATGCGCCGTCGCTGCGCGCGCTGGCGACCAGCGGTGGTGGCGGCTACCGCGCGCTGGCGGCGGACGATTCGGACCTGCGCGCGCTGGGCGTGCTGGAGCCGCGGCAGGCGGATGGCGCCGCGGCGCGCGGCGCCGCTGTGGCGCAATGGCAGGACGATGGCGCATGGCTGCTGCCGTTGGCGCTGGCCTGCTTCCTGCCGCTGTTCCGTCGCGGCAATGCACTGGTGCTGCTGCTGGCCGGTGCGCTGTGGCTGCAACCGCCACCGGCACGCGCGCAGGACGCAGGCGGCCGCGGCGGCACGCTCTGGCAGCGCGCCGACCAGCTTGCGCACGCGCGGCTGCAGGCGGGCATCGCCGCCTACAGGGGGAAGGACTACCCGCGCGCCATCGAGGAGTTTTCCGGCCTCACCGGCGCTGATGCCCAGTACAACCTCGGCAACGCGCTGGCCCAGGCCGGGCGCTACGACGAAGCGCTGGCGGCCTACGGACGCGCGCTGCGCCAGCGGCCGGACATGGCCGATGCCAGTTACAACCGCGCGCAGGTGGAAGCAGCGCGCCGGCAGCAGCAACAGCAGAAGCAGCAGGGCCAACAGCAGCAACAACAGCAACAACAGCAACAGCAACAGCAACAGCAAGATCAAAAGCAGCAGCAAAACGGACAGCAAAGCGCGGAGCAGCCCGCATCGCCCGACGGCCGGCAGGATCAGCAGCCCGGGCAGCAGGGCGCGCAGCAGTCGCCGGGTGGGCAGCCCCGGACGCCCGACGCGCAGGCGGATGGACGCGAACAGGCGCAGGCCGACGCGGCGCAGCGCCAGCGCATGCAGGAGGCGCTGCGCAAGCAGCAGGGCCAGCGCGGCAAACCGCAGGGAGAAGCGCCGGGGCCGGCGCGGGAAACGCCGGCACAGCGCGAGCGCCGGCTGGCCAACGAGGCGTGGCTGCAGCGGGTGCCGGATGATCCCGGCGCGCTGCTGCGCGCCCGTTTCCAGCTGGAAGCGCGGCGCCGGCGCGAAGGCGGCGGGCCATGATCCGGTTGATCGCCCGCGCGCTGCCGTTCCTGCTGGCGCTGGTCGCGCTGCCGGCGTCCGCGCAGACGCGGGCGTGGCTGGATCGCGCTGAAATCACCTATGGCGAAACCGTGGCGTTGAACATCAGCACCGACCAGCCGGTGGCAGAGATCGACTACGCCCCGCTGCGCGCGCAGTTCGACATTGGCGGACAGAGCGTGCGCCGCAGCTATGCGCTGGTGAACGGGCAGGCGCAGCGCACGTCGGTGTTCTCGGTCGGCCTGCGTCCGCGCGCGCCTGGCCTGGCCAGCGTGCCGGTACTGCGGGTCGGCAACGCCAGCACCGCGCCGTTGCGGCTGGTGGTGCTGGAGCCTGCGGTGCAGCAGGCCAGCGCGGATGCCGACGTGTTCGTGGAAACCAGCGTCGATGCGCTGCAGCCCTATGTGCAGCAGGCGGTGGGCGTGACCGTGCGGCTGAACTACGCGGTTCCGCTGCTGTCCGGCCAGCTGGAGCTGGATCCGCCGGCGCGCGCCAGCCTGCAGCGGGTGGGCGAGGACATCACCTACGAGCGGTTGCTGGGCGGGCGCCGCTACAGCGTGGTGGAGCGGCGCTTCCTGCTGATTCCCGAACGCAGCGGCCCGCTGTTACTGGCCGGCGCGCGTCTGAACGGCATCACCGGCGGCGGCTTCAGTGGCCCGATGTTCGATGACGACCGCCGGCCGCTGTCGGCGGCGGCACCGGACGCCCGGCTGCAGGTGCGGCCGATCCCCGACAATGCGCCGCAGCCGTGGCTGCCGCTGCGCCAGCTGGCGCTGCGCTACCTGCAGGCGCCGACGCAGGCGTTCGCCGGGCAGGCGGCAGCGATCGAACTGGAGCTGGTGGCCGATGGCGCCACCGCGGCGCAGGTGCCGGTGTTGGAGCTTGGTGCCGTAGCGGATGCGCAGGTGTTCGCGGACCCGCCGCGGGTGGAGGAGCAGTTCGTCGACGGCCGTCCGCGCACCACCGTGCGGCGGCGGTTTTCGCTGGTGCCGTCAAAGCCGGGCCTGTTGCCGCTGCCGGGGCCACGGATCCGCTGGTGGGATGCCGGGAGCGGCAGCGCGCGCATCGCCACGCTGCCGCCGCTGCAGCTGCGGGTGGCGGCCGGTGCGAATGCCGCCGGCGCGGAAGCGCCGCCCGCGCGTGCCGAGGAGGGGGCG
>JAANMY010002119.1_pt1 | contig 19701 bp, 15 predicted proteins | sample 7279691 | NCBI WGS metagenome assembly JAANMY01 (sample SAMN14094543, study PRJNA606508) | bioreactor metagenome | isolation source: A lab-scale SPAN reactor treating ammonium-rich wastewater day 388 | place: Ireland: Galway | collected 2018-02-07
AGAGCCGGTCGATGGAGTGGTCAACCTCGCGGCGACCCTCCGACCGAACACGGAAGCGACCGGTTTCATGCTTACGGCGCTGCACGCGGAAGCGGATATCAATCCGACGTTGATAGCAGGCTCATCGGGACCGATGAAAATCTGGCGCTTGAACACGACCTGGACGAACCTGGAAGGAAAGGAGATATCGTCAGATCACCCGCTCGGACTCGAAGTGCTGGAAGTTGACGTCGAGCGCCCGTTGGGATTCAGCCAGGACATCAGCTACCGGCTGCATCTGAAGCAGGGCTGGAACCTGCTGCTCGTCAAGTCGGGGGTCGCTGAATCGGACTGGCGATTGCGGATCAGGCTTGCCGAGCCCGGGAAGTGGCGACAGGCCCAGTCAGATGAGGAGTTCAGTGCCGCAATTGATGCGAACACGGACTTGAAGTGTCCCAGGAACGTCGACCTCGCCGAAAATCCTCTCTATTCAAAACTGCGGGATGCCATCAGCGAGTTGCTCCATCCTGCTAGAGACAAGCACAGTTCATTTCCCCGCACAGCACTTGCCGAAGCGCTGGAGTCATTCGAGAAATCGACCGGAATCGACCGTGCGGCACATGCCGCCGAGTACGCAGTACTAAGCTACCTCGCCGCCTGGGCCAACCGCAGCTCGGCGCGCTATTCCGCTGGGCGCGAGGAAAACCGTCGGCGCGAACTTTTAAAACAATGCCTGGAGCTTGACCCCCAGGCGGCGCGCGCGGCGCTTGAGCTTTCGCAGTACTACACCACCACCTTCGCCAACCCGGCGCTCGCCGACGAGTACGCCCAGACCGCCGTGAAAGCCAACCCGGGCTGGACCGAGGCGCGTATTTACGCGTCAAGAGTGGTGCTGATGAAAGGCCTCGACATCGAGGTCGAGCGCGAACTGGCAACCCTGCTGCAACAGTTCCCGGAAGACGCCAACGTGCTGCGCTTCTCAGCCTACTACGCCGGGCTGCGCCGCGACTACAAGCTCAGCAACGAGCTGTTCACCAAAGCGCTGAAATCCGACTTCGCCGACACCTACTCGCGCGCCCGCCTGCTGGAGCGCGCCGCCAGCCGCGGCGACCTGCAGACAGCCCTCAAGCTCGCGGCCGACACACGCAAGCTGGACCCCTTCGATACCTCGGCCGCGAAGGAACTGGCGGCGCTGTTCATGTACTCGGAAAAGTATTCGCTGGCCGAGCGCGAGCTGACCAAGGCCCTCGAGATCGCGCCCCGCGACGACGTGCTGCTCGAAAAACTGGCCGGCGTATACAGCGGCTGGGCCGACGCCAGCGAAGGCGACACGGCCGTCGAGCTGAAACAAAAGGCGCTGGACACCTACGCCGCCGCGCTGGAGGCCAACCCAAAGCGCGAAGACATCGAGCGCTACCTCGAGTACCTGGAAGGCGGCCAGCCTCCCTTCGAGGCCGCGCTGCAGGAGAACATTGAGCAGCGCATCCAGCTCGCGCTGCAGCGGTCCGTGGATGAAGACAATCCCTACGAGGTGGTCTATCGCGACGAAATCGTGGTCGTCAATGAGGACGGCACCACCAGCCAGTACATCCAGGAAGCCTACCGCATCACCAACGACAATGGCCGCGAATGGCTGCAGCGCATCCCGGTGCCGGCCTACACCGAGCAGCAGGGGCGCTGCGTCGAGGCCCGCCTGTGGCACGCGGACGGGGACTATGAGGAAGGCCGGCGCTCGCGCTTCAGCGCCAACTTCCCGCCGCTGGAAATCGGCGACATCGTGCAGGTGCGCTTCCGGGTGACGGACCGCGAGCAAAGCTTCTTCGGCGACTTCTACGGCGCGCGCAACACGTTCTCCGATTTCGTGCCCGTTCACGAAGTCCGCTACGCCTGGGTGCTGCCCCCCGGCCGAAAATTTCACGAGTACAGCACGGGCGCGGCGCCCAAGCGCGAGACGCAAAGCGTGCAAGGCCGCGAAGTCTGGAGCTACCGGGCGAAGGACCTGCCCAAGCTGCACGACGAGCCGCTGGCGCCGCCGCTGCACCAGCGCAGCGCCACGGTGCAGCTCAGCACCTACGCCAACTGGCAGGAGTTCGGTCGCTGGTACCACAACCTGATCAAGAAGCAGATGGAGCCCACGCCGGAAATGACCGCCAAGGTGCGTGAGCTGACCCAGAGGCTCGCCACCGAAAAGGCAAAAGCCACAGCGATCTACAACTGGGTGGTGACGCAGGTGCGCTACAACGCCGACTGGCACTTCGGCGTGCACGGCTACAAGCCGTTCAGCGCCGGGGCGGTGTTCGCGCGCTGCATCGGCGACTGCAAGGACAAGGCGATCCTGATTTGCACGATGCTGAAAATCGCGGGCATCACCGCGCACCCGGTGATCATCAATCTGGAAAGCTTCCGCGGCGAGGAAGACATCACGCTGCCCATGCCCGCCCACTTCAACCACGCCATCGCCTACATCGAGTACAGCGACGGCACGGGCCAGTTCGTGGACGGGACGACCACCTACAACGGCATCGACGAGCTGTCGTCCGGCGACCGCGGCGCCAAGGTGATCATCGTGCGCCCCGAAGGCGGCGAGCAGGTGCAGATACCCTGGGGCAAAGCCGAGGACGACTGCGAGACGGACGAAATCGAGGTCGAGTTCGCGCCCGGCGGCACACTGAAGCTCAACGTCATCCGCAGCGCCATCGGTGACAGCGCCAGCATCCTGCGCGCGCGCTACGAGCGCGAGGGCGACCGCAAGAAACGCATCGAGCTTGAGTGGTCCGAGTTCTTCCCGGGTGCCAGGGCAAGCGCAATCGAGGTCGGCGACCTGATGAACCTGGACGCCGCGCCGCGCATCACCTTCGCGGTCGAGCTGCCCAACGCCTACGCCACTAAGGACGGCCGCATCGAGTTCCGCACCGCGCTCGACCCGCGCGAATGGACGCAGACCGAGTTCGCGGCGCTGACCACGCGGCGCACCGACCTGCTGACGCCGGCGCCGTTCCGCAGGCTCAGCGTCACGCGCTTCAAGCTGCCGATAGGCTACAGCATGGCGAAACTGCCCGAGGCCCTGCAGCTCGAGCACGCGAACGCGAAGCTGGCCCTGAAGCTTGAGCAGAAAGACGGCGTACTGACCGTGACCCGTGACTATTCACTGCTGGGCGGCACCGTCGCCGCGAAAGACTACCCCGAGTTCCGCCGCAAGCTGATCCAGTTCGACTCTGCCGAGCAGGCGACCATCAAGCTGACCAAGTAAGGAAGCCCATGCGACTGACCGCCGCCTGCCTGATGCTGTGTCTGCTCGCGCCCCTGCTGCGCGGGCAGGGGATCAAGCTGGACGAACAGGAAGTGAAAGACTGGACCGGCCGCCTGGAGCGCGTGTACCTGGACCCCGCGCTCAAGAGCGGCGACCTGGACGCCTATGCCGGTAACCTGCTCAAGCTGATCGAGGAAAGCCCAACCCGCGCGTCTTCACTGTTCGCGCTGCGGCGGCTGATGGCCATGCAGTCCGATCTGGCCGACCTGCGCCCGTTGCGCGAGGCGCTGGGCAAGCTGGCCAAGGACGACTTCAAGGCCTGCGGTTTCCGGCCGCAGGAGTACGTGGATGCCTGGCTGCGCCTTGAGCGCCGCTTCAGCACGAACCTGGCCTGGCACGCCACCGCACAGCGCTGGGGAGGCATCACCGAGGCCGCGTACATCGGGCCCTTTGCCGACGGCGTGGCGCCCGCCCACGACGACGTGTTCCCGCCCGAGGTGATGCTCGATTTCGACGCCGAGTACGAAGGCGCCTACGGCCGCGTGAAGTGGCGCCCGGTGCGCCACTACAACCCGCTGGAGTTCGAGCTCGAGCTGTACGGGCAGCAGCGCTGGGCGGGCTACGGTTACTACGTGGCAACGGTGCTGATCTCGGATGAAGACCGCGACGCCGAGCTGCACTTCGCGCTGGGCTGCCCGGGCAAGATCTGGCTGAACGGCAAATACCTGCTGGACGCCGATTCGCGCCGCGAGCGTGTGCCCAGCGAGTTCTCGCTGGGGGTCAAGCTCAAGCGCGGGCGTAACCTGGTGCTGGTGAAGCTGAGCAGCATCTCCAGCCTGCGCATCCTGGCGCGTGACCAGCGCGGCCGCCCGCTGCAGGGCGTGCTGGCCGAAGCGCCCAAGGCCGGCGCGCCGAAGCTGGCGATTGCGGGCGGACAGAAGCCGGCCCAGCAGCTGGCGACCCTGGCCGAGATCACCCACATCGAGTTTTACCCGGCCGCCGGGCGCGCTTCCGGGGCGCCGCGGCTCGAGGCGCTGTCCAGCCTGGGAGGGGCCGAGGCCTTTGAATTGCTGGGCCTGCGTGAGCGCGCCGGTGTGGAGGCCGACAACGCCGTGAACCTGCTGCCCGGTGAGCCGCTGGTGCGGCTGGCATGGCTGTACTGGATCGGGCGCAACCCGCTGTACAGCGGCAGCGAGGCGCGCAAGCTGGCACGCGCCGCCACCGACGAGTTGCTGCAGGCCGACCCCGCGCTGGTACCCGCGATCTTCGAGAAAGCCCGCCTGCTCTCCGGCGACGAGCGCTACCGCGAGGCGGCGGCGCTGCTGCGCGGCGCCCTTGAGCACACGCCGGCGAAGTGGCGCGTGTACCTGCAGCTCGCCCAGGTGTTCCGCGATGCCGGCTGGCCCACGGAGCAGGAAGCCGCCTTGAAGGCCGCGCTGAACGACGCGCCCGACGCCATGCCGGTGCTGGCCGCGGCTTCGAATTTCTATGGCGCCGCGGGCGCGCTGGCCCGCGAGGTCGAGCTGGACCACAAGCGCCTCGCGCTTCAGCCCGGCGACCCGGATACGCTGCTTTCGCTTGCCAGCACGCTGGCGCGAACCGGCGAAATCGAGCAGGCCCTCAAGTACATGCGCATGCTGGTCACGGCCGACCCGGGCAGCGACTTCCTGCAGGGCCGCCTCGCCGAGCTGCTGGCCGCCAACGGCAACCTCACCGAGTGCATGAAGGTGTACGAAGAGCTGGCCCGGCGCAGCGAACGCCCCGAGCGCGAGCTGTACCAGTGCGCGAGTGTCTGCCTGCAACTGGGCAACCAGGAGCTGGGCGCGAAGTACCTCGAGCGCACCCTTGAGGTCGACCCCGGCCACCACCTGGCGCGCCGCCAGCTGCAGCGCATGCGCGGCGAGAGCGAAGACTTCTGGTCAAGCTACGCGGTCAGCTGGGAAGAGATGCTGAAGCACGACATCAGCCGCGAGCAGTTCCCCCGCGCCGCCAGCGCGCTGATCCTGGACGAGCAGATCCAGTACGTGCTGCCCGACGGCAGCTCGCTCAACTACGTGCACCAGGTGCGCAAGATTCTCACCCAGGACGGCGTGGATGCCCGCGGCCGTGAACGAATCCCCGGCGAGCTGGTGATCGCCCGCACCATCAAGGCCGACGGCACGGTGCTGGAGCCGATTTCGCAGCCGGGCGGGCTGGTCGAGTTCCCGGGTGTCGAAATCGGCGCGCTGCTGGACATCGCCTACGTGCAGCGCGTGGACGGCGGCCCGCACGAGACGCTGAACGGCGACGCCTTCTATTTCATTGACCAGCATCTCAGTGAGCCGTTCGCGATCAGCCGCTGGGTGATGATCGCGCCCAGGGCCATGCCCATCAACGTGGTCTATCACAACCTGGCCGCCGGCGACCCGGGCGCGACCATCACGGAGGAAGCTGCCGGCGAGCTGCTGGTGCGCACCTGGGACGTGCGCAACCCGCGCCTGCCCGAGCAGGAACAGTTCATGCCCTCGCCGCTGGAAGTCATACCGTGGATCGAGTGCGTGCGCCCGCGCGACTGGCGAGAACGCGCCCGCCAGGTCGCCGATGACGGTCTGCGCCAGGTGATGGACACGCCGCTGATCCGCGAAGCCGCGCTCGCGCTGGCCAAAGATTTCGACACCGACGAAGACAAGGCCCGCAACATCTACACCTGGCTGAACGCGCGCTTCACCACACTGGGCGACGCCTGGAACGCCCACCAGGCCCTGAAATCGGGCGCCGGTGAGCGCGAGGAACTTTTCATCTCGCTGTGCGCCGCGGCCGGCATCAGGCTGGGTTTCGCCATCGCCGACCCGCCGGCGGCCTACAAGCGCCCGCCCGAGGAGAGCCTGCCGCGCCCGCACTGGGCGTACCCGCACAAGGAGGATTTCGAGACCTTCTACGTGGTGGTGCGCGGCAACGACGGCGGCCGTGTGTTCCTCGACCTGTCGGAGAGGCTGCGCCCCTTCGGTGACATCCCGGCCCGCATGTTCCATGCGCCGGTGATCCTGTGGGAAGGGGGCGAATACAGCCTGGTGCACCTGCCGGGCGGCGACCGCGAGAAAGACCGTTTCGAGAACCGTGTTCACATCAAGCTGAACGCCGACGGCAGCGCGAAACTGGAGGGCTCGATCACCGTGCGGGGTGAACGCTCCTACGGCCTGAAAGAGTACATGCGCACCGCGCCCAACGACGAGCTGTGCAACGAGCTGGAGTCCGACCTGGCCCAGCACTTCAAGGGCTTCGAGGTCAGCGAGTGTCGCTTCCCGCAAATCGGCGACGTCGGCGAGCCCCTGGTGCAGGAGTACGACGGCGAAGTGAAACAGCTTGCGAACGCGACCGCGGACGGCCTGTCACTGGCGCTGCCGGGCGAGAAGCTGGGGCGCCTGCTTTCGCTGCTGGTGGGGGCGCGCAAGCGCGAGTTCGACGTGGTGCTGGACTTCGACCTGGTGCAGACCGACGAGATCCGCATCAGCCCGCCCGAGGGCTACGTGTTCAAGGACCTGCCGAAGGACCTGCTGTACCCGACCGCGCCGCTGGTCTATGAGCTGAAGTTCCGCATCGAGGACGGCGACCTGGTGGTGCGCCGCAAGCTGGTGCTGGGCCCGGGACGCTTCACCCCGGCCGATTACAACGACCTGGTCGAGCAGGTGAAGCAGATCAGGCAGAGTGAAGACAGCACCTTGAAGCTGACCAAGGCGGATTAGTTGCCGCAGCTCTTGCCGGTTTCGCGCGCCTCGCCCGGCGCGGCGAAGCGGCGCAGGTAGAAGCGGTGCCCCGCGTACTCCAGCTCAGCCAGTTTGCCCTGCTCAACCAGTTTTCGAAGCACGCCCTCATCGGCACCGTTGCGGTGCAACAGTTCGGCGACTGCATCCTCACGCATGGGGTGAACGGCCGTGATGCTGAGCAGGTCCTGTTCGGCATTGCCGGTGGCGGCGAATGCGTTGCCCTCGTAGCCCACCAGGTACTCCACCGATGCCAGGTGCTCGCGGAAGACCTCTACGGCGCGCAGCAGCGTGCCCTCGTCGGGCGGCAGGGCCCAGCTTTCGGCCGGCGGGCGGATTGGCACGGCCAGGTAGGCGACGGCCGGCTTGAGCTCGGCGGCCAGCCGCGCGATGGCATGCAGCTGTTGCGGACTGTCGTTGACGCCGCGCACCAGCATGGTCTCGGTGACCAGCGTGCCCTTGAACTCAGCGGCGAAGTCGCGCAGGCCCTGCAGCACGCGCGGGAACTCAAGTCCCTTGTGGGGGCGGTTGATGCGGCGCCAGGTCAGTTCGTCGGCGGCATCGAGCTTGACCGACACGAAGTCGAGCCGGCCCAGCTCATGGCGCACGTCCTCGCGCCAGAGCAGCGAGGCGTTGGTAATGATGGCGAGCGGAATGCCCAGCGGCCTCAAGGCATCGATTTCCGCGCCCAGGCTGGCGTCCAGGGTGGGCTCACCGTCGGGCACGAAGGTGATGTAGTCGATCGCTTCGCCGCCCGCGAGTCGTTCAGTCACGGCCTGTACGATCTGTGCAGGCGGGTAGAATTCGCGGCGTTCGGCGGCGAACTCGGGCGTGCGGCCCAGCTGGCAGTAAACGCAGGAATAGCTGCACACCTTGGGCGGGATGTTGTTGACACCCAGGCTGCGCCCCAGGCGGCGCGAGGGCACGGGGCCGAACACGAGGCTTGGGTTCTCGGTTGCCATGCACCCAGTGTGGCGGAAGGACGGGCGCCATGCCAGTCTTGACCCGTCAACCCGGGATTGTGGATGTCGCGCGGTGCGTTATAGTGGGTGTGTCTTTGACATCTGGGGGTGATCGGTTTCGACCGTGGAGTCGATTGCCAGGGAAGCGTGTCGAGGACGCCAGTGACCTCGTAAATCATCCGGCAAAACCATAAATGCTGACAACAGCTACGCTCTCGCAGCCTAAATAGTGCTCCGAGCGTGCTGCATCCTTCGCCTGAGGGGATGCAGAGCGACATTGCTATCAGGCTGGCGCGAAGGCTGAGTAGCAGGGCCGAGCGTGAGAAATGCTGCTGCTCGCTGATCCGAAGCGTGTTCGTTCGCGGCGGTGAGGCTAACTTCAAACAACGAAATACACACGTAGATGCCCTGATGATCCGTTTCGCGGCACGCGGGTTCGATTCCCGCCACCTCCACCACTTCCAAGCGGGCGTCCTGATTGGGCGCCCGCTGTCGTTCACACGCCAACCAGAGCCCGGGATGCCAATCCCGGGCGGACAAGCCTGTGCCCGCGAGTCCAGCGTGAACCGCCGGGTGTTTTTACAGCAATGCTGCTGAGTCAAGCGAAACAGTCGTCGATCCATCTTTTTGGCGCGGAGCGCCATCACAGTGGAAGCCCCCACCGAACGCCTTTGGCGTTCGGTGGGGGTAATCGTCGGTAAAAGTTCAAAGGCGCGGTGCGCCGACACACTCGCGGCTCGGCCGCGAGCGGCCGTTGTGCCGGCGCTCCGCGCCTTCAAATCTTCTTTCCCCGCAACCCCCGCCTTGTTGGCGCCGCGCTGCGCTTGGCACCAACCGGCGGGGGCTAACAATTGTGCAGGCGGTTGCGTTCGCAACGTCCGCTGGGCACCACACTGTGGTGCCGCGGATGCGCCTGACTGCCAACGGGACCGGGCTTTGGTCCCGGACTTGTCGCGCCCCGTGGCTGCCCTGCTATCATCCCGGCCGGAGGCTTCCATGCGCATTGGCCACATCGAACTGTTCGTGCGGGACCCGGCGGCAATGAAAGAGTTCTACACCGCCGTGCTCGGCGGCGAAGTCACTGCCGAGCAGGCCGACGGCCTTCTGGTATGGGTGCGGCTGGGCGAGGTCGAAATCCTGCTGCGGCCGGGCACGCCCGATCCAAGCCCCGACCTCTACAAGCTGGCCCGCAGCGCCATCGTGCTCTACACCGACGACCTCGACGCGCAGGTCGCGGCCCTGAAACGCCGCGGCCTCGCGTTCGAAGGCGACGACGGCCCCGGCTGTCCCACCTTCCGCGACCCCGAGGGCAACTGGTTCCAGCTCACGAACCCGGGCGCGCACGTGTAGGAGGCAGCTGTGGGGTATAGAATCGAGCGCATCGTCGAGAAAGACAACGAAGACCCTTGGTTCCCCAAGCAGCAGGGGCGCTGGGAGGTCCGCGATGCTGCGGGCAAGGTCCTGTACAAGTTCAAATGGAAGTTCACCGGCGACCGCGCCGAGTGGGACGATCGCGAGTTCTGGGAGGGCCCCAAAGAAGTCCGCATCAGCAGCGACGGCAAGTGGGTCGAATGCGTGTACCAGACCGGCGTACAGCACGGCATCGCGTTTGAGGGCACCCTGGGCGAGAAGATCGAACGCCACCCGCTGCCCGCCTGACGCTTTCCCGAACCCAATGCATACTGGTTAGCCATGGACCGCAAAGTCGTAAGCTCCGGCTCGCCCTGGGAAGAAAAGTTCGGCTACCGCCGCGCCGTGCGCGTGGGCCGCCACGTCTACGTGGCCGGCACCGCGCCCGTGGGCGACGACGGCAACACCTTCGCGCCCGGCGACGCCTACGCCCAGGCCTGCCGCTGCTTCGAGGTCGCGCTCAAGGCAGCCGCCGAGCTCGGCGCGCAACCCGAACACGTGGTGCGCACGCGCATGTTCGTCACCGACATCCGCTTCGCCGAAGACTTCGGCCGCGCCCACGCCGAGTTTTTCCGGCAATACCCGCCGGCCGCCACCATGGTGGAGGTGCGCAAGCTGATCCTGCCGGAGATGCTGATCGAGGTTGAGCTGGAGGCGCTGCTGCCGTGAAAGCACTGGAAGGCATCCTGATCGACGCGGGCGGCGTGCTGGTGAACGTGCACGAGCAGGCCATGTACGAGGCCTGGGAGGCCAAGACCGGGCTGCCCGCCGAGCTGCTGCGCATCGAGCTGTACGACCGCGGGTTAAAGGAAGAGTTCGACCGCGGCTCGAAGCACCCGTCCGGCGTGGCGCTGTTTCTGAAGTGGCGCTTTGAAATCGAGTTCACGCGCGAGGACTGGACCGAGATCTGGAACCAGGCCATCAGCATCGACGCCGAGATGGACAACTTCGCGCGCGGCCTGGCCGTGCACCTGCCGACTGCGCTGGCCAGCACCACCGACAAGTTGCACCACGCGCGCATGCAGCGTGAGCTGACCTGCCTTGAGCTGTTCCGCGCCCAGGCCGTAAGCTACGAGTTCGGGCACCTGAAGCCGGAGCCGCAGTTCTATCAGCGCGCCCTGCACAAGCTCGGCACCGACCCGGCCAAAACCCTGTTCATCGACGACCGCGAAGAGAACGTGCAGGGAGCAATCGACGCCGGCCTCATAGGCCTCCGGTTCACCAGCCTCGAAAAACTAAGGCAAGACCTCATCCAGTTCGGCCTGCTGTTCTGACCGTCGCCTCTACAGAACCTGTGGCGGCCAAGCCATAATGCGGCCTTGGTTCCGTCGCAGGCTTGGGAATGCGCAAGGCGTTTGATCTTCGGCCGCTTGAATTCAACGACGTGCTTGGGCGCGGCTTTTCCCTGTTCATGGCCAACTTCGTCGGCGCACTGCGCTGGATGCTGATCTGCTGGCTGCTGCCCATGCTGGCCGTGGCCGTGCTTTTCTACTTCGCCCTTGAGCCCTACGACTGGGCCGGCCGCATCGAGGCCGAGTCCCCCGGCCTGCTTACACCCAGCCGCTACGCCGCCTACTACTGGCTGCTGAAGCTCGCGGGCGTGGGCTTCGCTTTCAGCACGGGCGCGGCCGGCATCTACTACATGACTGCACGCGTCTACGTCGGCGGCAACCCATCTCTCTCCCAGGTCATGCGCGCCGTCTACGGCCGTTTCGGCCACGTCGCCGGCACGGCGTTTTTGCACGTGGTGGTGGTCGCCGGTCTGACGCTGCTGTGCTGGGCGCCACCCTTCGTGCTGTGGGACGCCAATGAGAAAGGCATGGCGGTGCTGGTCGGCTTCGTGGGTTGGACCGCGTGGCTGCCCCTGCTGCTTTGGTACAACTCAGTGTACGGGCTGAACACCGTGGTGGTGATGCTGGATGACGCCCAGGCCAACGAGTCTTACCCGCGCTCGGCCTACCTTACCAAGCGCGCGCGCATGCGGCTGATCGGGGTGCTGTTCGTGGTGACGCTGGTGGTCGGCGCGCCGGGGATCCCGGGGCTGCTGGGCATCCCGGGGGCAGTGCTGGAGACCCTGGCCCTTGAACAAGGCTGGCCGCTGCTGGGCGTCGTGGTAAACCTGGCCTGGGACGCGGTGCTGCTGCCGCTGTTCTTCATGCCGCTGGTGGTCTTCTACTTCGACATGCGCTGCCGCAAGGAAAGCTACGACCTGGCCGTGATGGCGCGCAACTTCGGCATCGACGAGGGCGAGATGCAGCGCTATCGCTTCAACCCGGATCTGGGCTACGTGCCGAAGGGCTGGAAAGGCGAACGCGCCCGTCGCCAGGGCGTGCGCAGGCCGGTACAGCGCCCGGCCGCTGTGCGCCACGCGCAGGCGGGCATGGCCGCCCCGCAACCTCACTGGGGTCCGCAACCAGGAATGCCGGGCGCGTTTCCGGGCGGCAACCCGCAGTGGCCGCCCCAGCAACCGTGGCCGCAGCAGGCGCCTCCCCAGTGGCCCCAGCCGAATCCCAACCCACCGCCCCTGCCGGGTGTGCGCCGGCCGGGGCCCAGTTTTCCGCCGCGCGGGCCGGGGCGTACATGACTTCGCGCCTGCTGACGATCAGCCTGCTGGCCATGCTGTGCGCGTTCAGCCCGGCGCTGGCCGCCCAGCGCCATGACGAGCAGGCCAGACGCATCACCAGCCAGCCCGAGTACAAGGGCTACCGCATTGAGAGCCGCCGACCAAGCGGCGGCGGCGAAAACGGCGGCGGCGACGGCGAAAGCAGCAACGGCGGCCAGTACCGGCGCGACGCCAACCCCGAGGGCACGCCGCGGCGCGAGACCGGCGCGCGCGCCAATCCGCGCAGCGGCGGCAGCGGTGGCGAGGGGCTGTCGCTGCCGGGCTGGATCGGCTCGTTGTTCGAGGTGATCGCCTGGATCGTGCTGATCGGCGGCGCGGCCGTGGCGCTGTTCTTCATTGTGAAGGCGCTGCTGGGCATCAAACGCAAGCCGAAGCAGAAGTCCGAGAAGTCGAAGAAGTCCGCGAAGAAGAAAGCCGGCGAGCCGGAGGTCGAGACCGTCGCCGACGAGCCCGCGCTCGAACAGGTCTTCGAGGATGCGCTCGCCATCGCGAGGCGCGAATACGACGAGGCGCTGGCCCGCCAGGACTACGCGGCCGCCACCCTGCTTGCGTACCGCATATTCTGGCTGCGCGCCGGCTGGCAGGGTTGCGTCGAAAGCAGCGACGTGCGCACCTGGCGCGATGCCCTGCGCCTGGTGCGCGCGGCCGAGACGCGCCGCGAAGTGCGCGAGTTGCTGCCGCTGGTTGAGCGTGTGCGCTATGCCGACTACCGGCCGGACCACGGCGAGTTCAACAGCTGGTCGGTGAGCCTTGGCCGCATCGAGCCGCAGGGGGTGCTGAAATGAACGAGCCCCCCAAGCCGCGCGACGAAGCGCGCCGCGAGACGCTGATGCGGGTGATCCTGGTCGGCGTGTTCGGCGGCGCCACGCTGCTGTACCTGCTGGCCGGCCTCTTCGAGCAGCCGCTGGCGCCGGACAACTTCACCAACTCGTACTCGACCTCGCCGGGCGGCCACCGGGCGCTGGTCGAGCTGCTTCAGAGCAACAACCGCGAAGTCCGCAGCGGCGACGTGAAACTGCGCCCGCCCCAGCCCAACGGCTCAGAGACCGAAACGCTGGCACTGCTCGAGCCGGGGCCCGAGTTCGTGGAGCGTTTCAGCGGCGAGTTCACGGAGTTGTTCGCGGCCGTGCGCGACCGTGACAGCAGTGTGGTGCTGGTGCTGCCCAAGCGGCACTACAGCGTGCTGGAGTCGCCCCAGGACGGCGAGCTGGTGCTGGAGGAGAACCTGCATCCCCTTGAGGAAGTGCGCGAGGTGCTGCGCGCCACGGGGTTTGACCGCTGGCTGGAAGTGTCGCGCAGCGAGGCGCCAACCACGCGAGTGATCTGGTGGCCGGAAATCGGCCGGGAGCTGACCGTCGAGGTGGAGGGCGTGGCCCAGGTGTTCCGCACGCCGCGGGACCTGCCCGGCAACTTCGAGATACTGGCGGCCAATGAAATCGGCGACCCGGTGGCGCTGCTGTACCGCGCCGAGGAACACACCGGCCAGGGCGGTGTGCTGCTGTTCAGCGACCCGGACATCTTCACCAACCGCTTCATCGCCGGGCCCGGCGCCGCCGAGATGGCGATGCACTTCTTCGAGTTAACGCCCCGCAACGGCGCGGTCCTGATTGATGAAGACCTGCACGGCTTCTCGACGGACGCGAGCCTCGAGTACCTGGCCGCCACGCCCCCCGGCCTGTGGGTGACGCTGTCGGCGCTGCTGCTGCTGGCTCTGTTCGCCTGGCGCCAGGCCACGGTGCTGCGCCCGCGCTCGGCCGAGCCGCAGGACCGCCAGGCGCGCAAGTACGCGATCGAGGGCCTGGCCCGCATGATGGAGCGCGCGCAGGACCACCACACCGCCTACAAGCGCGTGCTGAAACGCTCGCGTCTGGTGCTGGGCACCGGCGGCGCGCAGGTGCAGGGTGCGGGCGCGGGCACGCGGACGATCCAGAAGGGCAAGACCGGGCGCATCACGCGCATCCAGGGCGGCAGCGACGAAGAGCGGCTGGTAAACGCGGCGCGCAAAGTCGCGCACCAGAAGCGCACCGGCGAGGCCGACCACAGCGACTGGGATTTCGGGTAGAAAAGAGGCGACATGAACGAAGGTTTCGAGAGCGACGTGCCGGGGCAGCCGGCGGAACAGCCCGCGGCGGGCCACGCCGAGCCGGTCGAGCTGCGTATCGGCAAGTTCGCCAACGTGCTGGAATCCCACGTGGACCGCGTGGTGAAGGGCCAGCCGGGCGTGGTGCGGCACATCCTGGTCGCGCTGATGGTCGGCGGCCACGTGCTGCTGGAGGGCAACCCGGGCACGGCCAAGACGCTGCTGGTGCGCACACTCAGCAAGCTCTGCGCCCTGGAGTTCCGGCGCATCCAGTTCACGCCTGACCTGATGCCCAGCGACATTACCGGCACCAGCATCTTCCGGCCCGACAGTGCCGCTTTCGAGTTCCGGCGCGGGCCGGTGTTCACGCAGATGCTGTTGGCCGACGAAATCAACCGCGCGCCGGCGCGCACCCAGGCCGCGCTGCTGCAGGCCATGCAGGAGCGCATCGTCACCGCCGACGGCCATGACCATGAGCTGTCGGAAGTCTTCACCGTGATCGCCACACAGAACCCGCTCGAGAACGAGGGAACCTACCCGCTGCCCGAGGCCGAGCTGGACCGCTTCCTGTTCAAGCTGATGGTCGATTACCCCGCCGAGCAGGACGAGCTGGCAATCTTCCAGCTGCACGGCGCGCCGAAAACCGGCGACGAGTTTTCCGGCCTGCTGAAAGACCACCTGTTCGGCACCGGCGAAATCATGGGCATGCGCCGCGCCGTCTACCGCGTGGAAGTACGGCCGGAAATCGCCAACTACGCGCTGCAGATCGTGCGGGCCACGCGTGAGCACCCGTTCCTGCGCGCCGGCGCAAGCACCCGCGCGGGCGTGATGCTGCTGCGCGCCAGCCGCGCGCTGGCGGCCACCTACGGGCGCAACTTCGTTGTGCCCGACGACGTGCGCGAGCTGGCGCCCGCGGCCCTGCGCCACAGGCTGTATCGCACCGCGGCCGCGGAGCTGGAGGGCACCAGCACGGACCAGATTCTGGACGACATCGTGAAGCGCGTGCCGGTACCGAGGTGAAACAGGTTTCAGGTGTCAGGTTTCAGGTGTCAGGGAAGGACCACTCCCGCACCCCCAGCCCGACGCCTGAGGCGAGCCCGATTGAGACAGTTCACGATGCCACCCCTGTAACCTGAAACCTGGACCCTGAAACCGGACCCATGGGCTACTCGCCGACCAGGATTGCAATGCTGCTCGCCATCGCGCCGCTGGCGCTTGGCGTGCTGGTGCTGGCGCAGCCTTCACTGTTCATGCCCTGGCTGGCGGTCAGCCTGGGCCTGCTGCTGGCGCTGGGCGTGGACACCCTGCTGCTGCCGAGGCGCGGCAGCGTCGAGGTCGTGCGGCAGTTGCCGGCCGACGTGGGCGTGGGCGCCGGCTTCGCCATGCGACTCACGGTGTCCAACGAAGGCCGCATGGCGGTGCGCGGGCGCCTGCACGACATCGTGCCCGAGGCGCTGGATGGCCCGCGCGAGCCGCTGCCCTTCAGCATCGGCGGCGACGAGCAGGAAACCTGGTCGCTTGAATACCACGCGCTGGACCGCGGCGAGCACCAGTTCGGCGACGTCACGGTGGAAGCGCCGGGCCCGCTGCGCCTGATGCGCCGCATCCTGCGCGTGCCCGCGACCGCCGCCGTGGCGGCGATCCCCGGCGTCGAGATCCTGCGCAGCAACGAGCTGATACTGAAGGCCGCCCGCGACGCCGATGCCGGCATCACGCGCGCGCGCGGCATCGGCCACGGCGGCGAGTTCGAGAGCCTCGCGCCCTACGTGCCCGGCGACCCGCCGCAGAGCGTGGACTGGAAGGCCTACGCCCGCACCGGCACGCTGGCCGTGCGCCGCTACATCCCCGAGCGCCGCCGCCACGTGATGCTGGCCTGCGACGCCGGCCGCCTGATGGGCACCCGCGTGGGCGGCGTGCGCAAGGTTGACCTGGCGCTGGCGGCGCTGTCGCGGCTGGCCGCGGCGGCCCTGCAGCGCGGCGACCTGGTGGGGCTGGTAGTTTTCGACGGCGGAGTGCAGACGCTGATCCCGCCCAAGGGCGGCAGCGGCCAGCTGGCGCGCATCGTGCGTGCCAGCCTGGGCGTGAAGCCCGCGCACACGGAAACGGCTTTCACCAACGCCTTCGTGCGCATGAACCAGGCGCTGGGCCGCCGCTCACTGGTGGTGCTGGCCACCGACTTCGACAACGAGGCCCAGGGCTGGGAGCTGCAGCGCAGCATCGCGCAGATCAGCCGCAAACACGTGGCGATCGTCGCCGCCATGCGCGACCCGGTGTTCCATGAAACCATCGCGGCCGAGGTGAACGACGTCAGCGACGCCTACCGCCAGCTCGCGTCCCTGACGCTTCTTGAGGAGCGCTTCAACATCCTGGCGCGCATCCACAGCATGGGCGTGCACACCATCGACGCCGAGCCCGCCGAGCTGACCGGGCCCCTGCTCAACCTCTACGGCCGCGTGGTAACCAGCGGCAAGTTGTAACGGCGCAGAATCAGGCGGCGCGGCGTTTCACGAAGAACAGCCAGCCCGTGCAGATCACGAACATGACGGCCATCAGGCCGTAGCGCAGGCCGAGGCCGGCGTGGCTCTGGCGGAAGATGCCCTCGATGACGCCGGCGCTCATCAGCAGCGGCACGCAGCCGAGCGCCACGATGCTGGCGTCCATGGCCGTTTTCGTCAGGGCGCGCCGGCGCGGCAGGTTGCCCGGGTTCAGCAGCCTGTGGCCGATCGCCATGCCTGCGCCGCCGCACAATATGATCGCGCCGATTTCCGGCACGCCGTGCGGGCCCAGCCAGGCCACGGCCTCAACCCCCAGCCCCTTGCTGAAAAACAGGCCCAGGAACGCGCCCAGCATCAGGCCGTTTTTCACCAGCAGGTAGATCGTCGGCAACCCCAGCACGAAGCCCCACGCGAAACACAGGAACGCAACCTTGGTGTTGTGCGTGAACAGGCGGCCGGCAAAGACCATCTCCTGGTCCAGTGCGCCCTCCTGCGGCCCCAGCCCTTCCGCCAGGTATTCGCGGCTGGCGGAGGGGTCGCGGCCCTGCGCCAGGCCGCGGTCCACGAACAGATAGTAAGTCTCGGGCGCCCAGGTCACGGCCGTGAATGAGATGACCGTGGTCAGTACCGTGATCAGCAGCGAGAGCGCGTGGTACTTCCAGAGCCTGCGCACGGCCGCGGGCACGCCGAACAACGCGCCCTCGACGGCTTCGCGCATGGTGGGGCGTTTGCGGCGGTGCACTGCGAAGTGGGCGGTGGCGACGCCTTGTTCAATGAAATCGGCCAGGCGCTTGTCGGGGCTGAAGGCGCGCACACGCGCCAGTTCCGTGGCGCTGCGCCGGTAAGCGGCCGTGAAGTTCTCGACCACGTCCAGGTTGCGCGGCCGAGCACGCACGCGCGACCAGGCCAGACCTTCAAAGGCAAGGTAGCGCCAGCGATCCAGGGCGCGGGTCGCGGTCTGTGAGATGTGATGGTGCTGCATTCCGGCCAAGCGAACACCAGGTTGTAGGTGTTAGGTTGTAGGTTGTAGCTCAGGATTGGACGCGCAGGACAGAGACCCTACAACCTACAACCTGAAACCTATAACCTAGCGATATGCAGCCCGTATCCTACCGCGCGGGATTCACCGATGCCACCCGGCCTGAGCCGGGTGCCGACCGCGTCGGCACGCTGGCCTGGAAGCACGAGGTGATGCTGCCGGAGGACGTCAAGGCGGCCTTCGAGGTCGCCAGCCCTTTCGCGCGCTCGCTCGCGTTTCTGCTCGACATGGGGATCATCATCCTGGCTGTGATGGTGCTGTTCCTGGTCGGCATGATGGTGGCGGCTGCAACGGCCTTCAGCGGCGGGGGCAACATCACGCTGCTGCTGGTGATCCTGGCGTTCTTCTTCATCAACGTCGGCTACTTCTTCGTGTTCGAGGGCATCTTCTCGGGGCAGACGCCCGGCAAGCGCATCATGAAGCTGCGCGTGATCAAGGAAGACGGCGAAGAGATCGGCCCCAGGGAAGGCATGGTGCGGGCGTTCATGCGCTTCCTGATCATCGGACCGGTGCCGTGCCTGTTGTTCCTGGGCGTGTTCAGCGCGGAGATCCTGTTCGCGCTGGCGCCGTTCCATGCGCTGGCGATCGTGATGTTCGTGGACCGCAAGACCCGCGGCATCCCGGACTTCGTGGCGGACACTTTGGTGGTGATCCAGAAGGTGCCGCACCGCAACTGGAACACGCCGTACGTGCCGCCCTACTTCATGCTTCCGCACCACGAGTTTCCGCTGAATGCCGAAGAGATTTCGCGGCTCACGCCGGAAGACTACGTGCGCCTGGAGGAATTCGGCACCCGGCTCAGCACCATCGGCAGCGAGGCGCGCCAGCAGGCCGCCATGGCCGCGGCGGCGGCGCTGGCCACGCGCATGAACTACAGCAAGCCCGTGGACCCGGACTACGCCGAAGTGTTCCTGTACGAAATGCACGCGGCCCTGAAGCAGCAGCTGCAGCAGCTCTACCCCGACCTTTACGCCTGAAACCGGAATTCCACGAACCGGCGACACGCTGGCGTCGTATAATCTGCAGAAGTGCCCCGATCCCCTGCCGGAGGTGGCCATGAAACGCGTATTGTTCGCACTGGCTTGTTGCGGCCTGCTCGGCGCGCCGGCTTTCGCCCAGGACGAGAAGGACCTGGGTTCAAAGTCGCGCGAAGAGCTGCTGGCCGACCTGCACAAGCTGATGAAAGAAGCCAGCAAGGAGATGGACGGGCTCGAGAAAGAGCTCGCCAAGACCTCGCTGGGGCCCGCCAAAGCCGACATCGTGGCCGAGCGCATGAAGAAGGTGCGCGACGCCATGAAAGAGGGCAAGCTTGATGAGTTGCCCGAGGGCCTGCGCGAGTACCTGAAAGAAAACCCCGACGAAGCCGCCAGGCTGGCCGGCAAGTCGGCCGAGGAAATCAGGCAGATCGCGGAAGACGAGGCCAAGCTGCGCGAACTGCTGGGCAGGAATCCCGAGCTGCTGCGCAAGCTGGCCGAGAACCAGCAGGCCTTTGAAGACATCGTGCAGCGTCAGCTGGCGATCGAGAAGCGCGTGGAAGATGCCCTCAAACGCGCCGAGGAATCCACGGCCAAGGCCGAGGAGAACATCGACGGCAGCCTGGAGGTCGCCCACGAGCTGAAAGCGAGGTCTTCCTGACAGGGCGGCTCATGACAGAGCAAATCGGCTGGTCAGCCGAAAGCAGGACAGAAGCCCGGTGAGGGTCAGCAGCAGGGCGGCAGCAAGCCCTCAAGCGGCGCGCAGGGCCAGTATCAGCCGGGCAACGGCGAAAACCCGGACGACACCAAGGTGGACGCCCACGCCCAGAACGCCGACGAAAAAAGCTGGCAGGGCCAGCGCCCCGGCGAAAAGCAGGGCGACGCCGCAAGCAGCGACAACCGCGCCGAGCCCGGCAAGTACAAGGGCTTCTGGCAGCGCTTCAGCAAGGAAGTGCAGGAGAAATCAAAGAGCAAATAGACCGTAGGCTTCGAAGAAGCCCGCACTTCCACGGCGTCGTGCACGTCCCGGCGGCACGGCCATGGCGTAACGATGCGGCCGTAAGCTAAACTGCGGGCCCCAGAACAGCCGGGTAACCCATGTCGGCCGAGTTGAGCTGGCAGCAGCTTCCGATTGACACGCCCAGCACG
>JAANMY010002121.1_pt1 | contig 19679 bp, 23 predicted proteins | sample 7279691 | NCBI WGS metagenome assembly JAANMY01 (sample SAMN14094543, study PRJNA606508) | bioreactor metagenome | isolation source: A lab-scale SPAN reactor treating ammonium-rich wastewater day 388 | place: Ireland: Galway | collected 2018-02-07
GTGGCAGGGCGCGCAGTCGCTGTACGACGCCGACACCAACATCGCGATCGGCAGCGCCTACCTGCGCGAGATGCACGACACCTGGGGCGACCTGCCGCACGCGATCGCCGCCTACAACGCCGGCCCGACCGCCGCGCAGCGCTGGCGCACGCAACGCCCCGACTTCGACCCCGACCTGTGGATCGAGACGATCAGCTACAAGGAAACGCGCGAATACGTGGCGCGCGTGCTCGCCTTCAGCGTGATCTACGACTGGCGCATGCGCGGCGACGCGCTGCGCGTGTCCGACCGCATCGCCGGCAGGACGGATGGCCAACGCGTGCGCTTCGCCTGCCCGCAGTCCGCGCGCTGACGGTCGCGCGCGGCGCGCGGCTTACACTGGCCGCTCATCGTTCGAGGAAACGCGCATGGGACTGATCGACAGCCTGCTCGGCCACGCCGGCGAAGCACCGGTGGCCAAGCTCCAACCCGAACTGCAACCGCTGCTGGCCGAAGGCGAGCAGGTGGAAGCTGCCTTCGCCTTCGTGCGCGACATGATCGTGTTCACCGACCGCCGCCTGGTGCTGATCAACAAGCAGGGCGTGACCGCGAAGAAGGTGGAGTACCGCAGCATCCCCTATCGCAGCATCGTCATGCATTCGCTGGAAACGGCCGGGCATTTCGACCTGGAATCCGACTTCAAGCTGTGGCTGTCGGGCCAGCCCGCGCCGATCGAACTCAAGCTCGGGCGCGGCGAAGGCTCGACCCGGCTGGTCGCCCTGCTGGCGCAGCACATGCCGCGCTGATTGCGATGTCGATGCGGACGTATCTGGTCGGCGGCGCGGTGCGCGATGTATTGCTCGGCCTCGCGCCGGGCGACCGCGACTTCGTCGTCGTCGGCGCGACGCCCGGGGCGATGCTTGAAGCCGGCTTCCGGCAGGTGGGCCGCGATTTCCCGGTCTTCCTGCATCCCGACACCGGCGAGGAACACGCGCTCGCGCGAACCGAACGCAAGTCCGGGCGCGGCCATACCGGCTTCGTGGTGCATGCCGCGCCGGACGTGACGCTGGAGGAGGATCTCGCCCGTCGCGACTTCACCCTCAACGCGATCGCCCGCGATGAAGCGAGCGGAGAACTGGTCGATCCGTTCGATGGCGTCGGCGACATCGAAAGGAAAGTGCTGCGCCACGTCGGCCCCGCCTTCGCCGAGGATCCGCTGCGCGTGCTGCGCGCGGCACGCTTCATGGCCCGCTTCGCGCCGCTCGGCTTCACCGTGGCGCCGGAGACGATGGCGCTGATGCGCTCGATGGTCGCGAGCGGCGAACTGGAAACGCTCACGCCCGAGCGCGTCTGGCAGGAACTCGCCCGCGCCCTGCGCAGCGAGGCACCTTCCGCCTTCCTGCGCACGCTGCACGACTGCGGTGCGCTGGCCGTGGTGCTGCCCGAGGCCGATGCGCTCTACGGCGTGCCGCAACGCGCCGAATACCACCCGGAAGTCGATACCGGCGTGCATGTCGAACTGGTCTGCGACATGGCCGCACGGCTGGCGCCTGGCGACGACCTGATCGGTTTCGCCGCGCTCACCCACGATCTCGGCAAGGCACTGACACCGGACGATGAACTGCCGAAGCACGCGATGCACGAACAGCGCGGCCTCGCGCCATTGCATGCGCTGTGCGAGCGGCTGAAGGTGCCGAACGAGCATCGCCAGCTGGCCGCGATCGCCTGCGCCGAGCATCTGCACGTGCACCGGATTTTCGAGCTGAAGGATGCGACGGTGCTGAAGGTGCTGGAGCGCTGCGATGCCTTCCGCAAGCCCGCGCGCGTGGCGCAGCTGGCCACGGTCTGCGAAGCCGACAAGCGCGGCCGCACGGGGCTGGAAGATGCGCCCTATCCGCAGGGCGCGGAACTGAAGCGCCTGTTCGCCGCCGCCTGCGCGGTGAAAGCGCAAGCGGTCGCCGCCGGCCTCATCGGCACCGCCGTGGGCGAGGCGATGCGCAAGGCGCGGGTCCGCGCGATCGGCGCGGCGCGCGGCGAAGCCCGCAGCTGACGCGGCTCAACGGCCGCCGTCGAGCTTCAACAGCAGGTCGCGCAGCGGGGTGAAGCCGGTGGTGAAGCCGGCCAGCACGCCCAGCGTGTTGGCCAGCGCATCGGCGCGTTCGGCGCTGCGGCCGACGTGCATCCACGCCTGCAGCCATTCCAGTCCGATGCCGAGCCCGCAGAGCAGCAGCGCCATCGCCACCCATGACGCGCGGCGTGCGTAGAGCTGCACCGCGCCCGCCATCAGCAGGAAGTAGCCGCTGAAGTGCAGCAGCTTGTCGTGCGTCATCGGCGCCGACGGCAAATCGCCCGGCGGCAGCAGTGAACCGGCGACAACCGCCGCCACGCCCAGCATCCACAACGGCGCCCACAGCCACGGCCGACGGAACACCTTGAGCGAACGCCCGAAGCGCATCAGAGGCGCCAGCTCATGTCGCCGGCGAGGAAGGCGTATTCGAATTCCACCCCACGCTCGAAGCCGATGAACTGGAAGCGCTCGCCCATCGCGTCGGGCACGGTGAGCTGGCGCACCTCGTGGCGCCGGCGCAGCCGCGTGACTTCGTCCCGGGCCTTCGCCTCGGCTTCGGCCAGCCGCTTGTCCAACCCGTTGCCGAGCAGGAACGTGGCCTGCGTCGCATAGCCCGACAGGTCGAAGCCGGCATTGGTGCCGGCCTCGGCCAGCGCGGTGAAGTCGACCGAGGCGGTGATGTCCTGCAGGCCCGGGTACTGCATGACATTGGACACCACGTGGTGCTGGCGGAACGCGCGCAACGTGCCTTCGTCGCGCCACGCGCCGTAGTACTCGCGGCGCACGTAGCCGTAGTCGCAGAACAGCAGCGCGCCGCGGGTGAGCCGGCCGATCACCGCCTGCACCCAGTACGGCAGCTGCGGCAGGATCTCCGAGCGGTAACCGGGTTCGAACGGCGCGTCGAGCGCGGCTTCGACGTGCTTGACCGCGGCCAGCAGCATCGCGTCGGCATCGTGCTGGGTGACCAGGAAGCCACCGTCGGCATAGCTCGACACGTATTCCTCGCGCACCTCGCCTTCCTCGCCGATCACGAAGCGCGAGGTCGGCAGCGCGTCGATCACCTCGTTGGCGAAGACCACGCCCTGCCATGCGTCCTCGATCGGCCCGTCCAGCCATACGATCAGCTCGAACAGCGGCGGGACCAGGCGTTCCTGCAGCCGTTCGCGCTGGCGCGCGCGCAGGTCCGCACTGGGTTCGAGGATGGCGTAGCGCGCCGGCAGCGCGTCGAGCGCCATCAGCCGCTTCAGCGCCACCTCGGCGAACGCGCCGCTGCCGGCGCCGATCTCCATGAACTGCGCGTCCTCTCCCACCTGCTGCAGCACCGGCGCCAGCGCGTCGGCCACGCAGGCGGCGAACAGCGGGCCGAGTTCCGGCGCGGTGACGAAATCGCCGGCCGCGCCGAACTTGGTCGCGCCGGCGCTGTAATAGCCCAGGCCCGGCGCATACAGCGCCAGCTCCATGAAACGCGAGAAGGGGATCGCGCCGCCTTGCGCGGCGATTTCCGAACGGATCAGCGTCTCCAGCCTGGCGCTGTGGGCACGGGCTACGGCATCGGGCGGCGGCAGGGTCTCGGTCATGCGGGCACGTTCGGGATGCGGGCGTGCCAGCATACCCGCGCCCGTGGCCGTGCCCCTTCGCGGCGCTTACTTGCCGCCGCGTTCCTCCTCGCGCATTTTCTTGCGGATGAAGGCGCGCACGACGAACGGCATGCCGACCAGAATGATCCCCCCGATGATCGTCAGCCAGCCCACCGGCTTCTGCAGCATTTCGACCCATACCGGATGCATGGCCCGTCCTCCCTTGTGGATGCGCCCAGCATGCGCGAACACCGGCGGCGGCATTTGATCGCGCTCAAATCGCGGCGAAATGGGCGCGAAGCGGCTTCGGGTAGCATCGCCGCATGAGCACGCCCCGCCCTTCCGAACGCCCCGTCGCGCTGGTGACCGGCGCCGCCCGGCGCATCGGCGCCGCGATCAGCCGGAGTCTGCACGCCGCCGGCTTCGACCTCGTCCTGCACCACCACGCCAGCGCCGGCGAAGCCGAAGCGCTCGCCGCCGAACTCAATGCATCGCGCCCCGGCAGCGCCCACGCGCTCGCCGCCGACCTGCGCGACTTCGACCGCATCCCCGAACTGGTGGCGCGGACCATCGGTGCCTCCGGGCGGCTGGACGCGCTGGTCAACAACGCCTCGGCCTACTACGCCACGCCGTTCGGCACGGTCACGCCGGCGCAGTGGGACGACCTGTTCGCGGTCAACGTGCGCGCGCCGTTCTTCCTCGCCCAGGCCGCCGCGCCACACCTGGCGTTCCGCGGCGGCGCCATCGTGAATCTGGTCGATGCGTATGCGGAGAAGCCGCGCGCCGACATCAGCGCGCATGTCGGCTCCAAGGCCGCGCTGGCCGGCATCACCCGCGCGTTGGCGACGGAACTGGCCCCGGAGGTGCGGGTGAACGGCGTCGCGCCCGGCGCGATCCTGTGGCCGGAAGACGGCATCGACCCGGCGCTGCAATCGACGCTCCTCGGACGCACGCCGCTGGCACGCGCGGGCACCGCGGAAGAAGTGGCCGAAGCGGTGCGCTGGCTGCTGCAGGACGCGACCTACCTGACCGGCGAGATCCTGCGCCTGGACGGCGGCCGCAACGCGCTGGGCTAGGCGCCGCCCGCCTCCACATCCACCACTTCGGCGGGCGTGCCGAAGTCCGGATGCGCGCGCCAGGCCTCGCCGACCGTGCGCGCCTGGCCCGGGATCAGCGCATCGGGCGCGATGTCGGCCAGCGGCCGCAGCACGAACGCGTGTTCCAGCTCCGGGCGCGGCAATTGCAGGTGGCCTTCGCCCTTCAACGCGAGCGCGTCGTAGAGCACCAGGTCGATGTCGATGGTGCGGTCGGAGAAGCGCGGCCCGCTGCGGTCGCGGCCGGCGGCGTCCTCGTAGGCGTGCAGCCAGGCGTCGAGTTCGTGCGGGTCGAGCCGGGTCTCGACGATCGCAGCGGCGTTGAGGAAATCCGCGCCCTCGAAACCCACCGCGGCGGTGCGGTAGACCGGCGAGAACACCACGCTGCCGAAACGGCCGCGCAGCGCGGAGAAGGCCAGCGCCAGGTTCATCGCCGCATCGACATTGCTGCCCAGGCTCAGGTACGCGCGATGCCAGCCGGCGTCCATCGCGTCAGGCCGGCTGGGTGCCGCGTTCGATGACGACGCCGACCGCGCGCGAGCCGGTGACCGCGCCGGGCTTCGACAGTTTCAGCCGCACCCAGGCAACGCCGAACTCCTCGCGGATGATCGCGGCGCAGTGCTCGGCCAGCGATTCCACCAGCCCGAAGCTGGAAGTGCCGACGTAGGCGATCAGCCGCTTCGACACCGCCTTGTAGTCGAGCGTGTCGGCGATGTCGTCGCTGGCGGCGGGCGGGCGGTTGTCGAAGGCCATCTCGATGTCGAGCACCACCTTCTGGGTAATGGTGCGCTCCCAGTCGTAGATGCCGATGACGCAGTCGATCTCGAGCGCTTCGATGAAGACGATGTCCATGCGCGAAGGCTAGGCGGGTTGCGCGGCGGCTTCAACCGCCGGCAGCGTGGCCATGTCCCAACGCGGGGTGACGTGCACGCCCAGGTCCGAGTGCTGGCCGGCCGCGAGCCGCAACGCACCGGCGTAGGCGATCATCGCGCCGTTGTCGGTGCACAGCGCCGGCCGCGGGAAGGCCACCCGGCCACCGCGTTTTTCCGCCATCGCCTGCAGCTTCGCGCGCAGGCGCTTGTTGGCGCCCACGCCGCCGGCCACCACCAGGGTGTCGCAACCGGCCGCGTCCAGCGCCCGTTCGCACTTGATGGCGAGCGTGTCTACCACCGCGTCCTCGAACCCGCGCGCGATGTCCGCACGCGTCGCCTCGCTCTGGTCGCTGGCCTGCCAGGCCATCAGGACCTGGGTCTTCAGGCCGCTGAAGCTGAAATCGAGCCCGGGCCGGTCGGTCATCGGCCGCGCGAACCTGAACCGGCCGGGCGTGCCGATCTCCGCCAGCGCGGCCAGCTGCGGGCCGCCCGGATACGGCAGGCCCATCAGCTTGGCGGTCTTGTCGAAGGCCTCGCCGGCGGCGTCATCCAGCGTCTCGCCGAGCAGCCGGTAATCACCGATCGCCCTCACGTCGACCAGCTGGGTGTGGCCGCCCGAGACCAGCAGCGCGACGAAGGGCGGTTGGGCGGCCGCATCCTCCATCAACGGGGCCAGCAGATGGCCTTCCATGTGGTGGATGCCGATGGCCGGCACGCCCAGGCCCCAGGCCGTGGCCCGTGCCGCGGCCGCGCCGACCAGCAGCGCGCCCACCAGGCCCGGACCGGCCGTGTAGGCCACGCCGTCGAGGTCGCCCAGCGCGATGCCGGCTTCGTCCAGGGTCTGCCGGACCAGGGGCAGCAGCTTGCGCACGTGGTCGCGGCTGGCCAGTTCCGGCACCACGCCGCCGTATTCGGCGTGCAGGGCGATCTGGCTGTAGACCGCGTGCGCCAGCAGGCCGGCGCCGGTGTCGTAGACCGCCACGCCGGTTTCGTCGCAGGACGTTTCGATGCCGAGGACCTTCATCCCGCCAGCTTACCGCCTCCCGGGCCCCGGGTTGCATGACCGGGGGGCATGCCATTACCATACGCGGCTCACCCGGTCTTGCCGACCGGTCCGCCTGACAGAGATTCCTATGCCCAGCGTCAAAGTTCGCGAAAACGAGCCCTTCGAATTTGCCCTGCGTCGTTTCAAGCGCACCTGCGAGAAGGCCGGCGTCCTCGCCGAGACCCGCAAGCGCGAGTTCTACGAGAAGCCGACCCAGGAACGCAAGCGCAAGGCCGCGGCCGCGGTGAAGCGTCAGGCGCGTCGTTCGTCGCGCGACGTCACCAAGCGCCAGCGCCTGTACTGATCCTCGCCGCGCGCCGATGGCGCGCGAGCCGCAGCGATGCGCTCCACGAAGCCGGCCCGCAAGCCGGCTTTTCGTGTTTGCATGCCCCGAGAAAACAAGGAACCCCGCATGTCCCTCAAGACCCAGCTCACCGATGACATGAAGGCCGCGATGAAGGGCGGCGACAAGCCGCGCCTGGCGGTCATCCGCCTGATCAACGCCGCCATCAAGCAGAAGGAAGTGGACGAGCGCGTGGAGCTTGACGATGCCGCCGTGCTCGCCGTGCTGGAGAAGATGGTCAAGCAGCGCAAGGATTCGATCAGCCAGTACGAGGCCGCCGCGCGCGAGGACCTGGCCCAGGTCGAGCGCGACGAGATGGCCGTCATCGAGACCTATCTCCCGGAGAAGATGGGCGAAGCGGAGATCCTGGCCGCCATCGAAGCCGCCATCGCCCGGACCGGCGCCAGCGGCCCGGCCGACATGGGCAAGCTGATGGGCGTGCTCAAGCCGCAACTGGCCGGCCAGGCCGACATGGGCCTGGTCTCGAAGCTGATCAAGCAGAAGCTGGCCGGCTGAACCACGCGCGCCGCCGGCATACTGGCGCGATGAGCGCTCACCCGCCCAACGGAACCGGCACGCCCCCGCACGCGGACGAGGTGCTGGCGCAGCTCGACCCCACCCGGAAGGCCTCGATCACCGAGGCCGACGGCGCGCCGCCGCCGGCACCGGTCCAGGCCACGGTCCGCCGCGCGACCTTCGGTGGCTGGCCGATGGCGCTGCTGCGGCGCCTGCTGGATGCCGACGTCATCACCCAGTCCGCCGCGCTGGCTTTCTACGCCGCGCTTTCCATCGCGCCGCTCATCCTGCTGCTGCTGTGGCTGACCGCTTCCAGCCAGGTGGTGCAGGCGGCAGTGATCGAGCAGGTGGGGCTGCTGGCGGGGCCGGAAACCGCGGGCGTGGCGCGGGCCGTGGTGGACAACGCGCGTTCGACGCCCGACACGCGCTCGATCGCCGGCTGGTGGAGCATCCTTTTGCTGCTGGTCGGCGCCACCGCGGTGTTCGCGCAGCTGCAGGAAGCGCTCAATCGCATCTTCCGCACCGATGCCACCGCGCTTACCAGCCTCGGCGACTGGCTGAAGAAGCGGCTGTTCTCGTTCGGCGTGCTGCTGGCGCTGGGCTTCCTGCTGCTGGTGTCGATGACCGTCACCACCGCGCTCGATCTGCTGCTGCGCGGCTTCGATGCCTTGCAGCCGGCGCTGGCGACGTTGGCCTCGCTGCTCGTCTATGCGATCGCGTTCGCCTTCATGTACCACTTCCTGCCCGACCGACGCGTGCATTGGCGCATCGCGCTGGCCGGCGGCGCGTTCACCGCGGCGCTGTTCGTGCTCGGGCGCTTCGGGATCAGCTGGTACCTGTCCAATGCGACCACGGCCAGCGCGTACGGCGCGATGGGCGCGCTGATGCTGGCGATGCTGTGGGTGTACTACGCCTCGATCATCCTGTTCGTCGGGGCCGCGATCACCGCGACCATCGACGAGCGGTTGGGCAAGCGCATCGAGGGAACGGGCCATGGCACGCATTCCTGACGCCTTCATCGACGACTTGCTCGCGCGCAGCGACATCGTCGAGATCGTCGGCACGCGAGTGCCGCTGAAGAAGCAGGGCCGCGAGTATTCGGCGCGCTGCCCGTTCCACGACGAGCGCTCGCCGTCGTTCACCGTCTCGCCGACCAAGCAGTTCTACCACTGCTTCGGCTGCGGCGCGCACGGCACGGCGATCAGTTTCCTGATGAACTACGAGCGGCTGGAGTTCCTCGACGCGGTCGAGGAACTGGCCAAGCGCGCCGGCATGGAAGTGCCGCGCGAGACCTCGCAGAAGAACGCCAACCCCGAGACCCAGCCGCTGTTCGCCGCGCTGGAGGCGACCCAGCGCTTCTTCGAAAAGCAGCTGGCGCAGGACGCGGCCGCGCGAGACTACCTGGACGGCCGCGGCGTGTCGGCGGCGACCCGCGAACGCTTCGGCATCGGCTACGCGCCGGCGGGCTTCTCCGCGCTCAAGGACGCGCTCGGCACCGACCCGCGCCGCCTGCAGCTGCTGGAAAAGGCCGGCATGTTCTCGCGCAACGACCGCGGCCACGTCTACGACAAGTTCCGCCACCGCATCATGTTCCCGATCCACGACCGCCGCGGCCGGGTGATCGCGTTTGGCGGGCGCGTGCTGTCGAAGGACGATTCGCCGAAATACCTCAACTCGCCGGAAACGCCGCTGTTCCACAAGGGCCGCGAGCTGTACGGGCTGTGGCAGGTGCGGCAGGCGAACCAGAAGATCGCGCGGCTGATCGTGGTCGAGGGCTATATGGATGTCGTCGCGCTGGCCGAGCACGGCATCGACGAGGCCGTCGCCACGCTCGGCACCGCGACCACGCCGGACCACGCCGAGCTGCTGTTCCGCAACGCGCCCGACGTCTATTTCTGTTTCGATGGCGACGCCGCTGGCCGCCGCGCCGCGACTCGGGCGATGGAATCGGTGCTGCCGCGGATGAAGGACGGCCGCCAGGCGTTCTTCCTGTTCCTGCCCGAAGGCGAGGACCCGGATTCGCTGGTGCGCGGCGAAGGCGCGGAAGGCTTCGACGCCCGCCTGCGCGACGCGACGCCGCTGTCGAAATTCTTCTTCGACGAACTCTCGCGCGACGTGCAGCTGCACACGCTCGAAGGCAAGGGCCGGCTGGCCGAACGCGCCAAGCCGCTCCTGGCGCAGATCCCGGACGGCGCCTTCGGCGACCTGATGCGCCAGCGCCTGACCGAGATCACCGGCGTCGGTGCCCGCGATGCAGCGCCGCAGACGCACGTGCCCACGCATCGCGCGCATGCAGCCTCCGGCGCGCCCACGCCCAAGCGCAGCCTGGTCCGCAGCGCCATCACCCTGCTGTTGCAGCAGCCTTCGCTCGGGCTGGAAGCGGCGATCCCGTATGTCTTCGCCGGCCTGCGCCAACCGGGCGTCGAGCTGCTGACCGAACTGCTGGATGTCGTGCAGATGCGGCCGGACATCTCCACCGGCGGGCTGCTTGAACTGTTCGCGGAGCGCGACGAAGCCGCCTCCCTGCAGAAACTCGCCGGCATCAGCCTGCCGGGCGACGGGGCCAGCTGGCAGGCGGAATTCGACGACGTGCTGGCGCAGCTGGAGAAACAGACGCTGCAGCAGCGCATCGACGAGCTGACCGTGCGGATGCGCGAAGTGGGCAGCGCGGGCATGTCGGCCGGCGAGAAGGACGAGCTGCGCGAGCTGCAGGCCCGCATCCGCGCCTGAACACGCGGGGCCGCCGCCGACCGTGACTTCCGGCCCGGACCACGCCCGGCCGATCCGGGTACCCTCGGGGCAATCCACGATCCCGGAAGCCGACATGCGCCCTGTCCCGACCCTGCTGGCCGCCGCGCTGGCCCTCGCCGCCCTTCCCGCCCTTGCCCAGGCGCCCGCCGCCGTGCAGCGCGAGGTGGTCGGCAACCGCACCAGCGAGAACATCCCGGCCATCCCGCCCGCGCTGATCGAGCAGCTCAACCGCTACCAGAACACCCGCGGCGCCGGCGTCGAGGGCTGGACGGCGGAAGGCTGCCTGCTGCTCACCACGCGCTTCGCCGAGACCGCGCAGGCACACCGCGTCTGCCAGCCGCTGGGCATGCGCGAGCAGCTGACGTTCTACCCGGAGCCGGTCGCGGGCATCGCCGTCGCGCCGGCCCAATCGCCGCGCAAGGGCTTCGTCTTCGCCAAGGACAAGGGCGGCGACGAGTTCAGCCAGCTCTACTGGTTCGACCTCGCCAGCCGCGACGTGCAACTGCTCTCCGACGGCAAGCGCAGCCAGAACGGCGGCCCGGTGTTCAGCGACGACGGCCGCTGGCTGGCCTATGCCGGCACCGGCCGCAACGGCAAGGACCGCGACATCTACCTGCGCGACATGCAGGGCGGCACCGGCAAGCGCGTGCTGGAAACCGAGGGCAGCTGGAGCGCGCTCGGCTTCTCGCCCGACAACACGCAGCTGCTGGTCATGCGTTATCTCTCCGCCAGCGACAGCCGGCCGGGGGTGATCGACCTCGCCAGCGGCAAGCTGACGATGTTCCCGGTCGACGGCGGCACGGCGTCGTTCGGGCGCTTCGCCTTCGCGCCTGACGGCAAGGGCGTCTACTTCATCTCCGACGAACCGCTCGACGGCAAGCCGCAGGAATTCAAGTCGCTGCGCTTCCACGACACCGCCACCAACAAGGTCACGCGCGTCGGCCCGGCGATCGACTGGGACGTGCAGGGTTTCGACATCAGCCCCGATGGCCGCGCGCTGGCCTACACCAGCAACGAGGACGGCATCACCCGGCTGCGCGTACTGCAACTGCCGTCCCTGCGCGAAGTGGCGCTGCCGCAGCTGCCGGTCGGCGTGATCTCCGGCGCGGCGTTCTCGCCCGACGGCAAGCGCCTCGCGGTGACGCTCAACAGCGCGACCTCGCCGAGCGACGTGCACGTCATCGACCTGGCCGGCAGGCGCGCCACCCGCTGGACGCAGAGCGAAGTCGGCGGGCTGGATGCCTCCAGGTTCGTCGCGCCTTCGCTCATCCGCTACGCCACCTTCGACCAGGTCGATGGCAAGCCCCGCACCATCCCCGCCTTCTACTACCGCCCGGCGAACGCGAAGGGCAAGCTGCCGGTGATCATCAACATCCACGGCGGGCCGGAAGGCCAGTCCTATCCCAGCTTCAACCCGACCGCGCAGTTCCTGGCCAACGAGATGGGCGTGGCGATGCTGGTCCCCAACGTGCGCGGCTCCAGCGGCTACGGCAAGACCTACCTGTCGCTGGACAACGCGGAGAAGCGCGAGGATTCGGTGCGCGACATCGGCGCCCTGCTCGACTGGATCGCCCAGCAGCCGGAACTCGATGCCTCGCGCGTGGGCGTGATGGGCGGCAGCTACGGCGGCTACATGGTGCTGGCCTCGCTGCAGCACTACGCCGAGCGGATCAAGGCCGGCATCGACGTGGTCGGCATCTCCGACTTCACCACCTTCCTCAACAACACCGAGAGCTACCGCCGCGACTTGCGCCGCGCCGAATACGGCGACGAGCGCGACCCGGCGATGCAGGCGGTGTTCGAGCGCATCTCGCCGCTCAGGAACGCGCACAGGATCAAGTCCGCGCTGTTCGTGGCGCAGGGCAAGAACGACCCGCGCGTGCCGTGGACGGAAGCCGAGCAGATCGTCAAGGCGGCGCGCGCCAACGGCGGGCCGGTCTGGTACCTGCTCTACGACGACGAGGGCCACGGCTTCCGCAAGAAGGGCAACAGCGACTACTTCAACGCGGCGAGCATGCAGTTCTGGCAGACCTACCTGCTGAAGGACTGAGCCGCGCGGGCGGGCGATAATCCGCACTTTCGCCCGCCCGTGCCGACATGACCGCAACGACCGCCGCCTCTTCCCTCGCGCGCTGGCAGCAGCGCGCGCCGGGCCTGCTGTTCGCCGCGGCGATCGGCCTCGGCAGCATGCTGGCCGCGCGCCTGCCGGCGTTGCAGGCGATGGGCGTGAGCGCGCTGCCGCTGGCGATCGTCGTCGGCATCGTCATCGGCAACACGCTGTTCCCGCGCATCGCCGCGCCGATGGCGGCGGGCGTGGACTACGCCAAGGCTATGCTGCTGCGCGCGGGCATCGTGCTGTTCGGTTTCCGCCTGACCTTCCAGGACATCCTCGGCGTGGGCTGGTCGGGCATCGTCATCGCGTGCGTCATCGTGGCCAGCGTGTTCCTGCTGGCGGTGTGGCTGGGCCGCGTGCTGAAGATGGATGCCGAGACCGCGATGCTCGTCGGCGCCGGCGCGTCGATCTGCGGCGCGGCGGCGGTGATGGCGGCCGAACCGGTGGTGAAGGCGCAGGCGCACAAGGTCTCGGTGGCGGTGGCGACGGTGGTGGTCGGCGGCACGGTGGCGATGTTCCTCTATCCCGTGCTGTACCCGTGGCTGCAGTCGATGTTCGGTTTCGACGCGCACGCCTACGGGCTCTACGCCGGCTCGACCATCCACGAGGTGGCGCAGGTGGTGGTGGCCGGCCGCGCGGTCGGCGAGGCGGCGGCGAACACCGCGGTGATCGAGAAGATGATCCGGGTGATGCTGCTGGCGCCGTTCCTGCTGCTGCTCTCGGCGTGGATGCGGGCGAAGTCCGGCGATGCCACGGCGAAGTCGAAGCTGGTGATCCCGTGGTTCGCGGTGCTGTTCATCGCGGTCGGTGCGTTCAACTCGCTGCACCTGCTGCCGAAGGCGGCGGTCGATGCCTTGCTGCTCGTCGACACCTTCCTGCTGGCGACGGCGATGGCGGCGCTCGGGCTGCGCACGCACGCGGGCGCGATCCGCCAGGCCGGGATGAAGCCGCTGCTGCTGGCGGCGCTGCTGTTCGGCTGGCTGCTGTTCGCCGGGCTGGCGATCAACATCGGGGTGACGCGCCTGCTGGGTTGAGGCTCAGCCCACCGGTTCCAGCACGAAGGCCGGCGCGGCATCCAGCCACGGCATCAGCCAGTGGTCGATGAGCAGGAAGGCGAACAGCGCCATCAGGTAGACTACGGAATAGTTGAAGACCCGCATCGCGAAGAATTCATCCGGCGGATCCTGCAGCTTCCATGCGTACCAGATGAAGACCAGGCCCAGCACCACCGCGCCGCCGAGATAGAACACTCCGCTCATGCCGGCCACCCACGGCAGCAGCGTGGCGGCGAACAGCAGCACCGTGTAGAGCAGGATCTGCCAGCGCGTGTAGTGCACGCCGTGGGTCACCGGCAGCATCGGGATAAGCGCGCGCGCGTAGTCCTGGCGGCGGAAGATCGCCAGGGCCCAGAAGTGCGGCGGCGTCCACACGAAGATGATCAGCACCAGCAGCAGCGCATGCGCCCAGTCCCACGCGCCCTGCATGCCGGTCACGGCCGACCAGCCGAGCAGCGGCGGCGCGGCGCCGGCGATGCCGCCGATGACGATGTTCTGCGGCGTCGCGCGCTTGAGCCAGCCGGTGTAGACGATGGCGTAGCCGATCAGCGAGGCGAAGGTCAGCACCGCCGTCATCACGTTGACGAAGAGCACCAGCACCGCCATCGACAGCACGCCCAGCGCGACCGCGAACACCAGCACCTGGCGGCCGTTGAGCGCGCCGGTGGGCAGCGGGCGGTTGGCGGTGCGCGCCATGACCGCATCGATGCGCTGGTCGATGAGGTGGTTGATCGCCGCCGCCGAGGCCGCCGCCAGCCAGATGCCGAACAGGCCGAGCACGCTTTCCTTCAGCGGCGGCAGGCCCGGCACGGCGAGGAAGATGCCGACCAGCGCGGTGAACACGATCAGCGCCACCACGCGTGGCTTGGTCAACGCCCAGTAGTCGCGCGCGAGCATGCTTCAGTCTTCCCGGTCGAGCGGCGCCAGGCGCGCCAGCAGCGTCACCAGCAACAGCAGCAGCAGGGCCGCGCCGCCGTTGTGCATCACCGCCACCTTGAGCGGCAGGCCGAGCTTCACGTTGGCGATGCCGAGCGAAAGCTGCGCGAGCGTCAGCAGGCCCAGCAGCACGCCCCAGCCGCGCATGCCCGGCACGCGCAGCAGCTTGAGCATCAGCGACAGCATGTAGACCAGCACCACGGCGGCGAAGAGACGGTGCATCAGCTGGATCGCGGTGCGCGCCGGCGCGTCGAGCACGCCGCCCTCGTAGTCCACGCCGATGCCGCGCCACAGCACCAGCGCCTCGCCGAAGTCATGGCGCGGCCACCACTGGCCGAGGCACTTCGGGAATTCCACGCCGCAGGCCAGCGCGGCGTAATTGGCGCTGGTCCAGCCGCCGAACGCAATCTGCACCGCCAGCACCGCCAGCCCCACCCGCAGCCAGACACGCAACGCATCGGCATCCACCACCCGCAGCGGCAGGCCGGTCGCGCGCCACGCCATCCAGGCCAGCAGCCCGAGCGTCGTCATGCCACCGAGCAGATGGCCCATCACCACGATCGGCTTGAGCAGCCAGGTGACCGTCCACATCCCCAGCAGGGCTTGGAAGATGATCATCGCCAGCGTCAGCACCGCGACGCGCGCCAGGTCGCTGTTGGACCAGCGCCAGGCGGCGGCCAGCAGGATCACCTCGCCGGCCAGCGCCAGCGCGCTCGCGGCCACGTGCTCGCCGTGCATGTAGAGGGGGATGGCGATGCCGACCAGCACGGCGGCGCCCAGCACCTGCGCGATGCCCCACGCACGGCGCCGCGCGCCGAGCAGGGCCAGCAGCAGCACCAGCACGCCGAGCGAAGCCGCCAGGTGGCGATGTACCTGCTCGCGCCAGGCCTTGCTGTCGTCGAACACGCGGATGCTGCTGGCGGCGAGGTCCGCCACTTCGCCCGACGCCTTCGGCCAGGTCGCGCGGCCGTAGCAGGTCGGCCAGTCCGGGCACGACAACCCGGCATGCGACAGCCGCACGAACGCGCCGAACACGATCACGCCCAGTGCCAGCGCCACCGCCAGCCAGGCGATGCGGTGGAAATGGCGGGCCAGGCCAGGGCCGTGCAGGAGCGGGGTCATCGCAGCCTCAACAGCTTGGAAAGATCGCTGCGCAGGTCGCCGGGATCCTGCCCCGGCGCATAGCGCAGGATGGCGAAACCGTTCGGATCGACCACGTACGTCACCGGGCCCGCATCGGCCGATCGCGGCAGCGCGGCACGCAGTTCGGGGGCATCCACGAAGGCGCGCTGGTGGCTGGTGGCGGGCGCGGATGCGGGCACCGCGCCCAGCCAGAAGATCTCGAGATGGTCGGCATTGCGCCCCATCAGCTGCCAGACCTTGTCGAGGTCACTGGCCAGTTGGTCGCAGCGGGTGCCGCAGTTCTCGGGAGCGGCCACCAGCACGCGCCAGTGGCGCTCGACCGGATTCCACGCATAGGCTCCCCCAGCGGCGAGGCGCGGCTGCAGGGTGCGGAGGTCGCCGGGCGGCTGCAGCAGTTCGCCCTTGTTCTTCATCCCGTGCGGGCGCCAGCCGGAGAAACGCAGGACGCCGGCGAACAGGAAGCTGCCGAAGATCATCACAGCGATCACCAGCAGCAACCTGCGGTTGCGCTTCCGGGCGGAAAGTTGGGAGGGCGTGTCGGTCATGGGCGGCGTCGTTGGCGCAGGGTGAGAAGGAGGGCGATGACGAGCACCGCGGCGGACAGCGCGAACCACTGCACCGCGTAGCCGAGGTGGCGGTCCGGCGACAGGGTGTTCGGCAGCACGTCGAGGTCGCGTGCCTGCCCGATCGGCAGCGCGGGATCCAGCCGCAGGATCCGCGGCGCGAGGGTCGGCAGGCCGCTTTCCGCGGCTATTGTGGCGGGCACCAGCGCGATCACCAAATGCGCGCCGTCGGCGGTGCGGCTTTCCGCACCCGCCAGCAGGCCGCCGGAGGGCGGCGGCAGCAGCAGGCCGCGGACCGCGACGGTCCCCGTCGGCGGCAGCGCGATGGCCGGCAGCGTGCGGTCGGCGGCCACCTGCACCCAGCCCATTTCGACCAGCAGCGGCGCCGCGTCGAGCGGCTGGAACAGGCGGAATACCCGGACACCGGGTCGGCCATCACGTTGCTGGTTGTCCAGCAGCCACGCCGGTTGCGGCAGGAACCGGCCCTCGCCGGCCGTCCAGTCGTAGGCCTGCACGCGCGCGGGATCCCCCGCGACGGCCAACGGACGCGGCGTGCGGTCATGCACCACGGTGGCGACCGCGGCCAGCATCGCCTCCTTTTCATGCATCCGCCGCAGCTGCCAGCTGCCCAGCGTGCAGCCGAGCGCGATCAGCAACACGGCCACCGCCCAGCCGATGAACGGCGTCGCCTGCCGGCGGTTCACCGCGCGATTCCGGTCATGGCGGCGGCAGTCGCGTTAAAGTACGCGGCATGATGAGTCCCGCACTGAAGACCCTCATGGTCGTCGCTTTCCTGGTCGCCATCGTCTGGAACCTGGGCGCCGGCCTGTACTACATGCTCACCGACAAGGGCGAGTCCAAGCGCACCGTCAACGCCCTGACCAAGCGCATCGCGCTGTCGGTGGTGCTGATCCTCCTGCTGGCGCTGGCGATCAAGTTGGGCTGGGTGGTGCCGCATGGGGTCGGGCGCAATCCGGGCTGAGCGGTTTTCGGGACATCGAGACGAAAGAGGCCGGCATTCGCCGGCCTCATGCCATCCGGACGCGGGCCGGGACGTTCGGTCAGAGCACGTAGACGAACAGGAACAGGCCCAGCCAGACGACGTCGACGAAGTGCCAGTACCAGGCCACCGCCTCGAAACCGAAGTGGTCATTGGCGGTGAAGTGGCCCTTCAGGCAACGCAGCCAGATGATGATCAGCATCAGCGTGCCGAGCGTCACGTGCAGGCCGTGGAAGCCGGTGAGCATGTAGAAGGTCGAGCCGTAGATGCCCGAGCCCAGCGTCAGGTTCAGGCCGCTCCAGGCGTGCATGTATTCCTCGACCTGGAAGAAGAGGAAGGTGCAGCCGAGCAGGATGGTCAGGCCCAGGAACAGCAGCAGCATGCCGCGCTTGCCGTCCTTGAGCGCGTGGTGGGCGATGGTGATGGTCACGCCCGACGTCAGCAGGATCAGGGTGTTGAGCAGCGGCAAGCCCCAGGCACCCACGGTCTGGAAGTGGCCACCGATGGTGGCCGGGCCATTGCTCGGCCAACCGGCCGAATAACCCGGCCACAGCAGCGCGTTGGTCATCGCGCCGTCGCCGGCGCCGTTGAGCCACGGCAGCGCGAACTGGCGGGTGTAGAACAGCGCGCCGAAGAAGGCGGCGAAGAACATCACCTCGGAGAAGATGAACCAGATCATCCCCATGCGGAACGAGGTGTCCACCTGCTTGTTGTAGTAGCCGCGCACCGACTCGGTGATCACGTCGGCGAACCACTTGAAGATGATCGCCGCCAGGAAGGCGATGCCGAGCAGGAACACCGTCTTGCCCCAGCGGGTCTCGTTGAGCCAGCTGGCGAAGCCGACCATGGTGACGAACAGCGCGACCGAGGCCCAGATCGGCCAGCGGCTCTGGGTGGGCACGTAATAGATGTCCGGGTTGCGATATTCGCTAGCGTGGGCTTGTGCCATGGTCGTTCTCTCTTGCGTCGTTCGGTCAGGGCGCGGCGGCGTGGGTGCCGGCGTTCGCCTGGGCCGTCAGGATGTCGTTGCGGTAGAAGGCGTAGGACAGGGTCAGCGTCTTGACGTCGGCCGGCAGTGCCGGGTCGACGATGAAGCGTACCGGCATCTCGCGCGATTCACCCGGCCCGAGCTGCTGTGCGGTGAAGCAGAAGCATTCGGTCTTGTTGAAGTACTTGGAACCGCGCGCCGGCGCCACCGAAGGCACCGCGCTGCCCACGATGATGCGGCCGCTGGTGTTCTTCGCCTGGTAAGTCGCCTCGTACTGCTTGCCCGGCTGCACCTGCATGGTCGCCTGGTTGGGATGGAACTCCCAGGGCAGCGCGGAGTTCACCCCGCCATCGAACTGCACGGTCACCCAGCGCGAAGTACCCGCGGGGACGGCCGCCCGGGCATCCGAGGCGCCCTGCGCCAACCGCACGCCGAACACCTTCTCGCAGGCGATGCGGTACAGGGGCACCAGCGCGAAGCTGAAGGCGAACGCGGCCAGGGCCACCAGCAGCATCTTGCCAAGGCCGTGGTTGCGCGGCTTGGATGCGGGTGCGTTCACTGCAGCACGCCCGACAGGATGAAGAGCACGTAGATCCCCACCGCGATGCCCGCGACGATCAGGGCGGTGCGACGCACGGCACGGCGCCGGGCATCGACATCCACCACCGGCGCGGGCGTGCGATCAGGATTCACGCACGTTGGTTTCCGGCGCGTTGACCACGCGCGCATGCTTGTCCGAGAAATCCAGATCGTCGGGATCGCCGTGGGCGAGGTCGCCCGGGCCGATCACCGGCGGCAGCTCGAACGTGTGGTGCGGGGCCGGCGACGGCACGGTCCATTCCAGGCCACGCGCGCCTTCCCAGGCGCGGGCCGGGGCCTTCTCGCCATGCTTGAGCGAACGGATCAGGATGAAGGCCATCATGAACGGCGTGATGAACATGCCGAACGCGCCGATCGAACTGATGAAGTTCCAGTCCGCGAACACCACGTTGTAGTCCGGGATGCGGCGCGGCATGCCGGCAAGGCCCAGGAAGTGCTGCGGGAAGAACAGCAGGTTGACGAACACCATGGTCCACCAGAAGTGGAAGCTGGCCGCCTTCTCGCTGTACATGCGGCCGGTCCACTTCGGCCACCAGTAGTAGATGGCGGCGATGATCGCGAACAGGGCGCCGGTCACCAGCACATAGTGGAAGTGCGCGACCACGAAATAGGTGTCGTGGTACTGGAAGTCGGCCGGCACCACCGCCACCATCAGTCCGGAGAAGCCGCCGATGGTGAACAGGAACACGAAACCGATCGCCCACTTCATCGGCGCCTCGAAGGTCAACGAGCCGCGCCACATGGTGCTGGCCCAGTTGAACACCTTCACGCCGGTCGGCACCGAGATCAGCATCGTCGCGAACATGAAGTAGATCTCGCCGCCCAGCGGCATGCCCACGGTGAACATGTGGTGGGCCCAGACGATGAACGACAGGAAGGCGATTGCCGCGGTGGCGTACACCATCGCCTGGTAGCCGAACAGCGGCTTGCGGCTGAAGGTCGGGATGATCTCGCTGACGATGCCGAACGCCGGCAGGATCATGATGTAGACCTCGGGGTGTCCGAAGAACCAGAAGATGTGCTGGTACATCACCGG
>JAANMY010002123.1_pt1 | contig 19670 bp, 11 predicted proteins | sample 7279691 | NCBI WGS metagenome assembly JAANMY01 (sample SAMN14094543, study PRJNA606508) | bioreactor metagenome | isolation source: A lab-scale SPAN reactor treating ammonium-rich wastewater day 388 | place: Ireland: Galway | collected 2018-02-07
GAGCTACTGCTCGTTGGAAGACTGTTTTTCGTTTTCCGGCACGCGATACTCCTCCGCCGCCCAGGCGCCCAGGTCGATGTTGCGGCAGCGCTCGGAACAAAACGGGCGGAAAGCGCTTTTTGGCGACCACGGCACCGGCTTGCCGCAGGTCGGACAATTGACCGTGCGCGGCGGCAAACCCTGAGTCACGACCCTACAGGTTGCAGAACGTAAGGTTGAAGAATGGCGGAAAGCCAGTACTGGCGCGGCGTTTCTGCTTCATATTTCCTCCTGGCTACCTGTCTAGCTACCCATTGAACTGGCGTTGCTCATGATTGAGCTCGGCGACTGCCGCTATTTTGCAGGTCGCCGAGGAATTCGGATACTGGCTTGACTCCGCTCACAAGCAAGTGATCCCTGGCTCGCGTGCAGGCGACGTAAAGCAGGTGCCGCTCGGTGTTGTAGACCTCTTCCAAATCGGCGTCGTCGGTGACAGCCTCGATCCGGGCTTGCAGTGGGATCACCTCGTCGTCGCAAGCCATCACGGCAACGGCGCGAAACTCCAGGCCCTTGGCCAAGTGCATGGTGCCGATGGCCGCCTTGCCGCTCACGGTTTCCACATGCTCATCGAGCACCTTATAGGCCAGCCCGGCCCGCTCGACAGCGGCGCGTGCGCGGTCGAGTTCGGCCTTCGATCTCACGAAAATGCCGATCTCGTGGGGCAGCAACCCATCCTTTTGCAGACCCGCCAGCCATTCGGCAATCTTGGCCGCTTCATCATTCGCATTGTCGGAAGCGGCAATCACAGGTACTGGCCCGTTAAATACCGACACTGTGCCGCGTCGGGATTCGACGTTGCCGTCGACGTCCGCAAGTTCCGGCCCCAGCAGCCGGTCGGCCTGGCGCCTGATTTGGTGCGAGGTGCGATAGTTGATGTGCAGTGTTCGGGAACGGCCGCGCACCTCGACTCCCATTGATTTCCAGGAAAACGGCTGCTGGAAAATGCGCTGGCCAAGGTCCCCAGCGAAGAACAAGCCATTTGGCCGGTCACCGCCCAGCGCGGCCAGAAAGCGCAGCTGCTGCACATCCACATCCTGCGCCTCGTCGATCACTGCATGATCGAAGGGCGGGTGTTTGCGCTCCGAGAGCTTCGCTGCTAGCCGGTTGAACATCGTCGCGCGGGTAAGTAGGCCTTCGTCTTCAAGTCGATGCCGCATAGCCTCAAAAACAGACCACAGCACTGCTCGCTGGGACTCGGGGAGGCGGGTCTTGCGGCCCAGCCGCCTGACATCGCGGTAAGCCTCCCAGCTGTCGAGCTGCCAGGCGTCCACCACATCTTCCCACTCGCCCAGTAGAAAATTCTGAGTGACCGTTACGCCGCTGGTTGGCAATGCGACATCCGCTAAAAGCGTGCGAATCGAATCGCGTTCCGCAATGCGAGGTCGCCCGAAATGCCGTTCGTAGAGCCGTGCACCGATCGCATCGATGGAATGAACTTCGAGCCGTTCGCCCAGCCCCGGCTCGCTGCTGATCAGCCGCCGCAGCTTGGTGCGCAGCGAATGCGCCAATGTGTCTGAAAATGTCGTTAGCAGCACACGGGCATCGGGATTCTTGCGGGCAAGGAATACCGCACGATGCAGGGCGACAATCGTCTTGCCCGTGCCTGCCGAGCCCGACACGCGCGCCGGCCCGGTGTAGTCGCGCTCCACCAGTTCCCGCTGGGCCGGGTGCAGAAAGACCGTCCATTTCTCCCAGGGGAATTCCAGCGCCCGGGTAAGTTCCTCTACGTTGCTCATCACACGGAAGCGGCGCATTGCATCCGGGTGAGCGAAGGGGTCGGCATCGGCCGCGACGCCCGGCATCGGCCGCGGCTGCCCGCCGGTGGCAAGCTCCAGCAGGGCCTCTGCCGCCTCGGCCGGAAGATGGTCGCTCAGCTCCAGCAGACTGTCCTCGTTCGCCTGCTTCACATCCACCAGCCACTCGGCCGGCACGCCGTAGCTCAGCAGTTCTTCGTCAGCGATATGGCCGAACAGCAGGGGTTTTGACTGGTAAGGTGCCGGGCGCGATTCCGATACGTATTGCGGCACCACCACTTCTTCTACACGCTCTCTGACTTCCACGAATTGAGCCGCACCGGTCTTCGGGTGCACCTCCAGCTTGCGCCGCTCTGCCCACTGGTAGGCCTTGTCATGGTGATCCGTGTAGCACAGCATCAGGCTGCCGGCTGTCTTGTGTACGATCAGGCGGATATCGCCGCTCACTCGCACCGACCAGAAATTCCTGTCGCGTGCCTTGTCCAGCTTGTGAAAGCTCAGGCCCGGATTGGCGGGATTCACCTGCAAATCGAAAGCAGTGGTCTTGACGGCTTTCTGCTCATCGCTGGTCAGCCGGGTGAGGCTATCGGTGAATGTGTCGGCGATGAGGAAGTTCATTAGCGGGAGAACTCCGGGATTGCGCGCCGCATGAACTCGTCGAACAGTGGCACGGTAAATGCCATTTCACCGTGGGCCGGGCTGTAAATCATTCCCTTCCTGATGAGCTTGGCCCGCACCGGGCCGAGGGAGTTGACCTGTACACCGAGCGCCGCCGCAATGTCGCCTGTCCGATGCGCATCCGGCCCCAGTTCCGCCATGGCACGAAGGAATTTCTTTTCTGCAGGCGTCAGCCGGTCGAAGCGGACGCGGAAGAAGTTCTCATCGAGCCGGTGAATCACGGTCGATGTCGCACCCGCCACCACATCGAAACCGATAGGGCTCGCTGTCGCCAGGTTCCAGGCTTGATACCCCCACTCCTGAAGGAAGTAGGGATACCCCTTCGTCATCCTGTAAATCTCGGCCAGGGCCTCGGGGGCAAAACTCACGCCGGCCGCCTGCGCGGGATCCTGCAGCGCCTTGCGTGCATCGCTTTCCGCGAGCGCTCCGATGGGAGGAAAGCTGAACAGCCTCTCCGCATAGGACTTCGATTCGCCGGCAAGCCCGGGTAGTATCGGCAGGCCGGCGCCGACCAGCACCATCGGCAACTGGCGCTGCTGCACCTTGTGCATCGCCATGATCAGCGCGCCCAGCTCCTTCTGGCTGAAATACTGGACCTCGTCGATCAGCAGCGCCACCGCGCTGTTCCGTTCGGCGGCAGCCTCGGCTACCGCCACCAGCAGGTTGGGCAAATCGATTTCCAGATCGCCGCTGTCGGCGACGCCCTTTTCCGGCTCGATGTCCAGCCCGATGTCCACATCGCCGACCGTCACCTTGATCGCGGAGATGAAGCCGCGCAGCACTGCCAGCCCGCGCCTGACCTTGTCGCCCGCCCCGGCCAGTCGATCCAGATCGTAGAGAAGCCGCCGCAGGCTGGGCGCGAGCAGTGGCCCCAGGCGCTTATCTTCGTGGGCTTCAATCTCTATCGTCCGGTAGCCAGCCGCGCTGGCCAGACGCTGAATCTCGTTCAACAAGACCGTCTTCCCAACCCCGCGCAACCCCGTCAGCAGCAGGCTTTTTTCCGAGCGGCCCGCCAGGATGCGCCCCAGCAGGATACGAGCCTGCTCCAGCACCGGCTCGCGGCCCACCAGCTCCGGCGGCGGCGAACCCGCACCGGGCGAAAACGGGTTTTTGATCGGATCCATGTATATCAATCTATAACTAGTTATAACTGAATTCGAGTATATACAGATAATTTCGCTATAAATCAACCGCGAAGCTAGCCGTTCTCTAAAAACGGCTCGGTGAGCGTCGCGGAGGTAATACTGCCACTGCCGGGAATTATGATTTCGTCTTGCCCTTTAGCGGCAAGTCGGCTCGCTTTGCTTTGGTTGCAGCAGCTTGATATGCCTTTTCGGCTTTCTTCCGGATATCGACTGCCCTTGCAAGAGCTTCTTCGTATCTTTCGTCGGTAATCGTGTTCTCGGTACCGATATACACGTTCTTGTTGGTCGGCTTGTCACCAAACCGGGGGACGGTGACGCCGAAATTGTATTCGGCAACGCGCCGCCCTTTCCTTGTTCGTGCAATTGGGCCGGAGATGCCAACCGGAAGATCGTTGTTTTTGACGAGCTGTTTTCCTGCCTCAGCCCGGTAGGCGCGGGCAAGCGCTCGATTCGCCTGCGAAGCTCCTCGATAGCCGCAGCAAGGGCTGCTGCCGCGCCACTACCGTCAGCCGTGTGGTCGGAGAAGGTCTTCCATTTTCCGTAGCGCAGTTGCCACGCCCGGGTGTTCCTCGTGTCAAGACGTTGTATGTGCTCGGGGACTTGGAAACGGTGGCCGGAAAAGATAACAACCTCGCGGTACTTCATGGTTGAACGTCCTCCCACCCAAATTGCAGCCACGGGCTCGGATACCGCAACGTGTCTGCCGCCATCCTCCAGTAGGAGGCTGCGTCAGGCTTGTGCGTTTACTCCGTCTTGAGCTCTGTCACAAGCCAATCGAGTTGCGCGCGGGCTGCACTAACAATCGCTTCATATCCCAATACCGTTATCCTTGGCGCATCGTTCTGAGGAAGCGCGCTGGAATTCCGGCCTCGTCCGAGGAGCAGAATTTCAATCTGCCCAAACTTTCGCTCCAGGTCGTCACGGTATTCTGCTGCTTGATTCTGATCAGAGCGTGTAATCTCCTTTGAAGGGCGCTTGAACTCAATCAGAAGATGGGAACCACGAAGGCCCCGGCCGAGAAACAGATCGGGGCGCTTGTCGGCGCGATCCCCGGAGAACTTGCGATCCGCGTATTCCTCGATGGTTTTTGCCAATGTCTTGTTCGAAGCGATGAGTGCGTAGTCAGGGCCAAGAATCCAGAGGTTTCTCTCGATGACACCATGGACGGTCTTCTCAAGTGTTGCCGGATTGCGAATCAGGGACTCCAGATGATCCAGAAGCTTCAATCGGCTCACGGCTTGGTTCGCTATCAGCGCCATATCCACGAGACCGAACTCTTCAAGGGCGGAGGCGAACTCGCCAACGTCACGTTCCTTGCTCTCATCTACGTGCTGCAAGACGCGCCAGTAATCATCTTTTTCAAACGCGTCCAGCACCACTGAAGCGATCGTTTCCACCTTCTCGTCGCTTTCCCCGTAAAAGCGCTTCATTACGCGCTCCAAAGCAACTTGAGCGAATTGCCGACGGTGCTCAGGCATTTCCGCAAGGCGAAGGTTGATCTCCCGCTGGATGCGCGCGCGTTGGAGATTCACTTCGCGCTTGAACACATCTTCCAATGCGCGTTTTAGATGGCCTTGTACGACTGGCTTTAAGCTCTGGTACGCGGTGCTGTTTTCGATAACGTCGCCCCAGTCAGCGGTAACGCTATCCGAAAGTGCATCGGCTTCGACCTCGCCGTAGACCTTTTTCAGGAGTTTCGGCGGTATCTCGGGATCATCCTCAAGGCCGAAATAACTCGGCTTCCCGACGATCTTGCCTCCAACCCGAATAGCAATTCCCGACTGCTTCAGTGGCGTGCTGTTGTCCGACACTTTGAAACTCAGATGAACTTCTCCTGCCTCCGCCACCGATTCCCTTTGTTCGAAATGCTCTCCGGGTAGATCGTTTAGCGTGAGCCGCTCCCCGTTCACCTTAATCTCAACGTCTCGCTCCCGACCATACTCCAGCATCAGAAGGCTCTTGAGTTTGTCAGCGACTGGGAAGGCAAAGTGCTGATTGAGATCAGATAGCGTCACCCTCGTACCCGAAGTACCCGCCTCTGCTGGTTCGGTTGCAATAGGTAGGTCGATCCTTTCCAGGTCAAGCGGAGCGCCTAGAAGGTCGTTCTTGGAGATCACCACACGCGTGAGCTTCCCGTGTGCGATTGTCACCACCTCCATTACGTTGCCGACCATGAGCCCTGCAAATTTTCCAATCCCTTTTCGCCCCTTCACGCGTCGTTTCAGAAGCGCGGTTTGCTCGCCTTTACGTGAATAACGGTCATTGGCGACGGCAAGATAGTCGACCCTCACCTCGTGTTCTGTCATCCCGCACCCGTTGTCAAACACAACGACAGGCTTCCCGGTAAGCGGCTCTGGGAGATCGATGGCTATCACCGTCGCGTCTGCATCCCAGGCATTGTCCACCAACTCCTTGAGCGCGTGCTCCGTCGAACGATAGTTCTCCCCAAGCAACCGCGTAAGGCGAGGATCGACGCGGAAATTCGCCTTGTTCCTCTTCGCTCCCGCCATGGCAATTCTCCCGGCTTAGACTCTGAAAACCTTCATCACCTCATCCCCCAGGTGATTGATGACCTTCACGGCGATCCGCCCCGATTTGGGTTTATCGAAGGGGCGGGAGGTATCACTGTTGAGCGTCGCCCAGGCTTCCTCGTTAATCTCGGCCTTGAGGGTGGTCTTCAGCGCCTTGTAGGGGTCGTTGGCGCCGAGGAAGTAGGCGTGGCGGACGAAGAAGCTTTCCTCGTTATAGTCGGTGTCGATGAACCAGCAAGCGATGCCTTCGGCACCGTCGCTGCGGACTTCGCCGGTACTGGGGTCGAAAACATCCACGCCTCTTACCTTGATCTGGATTTGCCCGTCGCCCAGATCGATCTTCTCGATGTCCGGCTCGCCGAAAATGACGAAGAGGTTGCCCTTGCCGGTGTTCTTCAGATCTTCGGCCATGTGCAGGTCAGCATTCATGCGGGCGCGCAGGATGGGGATGCGGCCGAGCTTGTTGAAATCGGTGGTGCGGGCCTCGAAGTTGAAGGCGCAGGCGATCAGCACGTCGAAGCCGGCATCCCCGGCCTCACGGGCGGCTTCCACCAGGTCGGGACGGGAAACGGTGCCGAATTCGGGGCCGATGAAAATGGCGGCGCGCTTCTCTGAGGCAGCACTCGCCGTCCCGCCGGGACTGACTTTTCCTTCGGCGGCATTGCCCTCGACATAACGCCCCTCGGCGCAGACCAGGTAGCCGGGCCAGGGTGTGAGTGCGGTGAAGACGATGCGGTCTTCCTTGTGCGCCTGCTGCACGCCGGCGGTGCGCAGGTTTTCCAGGATCATCTGCACGAAGTCGCGCTCGCCGTAGACGCTGCCAGGTTCGGCGGTTTTCTGCTGGTTGGGATCGATCAACTCGTCGTTTTCGTCGACTCCGAGCACACGATGGGGCGAAAGGCTTTCCACGGTGAAGGGGCCGGCGACGCGGACCCTCTTCCTATCCTCGTAAGGCTTGTCGTAAAGGTATTCGAACTCGGCCTTGGCTGCGATCGATGCGTCGATTTCCTTCTGTCGGGCGATGCGCTCGCGCCACCAGTCGGCATGGAGCTTCTTAGCCGTCTCGCTCCACTTCGTGTCGGCTTCGCGCGGGATTTCCCATTCCTGCCACAGCTTGCCCAGGGCCTTGTTGAGTTTCTCGCGCAGGGGCTCCAGCTTTTCCTGAAACTTCTCCCAGATCACGTCAATTTCTGCATTCTTGGCAATCGAACTGAGCATGATGTGGGGTACGCGTTCATAGACGAAGCCGCGGCGGAGACTTCCATAGGTAGGCTTACTTGAAGGAATCGTCCGGGTGATCTCGGCCTCCTTCATCTGGCCATCCACGCTGTCGGTAAGAAGGTAGTAGGGATAGCGGGCACCCATTATGCGGGCGCGGGCGAGTGCCAGGGCGACGCGGGAAGTGTCGATGGTGATCCAGCGGCGACCCCATTGCTCGGAGACGTAAGCAGTTGTGCCGGAGCCGCAGGTCGGATCGAGAACGAGATCGCCGGGGTCTGTAGTCATGAGAACACAGCGTTGTATAACTGTTGGCGAAGTTTGTACAACGTATGTCTTATCAGCCATGAAGCTGGCAGCAACATCTTCCCAGCGGTTGTTAATTTGAACAGCTGGGAAATCATCAAGGTACCGCACGTAGCCAAGTCGCTTCTCTGTTGCTTCAAGTCGTCCAGCTGCCTTCAATCGGGACATGCCAATTTCGTTGGTTTTCCATCGCACTGACAGCGAGGGTTTATGGATTTTCCCGTCAATTTCTACACCAAACCATGAAGCCGCCCCCTCACCTTTGTCTCGCCCAGCACTCTGCGAGGTGAGGTTGTCAAGCGAATAAATTCGTAGTTCCCCTGAGTTAATCTGCTTCGACAAATCATCACCAGTCTTAATCGACTGACTATTGCCAAGAAGATCACGAACCCGGTTGTAATTAGTGCCGCCTGTTTCGCCAGCGAGCTTCTTCTTCAGCGCAGCTCGAAATTTAACCCTCTGCTTATCCCTTGCATACCAGAGGAGGTAGTCCGTCGTTTGTCCAAGGTAATCGTCAGTTGAACCAGATGTCTTTGCGAAGCCTATTTGTGAAACGAAGTTCTCTTCAGCAAACACCTCATCCATCACCGCCCGGACCCGGTGCACATTCTCGTCCCCGATCTGCACGAAGATCGAGCCAGAATCCGTAAGAAGATCTCGCGCCACGGTGAGGCGGTCTCGCAGATAGGTAAGGTATGAGTGAATGCCGTCGCGCCAGGTGTCACGGAAGGCCTTCACCTGCTCCGGCTCTCGGGTGATGTGAGCGGCATTGCCGTCCTTCACGTCGCGGCTGGTGGTACTCCATTGGAAGTTGGAGTTAAATTTGATGCCGTAGGGCGGATCGAAGTAGATGCACTGCACCTTGCCGCGCAGGCCCTCGCGCTCGGCGAGTGAGGCCATCACCTGCAGGCTGTCGCCGAGAATCATGCGGTTCGACCAGTGGCCTTCGTGCTGGTAGAAGTCGGTTTTGTCGGCGTCCTCGGGCAGTCCGTTGAAGTCGGCGAACATGTCGACCTGCATGTCGGCAGTCTTGTCGCCCGCCTCGCTCCGACGACGCAGGTCGTCGATCAGCACTTTCGGATGCAGCTTTTCCTGGATGTAGATGGGCGGGGCGTGCACTACCAGGTCCGACCAGTCCTGCTGGTCCTTGCCGCGCCAGACAAGCTGCGGGTCGAGATCGCGGTTGCGCCGCTCGTAGGCCGCGCGCAGAGGCGACTGCTCCTCCTTGTGCATCACCGACTGGTATTCGGCGGTGGGGATATTCTTGCGCGTGGCGTCGTCGTGCTTGAGGGCTTCGACGGTGAGCTTGTTTGGTTTTCTGGTGGCCATATCAGCTACCCATTGCCGTATCGGTGCCTACGAAAGGCTCGATCATTCTGTTGAACTCGGCCTCGACCTTTTTGGCGAAGTCGTCCTGCATTTCATACACGTCCGTGAACTCGACGAAGGCCCAGCGGCCGTATTGGCCGAGGTTGTTCACGCCGGGCACCCAGTAGGTTTCCATCGTTGCCTTCTTTTCCTTAGCGTCTTCGCGCCGGTAGCCCTTGATTTCGACGACCAGGTGCAGTAAATCGTCTTCGCCCCTGCCGTCATCCACCAGCACGATGAAGTCGGGCAGGTAGGTGCGCGTTTCGGAAGCGTAGCGATAGGGCACTTCAAGGCCGAGGTTGTGGTTCTTGACGTAGGCCCTGACGCTCGGGTGCGATTCGGCAACACGGCAAAATTCGGCTTCCCAGTCGCTGTCGAGCACGACCCAGTTCACGTGGCAGCGGCGGGCGTCGGTTTCCCAGCGGGCTGTTTTCGAGGTGCTGAAATTGACATGCGCTGTGCTGCCGCCGGGGTTGTAGGGATCGAGCACGGCCTTGATCGGGCGCTTGCCAAGCTCCGCGCGAGTGATGGCGGCGGTGATGCGCTCGCAAGCCATGTCGGCCAGCTCCTGGTACATAAGCTGGGCGGGATAGGTGCCACCCTTGCAGACAAGACAGGTGTCGAGCCAATCCTTGGTGATGCGCTTCAGCTGGCCGAAGAGATAGAGCCTCGGTTCCTCGCCGGGGTCGCGCCATTTGGTATAGAGCAGGCGCTGGGTCAGGTGGAACAGCAGCGTGGAGGGGCGCAGGTCACGGGTATGGGCAAGGCTCAGATCCACCCCCTCGCCGATGATGCCGGCGTTGCGGGTAATCGAGGGGCCGACGAGATCCGGAGTGAGTTCCAGCACGGAATCATCGTTGAACTCGGCAACGAGGCGCTCTTCGGGCAGTTCGACGCGATAACCCTGGACGCGGGGGAAACGGATCTCCAGGGCGTCGCGCTCAGGACGCACTGCCTTGACCTGCACGGTTTCGCGCGGCGGCTGGGGCGGCGCAACCACCGGCTTGGCGGTGAAATTGAAGGGGATGCCGAGCACGTCGGCATACTCGACATCGAACAGTTCTTCGCTGTTGATCTCGTAGGACTGGCGGCGCAAGGCGCGGCCGATGACCTGCTCGCAGAGCAGCTGGGTGCCGAAGGCGCGGATGCCGAGCACGTGAGTGACGGTGTTGGCGTCCCAACCCTCCGTGAGCATGGAAACGGAGACCACGCAGCGGATGGATTCGCCCAGCCGGCCTGACTTGCCCACGGTGTTCATGACCTCGCGCAGCAGGTCCTGGTCGGTCAGGCTGTCGGCGGCTTTCAGGTCGCCGGTGCGTTCGACGACTTCCCGGCGGAAGCGCTCGATTTCGTCGGCGGCCATGCTGTGGAAGTTGTCGTCGAGGGCGTCGCCGGATTCGATCTGCTCGCTGTCGATGAGAAGGGTGCGCGGTCGGGCCAGCGGGTTTCCATGCTCGTCGAAATTGCGAAAGAGCGGCAGGCGACCGTTTTCCAGGGTGGAGCTGCCGTCTTCCTTCTGGCGCTGGAAGCCGGAGATGTAGTCATACACCAGCTTGGACGTGGAGGTGTTGTTGCACACCACGATGAAGCAGGGCGGGACGCGAATCCCGGCCTTCTCCCATAGTTCATAGGTTTTCTGGTAGTGGCCGTAGAGGGCCTCAAGTGCGGTCTTCAATGGCGTGGGGAGGGCCAGGGGGTCAAGTCCCTCGGCCTTGCCACGGCCCTTCTTCGGCATGTCCTTGCGGATGTGCTCCCACAGGTTGCGGAACATGGGCATCTCGGCGCCGGGGATGTTGTCGGCCACCGGCACACGGGGCAGCTTGACGATGCCGCATTCGATGGCGTCCATGAGCGAGAAGTCGCTCATCGTCCAAGGGAAGAGCGTGCCTTCGGCGTAGCCCGAGCCGCGCAGGAAGAAGGGGGTGGCCGACAGATCCATCACCCAGGCGACACCGAGCTTGCGGGCAACGGCCTCGATGCCGGAAATCCACAGGCGGGCGGCTTCGTTGTTCTTCTCGGCTTCCTTTCTGTCGTCGCCCTTGAGGTCTTCATCGTCCTCCGGCTTGGGCTTGGCGCGGTAGCAGTGGTGGGCTTCGTCGTTGATGACCATCACGTTCTTCATGCCCATCAGTTCGGGCATGACGCGCTGGAGCATCTGACCCTCGCTTTCGAGGGTATTGAGCTCCTCGTTGCCTCGCCCTTGCAGAAGCAGGCGGCCGCCCTTGGAAAGCTCCATGCGCTCGCGCAGCTTGAAGGCGTGGAAGTTGGTGATGACGATCTTGGCGCGCTCAATGTCGCCGATCATGTCGCCGGGAATCAGCTCACGGCTGAGGTAATAGCTGTCCGGGTCGTTGGGCTGGAGTACGCGCAGGCGGTCGCGGATGGTCAGGCCGGGCGTGACGACGAGGAAGCCGCGGGTGAACTTCTTGCTGTTCGGCCGGCGCACGGCATTGACGGTCTGCCAGGCAATCAGCATGGCCATCACGGTGGTCTTGCCGGCGCCGGTGGCGAGCTTCAGCGCCAGGCGCAGGATGCCGGGATTGGCATCGTTGTTGGCATTGGCCAGGTGCTGCAGGAAGCGCTCGCCGTTCTTGCCGATCTGCGGCGCCACCTCGGTCAGCCAGATAGCGGTCTCGACGGCTTCGACCTGACAGAAAAATGGCCGGATGCCACTGAACCGATGGTGCCGCCAGTGCTGGAGCAGGCGGGCGGTTTCGGGGGTCACGCGCCAATCGGCTGGATTGGGCAGGGCTCGCCATTTATCCACCTCCTGCCTTACGCCGTTGATGATGGCGGTGTGGGCGTACTGCTGGGCCTGGGAGGATAGATCGTTATCGAACAGCAGCGCATCCTGCTGGGGTGCCGACTTCTGCTTCTTCGGCTTGGGGATCGGGGTGATGAATTCAGCCCGACGGCGGGACTCGACGATGCTCTGGGTAGGCTGGCCGGAGGCGTCGAGCTCCCAGTGCCGAACCGGATAACGGTAGGGCGAGTTGAGTATGGGCCGCTCGAAAAACCGGTTATTCATCGCGCCGTAGGACGCCCTTATGGGATGGGTTGAGCCGCAAGGTTACAGCAATGACGGGATTCTACAGCGGGAGGGGATTTAGCCAAATAGCATCCCAAGCTTTGCCGAAACCTTGCATGGCGAGCAGGAAATTGCCCGGCAAGCGGGCAGAAAGCGGAAGTCGCACGTACAATCCCCGGAACCAGACATACTTCGAGAGCCGCGCCTGTGCTTGTTTTCCGGCCGGTTTCGGACAGAAATAATCACACAAAAGAAAAATCCGGCGAAGTTGTTGACGGCGACCGGATTTTTTATTTACAGTGGTTGCAAGCGTGATGCGAAGTAAATCGCGCGTTTGCAAAAGGTTTTTTTAGCGCCCTGCCGGCGCTCGGGAATCACGAGGGAAGACCCGTCAAATCTCGGTATTACAGAGAGAAGCCCCGCGCCTAGTTCTGGACGAGCCATCCAGGAAGCCGCCGACAAAAGTCAAATCAAGTCGGATTCATCTTTGCCCCAAGTGGGCGACACAAAGGTGGGCACCGCCCACCCCCTTCGGCTGGATTGAAGGGTATTTCTATCGGACTTCGTCCGGTCAATTGGAATGCTTTGCATGCCGCCTCAATGGCGGCGACTCGACTAGCACATGGTGCAACCATGTCCGGCCGCTGCGAAGAACCCGTGGCTCCTAGCGGAGTCAATAACGGTGGAACGGGGTTATTCCAACTCATAAATAGCTGTGGGCCACGACACCTGATTTGGGGCCCTTGTGGAAGCCAAACTTCACAAACAGCTGTCCTGCAGCATCTAGCATTAGGTGCTGTGGTCGGATCGGTGGGGGACATATACCCAGGGAGGCTCTTTCCCGAGGGTGCTCCTCCCAATCGCCAAGCGACAGAGCCAGCGCACCTGCGCATGGCCTGCCGGTCCGGGCAGAGTGTCGGCAATACCGACACCACTGCTGGTGTGAATCCCTACGGGAATTTACACACGCCACCAAAGAAATATCTTTCTAACCAAGTTCTCTAGTCCACCCAATGCAGCAACCTACCGCGCCGGCTCGCGCGTGGCGGGGCTTTGCCTTTCTCAGTTCCTCTCAATTCACAAATAGGAGTGTTTAAAATGCATTCGATTGCAGAGATGGTTTTGCCGTACAAGTTTCTCCAGAAGCTCATGTTCATTATCGAGCGCAACAACAAGTGGCGCACTGAAAAGTACACCGGGAAGAACACCTCCAAGGTGTGTTCCGTGAAAACGCAGAAGGAACGCCGCAGTGTGTTGTTGCTTTGCTACTGCCAGCTTTGGCAGATGGGGTATCACTTCGTCACCCCGACGAGTCTGGGTGGGCGTCATGTGTATTTCCTCGCGACACGTTGGGACCAGGAAGGCGTGTCCCTGGCAACCCTACACAGCCGCCTCTCGATTCTGCGTACTTTTAGCTGCTGGATCGGTAAAGCCGGCATGGTCAGGCCAATCGGAAATTACCTTCCTCATCGTGACGTTCATCGCGTGACAGTCGCACAGAAGAATCTCGCTTGGACAGCGAATGATGTGGAGCCTGCCGAGGTCATTAAGAACGTGCGCGAACTGGACGAACGTCTCGCTGTGATGCTTGCGTTGCAGGACGCATTCGGTTTGCGCATGAAGGAATCCATCGAGATGCGACCGGAATTTTCGCTCGACAAGGAGCGGAACACTCTGGAGATCTACCGGGGCACTAAAGGAGGGCGACCCCGCAGCATTCCCATCGATACTGAATACAAGAAGGAGGTGTTCGAGTGGGCGAGGAAAGTTGCCTCAACCGGTAAGAGCGGACGCGTTCGCTGGCCCGATCTGACATGGTCCCAGGCGAGGCGCCGTTACTATTACCTCCTCGCGGAGAAGCTGGGGATCAACAAGAAGGAGAAGGGCGTGAGCTCCCACGGCCTGCGTCACGGTTTCGCCCAGCAGGAATATAGCGACATCACGGGCATGCCTACCCCTATCCAAGGTGCCGATCCTGCTCAAGTCGACATCGCACGCCACAACGCAGCGAACATCACTGTGGCCAAGGAGCTCGGCCATGGCAGGACCAGCGTCACGGCGTCCTACTATGGAAGCCACGGCCATTTGCTGCGCGGGAACAAGACTTCTGGCGACTCTGCCGCATGAGTCATCACAAGCAAGAACGAGACGACGAGACTCCCCTCTATTTGCTTAAGGAGATTAAAGGTGGACGATAAGCATGAGTGTCGGATCCTCAGAATCCAAGACGTCGTGAAGCGGACAGGTCTTTCCCGCAGTGGTATTTACAAAAAGATGTCGGACGGCGTGTTTCCGCGGCAAATCAAACTCGGAGCACGCGCCACTGGCTGGCTGTGTCATGAAGTCACCGGCTGGCTGAACCAACAGATCACAGTTTCCCGGGCGAATCAGGGGATGTGATCAGGCCATCTAAATGGCTATCAGCGCGAAGGCAACCCCCAGCGCGAAAGCGCTGGGGCGCGTTGTAGGCCATGACTAGAATGCCTGTCAGTTTCGGATGCGGCAAGTCTCAGGCAACATGCGAACGAGACCATTCGGCGCCATGATAAAGTGCTCAACATGGCTGCCCGCAAACCAAATCTCTCCCTCCTACAGGGAGGTCGACATGAGATCGAGCAAGAACTGATAAAGCTTGTCTTGTTGACCTGTCCCGTCCCCGCGGATGAACTCAACCGCCTCATTTCTCTTCTAGAAACAAGCCCCCGCAGAGCCTCCTTGAAAATAGTCGAAACAAAATTTCCCAGCCAAGATTGATAGTAAATTTTGCTGATTCCAGACAAATATTTGGTCAGCGTCGCAACTCGGCCGTTGCAGACAGAAGACAGTGCCCAGTAATTGGCAGCTTTCTGACAGTCAGCGGACTACAGCATCAACAAGGCCAATTCACACCATTGGCAAACAGGCCTTGCTGATGCGCAAAGCGTCGTCTGTTATTTAGCCATCGACGATCAACACCGGTACGGTCGACTATTTCGTCATGTAACGTATTCGCCATGAGACTAAGCAAGAGCGTGAAATCGGCAAGCATAGTGGCCGCCACCTTCGGCTGAGCCTCAATTGTTGGGTCTTGGCGCATTGCTGCAGAACAATTTTCCAGACGATCAACTAAGCCCTCGATCGTCTGCTTTTGCGTCGAAAGGTAGTTGAACGAATCGATGCTGCTTCTAAAGCGGGGGGCCGTATAAGCGAACCCAGGGCGATAGTTCACGAGATTTCGAAGCATGCTCGGCCACTCGCTCCCGAGCACACGAGCTGAATCAATGATCGTCAGATAGAGACGTTCTTCTGCTGCAGACGCCACACCTGCACCAACCTCCTGATAGATCCGATTCAAGAGTTCGAAGAGCGTCACCCAAAGTTGTTCATGCAATCGGCGACTGCGCTTCTCTAGTTGAATGTCGCGAGACCCTGAATTAACAACGGGTTCGCAACTCAACTCGTATGTCCCTCTCGTCAGCGATTTCGATCCAGCTGGTGCTAATCTCGAAACCTGTCTGGCAACTTCCGGCGTGACGAACCACACTGTATGGCCCAAAATTCGCGATAGTGCCATTGCGGAAAAATATGCCCAGTAGTAGACGGTCACAACCTGCCACGCAGGACTCGTCCAGTGGCCCTTGCCCAGAGTGTGCATCATGGACGCCTGATGCTCAATGGCATGGTCGAGGTGAAAAGCGGCGTCCGATAGTAAGGCCCCACCAAAATCGGTGGGTGCAGCAGTAACTGTGAACTTGGTCGAACTCGTGGATGAGATCGTATATGTACCCTGGGCTTGCCAAGTTGCAAGTGTCAGAGGCATCTTGAAATCGAGCGCTACTCCAGGGGGAATTGCCTCAAGCGCTCGCTGGCGCATGCGCTGCCACAATGCGCTTTGGGGAAGCCTCACAGCATCTCAGCCGAAATTGGCGAAGTCTTTCGCAATGTGGATTGCATGATGGAGACTATTGCCTTCTTTGAAAGAAGGACGCGTCCGCCAGTGCCAAAGTAGTCTAGGCGTGCCAACGGTCGAATCGTCGCTTGAATCATCTCCTGCTTTGCACCTCGTTTGGCAGTAAGCGTGTTTTGGATGACTTCTCCGAACATCTCAAAGATGGCCTCAAAAAAGGCGGAGCGAAGGAGCAACGACTTGTCTGTCAGCTCAGCATCCCACGCGTTAACAAAGTTCAGAATTAGCTTGTATCTATTTTCTGAGCCAGCATCTAGGGCTACACCTGAGCTCAATATCGGTCCAACTGCACGGTTGAATGTGACCCTCGATATTCGGTTAGTCAGGGATCTTGATGCGCTAAGTTTGCCTGCCAAGGGAGACTTGGAATCGACGTTAAGTCGGTCGAAAATCTGCCGCAGGGTGTGTTCCTTTGCATCCTCTATGTTTGCAAGTTCTTTTATATCCAGTAGAAGTGCGGCAGGGACACCTCGTTGCGTGGTGTTAATGTCAATGAAGAGCTTGGTTTCTTCCGCACGGGTCAAGCCATCGTAAATCGCAACCGGCACACGGTGACGAACTGAACATTTGTCATAGCCCCAAAGTCTATGCTGTCCGTCAAGTACCAAGAAAGCCGCTGGTTCTCGCGTAAAAGCGATGGACTTTGTCTTCCGGTTGTAAACGAAAGCCGCATTGGGCTGCGCAGAAAGGACAATGTTGCTGGGAATCGATCCGGTTCCTACAGCCAGATAGCTGGCAATATCGTCTGCGCGGGTCTCATTCAGAGAACGCTGAAATCCCTTTATGGCGTCCTCATCCCGTCTTGCCACAAAGCAATAGGGAAATAGATCATCGACTGGGATAGTTGTGAAGTAAAAGCGATGCTTGTTCTGCGCCATCAGCAGCGCCGGGTAAGTCGAATGCCTCTTATTGCGCTTTGTGCCCTTGCGTGACGAAGCCGCGGTAGCTTTGATAACCATTCAACTCTCCTTGCACTTAGCGGATCAGCGGTCCGTTCTGTTGACCAACGAGCGAGCAAGTCTATCAGAGCCAGTACATCAAATATCAGACCACACCCCTACTCACAACTGGCTGGAAGGGGCGCTGGCGTTGAGTATCGTCCGGTTCAGCCATTCAGCAGGCAAGAATTCACTCGAGTCGGTAATGCGACCGAGGTCGGGTTCACGGCCCTGTGCGGCCGCAATTGTCCCGACGCCCTACTGACCGCTTCTACCGATGAAGTTGCATACAAACAGAATCGGTCACTCAACTCCAATCGATCTGATGCACTCCTCCCCTTCGTTGCGCGCATTGCTCATGCGCCGGCTGACGCGGTAGCGCTCCATCAGGTCCGAAGGCAGCGGCTTGAGCAGGGCCTTGAGGTCGTCCGCCTTGGTCTGCGCGCCGAGCCAGACGGCCCATTCGCCCGGCTGCAGGATCACCGGCATGCGGTCGTGCACCGGGCGCACCAGTTCGTTGGCGTCGGTGGTGATGATGGTGGCGGTCTCCAGCGGCGCGCCGTCCGGCCCCTGCCAGTGTTCCCACAGCCCAGCGAAGGCGAGCGGCGCCTGCGACTTCAGGCGCAGGAACCACGGCTGCTTGCCCGCGGGCGTGGCTTCCCATTCGTAGAAGCCGTCGGCGGGGATCAGGCAGCGCATGCGGCGGAAGGCGCTGCGGAAGGCGGGCTTCTCGGCCACCGTCTCACCGCGCGCGTTGGCGAGCTTCGCCGCCATCGAGATGTCCTTGGCCCAGGAGGGCAGCAGCCCCCACTTGACCTGCGCAGCTTCCAACCGCGCCTCGGGTTCGCGCCAGGGATGGCGGATGACGATAATGTCCTGCGTCGGTGCGATGTTGTAGCGCGGCGCCAGCTCCGGCACGGCGTCCACGCTGAACTGCCTGGCGATATCGGCTGGCGGGGCCTTGAGGGCGAAGCGTCCGCACATGGGGGCACCTAAGCGAAGGGAACGGGGTGGAACCATCATCTCACACCAGCCGGCCGTTCAGCCGGGGTCGATTCTCATGAAATGCCTCTTGCATACCTGTCGGGCATGGTGGCAAGATGGGCGCACTAAAACAAGAAGCCACCCGGTTATCGGTATCGCCGCGGGGCTCCTGGCGGCCACTTGTTCGCCGTCCCGGATCGACATCTGACATAGGAGGCTCAAAATGAAGTGGAGATTCCACATTATCAGGCGAAGCCTGGCTATCCCTGCGTTGCTGCTGGCCTTGGTTTCACAGACCACGCTGGCCCAGAATTCCAGTTCAGCACAGGAAGCGGAGAAGAAGCAACTCCAACTCGAGTTGGACATCGAGAAGCTCAAGGCGGATATCGCGGACAACAAGCGCAGGCAACGAGAGGCAGAAAAGGCCGAGGCCGCTGCAATGTTGCCGACGACAGAGACCAAGGCGCTGCCGGGTACATTGGACGTAAAAGGCATGGGGTCTGCTGGTCTCATTGTGGCTTTAGACAATGCGCGTGAAATCGCCCATGCATTTTGCAAGGTATTGCCTGGGAACAATAACCTTGTGATTTACGATGCAGCAACTGCCGCGGGTATCACTTCGGCACAGCTTCTTCAAACACAAGTCACGCACTTCAAGAACACCCTTATTAAGGTCATTGAAGAAGAGGACAAACATAAGGCGGAGCAAGGTGTCCATCCGAAAATCACGACGGCTGTACCACCTGCAATTGGGGTTGGCGTAGTTACAAGCACAATCAAGGCATTCGCTGACTTGGCCTCGATGTTCAAGACGAATGTTTCAGTTTCGAAGACGGATTTCAGTGAAGCGAAATCTCTGTTCATCACGGCCATGGCTGAGAAATGCCCGAGCAGGATCGTGAGCCTAGGTTTCGGTTACGTCGGCGAGTTGGATCTGGGGGAGATTGAAGGAATTCGGAAGGAGGGGCTGGAAATATTGGGCAAACGTGCAAACCTTGAAGATCGCATTCTTGAACTGAAGAAGGAAGTGGAGAACGAAAAGGATGCACGCAAGAAAAAGCAGGCCCAGGTGCGGCTGGACGATCTGACTGCTTTTGCAAAGCAGGTGGACGGCTTCCTGGCAGTCATCAAGCCCAACGATGTCAGCGACAAGTCACTACTTCAATCTGCGGCGAAATATCTTGCGTTGGCCAAACGCATCAATAAAGCCGACGTTCTTGATCTGGACATCAAGTTAGAAGGGTTGTCCATCATCAAGGAAAACATCTTCTCCGGTCAGCGACTGAAACTTAGCGGAACTCTAATTCTCTGGTACCGCCTCCACAACCTGGACGGAAGCTTGAGAACGGCCGGCATTATGAGAAGTATTGCCAAGCCGATCCATGTCGACCTGCGAGGCGACGACCCCAAGGATGAGTTTTGGGGACAGAAGTAAGCCCGATAAACAAAGCGTCTTTCAAAGGGCTGCCCAGCGGGCAGCCCTTTTTAGTGCACCCTCGGCAGCTCGACCCAGCGTGTGGTGTAGCAGGGCGACATCATGCCGCGGTGCATGCGCCAGTGCGGGTCGACGCCTTCGGCGGCGAGACGCAGCGTGCCGCGGCCCCAATAGGCGTTGACGCGGTCCATCACGCGCATCAGCGCCGGGTTGCCGCGGTCGGTGTCGAAGAGCGCCGCCTGCGTGTGCCGCGCGTCGGTCAGGTCCATCAGCATCACCCCCGCTTTCTGGTAAGCATAC
>JAANMY010002125.1_pt1 | contig 19655 bp, 20 predicted proteins | sample 7279691 | NCBI WGS metagenome assembly JAANMY01 (sample SAMN14094543, study PRJNA606508) | bioreactor metagenome | isolation source: A lab-scale SPAN reactor treating ammonium-rich wastewater day 388 | place: Ireland: Galway | collected 2018-02-07
ACCGATCATCGCGCAGCCCGACGAGATCGCGATGCGGCTGCTCACGCCGTTCACTGTGTCGCTGGTCTGCGGCGAAGTCCTCGATGCGCCTGAGGTCCACGATGACACCTTGCGCCTGCTGCAGGCCGTGCTCGAACGAACGCTGCAGAACGACGATCTGCGCCGTTCATCACACAACGACGGGCGCATGGGCGGCTTCGACCTGCCGAGGTTGATCGATTCGCTGCTTTTCGTCATTGTCGAGCACGCCCCCGGCGCCGCGCGCTTCGCCAACGGCTGCTGGGACGACCTCGGCCAGGTGATGCCGCTGGTCGACCGCATGGTGCGTGCCGCCGGCTGGCACCCCTACGTCGCGCGCCAGTTCGTCACGCTATGCGAACGTTCTGGTGCTGCCTATCCGGCCGACACGTTCGCCGACCAAGTGCTTGCCCAGATCGTCGATGGATGCCTTCCTGCGGGCTGGAAGGGCTCCTTGGTACCAGCCGCGATCGCGGCGCTGGTGCAAGCGCACGCCGACCGACAGCATCCGTTGCCGACCGCTCTGGCCCGCAAGCTGCTGCACGTGCTTGACGCGCTCGTTGATCTTGGCGACCGCCGCAGTGCCGCCCTGCAACAAAGCGAGTCCTTTCGCGGGGTCCGCCTCGCGTCAGTCTGAGGCGCTCTATGCAAGCTGGGCTCTCACACGAAGACGCCGAAAGCGGATGCGGTCAGTGACAGTGATGAACGCGGCATGCCGGGAGATACACACCGGGGCGGCTTCCTTTCTTCGCGGGTCTGGCCAGGCCGACCCCGTCTGAGGAGTGATGCAGCCTGCAACGCTGGCGGTTCGGCTGCATCAAGCAGCAGACGTCATATTGAAAAGCCGAAACCTCACCGGCAAAGAAACTCGCACGCAACGCCGTCGTCATCTCTGTCCAGTGCGGATATCCCGCAATGCAGCAGATGGTATTGCGCCTCGCTACAGCGCCTCATCACAGCAACGCATTGGTGAAAGCCCAGTGTTTTCTATCATTTGAGCGTGCTTTCCCATAGCGTCCGATAGGCCGCCTCGTCGGCGGTTGGCTCGCGGTCGAGCTTTTCCTGCAGCCAGGCCTCGCCGGCGGCCATCGCCTCGTCGTGGTCGAGATAGCAGCCATCGAGCGCGCCATACATGCCGCCATGCTTGGTCGTCACTTCCCACGCCTGGCCATCATGGGTGCGGCACACGGCATAGGCGAAGAAATCCCCCTTGGCACCCATCTCGTCATATGCGGCTTGCAGATCGGGCCGGAGCGGGGCAGGGTGCAGCGTCCATTTCTCATGCCTTCATGCCCTCCTGGACGGCGGCCGCCAGCGCGTCGGCCTCGGTCAATGCGTCCTCTACGAACGCGCCGTGCTGGCGAGCCTCTGCCTGGCTGGTTTCCTGGCCGCGCAGCGCCCGGTAAAGAGTTGCCCGATGCACGCCCAGCAGCTCGGCCGTTTCGGCCACCGTGCGGCCAACGCCCAGCAGCTCGCGGGCATGTACGACCTGGCCGGTTGTGAGGGTGGGGCGGCGGCCGAACTGCACACCTCGCGCCTTGGCCGCCTCGCGGCCGTTCCTGGTGCGGTCGATGATTAGGGAACGCTCGAACTCGGCGATGCCGGCAAATACGGTCAGCACCATGCGCCCAGCCGGGGTGGTGGTGTCGGCCCACGGCTCGGCCAGCGAACGCAGGCCAGCGCCTTGCGCCTGCAACTGCTCGGCAATGTCCAGCAGATCGCGTGTACTGCGGGCCAGCCTGTCCAGTCGCGTGACCATCACCACGTCGCCATCGCGCAGGTGATCGAGCATCCGGGCCAGCTCCGGCCGCCGGGCATGGGCGCCACTGATCTTCTCGGCAAAGATGCGCTTGCAGCCGGCGGCGTGCAGCTCGGCACGCTGGTTCGTCAAATCCTGGTCGTCGGTCGATACCCTGGCGTAACCGATCAGCAGCGGGTTTTTCATGGCGCGTCCATTTGTTGCATATATCGTCGCAAATAATAGTCTATTTGCGACTGATATTTGCGACGCAATAACGCCAGCAAAAAGGGCAGGGGTGGGCGAGTCGCAAAACTTAGGATTTCTGCGACATGGCAAGACAATTTCAGCGCGCCAGGATGGGCTGGTGGGCAAGAAAGGACTACTATCACCAAGTATCACCCTGTGATAAGAGGCCCACTATGGCAACGTCTCTCAAGATCGACGACAAGCTGAAAAGTCGTGTCCAGCACCTCGCCAGCCAGCGCCGCCGGTCACCACACTGGATCATGCTCGAAGCGATCCGGCAGTACGTCGAGCGCGAAGAAGCCCGCGAGGGCTTCAAGCAGGAAGCATTGGCCTCTTGGGCGGCCTACCAAGAAACAGGCCGCCACCTGACCGGCCAGGAAGTTCGCACCTGGTTGAACACCTGGGGCACCGATGCCGAGAAGGCGATGCCTGAGTGCCACAAGTAATCGTCACCCAAGGCGCGGCGGAAGGCTTGGAACGATGCCGGCGGTTCTTGACCGTCAAGGCACCGGAAGCCGCCAGGCGGGCCGGCCAGGCCATCGAGCAGCAATTCCTGCTGCTGGAGAGCGCCCCTGACATTGGCCGCCCGTTCCCTGAAATGCCGGAGCTGCGCGAGCTGGTGATTACCTTCGGGGATTCCGGCTATGTGGCCCTGTATCTCCACGAATCGGCCGAAGATGTGGTGTATGTTCTGGCCTTCAGGCACCAGAAAGAGGCGGGCTATTGATGACCACCGTGAGCGCCGCCGTTCCGGCGGCCGTGAAGGCCGAAGCTGCCGCCGTCGCCGCCGCGCACGGCATGAGCATGGCCGAGCTGCTTCGCGAGCTGCTGGCCCGCGTGGCTGCCCGCGATGCTGAAACGCTGATCTGGCTCGATAAGGCCCGCCGATGAGCGACCCGAAGAACCTGGCGGAACTGGTGACCAGTTTCAGTCAGCGGCACACTGGGCACCGGCGCGAGCTGCTGGGCGCTATGGTGTCGCTGGCAGAGGCGAGCCTTGATAACGAGAATCGGGCTCGCAAGAAAACTCAAGGGTGATGCCTTGATGGCGGGCAGGACGCGGCGAGGAGTGCCGAATACGCCTACGCGGCCTACCTCGAACACTGCAAAGCATCGGCCGCTTCCTTTAATAGGTCGCCAACAGAACGCGCAACCATGTAGCGTGCCGGATTCCCACCAACCGCCCCAACATCCGCGGCAAGGGCGTGGAAATGCGCTTTGCCGCATTCGATCTTGGCACTTTCCTTGTCGCGCAAGTCGTCCGTGAAAAGGCTGCTCTTGGTTTCAATCACGAAATACAGACGCTGCGTGCCGTCTTCCTCCACCAGCACGGCCCAGTCGGGGTTGTAGCTACCCAGTGGGGTTGGAACCTTGAACCAGCCTGGCAGCTTGGCATACAGCTTGATCGCGTCGTTCTTCTCCAGCGCGTCAGCAAAGTCTCGCTCCGTGGTCGAGTCGTACACCACATGCTCGTAGATCGACTTGTGGGTGTCCATGAGCATGTTCTTGAGGTAGCCGGTGAGCTCTTCCTTCTCGAACAGTTCCTGCGCGTAGACCTGCTGGTCACCCAACTTCTGGTACTTGATGCCGTCGACCAGCGCCAGCCGCTTACAGCGGTTTATCGTTTCGGCAGCCAACTCGATGAACTGCTGCGGGTTACGCTTGAAGTCGCCAAGACGCCCGCTGCCGGTCAGGATGCTTGTAATGGTGCGGCGTGTGAGCTGGGTTCGATCCTGCAGGTCCGTCAGCAAGTCCGGTAGCTCAATATCTGCTTCGTCCAGGACCACCGTCGCGGCACCCTCTTTCTCGGTCGCTTGAACGCCTGCCTTGCCAATGGCGATGTCGGCCTTGCGCCATTGCAGCCGAGCTTTGGCAATCGCCGGGGCTCTTTGCAAGGCGCTGATACAATCAGTGATCAGCTTGGGGTTATCAAATTGCACGCGATAGGTGGTCTGATGCTTGATGCGATCCCACAGCGCCTTGAACGCGTCACTGAGATATATCGCCTTGCCATCCTGGCCTTTGCGCAGCGGTATCTGTTTGCGCTCATCAGCATTCTTGATTTCCAAGCGGCCTGATACCTTGCGCAGCACCTCGGCAATTTGGCCTTTATGGGCATCAAACTCGGCCGGTAGCACCAGGTTGCCTTCCTTGAGCGCCTTTTTCAGCGAATCCTGGACCTTGCCCTTAGCGTCAATGTGGCCGGCAGCCTTCAGATCCTCCCACAACGCCTTGGACTGGTCGATTCCCAGCGGGGCCGTCTTGCCGTCTTCGTCGGTGACCGGGATGGCAGCGAAGATGTGCTCCTCGACGATGCCAAAACGGATGCCGGTTTCCGCCTCGATTTCCTTCTGCAAGTTCTCGGCGAAGTCTTCGTAACTCTCCGTCGCGATCACGGTCAGCGTATTGACCTCGAATCCGCGCAGGCGCTGGCCGTCTTGGTTGACGCACAACCGCAGCCCGCGGCCGATGGTCTGCCGCCGCTCGCGTTCGGTCTGGATGTCGCGCAGCGTGCAAATCTGGAAGACGTTGGGGTTGTCCCAGCCCTCACGCAGCGCCGAGTGCGAGAAGATGAACTTGAGCGGCGTTTCGAAACCCAGCAGCTTTTCCTTCTCCTTCATGATCAGGTTGTAGGCGCGCTCGGCGTTCTCGCGGCTGCCCGCATTGCTCTCGCTGGTGTCCGTCCAACCGCCTCTCTTGTCGATGGAGAAGTAGCCGTTGTGGACCTCCTCGGCGGCACGGGTGAGGTCTACTTCCTGGAACAGCGTGCGGTAGTCGGGCAGGTTCGCCGCGCGGCGGTACTCCTCCTCGAAGATGCGCGCGTAGCAGCCCTTCACCGGCTTGCCGCCAGCGTCGTAGGACCGGTACTTCGCCACCTCGTCGATGAAGAAGAGCGACAGCACCTTGATGCCCTGCGGCCGCAGGCGTTTTTCCTTGTCTAGATGTTCGCGAATCGTGCGGCGGATCATCTCGCGCTGCACGGCCAGCACATCCACGTCACCCCAGGCCCGCCCCAGCCTCAGGCACTGCTCGCCGCCGGGTACACGCAGCTCCAGGTATTCGTCGCCCTGCGCCACCCGGATTGCGCCGATGCGGTAGTCGGCGTAGAGGGCGCGGCCTGTGGTCTGCTCCAGGTTGTCACCGTCCTGCACAGTGACCTCCTGCCGCCGCACCCCCCCACCGGCGGCCTGCACGTCCAGCTCGACTCGCGCGCTGATCGTGCCGCGCCGATTGCTCACCGAAACCAGCCGCACGTAGGGCTTGTTGTGCGCGTCTTCGACCGTGGCTGAGGCCACCTCGATCTGCTTCACCAGCCGCTTCTCGTACGCGTCCACCGCATCCAGCCGGTAGACCATGTGGTGCTTGTCCACATGGGTGGCCGAGTAGCGCAGCGTGCAGAGCGGATTCATCGCGTCGAGCGCTCCCTTGCCACGCCCTTCCAGGCCGCCGTCCACGCTCTGCGGTTCGTCCACAATGACGATGGGCCGCGCGGCCTTTATCAGGTCGATGGGCTTCTCGCCGCCGGTCTTCTCGCTGTCCTTGTAGAGGTTGTTGACTTCCTTCTTGTTGATGGCACCGACCGTGACCACCATGATCTGGATGTTCGAGCTGGTGGCAAAGTTGCGCACCTGCCCGAGCTTGCTGGAGTCGTACAGGAAGTAGTCGAAAGGAGCGCCCGCGTAGAGACCCTTGAAGTGATCCTCAGTGATCTGCAAGGTCTTGTAGACACCCTCCTTGATCGCCACGGAAGGCACCACAATCACGAACTTGCTGAAGCCATAGCGCTTGTTTAACTCGAAGATCGTGCGCAGGTAAACGTAGGTCTTACCGGTGCCGGTCTCCATCTCCACGGTGAAATCGCCGGACGCCAGCGCGCCTGAAGGCAGCAGGCCGCCGCGCAACTGGATGTCCGCCAGATTCTTGAGAAGCTCGTCGTCAAGCAGGGTTAGTCGGTTGCCAACGCCCAGATCCGACTCCGCCATACCCAGCGTCATTTGCTCAGGCAGGGTACCGGGAAACAGATCCGACCCCACCGGCGTCGGCGCCCTCATCGTCACCGTGAACTCGGTGCGGCACACCTCCTGGCCACGGAACAGGTCGCACACGGCCTCGATGGCCTGCAACTGGTAGTCGAGGTTGGGCTCGAAGTGAAGTTTCATAGCGCACCTCCCTGTGCGCTACCCTTCGGGCAGCCTTCGGCTGTGCAAAAGGGCTGTCCTGCCGTTTTGTCATACCCACCTCCCTCTACGCCACCCTGCGGGCGCACTGCTGTGCGTGCAAATTCCCTGTCCTGATAATTTGTCATAGCGCCACCATCACAGACTGCGCACGTTCTGGATGCCGTGCTGCTCCAGAATGGCGGCGAGGTTGGCCTTGGCCACGTCGTCAGCGAAGGCGCTATCGCGGAATACGCAAGTCGTGTCACCGGCAGGCGCCAGTTCCTTGTGCCAGGCAATGATGCCTTGCGCCAGCGGCTCCACTTGCTCGCGGGCAATCTGCTCGGCAAGGCAGGCCATCAACACGCCGCCACCCATGGAATGCACCTCGCAGCCTGCGATGGTGCGCTGCTCGATAGGCACGCACAGGTCGAGGCCGAGCTTGAGCAGCAGTTCGTAAAGCACGTCGGCCTCAGAGCGACCTTCGAGCAAATGGTCCTGATGGTCGAACAACGAGGCTGCCAGATCCGCCGGGTTGGGGTTCCAGGCGCGGATATTGGAGTGGTCAAGCTTGAAGACGCGGAAGCCGGTATCGCCGGCAAACAGGGGGTTGTCGGCTTTGACCTTGGCGGCGGCGCGGCGTAGACGTTCTTTGGTAAGTTCGGCAATGGTGCGGGGTTTACCGAGCTTATCGCAGAAGTCTGCAGCGGTCTTTTGATCCTTATTGGCAGGATCAACTGGCTCCGGTAATTGCGCAACAATATAGCGTCGACAGCCGCTGTCAAAAGCGTTTTGGGCCATAACCGCATGCGCGGTGGTACCTGAACCCGCAAAGAAATCGAGAACGATCGCAGATTTATCGCTTGCCGCCATTTCAACAATATGACGGATTAAGCCGACAGGTTTCGGAAAGCTGAACACCTTCTCCCCATCAAAAAGTGCCTTTAAATCTCTAGTGGCCTTCTTATTTCCTTCAAGTTCCGACCACAGGTTCGACGGCTGCTTCAATCGCCCCTCAAGATAGAACTTTTGATAAACCTGCCAGACTTCCCGGCCGTCCTTAGTAAATTTCTGCCATTCGATAAGTCCTTCTGACACCATCTCCTCGTAGCGATCTTTCCCGCAAATCCACCGACTTTCGTATCCAGCGGGCGCTACCGGAAAAACCTGTTGCCCATCGGGTGCGGTTACGGCGTAGTACATGCTTGGACGATCTTCACGCCTGTCTTCTCCACCAGTTCGACGTAGCGACCTCGTGAGGTACTTGCCGTTCGCATCTTCCTTGTCATAGATGGCCGCATCCTCGTCTGTGAACCCGACTCCACTTATTTCAACGTCTGGCTGGCGAAGATAAATCAATATGTTGTCGGTCTCATTGACCAACGCGCGGAACCCACCTCCTGTCGGGGTTCCCGTAACACGTGCAACACATCCCGCATAACACTCCTGACCGAAAATGTCGTCGCAGATCGCTTTGAGATTTGCCAGTTCGTTATCGTCAATTGAAATAAAAATTGCCCCGAGCGAAGACATGAGGTTTCTTGCCAGTTTCAACCTCGGATACATCATGTTTAGCCATTCAGTGTGGTATCGACCGCTGGCTTCAGTATTGCTGCTGATCTTCTGCCCGCCTTCCACCTGCCCGGTCAGTTCCAAATAGTTCTTGATGTTGTCCTGGAAGTTGTCCGGGTACACAAAGTCCTTGCCGGTGTTGTAGGGCGGGTCGATATAGATCAGCTTGACCTTGCCGGCATAGCTTTTCTGCAGCAGCTTGAGCACTTCGAGGTTGTCACCCTCGATCATCAGGTTCTGAGTGGTGTCCCACTCCACGCTCTCGTCCGGACAGGGGCGCAGAGTGCCGGTACTCGGTGTCAGCGCCAATTGCCGAGCGCGGCGCTTGCCGTGCCAGTTGAGGCCGTATTTCTCGTCGGCATCGGTGACGGTCTGGTCACCCACCAGCGCCTTGAGCACATCCACATTCACCGCCGTGCGCGGTTTACCTTCAACCAGGCCTTCAGTAATGAGGTCCGGGAACAGGGCCTTGAGCTGTTCAATGTTGCCGGCGATCAGGTCGGCGGATTGGGCCAGGGGGCTCGTGGCATCGATGATCTGCATCTTCTTCTCCATCATTCGTTCGATCTTCAAAGCTGCTCGCGTGCTGCAGCCAGTTGGACCAGCACGCGCTTGAGCGCGATGTTCAGTTCCACCTGCCGCGCCAGTTGTTTTTCTTTGGTCGCCAGCGTGCGCAAACGGGTTGCCTCGAGTTCCAACCGTGCGCATTCCTGCAGAGCATGGCGACGGATTGTGGCCTGCTCGGGGCCTTCGGCCGCTTTGAACATCCCGGTCAACTTCGCCGCCAACAGCGCCTGCACACTATCCATCCAACCCTGATACAAGGCGAAAAGTGAGGATCGAGGCTGGCAAGTCAGGGTGATAGCCTGAAAAAATGCGGGCAACGCATCGAGAGACGGCGCGTCCTCGGGCAACGACATGGACACCATGTCGCCATCCAGCACCACTTTGCTCGTTTCGTTCTGTGCCCAGCGCTTATGTGCCAAAGAGAGCGTCATGCTCTGTCCGGAGTACAGCAGCAACAGCACCGGATAGGGGACCGCACGGTGCATCAGTTCGGCGAGGCGAGCGGCGTTCGCTGGCTTGATTTTGTCTTGCACGGGCTGGCTTCGCAGCGTCACAGCAAGCACCGCGATCTCCAGGTATTCGCGCAACTCGTCGCGGTAGTCAGGCACGCCGATGGTGTTCGGCTTGAGCGCCGCGACCCACTGTATCTCCTCGATGGTATCGGCGATCAGTCGCTTGTCGGCAGCCGTGGGGGCTCCGTTCTCCAGCAGTAGCTTCTTCGGCACGCGCTGATCTACCCGCGCGCCATCGGGAAGACACAATGCATTGACGATGTCCGTCAAATTCAAGGCGAAAGCTCCGCCCCAAATGCCTTGACAGTTTCTTCGCTGTCGCGTCCGGCAATGGTTTTGCCCATGGCCTGTTCGATCAGCTTCAACAGCGCGGCCGCACGCTGCCGGATGAAATCATCAAAGTTATCCGATCTGAGCGCTTCCACCGGAATCACATGCGAAACCAGAAATTCATCCAGGTTATCGGGCGCTACCTGCTTGGATTTCTGAATACGAGCGAGGTATACGCTGGGCGCATCTCCACTGATAAATCGGTTCGTGCCTGCCGCCAGCGGCGCCTTGTTGACCACGCTGTTCCACTTCTCTCTGGGCAGTTTCTGCTTCTCGCACCAGGCGCGGGGGAACACATGGTGGATATCAATTGCGTTGTTAAAGTAAGTATTGATGTCAATCGAAGTCCCACTTACAAAATCCTGGCCACCATGTTTCATGAGCAATGCTGCGAGCCCTTTGTATGCGGCAGCTAGGCGACTTTGCAGGGAAAGCAGCCGCGTCGGTGCGAAGTTGGCGTCGCGCACCGTGCGCGGTTCGCTGCCCCCATCGACCCAGGAAACAACGTCCTGAATGTCCATGGCAAAACGGGTTTCATTGGCACCTCCATACAGTTCTCCTAGGACGCCGCTCCAATACCAACGCAACAGCTTTTTCTTGACACCATGTTGCGTGGTGCGATCTGCTAAGTGAGCACATATAGCCGACAAAGGAATGAGTTGTGTGGCATAGGGAAGGCTTCGGTCGTCGAAGATCTTTTCCTCGGCCAATAATTCCGCTGCCCGCTTGAATCCTTGCTCCAACGCTGATTCAATTGCCGTGAAATCTGCCAGCGACAGCTTCAGCACATCCGCGCGTTTGCAACTGACGGAAGTGCCAAGCGCTTTGTGTCGTCGATAGCTTGCAAGTAAGGTCACAGCGGTGAGGAAGCTGGTTCCGTCCACCGCCATGAGCACGTCATGCTTCGCGGTCAGCCTTTCCTGCCGAGCTTCCCAATCATCACGAAGATTGAATTCGTCGGCGGCGAAGGTTGCCGTCATCAGCTCAAATACGGTGAGCGTCACGCCGCCGGTATTGACCTTCTCGAACACCTGACACACGGCTTCGCGCGGCGTATCCTGGGTCAGTTCGATGGCGGGAACCTTGAATTGCTGGAAGCGCAGCCAGATTTCGTTGCGAAACCGCTGCATGAACTGCATGGTTTCCGCCGCGAATTGATGTTGGGCACTGAAGCCGCTTTCCCAGGCCATGAAACCTTGGATGTCGAAGAGCAACGCCACTGGAAAGAGCCGCTGGCTGTACTGCAATTCAGGTGTGCTGACATCCAGATCAACTTTACGGCCGAAATCAGAGGTGATTTTTAGTGTCTCTGGCACCGAGAGAACGGCATCTTCGCGGTCTGCTGATTCATCCAGACATTTGGACATGTCAAGGAAATACAGACGGCGAATATCTGCGCCTTTCTCCGTTCGTGTTGGCACGGATAGACCGCTACGCAACGCCAGGTACATGGAGGTCAAGCGTTGCTGTCCATCGAGAACCAAGGTCTTGGGGGCGGGTGCTGACTGCAAGTTCACACCGGCAAACAAGCGAGGCTTGAATGGCACCCCTCCTGCCTCCAGGAACATCACGGCACCAATCGGATAGGACAACGAGATGCTCGCGATCAACGACCGAATATGGTTGTCATCCCAGACCCAGCCGCGCTGGAAGTCGGGGAGCTGAATTAGCCCCAATGCAATCCCATCGAGGACATCTTTCAATGCGGGTTCCGCGGTCCGAAAGCTCATACCTATCCCTTGTTATCAAATATCCTGCTCATCTGGCAGCACTACCAGGAATGCCACCACCTCAAAATCACCGCTGCCGGCGAATTCGCCTTTCATGGCATGGGTTCCGCCCGGCGAAAACAGACTTGCGACGGCGCGTTCCTCGCTCTTGCCAGCGACCGAAGCTACGCTTGCTGCAAGCAGCTTCTGGGCATGACGCATGTTTTCGCCCTGCCTGGTCGCCTTGTCGAAGCGCGCGCAGGCGCCCATGTCGGGGAGTTCTCGCCCCAGCGCCAAACGTTTGAGGCGATCAAGAATCTGCTTGGCCTGGGGGTAAGGCAGCAATACGGCGCCGTCGTCACTGACATGAACGAGGTAATGCGGTGCCAAAGGGTAGTCAGACTCTTTGGCTTTGAGGGCCGCCGGACCACAGGCTTGCAGGCAAAAGATCACACCGGGCGAAATATCGGCATCCAGGGTGGTAGTGACGGCACAGGCGCCGAGCGGCTGAGTGTCGAGTTTGCCGGGGTGCGCCTTCAGGTACTGCGCCAGATCGATGCGGAAATCCGTCAAGGTCAGGTCAGTAATCGACACCCCGCTGGAAAGGTCTTCCATGTCGATGACAGTGTCCTGCAGTTTGAGCAGTTGTTTGCGCCGGTACTCCAGATCGTTCATCGGGTTGCCGGATTGCTGCTCGATCAGGTTCTCCTCACCCGTGGCGGAAACATCGAGCAGCACCATGCGGCCGCTGACCCGCTGTTCGAGGTTGATGTATTCCTCCAGCTCCATGTTGGGCCAGAAATTCACCAGCTGGATGCGTTGGTTGGGTGAACCGATTCGGTCGATACGGCCAAAGCGCTGGATGATGCGCACCGGGTTCCAGTGGATGTCGTAGTTAATAAGCCAATCGCAGTCTTGCAGGTTCTGGCCTTCGGAAATGCAGTCAGTGGCAATGAGCAAATCTATCTCGCCTTCAGCAGCGAGCTCTTCGGGTCGCTCCTTGGCGCGCGGAGCAAACGCGGACAACACTGCGCTCATGCTCTTGCGCAAACCAGGCAAGCTGGTCTGTATGCCGGCACTACCGGTCACCAGCGCGGCGTCGATGCCCAAGGTGCTCTTGGCCCAGGGAGCGAGCTGCGCGTAGAGGTAGTGCGCGGTGTCTGAGAAGGCGGTGAATACGATGATCTTGCGGTTGCCACTGCCGTTGTACATGTTGATGGGGCGGCGGCACTTGTCTTCGATCATCTGGCGCAGTGCAGCCAGTTTTGCGTCACGGGCGGCGTCGACCTGTTGAGCAGCCGCCAGCAGTGTGGCCAACCGGTTACGGTCCTCGATCAAGTCCTGTTTCCAGCGAATCAGGTCAACATCGCCGAGCAGTACCTTGACCTTGCGCCCGACGAGCAGGGCCTCGAAGGCTGGGTCGTCTATGTCGACATCGGCGATGTCGATTTCCTCAAGCTCGTTCGTGTGCGATTCAATGTGGGCCAACGTGGCTTCCACATCCCTGAGCTGCCTTTGGACTGTCAGCGTGAAGGACGACACCGCGCTTTCCATGCGTTTGAGCACGTTGACGCGAAGCAGGTGAATCAGGCTCTCTTCGCGGTCGACTTGGCGGAAAAAACTCTCGCCGCCGCGAATCTGGGTGCTGTACTTGGCGTCATAGGCGGCTTGCTTGTGTGGCAGGACATAGCGCAGTGGCGCATAACTGGCCAGATTGAGCCGCCGGATTTCGAGGTTGATGTCGTGGATGGCGCGGAACTCGCCGGCGAGGTCAACATCCGCTTTGATGTTGATTGGTGGCAGGCGATCCGGAAAACGGCCGGTCTCACTGGTGCCGTAGTATTTCTCGACGTGCCGCCGCGAGCGGGCGATGGTGAGGTGGTCCAGCAGAGTGAAATAGTCAAAGCCCAGCATTTCAACCAGCTTCGAAGGGGTTTTTTCGGACTCGTCCATCGCCAACCAGCGGTTGAACTGGGCTTGGGCTTTGCACGTGGTCGCCTCGATGCTGGTAATGCCGTGTTCCAGGAGGGCTGTGTCGTCGCCTTCGGTGACGAAGGCGATCTGATTGCGCAGATCGGCCAGGCGGTTGTTGACCGGCGTGGCCGACAGCATCAGGACACGAGTCTTGACCCCTTCCCTGATGATTCTGCGCATCAGCCGGTCGTAGCGGGACTCTTTCCCCTTGTGCGTCGCTTTGTTGCGGAAGTTGTGCGACTCGTCGATCACCACCAGGTCGTAGTTGCCCCAGTTCACGTGGGACAAGTCAATGTCGCCGGACGTGCCGCCATCGCGCGAAAGGTCGGTGTGGTTCAGGACGTCGTAATTGAAGCGGTCGGCCGCGAGGACGTTGCGCTTGTCGTTGGCCTTGTAGAGTGTCCAGTTGTCGCGCAGACGCTTGGGCGCCAGCACCAGCACGCGGTCGTTGCGCAGCTCATGGTATTTGATGATCGCCAGGGCTTCGAAGGTCTTACCGAGGCCGACGCTGTCCGCGATGATGCAACCGCCGAAACGATTGAGCTTGTCGATAGCGCCGACCACACCGTCACGCTGGAACTTGAACAGCTTCTTCCACACCATGGTGTTGCGAATGCCTGTGGCCGATTTGACGATTCGGTCCTCGTCCATTTCGTCACCACTATCACGAAACAGATGATGCAATATCAGTGTGTAGACGGTGAACGGATCGCGGTGCTCGCCAATGGCCTGCATGGCGCTGATCAGTGCGTCGCGGCCGATAGTTGATTCCCCAGTCTGCCCTTGCAGGATCGCCCACTGTTGATCGAACCACCGGGCGAGTTGGGCTGCCTCATCGGCAGATTCAGATGCCTGGATCAGGCTCATTGGATTTCCTGGGGTAAGACCGAGGCCATCGGTACTGAACGCAAACGAACCCAACACCACCTGCTCGGGTGTCGCGTCAGGCTTGCGCATGACCACAGCGCCTTGTGGCACCGGCCCCAGTGCCCGCCGAAGATCCACCTTTCCACTTATCCACTTCGCACATTGATTGGCCAACCAACGTGCCTGCAAACGATTGCGTGCGGCGCGGTCGCCTTCATCGCCGAGGAACGCAAGCGTCTCATCGTCGGGGGGCAAAATCAGCTGGACTTTCTCCAACCCTGCCAGCGCGTCGCGCAGTTCAGCGAAGGCATAGAGAGAAAACGAGGGCGTCACGCAGCCGAGCTGATTGCCAGGCTTGAGGTGCGGCCGCATCAGATCGATTACTCGGTCTGCTCCGGTGTTGTGGATCAGCTTCATGGTTGGCGCTCTTCTTTCGATAGATCAGGGTTGTCTATCCCGTGATCTACAGACGACTGCTGCTTGATCCAGCTGTCGATGTCCGCACGAGAGAATCTCCATGTTCCGCCCACTTTAAAGGCCGGAATTCTCCGAGCCGCCGCCAAGCGATAGATCGTGCGTTTGCCCACCTTCAGGTAGGCAGCCACTTCATCGAGCGTGAATATTTCTCCAGCGTCGTCTTTCATTGCTTCCTCACCCGGCGTTGCGACAGCATCCGGTGATGACGGTAATCTTGGCATGCATACGGAAGAATTGTTCATGTTCGAACAGCCAATTAGCAGGAAAGGGATGATTGACCCAGCAAGCCAGACCAAGCTGAAAGAGGCCATCACGGTATTGCATCGGCACCGACAAAGGGGTACTGGACGCGCTGCCCGAAGAGATCCGCCTCCTGAAGGAGAAGAAGGACACGCACAAAACCAGTCCGCGGGCCGTGACATTGATCTTTCTAGTCGGTACAGATGGCGGCAACAATCAGCTCCGGTTGACCTCACCGAGACTCGTCGCATACCTTCATAGTCCAAGCCAATGGTCGAGTACGACGTTAGGGCAACCAGGCATCTTGATGCGGTTGTGGGTTCGATTCAGCAAATGAGGATCGAACAGTGACTGGATAGAGCAAATCCCGCGAAAATGCCGGTGGGAGCGCCGGGAGACACACCGTGGCGACATCTCTGCCTCGCAGGCCTTATCTGGTCGACTGCCTCCAGCGTGATGTGTCAGCAGCGCTGGCAGTTCGGCTGCATGGAGCAACAGACGCCACACTGAAAAGCCGCAACCTCACCGGCAAATCGTCTCGCAAGGGATGCCGTCGCCATCCCGGTCCAGTCGAGAGTTCCCACATTGCAGCAGGTGGTATTGCGCCTCGCCACAGCTCCTCATCTGGCCGCAGGTGGTTTTACCATCACAGGAAAACCCGCTTGTATGCGCTGGCGGGGCAGCCGCAGGCCTCCCGGCCCGGGAGGCCTGCGTGCCGCCTTCGCGTTTCTCCCTCCTCCACTCCCAGGGCGGCATGCGCTGTGCCTCGGGGAGTGCCCACAATCCCCGCTGGGCGGCCCGCGCTTCGGCTTCCAGCCGCAGTAGATCGGGGTCTTTGGCGTATTGCCGGTAGACCCAGGCCGCACCGGCAGCCACCATGGCGGCATTCACGTCGGTGCCATGCACCGACACCCGTCCTACCGTGCGTCCGTATCGGTCGATATCCTGGACATCGACCAGGACGTCCTGGCCGAACACGAGATCCGAAAGTGCCTGCTTGGCCCGCGAGCCATAGGGCTGGGCGCTTTCCGGCGTATCGATTTCGGCCATTCTGACTTTGACCTGGCGTTTCTCGGCAGTCAGCAGCGTCAATGTGTCCCCGTCATGGACACCCACGACGCGTCCGGAAATGGTCGCGGCATGAGCTGGACACAGGATGCACAGGGTGAACAGGAAAATGAGCATTATGAATGGACGCATGGAACTACCTTCTAATAGCCGCTGCTTGAGGCTTTTCTGGAGTAGCGACGGGATGAAGTGAAGAATTGAGGTGCCGGCGTCACAGCGGCGCTGGCCGCGGTCCCGTCTATTCAGCCTCGCTCATGACGTAGCCTTTGCGATGGCGTCGGCGGATTCCCGCGTCCCACATACTGGCAGCCTCGGAATAACTGCTGCAGGGCGTGGTCCGCATCTGCCCCAATCGGGTGGATTTCCGGCCCCAGGCCTTCACCACCACCCATCCGAAGAGGTCCTGCTGCAGGCGAAGCTCGTAGTAGCGGGTCTCCCGCTCAAAGCGAACGTATCGCCAGGCCGTGTCAGCTTCCATCAAATCCCCACTTCCCCATGCGAGCCGAGCCGGACAAGCGCATCCCCAGGCGACGCGGGCACGCCGGTCGCCTCAAACGGCGCTGTGTCTTGCGTCAGCGGCTTCCAGCGCCTTGATCAGCAGCTTCGATGGCTGCAACGACATCTTTCAGGAAGTCGACCAGTTTCCGGTCCTGCCGTACCGCTTCCAGGTCCACCACCTGCTCGGGATGCCGGGGAGATGCCAAGGCCCGCTCCAGGAAGGCGTCCCGATCTTCTCTTTGCTGAAAGCTGGCGGCTTCCACAACCTCCGCCAAGGTCACTTCCTTGATCTTATCCAGTTGGGAAACCACTTCAGGATGCTGCATTTCCATCGCTATCCTCCTGCTTCAGGTACTCATAGACTGTTTGCCGGCTGATCTTGAATTGCCGTGCCAGGGCCACCTTCCCGGTGCCCTCCCTCGCCAGGCGCCGCAATTCCCGGATCTCGTCCGCTGAGAGGGACGGCTTGCGGCCCCGGTAGGCGCCTCGATGCTTCGCCAGGGCGATGCCCTCGCGTTGGCGTTCCCCGATCAAGGCACGCTCGAACTCGGCGAATGCCCCCATCACCGAGAGCATCAGGTTCGCCATGGGGGAATCCTCCCCTGTAAAGCGTAGATGCTCCTTCACGAACTCGATGACGACCCCTTTGCGGGTCAGGGTCTGGACGATCTGGCGCAGGTCGTCCAGGTTGCGGGCCAGGCGGTCCATGCTGTGCACCACCAAGGTGTCGCCCTCGCGGGCGTAACCCATCAAATCCTCCAGCGCCGGTCGCCGCACATCCTTGCCCGAGGCCTTGTCAGTGAACATCCGATCCACCGGGATGCCTTCGAGCTGCCGATCGGTGTTCTGCTCAGTTGTGCTGACGCGCACATAGCCGATTCGTTGTCCTTTCATGTCAGGTTGAAGTTTATAACCCTGACAGACGAACGTCAAACAATTCGAAAAAGGACCCTAAACAGACACTATTAGGCGGCCTCCTGGATGTAAGCCTGGGGTGTAGCTCAGACTGACATTGAGCTTGCCCAATTCAATATCACAACCATGGCAATGATCTGCTCTTCGCTGAATCGCTTCTTCACGTCCAATCTCCTGGTCAGGTGGGATTGGACTCCAGATCGTTGCGCTACTCAAAACCGGGGGACGTCGATGCTCGAAGGCTGATTCTCCGCAGGGTGAAGTGATCAGACCGGCTACTTGATATGGCTAACTATGTGCATTAAGAGTTTCTTGGTCAGAAGGGTCGATGCTTGTGTGGCCAAGCTGGGCTTGGCCACTTTGTGTTTCATCGCAGTTTATTTCTTTGTGTTTCATCGTGGATAACTTCTAGTCCACAGGATCTGACGACGGATCGTGTAGCCAGTTGGCTCGTAAGTTCTCTACCCTGACAGGCAAGGAGAACGCCATGAAGAAGTGATTCACCGACGAGCAGGTCATCGTCACCCTGTCGGGGTATCTCGCAGCGCAGCGTCCTTGGCTACTTGGGCCTGAGCCGCCGCATCGCCAGCTATGCCCCGCGCCAGGCCGGCAAGGACCAGGTGGTGGGGGAGCGCCTGTTGGCCGCCTCGCCGAAGGTGCCGCGGTTCGGCTATCGCCGGATGGCGGGCTGGCTGGACCTGGGCGAGGCCCGGATGCGGTGTCTGTGGCGGCTGCTGGGCTTGAACATTCCCCGTCGCCGGCTGCGCCGCCGCCGTTCTGGCAACCCTATCCGCCTGCCGGGCGCTGTGCGCCCGAACGCCGTCTGGAGCTACGACTTCGTCCACGACTAGACGGTCGACGGGCGTGCCTTGAAGAGGCTGTGCGTGATCGACGAGTACACCCGGGAATGCCTGGCCATCGAGGTCGGGGCGAGCCTGCGGTCGCAGGACGTGATCCTGACCCTGTCGCGGCTGATGCGGCTCTATGGTAAGCCGGCGTTTGTCCGCCCCGACAATGGCGCCGAGTTCACCGCGGCCAAGGTCATGCGCTGGCTGCGGGTCGCCGCGATCGGCCCGGCCTTCATCGCGCCAGGCAGTCTCTGGCAGAACGGCTTCGTCGAAAGCTTCAACGGCAAGCTGCGGGACGAGCTGCTGAACCGGGAATGGTTCCGCGGTCACGCCGAGGCGAAAGTGCTGATCGAGTGATGGAGGCAGTTCTATAACGAGCAGCGGACCCACAGTCCCAAGATTACCAGCCCCTGGCGTCTCTTCGCCGGAACGGGCCCGAACCCGATACCATCCACCCCGGACTCACTACCTGATTGGCTACAAGTTCCATACTCAGGTCAGGAGGGTCGATGCTTGTGAGGCCAAGCTGGGCTTGGCCAGATTGTGTTTCATCGCAGTTTAATTGATTGTGTTTCATCGTGGATAACTTCTAGTCCACAGGATCGTTCGGGCAGAGCCGCACCTGCGCTGCGTCCGGGCAAAAAACCCGGCGCGATGAAGGGCCGCCCATATTGGCCGAAACCCATACCGTAGATTTCCGACGCCGCCGTAATGCTGATCCGTAGCTCGACCGGCTGGCCAAGCAGTCGTCAGGCACAAAGCTTGCCCGTGCCGGGCATCGCATAATGCCAGCATCAGGAACAGGAGCCTTCATGACAATGCGTAGCAAACACCTCATCGCAATTGCTGCGATGGCTTTTTCCAGCATAGTCTGCGCCCAAATGCCCGTCCCCCTGCTCGACAACGAACCTGCCGCCCCCAACGCAGCGCCCTGGGCCGTGGCTGGCCCGATGCTGCAAGCGGCGCTGGAATGCCGCGAAGACCTGCCCGACCACCCTGCTATCCGCGCCCTGATGCCACGCAAACCGAAGGGCGAGGAACAGCACTACCGGCTAACGCCACCTGCCGGATTCCGCGTCTTTGGCCTGCCGGTGGCTGAGATTGAGATCTGGGTCGATGACGGCGAACTGGGCCGCAGCTACACCGCACACATCCTGGGCAAGTCCCTCTCGGAAGTTGCAAAAGCCGCGAAGCTGAACAAGGGCCAATCGTTCCCCAATCGCAAGACGCAGATGGGCGGATTGAAGGCAGATCAGCCCTTCGGACCGGGATCGGCGGTGCAACTGACTTGCACCCTTGACGGTGGCTACGCCGCCCACGAAAACGAGTACCGGGAGCCATGACCTCACTGGTCGCCATGCTGCCGAAGGAAGAAAAAAGACCGGCGCTATAGGGTGTCGGTCCTCATTGAGGAACTGGAAAAATGGCCCCGATCTGGAGATTGAGCGAGGATCGTGTCGAGTTTGAGCGGGTCCAGCCCGCCATGCTTGATGCCGATCCTGACGGCATCTTTGTTATTCAGCAGCCGGACAGCACCTTCTGGCTGCGCATCGGCGACACCCCTGCTCTCCCGGTTGGCGACCGGTTCACCGTAGCAGGTGTCGAGTTCGACACCGCCGAGATAGAGTGTCTGCGCTTCGACGATGTCGTGTAGTTAAGCCTTCGGGCGATCAAGAGCAACGAACAATGCAATTCACGGTCGCGCTCTACGTGAACGTATCGTTGGGCGGGATCAGGCCAGGGGCATTTGGGATGCAGGCGCAATGTCTCGACCTGAAAGGCGGGCAAACACTGGTTGATGTTCTCGGCGACTGCCCATGATCCTGTTTCTGGACTTCGACGGCGTACTGCACCCTGAATACGATGGAGAGGCCACCCCGGCAGATGTCGCGGCGTTCTGCCACCTACCTCGCTTCG